>Ga0265320_10000070_pt1 | contig 90235 bp, 70 predicted proteins | sample 4827metaG_FD_202087 | JGI IMG/M metagenome (GOLD analysis project Ga0265320, IMG submission 202087) | Rhizosphere microbial communities from Carex aquatilis grown in University of Washington, Seatle, WA, United States - 4-8-27 metaG | ecosystem: Host-associated > Plants > Roots > Rhizosphere >...
AATAATCTGTCGCAGTTGCAACAAAATGCAGACCTTACGGTAAGTCAGTCCGTGGATCAGGTTAACAACCTGACTTCACGCATCGCGACCTTCAACAGTCAAATTAGCTCCGCCACCGCGACTGGACAAAACGCTGGCACGTTTGTCGACCAAAGAGAACAATTGATCAACCAGCTTTCAGGACTAATTGACGTTTCCACAATCGACGCCGGTAATGGGGCTGTCACGTTGACCACCTCAAGCGGAGCGGCGCTGGTTGTTGGCAATCAGTCCTTCCAGCTGACCACTCAAAGGAACGCAACAACAGGATTTCAGGATGTCTACTCGCAGGGAGCCGATATCACGTCGGGACTCACAGGTGGCACGCTGGCAGGGGCGATTCAGGCTCGTGACCAAACTATCCCTTCGATCTTGACTTCGCTCGACTCCCTGGCCTCGGGGCTGAGTAATTCCATGAATTCGATCAACAAAGCTGGAACGGATTTGAATGGCGATGCGGGCGGGAATTTCTTTACCGTCCCAACCAGCGGATCGGCCGGAGCTGCGGCCACCATAAGCATCGCGATAACTGATCCATCTAAGATTGCAGGCAGCTTAAACGGCTCGGTCGGAGACAATTCCAATATCAATGCGATGCTGGCCGTGCAAAATCAATCGATTGTGAACAGTCATACCCCGCTAAGCGCCTATTCCAATCTGGTTTATCAGGTGGGCAACGATGTTTCGACGGCGCAATCGGAATCCACTGCGGCCCAAGCGATGGTGCAGCAACTGCAAAACCAGATCGGTAGCGTATCTGGCGTCTCTATCAACGAGGAGTCCGTGAATCTGGTGCAATATGAACGCGCCTACCAGGCTGCGGCTCAGGTCGCCTCAGTCATCGACAAGCTAACGGCCACTGCGATTAACTTAGGCCAGGGAACTTCGGCTTCGTAATGAAACCTGAAATCGCGAGGCAGCAATGAGCGCACGAATCAACCCAAACACTCTTCCCGACCTGCTGGCGGCCATGCAGACTGTGCAGCAGAATGCGCAGAACGCTGCCCAAGAGGTTTCTACGGGACGCCGCGTGAATAATCCTGGCGATGACCCATCCGCTATGGCGGCGCTCGTGTTTAACAATGCCCAGACCTCGCAGGACGCGCAGTTCCAGGCCAACATCAGCGATGTGCAATCCAAGGTTCAAGTCGCAGATTCGGTTATGAATAGCGCCTCCCAGTTATTGACCTCTGCCATTTCGCTGGGCACGCAGGGCGCGACGGGAACACTTTCCGACGCAAACCGGCAATCCATCGCGGCGCAAGTCGCCGGACTTCAGCAACAATTACTGTCGCTTGCCAATACCAGCTATCAGGGCACATATATCTTTTCCGGCACCGCTGTGACTACGCAACCATTTACACAGGACTCTTCGGCACCTTCTGGAGTCACTTACAATGGGAATTCTGCGGTGACCACGGTTCAGATCTCCCAAGGCCAGTCGTTACAAACGAACTTGCCTGGAGATCAGGTGTTCACGAATTCTTCTGGCAACGCATTCGCCGCCTTGAACGATCTGACCAATGCCCTGAATTCCGGTAACGGAATCGCGGCCGCCAACACAGAAGTTCATAACGCCTTCAACCAGCTAAACAATCAGCGCGTGTTTTATGGGAATTCGCTCAACCAGTTGCAGAGCGCGGACAGTTTTCTGAGTCAGGACACAGTGAATTTGAGCACACAACAAAATAACCTGATTGGCGCGGACTTAACGAAAGCGATTTCGCAACTGTCGCAGTCGCAGGTCGCCGAGCAGGCATCGATCAGCGCCACCGCGCAAATCCTGAACCTGCCAACCTTGCTCTCCTACCTCAAGTAGGGCAGGTATTGCTGAACCTCCAAGTCTAAAATCCCCCTGATTCACATTCACGTAGGTCGGCACTTTGGTTGTAGCGGTATGACAAAGTCGTGCCCTGCAAGTGCGGCAGGACTTATATTGCGTGGATTACCGGGTCTGATTGAGGGTAGTCGCCCAAAGATTCATAGTTTCGAGGTGACTGAGCGATGCTTGCAGGGAAGTCTGGCGTGCCAACAGCATGAACCGGACCTGATCTAATACGCCGTGGAGCGCGCTCAGCGTGTCGGCATATTCCTGCAGGTCGGCGGACAGATCCGGATCAGTTGCGCGCAGTTCGGCGGCTTGAGCAAGTATGGGAGACGCCACCTTGAGTGGGAGAGTTATGGCGTGGATGATCTCGACATTAAAATCCTGGTGCCCACTCAGCGTCCCGCGAACATGGGAGAGTGCTCCAGCCAAAATCGCGGTTGCTTGTTGAATCTGCGTCTGAATCGAAACCTTCATTAGGCGCTCCACTGCGTTTGATGTGATTCCGAGTAAGATTCAGCGGATGATTCGGCCGTGGAGACTTGATTGTCTTCCCTCCCTGTTTGCCCCGCGCCATACAGAGTTCCTGCGGAGACCTGTCGTTCCACCTCTTTCCAGGCCTGACGCACCGGCATATAGAGATCGAAAAGCCTCTGAATATGCTGAGGCTTACCGTGAATGTTGGCCTCGACAATCAATGATCTGGTTACGTCATAAAAGCCGTCCAGGCGACGCGAGACCTCTCCCCCACGGTCGTGGTCCAGCACACTCTGTAACTCGCCAATGACCTGCAGCGCATGATTTAGGCACGACGTGCGCGCTTCGATATCCCCATTGCCCGCGGCGTTCAGCGCGCGCCGGAAATCTTCGAGGACCGTATCGAACAATTTGCCGACCAGTTCCACGGGATGATTGCCGTGGGCGCTCTCTTGTCGGTAGACATTCGCGTATATGTTATAAGTCATGGTTATTTCAGCGACCCCAGTTGTTGCGTAATCTGACTTTGAAGCAGCGGAAGTTCCTGCAAGGCGACCTGCACCTGATCGTATTGAGCCGTCAAGAGTTGCTGCTGATTCTGCAAGTTGGACTGCATGTCGGAAATCTGGTTGGTAAGATCCTGGATCGATTGCGTCATCCCCTGAAGATCGAGCGTGACGGATCCGTTTGTGGGATCGGTAATCTGATTCATCACGCTGGACATATAAGTGGAAAGTCCCGAAGTTCCCTGCAGAAGATTCTGAACATTACTGAAATTATTAGAAAGGGCGCTGGATAACGTCGTGGAATTCACAGTCAACGTGCCATCGTTATTGAGGTCGACTCCGATGCTGGCGAGGTTGACGAACCCTTTGTTTCCGCCGATCGAATATGTAATCGCCGAAAGCAATTGTTGCTGGACGTCGCGAAGGGTGCCGTCACTTTCCAAAGGTTGAGCGCCCGCCCCATTTGCGCCGACGGTAAATTGCGCATTCAAATCCTGAATAACCTTATTCCATGCTGAGACGAAACTATTGATAGTGGTTTGGGCTTGCGATTTATCCGGTGAAATGCCAATGGTCACACTGGTGTTTGGCGACGCGCTGGCGAGGTTCAGTGTGACTCCCGGAATGACGCCCGAAACCGTATTACTGGTGGAATTGATGGGAACGCCATCTACGGTCAAAGAAGCATTCAAGCCGTCCACGGCCTTGTTGAACGTCAGCCCCGTTGTGTTGCTCCCAATCGTGATATCTCCCGGAACTCCGGACGCATTGGAAACAATAGCGAGCCGCGCACCATTGGCATCGTTCACCACGCTCGCGGTTACGCCGGCATTCTCGGCGTTAATCGCGGACGCAAGCCCATCGAGCGTGTTATCGGTGTTATCGACGGTAACGCTTACTGGGGCGCCTGTTCCCACTGTAATGCTGAAGCTTCCGGTCGCGATCGGTGTGCTGCTGGTGGCCACAGCATTGGTGTAGTACGCGGACGTCGTCGCCAGCGAGGTTACAGTGACGGAGTGATTCTGCGCTGCCGCCGTCGCGTCAGCGCTGGCAGTCAAGACGCTGGAGTTCGATGAGGCAGCGCTGAGCGCGCTGATTCCCGAACCCGTATCGCCGAGGGCGGTGACTGCGGATGCCAGGGCGGTGATATCACCCTCAATTGCCGTTAGCGTGGACGACTGAGTTTGAACGGTTGATTGCTGCTGTTGTAATTGTATTACTGGCTGCTGGGCTGCGGCCATCGCTGCATCCAGCAAGGCCTGCACATCGACGACGTTGGAACCTGCCGGCAGAAGAATATTGCCGATATTGCTGATTGTTCCCATTTTGGGTTTTTACCCTTACTCTCAGCTCGCAAACAAACACGGTTAGGCCCTCAAAGAGGGCCTAACCGCCGAGCTCATTTTTTCCAACCTACCGAACTAGTGCAACAGCGTCAGTACGCTCTGCTCTTGCGAATTGGCCTGTGCGAGGGCCGCCATTCCGGTTTGAGCAAGGACGGACTCTCTTGACAGATTCGAAATGGCCGTCGGTATGTCGGCTGCCGTGATTCCATTCTCAGCTGCCGTCAGGTTCTGTACCTGTACGCCGATGACTGCCGCCGCGTCTTGCAAACGGTTGATTGAGGCGCCAATCGTCCCGCGATCGCTGGCAATCGTGGAGATAGCCGTGTTGATTGCTGTCAGAGCCGTCTGTGCAGCAGATCCGTCGGCTCCCGCCAGCGTTGTGCTGCCAAGGCCGAGACCGGATGAGGACAATGCACCTACACTGACGCCGATCGTGCTATTGGAGGACGCATCGGAAAGGTAAATGGACGTGGTGCTGGCAGTGAAAACGGATGTTCCGTTGAAAGTGGTGGTTGTGCCAACGCGGTCGATTTCGGCCATGATCTGTGTGTATTCCGAGTTCAGTGCCGTGCGCTGCGTGCTGCTTACCGTACCCGTGGAAGCTTCCGTTGCCAGTGTAACGGCACGGTTGAGAAGGGAGGTCACTTGGCCGAGAGCGCCGTCCGCCACTTGAAGGGACGAAACTCCGTTATTCGCGTTCTGTACCGATTGGTTCAAGGCCGAAATGTTGGCCTGCAAGCCGTTCGCAATCGCGAGGCCTGCCGCATCGTCCGCGCCACTGTTGATACGCGAACCAGAGGCGAGCTGCGCCAAAGTCTTCTGGAGTGACATCTGGGTGCTAGTCAGCTGATTCTCTGCGGATAGTGCCGGTATATTGTTTAGAATGCTGTACGACATTTTTAAAGGCTCCTTTTCTCTCTTGGAGTGTTCCGTTTTAGCGATTAGGAGCCTTTCCTCGGAAGGGGTTCGCCCCGAAGTGGCTTAGCTCGCGTCTTTCACGGAACTTCTCGTTCAATTAATTCATCGGCACTTAAGGAGCAAAACTTTAGCTTGAAATGCTTACCTGCACCTCAGATGTTAACTTTTCGAGAACATCGTTAACTTGAACGCCTGCTTGGGTCGTCAATTCGGTCATCGCCTGTTTGAGCGTCTCGTTATTGGGGTACACCACCGACCCCACATGGAGCATTGCAGCCGCACGCTTCCACTCCCCCAAATTCGCCCACAATGTCGCTGCACGTAAGAAATCTCCAGGACGGGGAACTCGAACCGAGCGCAGTTTGTCTTCGGCTGCTTCCGCGGCTTCGGCTACCCTTCCAAGCCAAACGAGTGACAATATCAATCTATCGTGAAGTTCCGGTTGCTGAGGCTGTTGCTTCACAGTGGCGCGAATCTGCTCTAATCCACTTTCAACGCCGCCAGAGCGCACCACGGCAAGCCCAAGCTTGCTTTCTACTAGGAGAGAATCCTGCGCCGATTTGACCGCCTGTTTATAGGCGCGGACCGATTGCTGGAATTCTCCCAAATTATAATGTGCGTCACCGATGGTTTCGGCCACGAACGAAGTCAGATGCCCTTGCTTTTGCGCTTTTTTGAGGCATGCAAGCGCTTGGCGATGCTGTCCAAGTTTGAAATGCGCCAATCCTGCAAAGAACCATGCCACTCCCAGTCTCGGATTCAATTCGCACGCGCGTTCGAAATGTCGTAGCGCCTCGGCGACATTTCCAAAATTATCGAGTTCCACCATTCCGAGTTCGAGATATGCCTGAGGATTGTTTGGCATATCCACGATCTTTTTCCGTCCCAACTCCCGATAGAAGACGTTCTTCCGCGCACGCGTCTCGCGGTCGGCAGCAAGTCCAAAATGATGAATCAAGAACGATGCCTTCCTCAAACTCAGTCCGGAGCCTTCGATGCTTGAGCCCACGGTTTCGTGTACACGACCCACAAAGCGAATCCGATCGTCTCGCCGAAACAGACGCACATTTTCGTGCTCGACATAGGCTGGAAAGAATTGCACATCAGCCCATTGGGAGGTATTCGGCGTGGCGGGACGGTCCCATATTCTGTCTTCAAGGCTCATGACGTAGTTCCGAATCGTCACTTGATAACCGGCGACAGGGTTTATCCCTATAAGGGCTGGGATAAGGGTGGAGGTTTCGGGATCGAGCCGCTCGTCGGCGTCCAGAGACAGTACCCAGTCTGCCGTGACGGCGGTGAGGGCTTGATTTCGTGCCGATGCGAAGTCATCTTCCCATGGGATTTGGATTATTCTCGCCCCGTAATCCTTTGCAATTTCAGGAGTTCCGTCTGTGGAACCTGTATCCGCGACCACGATTTCATCGACAACGTCTATCGCGCTGCTTAGGCACGCTCCAAGCGTGCTAGAGGCGTCGCGGACGATCATCGAAAGCGCGAGTTTTGGCATGGACAATGTTTCTCCGATTCGGTTTACGACTCTAGATGGATCAATGCAGTCACTTACACCAATTGCTGAATCCTCTCTAGATATATCGGCAGAATCGTATTCCACGTGAATCCCCGTTCGATTGCGGCAGCAGCCTTTCGTCCTCTACTTGCGGCTTCATCGCGGTGTTCATAAACATGGCGCAAGGTCTGCGCCAAAGCTGCAACATTCGGTTCGAACCAAGTCCAGTCGCCTGAGAGGGGGCCGACGGGCGGGGCCGGCTCCGGTACTTCCACCTCTTTCGCTGGAATCAGATATCCTTCTTCCGCGGAGCAAAATTCCACCGCGGGACCCTCACCTGTCGTAATTATTGGCTTCCCGCAGGCCATAGCTTCAACTAAAGGCATACCAAAACCTTCGCCGCGGTAGGGCAATACGAACGCATCAGCACCGCGATAGAGCGCAGCTAAAGCTGCATCATCCATTTCTTCAGTCAAAACGATTGTATGGGGGGATAAGCGTCGTACGGCGAACTGCTGTACATCTCTTAATTTGTTATTGTGACTGTAGAAGGTTTTAGAGCCCAAATCCTTGATCACCAAGGTGACATCTTCTTCGGGCATAAAAGCGTCTGCGTATGCTTGTAAGAGAAGATCAATGCCTTTGCGACGAATCGTCCCGCCCACAAACAAGAAGACAAACCCCCTACTGTTTTGTAGACGATTCGCTGGACCATTAGTTCGAAAAAGTTCCGGATCAACTGCGTTGTAAACTACATGAACTCGTTCAGATGAAACTCCGCCCCTCAATAATGCACTGCGGGTGAACTGGGAAGGTGTCCACACCTCGTCCACATTATTTTCTATTTCTTCGATCCATCGAACTGGTACAGCCTTATGCTCCCAAGGCAGAATGCAGACTAGTTTGCCCGAAGAGGCGCGTTCAAAATTTGGAGGCCACTGATGTCTAATGGTCAAATCCAATCGTTCTAACTGTCGCCCCGTACATTTCCAGAGATTCTCTCCGCATTTTAACGTCTGACTTGGGAGCGTGGGCCAAGTCGTGTGATCAAGAGACGTTTCAAGTTGGGACGATTCCATAAGGGCTTGGGCGATGGCTCGATTGATTCGCGAGTGTCCCGAAGCATCGAAAATCGGTCCTGTCAGCAATATACCTTGTTTCAATCCTGTTGGCAGATTAAGAGGATTCAGCCTTTGTTCTGCCCGTTCGACGGAGCGCAGTAAGCTCTCGCGCCGCGCGGGATCGATTGCCATCGTTTCGGCCAAGCGGCGAGCCGGCAATGCCATATTGTGTGCGATTAAGAAATCCACGACAGGTTCTAGATACCGCGACTCTCTTCGAGCCATTTCAGCAAGCGGATGTTGCAATCTGCCCGTCAGTCCTCGAGGAAGTCGTTGCTTCATGAGCGCTCGAATGGCCGGCTCAAATGCGGGTTGTTCCGAGATGGAAGGAAGCCAAAAATTAACGGCCTTCTCTTGCTGCCCGACCATGTCACAAATCAAACCCAGCAGGTACTTTGCGCGATAGGAGTTCTCGCCGCCGCTTCCAACGAATTCATGTTCGCGGCAATTGATCGCGGCCTCAAGAAATCGAACCGCGTTTGAATGACTCTTCTGCAAGATGAAGTAGACGGCGTGAAGATAGGGAAATTCAGGGCATCCTGGAAACGCCTTATTTCCGAGATCGAGCAGTTCACCGGCATTATCCCATCTATTACATTTCATTAGAACAACGATCAAATTGCGCAAGACCAGAGAGGAAAACCGGACATCTCCGGCGCTGGAATTCCAAAGTTCAAGCAGAGAATCCACGCCGGAACCGGGAGTTTCCAATTCTTGCCAAAGTGTCAATGAGAGCCGGGCCCACGCCTTGCCACTAGACCGCCAAGCCGCTTTGCGTTTTTCGGAAGCAGGGGCCCCCGCAATACGCAATGAATGACTCCAGACCGTACTTATTGGTTGTCGGTGAAGTAAGCGGGGTTCGATACCCAGCAAATCCGCGTGCTCAAGATAAGGCCAGTGTACAGTAACCAAAACGTTTCGATTTGGGCGTGAGAAAAATGGGCGGCGCCACTCTGCGGGTGAACCAGTCAAAGGTAACTCACCCTTGCACCAGATCAGTGCGCCGTCAGAATCACCTGGAATCTCTCCTTTGTTCATGCACGAGAGATTTCCAAATGGCGTTCCGTCAACTATTTGGCGGATTGATTCAGGGATGGTTTCTTCCGACGATGCATCGGTGAGTAATTTAACCTTTGGGCTTCGTACACAGGTAAGCCTAATGGTTTCTGTTATAGGGGAAACAACTGAGACGCCCATTACTTGTTCACCACTTTCTCTTGCAATATTCAGAGTCCAACTGCCTGCAATATGTTCAAGTATTTGCGCTGTTTGTTTATTTGCGCTGTTTGTTGACAAATGCATTGAGTTCTTTCCTTGACCTTCAACTGAGCAATCGTTGAATTTCCGCTATCCATTGCCCCATGATCACATTACGGTCGTGCTTATCGACCATTTCCTTGCGGCCAATCCGTGCTTTTTCTTTGGCTTCTGCGTGATGGGTGTACACGTGGCGCATTAGGCTGCACAGATGATTGACATCAGGCTCGGCCCACTGATGACCGGCGAAAATCTCTGTATCCGTATCACATGGTGTTGGGCCCAGTTTGCAATCGATCAAATAGCTGTTGGCATCGTTCAAGAAATCCAACTGGCCACTCCAACGCGTGGCGATTACGGGCATTTCGGAGCATAATGCCTCGACATACGGACGCCCCCAGCCTTCCCCTCGACTAGGCAGAACAAAGCAGTCAGCGGAGGTGTAGAGTCTGGGTAACTCCTGGTTCGGAATTTGGCCTGGAATCAGGAGAATGGGGGGCGTTTTTTCCAACGGAACATGCAGTTCTCGCTCGATATAGTGAAGAAGGTCAGGCAGCAGGTCTGAGTCGGGTCCTGTCCGACCGTAGCACCGCAGGATCAGCGCAACATCTTCATCTTCTTTGAATTCTCTAATGAAAGCCTTCAGTAAAATGTCCGGACCTTTTCTCTGCGTCCATTGGAAAACAGAAAGAAAATTGAAGTTGCGGCTTCCGGGAATTCTGAATGGTGGATTATCCGGATGAAAGAGATTTGTATCCTCTCCCTCTTGCATCCTTAGGAGTTTGTGTTCTTTAACGCCAGCTCGGATGAAGGTCTCGACATTGAAGGAGCTTGGTACCCAGATTTCATCCAGTTTGTTGCATTTTTCGACCCAGCCATCGGGGATACGGTCAGTTTCAAACATTGTCCTGCCAACGAGTCGACGAGCAGACCTGTTCGTTTGAAAATCATGTGCGGGCGCAGACTGAAAAAAGACTCCTCGCGACAAGTCGATCGACTGGAGCTTAATCAATTCCAGCGCTGTTCGAATTTCTTGGGGTAGTAAGTTTTCCACATCGAACTGCGTGATCAGTGGCTCTATCCCAACGGGAATACGGGCCCGTGCAATAGCCATTACAACCATCAGATTTTCTTGAGCATAGCCACTTCCACCATAAACTACGCCCCGAAAAGAGATGCCAGGAATTGTAGTACCTATAGGAGCCGGATAACCAACAGGTATTGCAGAACTTATTGAGTTATTCGCCCTCCCAGTATGTGTCAATTCCTGAAAATCAGCGGTTGTACTGACCATTTTTTCAACGCCTTATTCTAGTCTGACCGATTCAGTTCGAAATCCAAAAGCCAAAATCATGTCTTTCTTGCCCATCGGCAAATATTTCTGGGTCTAAACTATGAATTCTTAGTCATTTACAATGGAGCGAGATAGGTAAATGCACGGGTATCGCCAAGACCGCAAACGCCTAGACCATGGACGCCAATTAGTAACTATTGGATAGAAATCCAAGAAATATTTGACCGTTGACGGATTCAAGGTTGAGCCCGATTGGCCGATATTAATCCTGTGAGACTAAATGGATAGCATCTTCTGTAAGGCTTGGGTGAACCCATGATTGAGTTGACTCGTTTGAACAACCGACCCTTGGTTGTCAACTCCGACCTGATCAAGTTCATTGAAAACACGCCAGATACGGTCTTGACACTGACTTCGGGGGAGAAGGTGGTGGTCTCGGAACCATACCCTGTGGTCATCGAAAAGATAGTCGAATTTCGCCGCAAAATCCTGGGCGGACTCAGTTTTCCGATGGTTGCATCGGGTCGTGAATTTGAACAAAAAAGCGCGCCACCAACTGACGAAAGTATTGGGGACTAGGGAAAATGGATAAGAGCAGTTTTGGCGGATTAATCCTGGCCGTGGGAGGCATTCTATTAGGAATGACCTTGGAAGGTGGGAAGATCGCCCAAATCATGCAGCCCACAGCGGCGATTATGGTCTTGGGCGGGACCATTGGGGCGATCATGTTGCAGTTCCCCCTCACGGTCGTCCTGCAGGCCTTTGGGCGGCTGGGCTCGGTCTTCTTCGTCAAAGGAACGGACCCATCAGTACAAATTGGGCAAATGGTGGGCTTCGCCAATAAGGCGCGAAAAGACGGCGTCGTGTCGCTCGACAGCGAAGTACAAAAAATCACCGACCCATTCCTTAAGAAATCCTTGATGCTCGCCGTGGACGGCACAGAGCCCCAAGAGCTTCGAAAAATGATGGAGCTCGACCTCGACAACAAGGCGGAACATGAGGAACACCTACCAAAAGTTTTCGAAGCTGCCGGCGGGTTTGCTCCAACGGTGGGCATCATCGGCGCGGTAATTGGGCTGATCCAAGTCATGCAGCATTTGGATGATATCAACGAAGTCGGGAAGGGAATCGCCGTCGCGTTCGTGGCCACGATATATGGGGTTGCCCTTGCGAATCTTTTCTTTTTACCTTCGTCTGGCAAAATCAAGATTCGCATCCGAGAAGAACAGATTGGCCGTGAAATGATCCTCGAGGGCGTGATCTCCATTCTGGAAGGCATGAATCCTAGAATGCTCGAAACCAAGCTCAAGGGCTACCTCGCCGAAGAGCACGAGAAGGAAAAATAGAGGGTCCGACATGGCCAGAAAAAGACACGAAGAACACGCCAATCATGAGCGATGGCTGATCTCTTACGCCGACTTCATTACACTGCTTTTCGCATTCTTCGTGGTTCTCTACTCCTCATCTCAGGTGGATAAACGTAAGGTCGGTAAACTCGCCATGGCCATTCAAGTGGCTTTTCAGCAAATGGGCGCGTTTCCAACCTCGAATACCAAGTTGCCTCTTTCCGAGTCTGAGCCGATGCCATTTCAGGACGCCCAAGTGATCGAGAATGTTTCTCGATCGCAGGATTTGCAACGATTTGTCCAACCCCAAAACGGGAGTTTGAGCAACGCGGTCCTTCCGGGTCAAATTCGCGGCATTCAGGAAGCCATAGAGAAAGCGCTGGCACCCGAAATTGGCAGACATGTCGTCGAGATCAAGCAACAGCGCGAGGGTTTGGTCATCAGTCTGCGCGAAATGGGTTTCTTCGAAAGTGGCTCGGCAACGATGCGCCGGTCCTCTGCGGATGCAGTGGAACGTCTCGTGGGCGTGCTGAGAGACCGGCCCGAGATGCTGAGGATCGAGGGACACACTGACAATGTCCCAATTCATAATGCGCACTTTAGCTCGAACTGGGAGCTCTCGACAGCACGGGCAATTGAGTTGCTTCGAATTTTTATCTCGGATTACAAGCTCGCGCCGGATCGGTTGACGGTTTCAGGCTACGGGGAATTCCATCCTGTCGATACCAACGACACTCCAGAAGGACGCGGACACAATCGACGCGTGGACATCGTCATAATTTCCGTACCTCCCGCAAGGCCCGCAGGCGGGGGAAAGACTGATGTTAAGCCGTTAGTGTCACAAAAAGGGACAGAGGACCAAAAGCCAGGCGAGCAGTTAGCATCCAATAAATAATTGGGCCTGGTTTTGTGTGGTTTGCAAAGCAGCAATTCCAATTGTTCAGTCGTTAGCCGTGGGACGTGGTTGGCCAGAGATTTCGGCGCCACCAATTTGGTATCCCACACCGCGAATCGTTCGGATTAACGGCCGATCTCCATACGAATCGAGTTTCTTGCGAATATAATTTATGTAGACGTCGACGGTATTCGCAGTAGCATCTTCACTCTGAAGGTTCCAGGCGTTTTTGGCGATGGCATCGCGTGATACAGGCTGCATCGGCCTTTCCATTAGAAATTCCAACAGTGCAAATTCCTTCTGAGTCAGATCAACCGTGCATCCGTTTCTTTTTACGGTGCGCCGCATTCGGTTTAGTTCCAAATCCTCTAGCGATAAAACGGAATTGGTAGCGTTATTGCGTCTGCGTAGCAACGCCCTGATCCGGGAATGAAGCACGGAAAAATAAAATGGTTTAGTTATGAAATCGTCAGCACCTTCGTCCAAATTGTTCAATTGCGTTTCCGGGTCAGTATTTCCCGAAAGCACTAATATTAACAAACCTGGGCGAATGGATCGGATTTCCCGGATGATTTCAATACTGGAAGGCCCAATATCCAAAATCACCAGATCGTATCGTTTCGCGGTGAGCCTTGGCAGCAACTCCGCGTTGTTTGCTGTGAGATCTACTTTATAATGTTCGGTCTCTAGCTGCTCCTTGATAAATTCTGCCAGCGCGGAATCCTTTTCAACGACTACGATCCTCATCCCCCCCCCGTCTCTTAACAGAAATGAGTACATCGATCTAACTCAGGTGATAAGCATATCTGACCTGAGTAATCGTCCAGGATTTATCTTGGTAGAGTGTTTAGTCTTGGTTAACAGACCGGATGTCAGGGGCTATGAAGCTGGAAAACTCTGCTTCCTTTTGATTTTTCTCCGATTAATTAAGTGGAATGTTCTAATATCGGCACGGGAAATGGGATGGGCAAGACTAGCCAACCGAAGAGGTAGTAGGATCATCTGTCCGTTCGCTTGTGTCCAGGCATTAGGACAATCATTGCGTCGTTCAGGCCAATCATTGTTTGCTTCTTCGGGAGTGGTAAGGCTAGGTTCCAGTCCCCGGCCTGTCCACTCCTCACCACACCCAGCCGCTCAAGACAGACAACTTCTTACCATAAAGGGTTCCAGGAAAAGCGCCAACTGAGGAACCGTTGCAGGTTCTCTATCTATCTGCACATCCTGCGGTTATCAAAACTCCACCGGGTAAGGCTTTAGCTCCCCTTTGGCGTAACGATGCGGAAGGGAAGCATCGTTATTCTCCCAGACGATCAGGATCGACCGTTTCGGCGAGTAGCCTTTGTGACGGATGTCCGCAGGCATGGCTGCTACGTCGCCCGGTTTCATCTGCACTCTTGCGCAAGGTTTCCCTGTTTTTCCGTCTTCGATTTCCCAGTAGATTTCGTCGCAAATCTGGATAAACCATTCGACGCGATCGTTCCCGTGAAAGATCGGCAGGATGTGCTCCTCAGTGGTGGCGCAGATCTGGCTGTCCTTCACGTTCGAAACGACGGACGGATTCCACGTCACATCCGACCGCGATACGTAACCGAACATATTGAACGCGTGAACTTGATTTTCGAATCCCGGCTCGGCATGGACTTCCGGCTTGTCCTGCGGCACGTCAGCCAGCTGGCGGTTTACGGGCTGCCCGCGTTCGTCGGTCCGGTAGGGCAGATCGCCCGGCAGACCTACCATGCGCTGCGACACGATCCGCTCGCGTTTCAGCGCCTTCGTGTTGTTTCCGTGCTTGGGACCGTACGCTTTGCCGGTTTCGTCCGGAGCGGCGTATGGATCGAATCCGTCATTCGTCCAGTCATCCAGCATCTCTTCGAACGTTTTCTTCAAATCCTTGGCTTCGAACGTTTCCAGGTAGTGCCGCTTGGCGCTGCGGTAGCCCTCATTGAAAAGGCCCATGAACAGGTCCACTGTGCCGTAGTGGTTGATCGTGCCCAGGACCGAATCGAAGTTCACCGTGCCGTAGAAGAAGCCCCAGCCGACATCCCTCATCAGCGCGCGCAGGAAATAGTCGATGGGCATTACGTGCAGGCCGCCGGGATACGTGATATTCGCGAAATATTCATCGCGCTCGAAATGAAACTTCCCGATGCTGAAAGTGCGGTATCCCAGCTTGCCTTGCTGACTGCTCGCCAAGGGGGCAGAAACCGTTGCGCTCATTTCATTCTCCTTTTAAGTTTTATTCGGTCTTTGAATTTCGAAGCGTCCCACCGATTTCAATGGATCTGGCAGATGTCTGCCCACCGCTCGACCGTGGTCGCGCCTTTGATCGTTTGCAGCAGAACGACGCCCGGCGCTGAACTACGGAACTGATACGCTGAGCCCTTAGGCAACAAGGCCATGTGGCCGCGGTGAACCTTCACCCAGCCCATATTTCGACCTTTCGGTTCGCCATTGAGCTTTACGGTGCCTTCCGTGCTTTCCGGCACCAGCGTTTGGTCCGGCTGGATCAGGTGAATTTCAATCTCGCCGTCCATGATCAGCGCGGATTCGTCATGCGCAGCCGCATACCACGGAGAGATGCCTTCAGCGCGGATGGCCTCGACGACATATTTCAGGTTTTGCGCGACAGCTACCTTTTCGTACGGCTTCGACTTCGAAGCGACTTCGAACACATTGGAAAAGGCGTAGCGCTTGGGGCTGTCATCGATCACCTGCACGCTGCCTTTTTCGTAATGATTCAGCGATCCAAAGTTCGTGCGAACTCCACCCATATTCACCCTCCCTATGCAGTTTTTCCTAAACGGTTGGAAAAATATCAAACCTCGGGCATCGCCGACGGTGACGCGCGATACGCTCGTGCGTGATTCCCATCACAATTTGTTGGAGACCGCGTTATAGGACTCGAAATGACCAAGGAGGTTGACGGGAGCTAAGAAGAACGGTTATACGAGAGGGAGGAGAATCCCATGTTTAACAGCGAAAATAAGACGATGTTGCGGCAGCGTGCCGCGAAGACTTTTTCGATCGCGATGATCGTCGCGTGTTGTTCCATCCCGTCCTTTGCCCAGAAGATTGTGCGCGGGACCATCCGGGGAACTGTCAGCTCAGATCAGGGGCAGGTGGTTGGGCTGCGGGTTTCTGCTCATAATCTGAATTACAAGCTCTGGTATACGGTATTTACCGTCAAGGGCCAGTACACCGTTCCGCAAGCGTTGCCCGGAAAATATGAAGTGATGGTGTACGAGCCTGATTACGATTCTCCAAAATCTCCTGTGCAGCTTGGGCCCGGTGAAAGCAAGACGGTCGACTTCGCGATCAAGAAGCATGGGCCTGCGCCGCAAACCGAGCAGATCGAGTACGTCAACAGCATGGACGAAATGTTTCCGCCGGGACCGGAGCTCGCCCTGCTCAAGGAAGACTGTACCGGTTGCCATGCCGATATCCGCAGCATTGGCGGGAACTTTGGTCACATGCACTTCACCAAGGAAAAGTTCATGCACGGCATTGAAATGGCAACTGAAACCGGGCCCGGGTTCAACGCCTATGCCATCGCACTGGGACGGACCATCATTGACAAGAACCAGAAGGAGATGCTGGCAAACTATCTAGTTAAGAATTTCGGGCCGGGGACGGTCGAAAAGCAACTGAAGCTAGATCCTCTCGTGGTGGACGAGGAAGTCGCTTCGAAAATGATTTATGTGTCGTACGAAATTCCCGATCTTCCCATGAACTCTGCGGGTAACGTGCTGCTCGCCCCGATGGTGGATGGGGTGATTCCTCAGATGGATCCGCCGGAGAAGTACCATCACCTGGGCTCCGTATACATTTCGCCGAAGGACGGCGACGTTTATTTTACATCGCGGGCGTCGAGTTCGATTTTGCGGCTCAACCCGCGGGACCCGGATGCCTCCGAGCGTTGGAAGAACTATGCCATCAAAGGAGATCCCTATGTTCACCCGAGCGGCATCGCCATCGATAAGCAAGGCCGTGTGTATTGGGCGGAACTGAAAACCGGAATGTTGGGCGAACTCGATCCTGCGACCGGAAAGCAGATTAGGCACGCGCTGCCGGCGCTGGATGGCGCGGTGCACGAGGTTGTTGTCGATAAGGACGGTAATGTCGGATTCGACCTGATCTGGGGAGCATTTTTCGGCCGGATGGACGCGCAGTCGCGGCAGATTCACATGTACCCGACACCGACACCTGACAATGGAATGTACGGCCTTGCGGCGGATCAGCACGGAAATCTGTGGGGAGCCGGTTGGCAAAAGGGAACGATCAGCAAGTGGGACATCGATACGGAATCGGTGAAAGAATACAACGTCCCGAATTCGTGGGGGCAAGTCCGTCGCATCGGCGTCGATTCGAAAGGAATTGTCTGGGCGTCGGAATACGAAAGCGGAATGTTGGCCAAGCTTGATCCTGCAACGGGGAAGCTAACGGAATACAAGATTCCGGTGAGCGGAGCGAAACCATACGAGGCTTGGACCGACAGACTCGACAATGTCTGGCTGGCCGACGAGGCCCACAGCGCGATGGTAAAATTCGATCCGAAATCGGCGAAATTTACCTTCTATCCGATGCCGCAACCGCATCAGAGTGTCAACAAGATTCAGATAGCCGAGGACAATACGATTTGGATGCCGACACGCGGAAAAGCTGTTTGCGCGGGGGTACACCTCTACCCGAACGGTTACACAGCCGAAGCGCCGCCGATGCCTTAGTCCAATTCGCACTCCACACGCGAATGAGTTGGTTTCAGGATTGTCGCTGCACATAATGAGGAGCTTCGATGGGGACAGTTCGGGTTGCACGCTCGATGCCGTTCGTGGTTGTCTTGTTTGGGTTCCTGGCGGTCGGTGGAAGCGTCCGCACCGAACCGCGGAGTACTGTCACTGTCGCTGCGCAGTCGAACTCCAATATCGCCATTGTGGACACCGACGTGATCACCGGCGTGGTGACTAGCTCGAAAGGTCCTGAAGCGGGTGTGTGGGTCATTGCGGAAACGACTGATCTGGGCACCAAATTCCGCAAGATAGTAGTGACCGACGACAAAGGCCGCTACCTTCTGCCCGAGTTGCGCAAGGCGAATTACAAAGTGTGGGTCCGCGGCTATGGACTAGTGGATTCGCCACCGGTCAACGCCATGCCCGGCAAATCTCTGACGCTCATTGCTGTATTAGCCCCTGATGCGCGGGCCGCCGCGCAGTATTACCCGCCTAACTATTGGTATTCGCTGTTGAAAATTCCGCCGAAGAGCGCATTTCCCATGAAAATCCCTCCGCCTCCGCCAGTGGATGCAGCCGAGCGCTTCAGAGATTGCCGTGGCGGAAATGTGGACTGCTCAAAAGATCCCGGCAGAAGCACGATGCCGGGCCTGAGCGTGGAAGACGTAAAAAATGGCCAGGGGGTTTCGAACCGCGCGGAATTTATCTTCAACATAAAGAGGATGTGCGAGGACTGCCACCAGATGGGCAACAAAGCCACGCGCGAGATTCCGGCGAGCATCGGCAAATTTGCAAACAGCTCGCTGGCCTGGGAACGCATGCTCAAGTCCGGCCAGGCAGGCGGCGAAATGCTCGCCAGCGTCGATGCCCGATTCGGCCACGAGCCCGGCCTGAAGTTTTTCGCGGATTGGAGCGACCGCATCGCTGCGGGAGAAGTTCCGCCGGTCCCGCCGCGGCCGCAGGGCATCGAACGCAACGTTGTGCTTTCGATCTGGGACTATGCTTCGGACCGCGCGTTCATTCATGACATAACGTCTTCGAACATCTGGAATCCCAACGTGAATGCCTATGGACCGATCTACGGTGGCGATCTTTCCGCGGGCACATTGGAATGGGTCGATCCGGTCGAGGGCACCAAGGGAAATTTTCCGGTTCCTATGATTCATCCGGAAGACCGGCCGAAAATGATTCCGTGGTCGTGGCCGTTCAACGAAGCTCCCTCCCCTTACTGGGGGGATGAAGTTGTCTGGAAGGACCCGGTTTCCGCAAGCGGACCGCAAATGGATTCGAAAGGCCGCGTATGGTATTCAGCGTCGGTTCAAGCAGGCCCGACCCCATTTTGCGGCGATGCCAATTCCGGGAACCCGTTTGCAAAAAATTATCCCATCAAGGGCGGAGGCGGGTTAGCCGTTTATGATCGCAAGACGGGCCAGAATATTCCGATTACATCCTGCGGCGGCGGAAGCCACAAAGTTTTTGCCAACGACAAAGACGAAACGCTCTTCATGCCATTGGGATCGCCGACTGGCGGGTTCTCATGGTTCAAGACGCGCGTGTGGGATCAAACGCATGACGCCGAGAAGGCCACCGGCTGGTGCCCGGGAATCATCGACTACAACGGAGACGGGAAGATCGGTCCATACACAAAACCGGATGAGCCGGCCGATCCCACCAAAGACCGCATGCTGAGCGGAGTCCTCCCGTACGGCGTGGGAATTAATCCAGTGGATGGCAGCTTCTGGTCCGTCGGCGGCGTGAACGGCGGTCCGAAGACGTCTGTTCCTGGGAAAATCGTTAGATATTCCACGGGCTCAAATCCCCCCTCAACCTGCACAGCAGAAGTGTACGAGCCGCCGTTCAATAATCCAAAAGCTCCCGGCGTCGAGGCGTACAGCACGCAAGGCCTCGAAGTGGATAGCAAAGGAATCGTCTGGGTATCACTCGGCGGCAGCGCGGACCTGGCCAGCTTCGATCGCAGCAAGTGCAAAGTCCTGCGCGGGCCGACCGCGACGGGGCAACACTGCCCGGAGGGTTGGACAATTTATCCAGTACCCGGTCCGACGTTCAAGGGAACGGACGTTAGGTCCGATTATTTCTATATGAGTTGGGTGGACCGAAAAAATACGCTCGGCCTCGGGAACGACATTCCAGTCGTGGACGGCACAGGCTCAGACTCGCTAATCGCTTACATCCCCGATCAGAAAAAATGGGTTACGATGCGCGTCCCGTACCCCATGGATTTCTACACGCGCTCCATGGGCGGACGCATCGACGATCCCAAAGCCGGATGGAAAGGGCGGGGAATCTGGGCCGGGAACAACGAACGCGTAGTGTGGCATATCGAAGGCGGAAAGGGGAACACCGCCACGGTGGTGCATTTCCAGGTACGGCCCGACCCGCTGGCGAAGTAGTTGAGTGGCCTACGCTTTAGCGTGAGTGCATTTGCTTTTGAGGCGTGTGGGACTGCTTTGCCGCAACAAAAGGAATACTCAACCCCACGCACGCTAATGCGTACGGCAGGTTTCCCTCAGCGCGCCAAGCTTTCGCGCAGCACTTGCACCCAGTGAGCCATGGTCGTAACTTCGCCATGCAGTGGCGCCATCACCAGCGGATCGATCTGCAGGCGGGCGAGGTTGCCGTACAGGTTATTCCACATCGCGAGCGATAGATTGGTGATGTACCACGCCGAGAAATCGTCCGCCTCGATCAGGATTCTTTCCTTGGGCATATATACAAAAGATAGAAATTGATCGTGCATGTCCCCGAAGTCCCAGTGCACTTCGACGTCCCGCGTTCCGTCGCTCAACACATACTTATTCTTGAACGTAATGAACGTAGGCTCCCGCGGATTTTCCGACAGCCGGTCCGGCTCAATCGTATGAGGCTGCTTCCACGCCCATTCATAAAACTCCTTGTTGCCCTCGTGCGTGATAACGGTCGCTCCCTCTGCGACAAACGTCCGTAGCCCGCCGGAGTGATCGAAATGATGGTGCGTGTTGATCACGTACTTGATGGGCTTGTTGGGCACAAGCTTTTTCACTTCCGCTAGAACCGCGATGGAACGCGCCTCGTCCACCGGCGCCTCGACGACGGCCAAATAATCTTTGAACTCGATCAGCACGCTGTTGTGGCTGCCGTAGAGCATCCAGACGCCATCGCCCATTTGTTCCACTTTCACTTGCTCGCCGCGCGGTTTGGCGTTGAGCACCACATCGGGCGCCTTCATGGCGGCGTCGGGCACATTGGCGTCCGCTTTGGCGACATCGAGCTCGAAGGTGCGCGACGCTTCCTCCATCTGCAGGATGTGTGTAGGGAACTTCATCCCGGGGAAGTCCTTGTAACCCGTGAATGTGACCTCAACGGGCATGTCGCCCAGCACCGGGTTTGGTGTCCACGCATCGATTTTAGTAACCAGATTCTGGCTGTCGATCGTGCCCACAAGCTTAAATTTCCCGGCCATAAACGTAAGTACCGCAAATTTCTTGCCGCCTTCCATGACTTCCTTGGCCGTAGCGTTATTCGCCGCCGCTGCTTTCAGAAATCCGTGAGGGGTGAGCCAAATCTGCAGTTCTCGTTCCGACGCGGCCGCGAGCGCCGGCTGGACCTGGTCGGCAGGAGGCGGCGGGTATGCGTTGATGGGCTGATTCCACGCGTATTTTCCGCTGACCTCGCGGCCCTCGGTAATAGCATCTACATAGGGAGCTTCGCCGCCAAGCGCCGGCGGATTCTCCTGATTGCGCACGATGTCCTCGCGCGAAGAGCCGGTGGCATAATCAATCGCCCGCGTGTAGCTGGTAAGCAAGGTGGCATGCCAGGGTGAAGTGGGATTCCAGTTCATTCCGACGACGCCCAGGTGTCCCGACCCTGAATACCGGACGGATTTAATATCGCCCATGGCCTTTTCCGCGTTGCGAATCACCGTCTTCGCATCCTGGGCCCTGGCTGTTCCGACCATGAGGCAAACCAATAAGAAGATTGCTTTCGAAATATTCCATGCCAATTTTCTCACCGAAACTCCTCCATTGATTTGCCTCTCGCTCCAAAGGCACGAAACGCTGATGCCGGAGATGTTCCGGCCTACCGCACCTTCACGTTGAGATACCAGAACGAAGGCTCGACTTCGGTGAACGCATGCGGCACGCCATTGGGAATGATGATGACGTCCCCAGCCTTCAGATGACGCGTTTCGCCGCCAACAATAGCACCCCCGCGGATTTCTTCCTTCGGGAACGGCGTCCCATCAGGGAACTTCATTCCGGATTTGACGTCCAGCATTGTTCCGCCGGTGACGATCGTCGCCGATCCCTTCATGATGTAAACAACGTCCGTCCACTTGCCGTGGACTTCGCCGGTTCCCGGCTTTTCCCGCCGGCTCGTGGCGATCTTGAAGTTCACCTTATCGTTCTTATCCTGGTACAACGTATCGCCCCTTTTGAAGCCGGCATCGACATCATCCTTTGAATAAAGGACAACCGGATAGACATTTGTAGGCGTGACATAGGTGTTCGCCGCAGGCTTGGCGGCACTTGCGCCTGCCTGGGCCCATGCCGTGCTGCCAAAGATGAGCATTGCAAACATCACAATCAATGATGATTTAATGGTTCCTGAAGTCATCTGTGTGCTCCTTAGTTCTTGCAAAAGATCGGATCGCTGGAATTTCCACCCTCCAGCGGAGTCATGGACTCCCTTCATACCAGTTCGCTCATTAACAATTCAACGCCCGCGAAATCGGTGGAAGTAAGTCAGATGGCGACGGAGTTTAGCATCGAATAATTCCAAATAAAAGCATGGTCCGGTCTCTAAAAGCAAAAGCCCTGCGCTAGCGAATGTGCCGGGCGCAAGGCTCTTGCTTTTCTATTTCCAACCTAAATTATTGTACTTCCTCGTACAGCCGCCGCACGATTGCGGGAATCGCGCCCAGGCCCTTCCACGCCGGATACTTCACGTCGAATTCGGCCGTGAGGATTTGCCCTGCTTGTTCCTCGGTTTTCCCCTGCGCTTTCAGGTCTCGCGTGCGCATTTGCAATGCGCGGAGCACTTCCCGTTCCCCGGAAATCAGAGACGCGTCATGGCTGTCGCCATGATTGGGAATCACGATGCGCGGATGCAGCGATTCCATCTTATCCAGAATATTCAGCCAATTCGTCACGCTCGGAGTCTCGTCGGGCATGCCGGGATAGGACATGCTTCCCAGGAAATTACCGGAGTGCAGGACGCCATCCTCGGGGACATACAGGATCAAGTCCCCTTTGGTGCGGGCAGGACCGAACCACATCAGGCGGACGGTAACTCCGCCCAAATCCAATATCGCATCCTGGCTGAAAACAATCGACGGTTCACGCAGTTTCACTTCGCCCAGGGCATTGGCCAAATCCGGCGAGCGCGATGAAAATGCGGCCACAAATTTCATCGTGCTTTCGTGGATCTCCTCTTTCTGCGCTTCGGGGACAATCCAGATTGCGCTGGGCGGAAATCCCATTGTGCCGGTCACGTGCTCGGGACGGAAATCCGATGTCGTGATGTACAGTTCCGTATTCTTGGACAATCTCTGCATTTCGCGCAGGACGATTTCGCCGCTTTTTACGCCCATCCCCGTGTCCAGCACCAGCGACGCCCGGCTCCCGACGACGATGGCGATATGCGGAATGCCCGGCCTGTTCCGGTCGGGAATCTCATAGACATGGTCGGAAACCTTCTTCACGATATGTTCTTCTATAACGAACGGCGTCGGCGTGGCCGCGGATGCCGCCGGGCGCTCCTGCGCAATCGCTCGCGGCGAGAAACCTGCAAGCGCGCTGAGGAGAAATGCGGCGGCTGAAAACGTGCTCAAAAAGTGCTTCATCGGAAATGGATTCCTTTCATGACGATGGTAAGGGTCGCAGAGAAACTACTCAAATTCAAAGGTAACGTCAACGGATATATGTTTCTGGAGCACCGCTGAATCTCTGTGCGATTGGTTGTGACGCAGAGAGAATGATTTGCTCTTCCGGGCGCAAATTGTTTAGGATGATCGCCACGCGGATCGATAAATACGGTCAGGAGACCTAAAATGATTCGAAGTCCCGGAATTCAATGGTTTGCTTTCTTTGTGTTATACGTCACGGCACTGGCCATCTCGCCGCTCCGCGCACAAGACGATTCTTCCGCGCAGTCTCCAGCGAAGAAATCACCGCCGCAGATCGTGATCGACGACAACGGAACCTATCACCTGCCCGCGCAGACGATTCCGATGTCGAAACTCATGAGCAAGGAGTTAAAAGACTCGCTCATTTATATTGACCGCACGCAGCGCGATCCCAAGTACTCGGCCAAGCAGCCCGATGGCTCGACGCTTCTGCTGAAGCCGTTCCGCGACCGTCAGGACGCACTTTTTCCGCTGAACAAGCAGGACACCAAAATCGGCGGCGTCCATGTGATTGTTTACACGCCGAAAGACGGCGTCTCGGTAAAAAATAAAAATCGCGTCCTGATCGAACTTCACAGCGCGGACTGCTGGACCGATTGCGGCGCGCTAGGCTCCCAGCCGGTGGCGTCTGTCGGAAAAATTAAAGTGGTAAGCGTCGATTATGCCGAGCCCGCGTTCCCAGACGGCGTAAGCAGCGTGGCAAACGTGTACTCGGACTTATTGAAGACCTACAAGCCTGCGAACGTCGGACTCTACGGCTGCTCGCGCGGCGGGGAACTGGCCGCGAGGTCGCTGGCCTGGTTTCAGAAGCACAATCTGCCAAGGCCCGCAGCAGTAGGAATGTTGTGTGCCAGCGCCGGAGGAGATCGCGGCGACGCGGTTTACGTCGGCGGCGAACTGGGAAATGGAACGGTGCCACGCCCGGCCCCACCGGGACAGACCGAACGCGATTTGGGAAATATCGATCCCGGCGATCCCATGGTCAACCCCGTGAATTTCCCCGAAGTTCTCTCAAAATTTCCGCCGTCGCTGTTGATCACAGGGACACGTTCAATCGATTTCAGCACCGGGGCCTACACGCATGAAGCCCTGTACAGAGTCGGCGTCGAATCCGAATTCCATGTCTTCGAAGGTGGCAGGCATTCGTTCTGGTACGATCCCGCGCCGCCGGAGTCCAAACAGGTTTACGACATCATCGTTCGATTCTTCGACAGTCACCTGGGGAAATGAACCGAAGGGTTCTGGGTTGAAGATAGTGCACTAGTGGGGGAGGGTTTTTCCTTTGACCTTGGCTGATGGGCAGGCTGAGTGGGGCTGAACTCTTGCTTTGACTCAAAATTAAACCAAAAGCACACACACTGAAGTGTGTGCCACTGGTGGCGTACACTTTAGTGTGCGTGGGGCTGGGTTTAGATCTGCGTGGGCGCTTTCGATTACGTGTTTGCCTCCGCCAACACTTCCGGGCGATAAAATCGCGCATAGAAATCCGAGTCCAGGCGATGCGCCTGATAGGCCAGCACTGTTCGAAACGGCCCGCACGCGGCGGGGAATCGTCCGTACCGATTATAAACGTACTCGCAATATGCGATCGTCGCGTCGATTGCCGTGGCTGAATATTCCGGGATGCCTGCTTGAACCCGGGGCGCGTCTAGCCACGATGTAGCTTCACCCCCGTCGCGGAACGAGCCGGTTGACTTCGAATACTTCGTATCGAGGAATGCGAGCACAGCCTCCTTCATATTGGCGTAATAGGGAGGGCAGTAGGGCTTGATCAGGACCTGCTCGTCCCGTTCCAAACCGACTGCTGTTGGAATCACGATATCCTTCCCCAATAGCTTCAGCGCAGTCTTCATCACCCGACCGGCAGCCGTGACGCGCGACAATCGCGGATTTTCCATTCGAAAGCCCAGCGCCTGTGTCCAGCCATAGGGATGCGCCGCAAAATGAGGAAAGCCGCCGAGTCCCAGAGCCTGGTTCATTAGGCCCAGGTTCTGAACGATGGCTCCTTGCTCGACCGCGGCCAGTTCGAACAGCCAGGATTCCAGGAACGTCACGGTCATGAATCGCCCTTCACTCGGATCGTCGTGAAGCGGCCCGCCTTTCGAACGCGCAAATCGCCCTACCCCCGCCGGCCGGAATCCATTGCGATCGTCCACCAGGAAGTAGTTGAAATCGCCATTGAACGCCGAGAGCAAAATGTTGATATACAACGCCGTCAATTCATTGACGGGGACGAAGTACGTGCTGCCGGGCACATTCGCCGACCATTTGTTGAAAGGCGGGACAAAGGGCAATTCGCGCGGCACATCCAGTCTTTTATCTGCAATTCGTACTCTGCTCTGTTCGTAGAGATCGACCAGCTTACCGTCGCGCGCCGATTGAACCAGTCCTGCAACGTCTGCGCGGGGGAAATCCTGTGGCCTGCGTAGCATCCAAGTGCCTGTGTCGTTGATCACGAAGACGGTCACTGCGTGCAGAGCGTCAGCGCTCGGCGCTGTGCGGCTCACAAACTGCTTCATGATGTTGCCGCCGCCGGCTTGCGGCACGTTACCGGTCTCGTATGGCAATTCCGCAAGGGCGTAGCCAGTCACGCCACAGGCAGCAAACGCCAAGGCCGCTTCTTCTTCGATGGTCAGCGGCTGAGAAGCACGCGCGCTTTCGAACGCCAGAGGACCGCCATTCAACTTCATCCCCGCCGCAAAGCGTCGCGACCTGCGATGCGTTAGTGCTTCCAGCAGCGGGTACGTACGGACACGGTCGCCAGTCATGCGGACTCTCCCATTTCAAATCTAAGCCGCAACTATCACCACAGGCTCGTGCGGTACGGGGATTGTATCAAGGCCTACGCTTGACACAATGCACTGGCTGGACTAAAAATCTACCGGAATTTATTTTCAATCGCGCAGTCAATCCACGGACTGAAGACCGAGACAAAATCCATGACGCCAAACGACGAATCCACGGGTACAGCCAAAGCTCAGGAGCGAGAGTCGATGCCTTTCCACGGAATCATTGAGAACGAAGGGCGAACGTTCAATAACTGGGGGCTAAGCCGCGCCACCAAGCCCGCCGTCTATGTCGAGCCGATCAGCTACGCGGACGTCCAGGCGGTGGTCAGGGACACGGACCGCTTTCCGTCGCCGGTGAATCCGGTAGGCTCGCTGCTTTCGGTAACGTCCACGGTGGTCAACGACAACGGCACGATGCTGTGCACGCGCAAGCTCGATGACGTGATTGGCCTCGAAACGGATGGCATAGGACGTCAGGTGGTTCGCGTGCAGGCGGGATGCCGTCTCAAGAAACTCCATATGTGGCTTCAGGCGCGTGGAGTGGAGGTCCCATTTCAGGCTGAAATTGGAGAAGCAAGCGTAGGCTCCGTCTCCGTTGGTGACACCAAAGAATCTTCGCTCGATGCGCCCGGCTATTTTTCCGCGCACGTTGTCGGAGTGACGTATGTGGATGAGAGCGGGGAACTGCGCACCCTTTCTGATCTTAAAGACGGGAGTGCATTTTATGAATTTAAGTGTTCTTTTGGACTATCAGGCATAGTCGTGGAGTGTCTGATTGAGGTGCGCCCGGCAATGCTGTGCAAGTCAGACACCTTGATCGTGGCCTTCGATGCGCCGGAAAAACTAGCGGCGGAACTGCTGCGTCAGCGAAGCGAGTGCGACGCCCTGCTGGGGATCGTGTTCCTGCATCAACTCGCCAGCTTTTGCGATCAACGCTATAAAGCGGGCCTCGGATCGACCACGCCCGCCTCTTCTCAGCCTGCCTGCGAAGAATTTCGCGTCGCCAAACGCCTCGCGATCCAGCACGGTTTCGATGGTATTCCCGTCCCACAGCCGAAGGGAATCATCTACTCACGCCACGATTTCGTGAACGAATACTGGCGACCTTCCCCAAATGAAAAACGTCTCGATTTTCAATATTATGAGCACGACCTTCCGCAATTTGAGCGGGTCTTCGTCGAATCCTACCGGTTCACGAAAGCCTTCGAGGAAAAAACGGGCTTCGCTCCCAAAGGTTGGGCCACCTATTTCGTCAATCGTCCGGAGAAAGAGAAGAAACCCTTCGGGCTGTATTCCGGTGGGCCGGGAACATCCTTCTCCTTCGATCCATTCAATTCCGATCCGACCGATCCCAAGTGGCAGCAGTTTTCCAGGGAATACAATAAACTCGCAATTCACACCCTCGGCGGGAACGCGTCGCCGATCCAGACACAATGGTTGCAGCCGGGAGATGTGAAGATTCCCCGGAAGCTGGCGCGTCCTCGTTTCGCCACGGAGTATTACGACCAGTTCCTGGACTAAGTCCTAGATTCGATTTATTTGAAATGTCATCGAGTGTTTTTGCGGCCGTGAATGAATCCTAATATTTTGCAACTCAATTTGCACGAAAGCCCCCCCTGTAAGTATTCGTAACGGAAACCCGTGCGGTCGCGTCGTTCCTCTATAGAGTTCCGCACAGTTCAGGGGTTAGACATCATTGAATTGCCAGACTCCTTGTATGGCGTTAGGATGCGTGCGCTTGGCTCGGGGAATTGCTATTCGTTGACTTAAGCGGCTTAACCATCACGCATTCGAAAGAGGACAACTCGGAAAGGTCGGTAAATTCATGCAGACCGTTGAGAATAAGATGTTGCGGAAGCATTTGGCAAAAGCGCTCTCGGCCGCCGGACTTGCATTGTGCTGGAGTGTCATGTCTTACGCACAGGCTCCCATGCGCGGCTCGATTGCCGGAACGGTTACGGCCGACAGGGGACAGGTGATTGGATTCCGCGTCAGCGCGCACAACCTGGATCGGCGGCTCTGGTACACGGTCTTCACCAGCAAGGGACACTATACGGTGCCACAGGCCTTGCCCGGGAGATATGAGGTGATGGTTTACGAGCCGGACTACGACTCTCCGAAGACTCCCGTGCAGCTTGGCGCAGGCGAGAGCAAGTCAGCCGACATTGCGATCAAGAAGCGCAGCGAGAGCGGGGAATCGGGTTCGAGCGGTGCCGATGAAGGTATGACTGCCCGCCGCGTGACTGGGAAAGTCGTATATGTGGACACCATGGCCGACATATTTCCCGCGGGCCCCGGGAAGGACTTGGTCCGGGAAAACTGTACCGGCTGCCACAATGACGGAAACGCGTGGCGAAACATGAAGACCAAGGAAGATTTCGTCCACGGCATCGAGCGAATGACGGAAACCGGTCCCTCTTCCTTCCCGAACGTCCTGGCGCTGGGACGGACTCCATTGAGCGCCAAACAAAAAGACATCATGGCGGACTATCTGGCGAAAAATTTCGGCGCAGGAGCCCCGGTTCGACGGCTGCGGGTCGATCCCCTCGTCGTCAATGAAGACGTCGCTTCCAAACAGATTTACGTATCCTATGACGTCCCGGAAGACCTGCCGCGTGAACCCAGCCAAGGCGATAAGGTTGGCGCACCGATGATCGATGGAGTGATTGAACAGGCTCCGGCCCCCAAACTGCACCACTTGCAAGCCTGCGCGATTTCTCCGGTCGATGGCAGCATCTGGTTTACCTCCCGCGTTTCGAACTCCCTACTTCGTCTCGACCCGAAAGAAACTGACCCGGCTAAGCGTTGGAGGGATTATCCGGTTAAGGGAGACCATTGGGTCGCCGTCAGCGGCATCACGATCGATAGCAAAGGCAAAGTCTATTGGAGCGAGTTGATGGGCGGGATGCTGGGCGAACTCGACCCCGCTACCGGCAAGCAGATTCGGTACGTGATTCCGCAGAAGGGCGTCGATGTGGGCGTCATTGCCGATAAGGATGACAACATTGGATTTGCCCTGATTTGGGGCGCGCTATTCGGTCGCTTGGACGCGAAGACGCGCATGATTCACACCTATCCCACGCCTACAACCGATAATGGCATCTACGGCCTGGCAGTCGATCAACAGGGCAACCTCTGGGGTGCCGGCTGGCAGAAGGGCACGATCAGCGGTTGGGATGCGGAAACGCAGTTGGTGAAGGAATACAAGGTGCCTAACGCATGGGGCCAGGTGCGCCGCATCGGAGTGGATTCGAAAGGTATCGTCTGGGGTTCGGAGTACAACTCAGGATTACTGGCTCGGCTGGACCCTAAGACAGGGAAGCTCACCGAATACAAAATACCCGTGGGCAACGGCTCGCATCCGTATGAGGCGTGGCCCGACAAGTCTGACAACGTGTGGAGCGCCGACGAAGTCCACAGCACCATGGTGAAGCTCGATCCGAACAGCGGCAAGTTCACGCTCTATCCCATGCCGCAGCCGCACCAGAGCGTTCCGAAGATCGAAGTCGAGGCAAACAACACGATCTGGTTCGGCACTCGCGGCGAACCTATCGTCACAGGGGTGCATTTCTATCCGAATGGCTATTCGGCTGACGCTCCGCCTTTGCCGTGAGATTTACAGGGGATCGGGATGGCGTTCGAAAGCGCCGGAAGTGGGTCGGATTGGCGCTAACAGCCTTGTTGACAGGGGCGCATGGAACCATACATGTTAATATTTTGCGCCCGACTTAAGGGCGTTGCGACTTGGAGGGATCTCCATTGACCGCGACAAAATACTTCTTGTTAGCGTTCTTGTTTCTGGGCGCTGGAGACGTGTTTGCGCAGATGGATGACAAGGAGCCTGCCGCAGTCGTGGAGCTTGGGGGGGCTGCTAGCTGGAGTGTCACAAACGGCGGATCGAGCTTTGGTCCAACTGTAGCGGTTGAATTGACTCCGATAGAAAACTGGCTGGAACTTGAGTTAGGAGTTACGCCGCTTTTTACGCGTCACTCGACAGAATGGGACACCGACCTTTTGTTCAAGAAGCCTTGGACGCTATCGAAGAAAGTGGAGTTCATGTTGGGCGTGGGTCCCGAATGGGTTCATACAACGGAGTACGGCGTGACAACGAACTCTGTCAGCGGTGAAGCTGTGTTGGATTTCATGTTTTGGCCTTCCAGAAAGCATAGATTCGGTTGGTATCTCGAACCTGGCTACGAGTACAACTTTGGGTGGGGGCATGAACAATCGCTTGGCATAAATGGTGGCATATTGATAGCGATCCCTTGAGGCTTTGTTTGCTCTTGGCTGCGATGTCCTCACCATGGATGAGCAGCTTTTCAAACTGACCCACTACCGAAGCGCCGCGGCAATTTTGAATAATCCGGTATGCGGTTAGAATAGTGCTACTGTGCTCTGCTTTATTGGGTCGGCATTCAAAAAACTTGGGACAGGTGGGAACGAATGAAAACGAAATTCATATTTATTGCAATGATTCTCGCGGGCGTGCTGGCAGTTTCCGCTCCGCTTTTTGCGCATCACGGCTATGCCGCATATGACATGATCAATTCGCGTTCGCTCAAGGGAACGATTACCAGCTACGCGCTGGCGAATCCCCACACACAAATTAGTTTCGACGTGAAGGACGCGACAGGAACCGTGGAACATTGGGCCGTGGAAACCGGGCTCCCTGTCCGCGGCATGAGGGCGATTGGATTTACTTCCGATTCGCTCAAACCCGGAGACGAAGTCACGATCAATTTTCATCCGGCAAAAGATGCGATTCACGCCGGGGTGCTGATCAATGTGGTCTGGCCGGATGGACATGTGCTGCCCGCGCCTGAAAAACCAGCAGGAGATCAGCCTAAGTAATCAGTTTGCAGTTGTGCGCCCACGTAACCAATTTAGGCGTTACAAGCCGGAGGAGAAATGAGAAAGAGAAACCTGGGTTTAGCCGTAGCTCTGCTTGGCGCGCTGGCGATCTCGCCATGTCTTCACGCGCAATCGTCGAACCCGCCGAAACCGGACTTTCATGACTTGAACGGCACTTGGCGCGGCGCAAGCCCCAGCAAAGGCATCACCAACTTTGCCAGCATGGATCAAAAGATGCCGGAGCCTCCCCTGACCGAGTGGGGAAAACAGCATCTGCTCTACAAATCGATTTCGCATGACGCCATGGCCGGCACGCATATCCCCGGTTGGGACAGGCCCGGTCACCGCTGCCCCAACAACCAGGACCCGTGCTTCTCGGTCGATCAAAACGGCGTCCCCCTGAACGACCCCAACGGCGAGTATCCCGCCAAGGATTGCGAACCGCTTTCCACTCCCGCGATGTACGACTATCCCGGTTTGGGCTCGATGGAGCTGCTGTTTACACGGGAAGGGGATCGCGTCTTCCAGCTATTCGAATACCATCGCGAGTGGCGCACCTTCTGGCTCAACCGCGAGCATCCCAAGGACCTCGACCCGACCTACGAGGGAGATTCCACGGCCCGCTGGGACGGCAACGATTTGATCGTCGACACCATCGGCTACAACGATAAGACGATGATCACCCAAAACGTCGCCCATCGCAAAAGCGAAGTCTTCCGGCTTGTGGAGCGATTCCATCTGACCGACCACGACCACATGGTGATCGAGATGGACTACCACGATCCGAAAGCGTGGGGAGACAAGGCCTGGACCGGGTTCAAGAAATACTACAAGCGTGTGCCGAAGGAAGATTTCCAGGAATTCATTTGCAGCCCGCGCGAATACCAGGCTTATGATAAGGTCGTCACCGACCCGGTAAATAAGACCCTGGGCAAGTAACTGGCCCGCCCGCGGTTTCGCGGGCCGACTCAAACAACTGCTGAAATCCGAATCCAATTAAACCAAAATTTCATACAGTGAATTGGCTGGACGTGTAGGAGAATTGCGCCATGCCAATTCTCGATCTGTTGTTGGGCCGCCCCCTGGCCTCGGACGAAGCGCGCGCGGAGGAGATCGGCGCGTCCGCCGGAATACCGATCTTCGGCCTGGACGCTTTAAGTTCCGCCGCATACGGTCCCGAAGCCGCCCTGACGCTGCTGATTCCTCTGGGTGCTGCAGGAGTCGCCTACATCCTTCCCATCAGCGTGAGCATTATCGTTCTGCTTACGATCATTTATTTCTCCTACCGGCAAACCATTGCGGCCTATCCGGGAGGAGGCGGATCCTACACCGTTGCGCGGCACAATCTGGGCGCGTCGGCGGGCTTGCTTGCCGCCGCCGCTCTGCTGATTGACTACGTCCTCGTGGTCGCGGTGGGAATTTCCGCCGGGGTTGGCGCGTTGGTTTCGGCTGTGCCCAGCCTCCAGCCGCACACGCTCCTCATTTGCCTGGGAATCCTCGCCGTCATTACAGTTATAAATTTGCGAGGCGTTCGCGAGGCGGGATTATTCTTCATGGCCCCCACGTATTTATTTCTGGGATCGCTATTTATTGCCATCGCCATCGGCGTGTTCAAGACAGTGCAGGCGGGTGGTCATCCAATGCCGGTGATGCCGCTTCCCGCCATTCCGGCGGCAGTTGCCGCGCCAAGTGTTTGGCTTTTGCTGCAAGCGTTCGCAAGCGGATGCACAGCAATGACGGGAGTCGAAGCGGTCAGCAACGGCGTGAAGGCCTTTCGTGAACCGGTCGTGCCCACGGCCCGCCGCACGCTAACCATCATCATCGCGTTGCTGATTGTCCTTCTCGCCGGAATCGCCTATTTGATCCGCGCTTACGGTATCGCCGCCACCGATCCGGGCAAACCCGGATACCAGAGCGTTCTCTCGCTGCTTCTTTCCGCAGTCGCGGGCAAGGGAATTTTCTATTACGTTTCGATCGGTTCGATCTTGCTGGTCCTGGCTCTTTCCGCAAACACATCGTTCGCCGATTTCCCGCGGCTCTGCCGCGCCATTTCGGCAAATGGCTATCTTCCGCACTCGTTTGCCATCCAGGGCAGAAGGCTCGTCTATTCGCAGGGAGTCTATGCCCTCGTATTCTTGTCCGGCCTGCTCCTGATTATTTTTAACGGAGTCACCGACCGCCTGATTCCTCTTTTCGCCGTCGGAGCCTTTCTGGCATTCACGCTTTCCCAGGCGGGAATGGTTGCCCACTGGAAGCGTGTTGGGGGGCCGGGCTCCACACGCAGCATGATTGTGAACGGCATAGGTGCGTTTGCCACAGGCGTGACGGTGATCGTGGTCCTGGCCGCAAAATTTCTCGAAGGAGCGTGGATCACGGTCCTTCTCATTCCGGGACTATTCTTCCTGATGAGCGCAGTCCGCCGGCACTATCACAAGGTTATCCTCGAGACGCGCTGCCCCACGCCGCTCCGCCTGCATGATGTTTCCCCGCCGCTAGTCATTATTCCCGTTCAGGAATGGGACAATATCGCCGAGGGTGCGCTGCGCTTCGCACTCAAGATTTCAACCGACATACGCGCCGTCCACGTGGATACCGGCGAAGGCACCCTGAATCTTCGCGAGGAATGGAAGCAGTTTGTCGAGGGTCCCACCGGCAAAGCTGGGCTGGCAGTGCCGCAACTGATCGTTCTCCCATCGCCGTATCGAATGATCGCTCGACCCATCCTGGACTATGTGTTGGAACTGGAGAAAACCTGTTCGAATAGTTTCGTGGCGGTCGTTGTCCCGGAAATGGTCGAGCGCCGCTGGTACCACCACATGTTGCACAACAAACGAGCGGCGATCTTGAAGTATCTGCTGCTGCTGAAAGGCAACCGGAGAATTGTTATCATTGACGTTCCATGGTACCTGGAGCCCGAGAAACGCAAATGATTAGCCTTCAGTGATCCTAGATGCATCTAAGACGGCAGGGAAGGAAGCAGAAAGCGAGTATTAGAGTAAAAGGGGAAGTCACAATGAAAAAGCTTCAAGGGTTTGCGTTAGTGCTCTTTCTGTCATCGATACCCGCGATGGCGCAAAACAATCGAGGCGGCCACGCGCCCGGCGTTGGCGGAGGTCACATTCCTTCTCGCGGTCCAGCCCCAGCCCGCAACCCGGCTCCTGCCCCGTCGCAAAATCAAACGCGGCAAGCGCCTGAACAACGTGGCAGCTTCAGCGATAAGACTGGACATCCCGAAGCCCCTCACGTCCATGCCAAGGGCGACAAATGGATTGGGCACGACTCAGGTCCAAACGATCCGCACTATCATCTCGATCATCCCTTCGAACATGGCAAATTCACCGGCGGCTTTGGCAAGGGGCACGTGTTCCGTATCGAAGGCGGCGGGCCGTCTCGCTTCTGGTTTGGCGGCTTCTACTTTTCCGTGGCTCCCTACGATCTCGGCTATTGCAGTGACTGGCTCTGGGACACCGATCAGGTTGTAATTTATGAAGACCCGGACCATATCGGCTGGTATTTGGCTTACAACGTCAGAGTGGGGACGTACTGCCACGTAGAATATCTGGGCGGAAGTTAAGAGTAGTTCAACGAGGAGGAAGGCCCACCTTTGGCGCGGATCGCAGTCGGCCTTCTTCTCTTAGCGTTTCACGGTGACTAGCGCAACAACGTTTTCACCGCTTTCCGTAAGGACCAGGTTCCCGTCCTTAGTGTGCATAATGTTCCGCACGACTCCTCCGCCGGCTGGAATCGCCCACGTTTGAAACTTCTCTGTCTTTGGGTCAAAGCGGACCAGCGTATTCGGTCTGACTCCCGATTCGCTATACCAGAGAATACCGTCGATCGAGGTGATGCCGTAGGGCTTGGATTGAGCCCCGCCGGGAGACGGCCATTCAGTAACGAATTTATTGGTCTTCGTATCGAATTTGCCAAGATAGCCGCGCCCGTAGTCGGCATAATACAAAACGTCGTCGGCAGTAATCGCCACTCGCCGGGGACGCGCATTTTCGTTTGGCAGAATGTATTCGTGAATCGCCATCGTTTCCGGATCGACGCTGGCGATCTTGTTGGAGCCGAATTCAACGAAGTAGGGAATGCCCTTCGAGGTCACGACCATTCCGTACGGATTCGCCTTGGCCGTAGGCACCGGCACCGTTTTCGCCTTTCCAGTTTCCGGGTCCAACCGTCCGATCATGTCTGCCCCTTGCACAGTGAACCAGAGCGTCCCTTTCTGATCGAAAACCGGCGTGTGCGGATCGTGCGCTTCAGGCGCCAAAGGATATTCGGTGAATTTCCCCGTCCTGGTATCGAACTTGCCGATGTAGCCCTTGAAGTTTGCCGCAAACCAGATATTGCCCGCCTTATCCATCACTAGGCCGTGCGGTCCCAATCCAGGAGTGTCAGGGCGATATTCCTTGATCTCGCCAGTCTTTGGATTGACCTGTCCCAAAACATTCGCCATTTGTCCGGAATACCAGATCGTGCCGTCCGGCGCAGCAAGCGGATCGTGAGGCCGTGACCCTGGCGTAGGTAATTTCCACTCCTGAAAAGAGACGTCCGTTTTTCCTGGAACGATTACCGCTGGCGGAGCAGGCTTCTCAGGGAAATTCTTGATCAGGTAGTTTGTCACCACCTCGACTTTGTCAGCAGGGACGTTCGCTCCTGCATTCAGCATCATCGCGACGGTCGTCTTCCATTCTTCCGGTGAATGCCCGGAGTTGGTAATGTTGCCCAGGCTGTGGCACGCCGCGCAGGCCGTCTGCACGATTTCCTTGCCGTCGCCGTCGGGCAATTGCGCTGAGGCGCGGCCCGGCGGCGTATTCTGTCCCCACAAGGGAAGTGAAACGAACAAGCAGACTGGCCCAATCCATTTGAAAATTAGTCTTGTCGTCATGGCTCCTCGGCGTAAACAGGGACCGTCTTTCTCTTAGAAGCCGCACTCCCCGTTGCGGTTTCATCAGCTGTCCTGCGGGCGGCATTATGCCTCGAGATTTGCCGGGGAGAAATAATTCTGCGCTGTTGATTTGGGACGACAGGGGTAAACTGCGGTGTAACAGGGGCGGTTGGGTTAGTCTCCAGATTTTGTCATGGGTGCCGCCCCTGTAATTTAGCATTAGAGTTATACCACGTTTATAGATAAAGCATATAGTGTAAATATAAAAGCCATTCGACTGGACTGCGCCCCCGCACTTGTCGATCGTTGTGATTCCGGTCATAGGCTCGCCCGCCCCGCTGAAGTGGTATGCTTTGTGTTCCGTTACGGCAGCGCCAGGAAACGTAGAAATTAGCTCGCGGGAGAAGACATCATGGCGGACAAGAAGATCATTGCAGTATTGGGAGCAACCGGAGGCCAGGGCGGCGGCTTGGTACGCGCGATTCTGAACGACCCCAGCCACGAGTTCACCGCGCGAGCGCTCACCAGAAACGTCAATTCCGATAAGGCGAAAGAATTGGCGAGACGGGGCGCCGAAGTGATGGGGGTGGATGTGGACAACGCGGACAGCCTGAAGCAGGCGTTCACCGGAGCTTACGGCGCGTATTGCGTCACATTCTTTTGGGACCATTTCTCTCCCGAAAAGGAAATGGCCGAGGCGCAATCCATGGCCGAAGCCGCAAAGGCCACCGGGGTGCAACACGCGATCTGGTCCTCGCTGGAAGATGCGCGCCAGTGGGTGCCACTGAGCGATAACCGTATGCCCACGCTGAACGGCAAGTACAAAGTCCCGCACTTTGACGGCAAGGGCGAGTCCGATCGTTTTTTTGCCGACCTCGGAGTTCCTGCAACGATTCTGCTCACTTCTTTCTACTGGGACAATTTCATCCACTTCGGCATGGGTCCAAAGCGCGGCCCGGATGGCAAGCTGGCCATCACGTTCCCCATGGGAGACAAAAATCTGCCGGGCATCGCCGTCGAGGACATCGGCAAATGCGCCTACGGAATTTTCAAGCGAGGCGGGGAATTCATCGGCAAGAAAGTCGGCATCGCCGGCGAGCATCTGACCGGCGCGCAAATGGCCTCCGGCTTTACGCAAGCCCTGGGCCAGGAAGTCCGCTACAACAGCGTCACACCAGAGGCCTACCGCGCATTCGGCTTTCCCGGCGCGGAGGATTTGGGCAACATGTTCCAATTCAAGCGCGATTTCGAGGAGTATTTCTGCGGCGCGCGCAGCGTTGCATTCTCCCAGTCTCTGAATCCCGAGTTGCAGGATTTCAAAACCTGGCTCATGCGGAATAAGAGCGCCATTTCAATCGAGCCGAGCGCTGCCAGCGCGTAGTGAAATTCACGCGCGACGATTCTTCTAAAAAATAATTGTTCGTCTTCCCATCCAATTTCACCCTCGCCCCGTATTACCAGATGCAGGGCAATTCAAACACTGAGGAGAGCGAAATGAACATAAAGAAGATTGCGCAGTTGTGTGTCCTTTCATTGCTTGCGTCGGCGGCCATTTTTGCAGCAACCGATCCGATGGTCGGCGGGCATGAAATGTTCCCGACGAAAAACATCATCCAGAATGCGGTGAATTCGGACGATCACACCACGCTGGTGGCTGCGGTAAAGGCAGCAGGCTTGGTGGATACTCTGGAAGGCCCCGGCCCGTTCACCGTATTTGCTCCCACCAACGAAGCGTTCGCAAAACTCCCCGCAGGCACAGTCGACAACCTACTGATGGCAGACAGCAAGCCGACTTTGACGAAAATTCTCACCTACCATGTGGTTCCAGGACGGCTCGGCGCGAAGGAACTATCAAAGGCCATCAAAGACGGTCACGGCAAGGCTGAACTCAATACCGTAAGCGGCGGCAAACTCTGGGCCAGCATGATGGGCAAAGACATTGTCCTGACCGACGAAAAGGGCGACACCGCGAAGGTCACAATTTCAAACGTCTTCCAATCCAACGGAGTAATCCACGTAATCGATACAGTCCTGCTCCCGAACTAAGCGGAATAATTAGCCACAGAGGCACAGAGAAACAGAGAAAGGCAAAGTAGTGCCGCTTGCTTCCTCTGTGCTCTCTGTGCCCTCTGTGTTAAAAGCTCTTAATTCTCACAAAAGTGCGACACAATCCCCCGGCCAGGCTCCTGAGCGACGCCCCTAAGAATCTCAAATCTCAAATTTGAAATCCTCCCAATATGTACCCCGTGTAAATTTTGGAAATCACCTTCACATCGGGTATCGCTCCCGGAAACTTTTCGTCTATGATTTGGACATGGCTACTGAGAAAAACATATCCAATAAGATCGCCTACTTTTCGATGGAAATTGCGCTGGACACCTCGATTCCTTCCTATGGCGGCGGCCTGGGAATTCTGGCCGGAGACATGCTGAGGTCGGCAGCGGATCTGGAATTGCCGATGGTGGCCGTAACACTGGCCCATCGCAAGGGATATTTCCGCCAACACCTGGACGCCGATGGGAATCAGACCGAGGAAGCTGACCCTTGGACGCCTGAAGACGTACTGCCACAGGTGAACGGCACCTTCACCGTTCGCATTGAAAACCGCGATGTGACCGTCCGCGCGTGGCGCTACAACATTCACGGCATGTCCGGTTTTATCCTCCCGGTCTATATGTTGGATACAGACCTGCCGGAAAATTCGGAGTATGACCGCACCCTGACCGACACTCTCTACGGAGGTGACCAACGCTACCGGATTTGCCAGGAAGTCCTGCTGGGAATCGGCGGCGTCAGCCTGTTGCGCATGGTGGGGATCAAGAACGCCAATAGCTACCACATGAATGAAGGGCACGCTGCATTTCTCACCCTCGCACTGCTTGAGGAGCAACTCAAGCTTCGCAAGTACACAGTTCCGGTGGAAGCTGACGTTGAGGTGGTCAGGCGTCGCTGCGTCTTTACAACGCACACTCCGGTTGAGGCGGGACACGACCGGTTCTCCTGGGACCTGGTCAGGCAGGTTCTTGGCGACAAACGGACCGAGCTGCTCCAGCAGTCGGGTTTCGGTGGCGAGGAAATGTTGAACGTCACGAATGTTGCGTTGCACTTTTCTCGATACGTGAACGGGGTAGCCATGCGGCACGGGGAAGTCTCGCAGCACATGTTCCCTCAGTTCCCGATTCACGCAATCACCAATGGAGTTCACGCGGCCACATGGGCATCCACTTCATTTCATGAATTATTCGACCGCGAAATCCCCGAATGGCGCCGCGACAACGCCTACATGCGCTATGCCGTCGGAATCCCGCTCGAAGAGATCAGAAAAGCGCATTGTCTTGCCAAGGCCGCGCTGATCAAGGAAGTCCATCGGCGCACCGGCGTCTCACTGGACGAAACCGTGTTTACGATAGGTTTCGCTCGGCGCGCGGCAACCTATAAACGCGCGGACCTGCTCTTTAAAGACACCGAGCGCCTGAAACACATTGCCGAATCGGCGGGACCGATTCAGATAGTTTACGGTGGGAAAGCCCATCCGCATGACGGCGGCGGAAAAGCCCTGATTCATCGCGTAATCCAGTCCGCCATCGGATTGAAAAATGAAATCAAAATCGTGTACCTCGAAAACTACAACATGGCGCTGGCAAAGTTCATCACCTCCGGCGTGGACATTTGGTTGAACACCCCGCAGCGCCCCCAGGAAGCTTCGGGCACCAGCGGCATGAAAGCCGCTCTCAACGGAGTTCCCAGCCTGAGCGTGCTGGACGGCTGGTGGGTGGAAGGCTGCGTCGAGGGCGTCACGGGATGGGCCATCGGCTACGACAACAATATCAGCGGAGATGATTCCGCGGCGGAAAGTGTCTCGCTCTACGATCAACTCGAACGCAAAATTATTCCGATGTTCTACCGCGCGCCGGAAGCATATGCCGAAATTATGAGATTCTCGATTGCCTTGAACGCGAGCTTCTTCAATACGCATCGCATGTTGAGCCAGTACAAAGCGAACGCGTATTCTCCGAAAACTTTAATCCAGAAAGCACAAGACGTTCTGTAAACGCGGTATCGAACGCGCGAAGGCAATCACAGATTTAAATATGTCTTAAGAAATGTCAGCGACAAATTCCATGACTGTCTGGCTGCGGTCTCCTTATACGCCTCTCGCACATCGCAGAAAAATCCATGCCCCGCATCTGAGATTTCTACGTTCACAAATGTCTTTTTCGCCTGCGTCAACGTGTCAGTAATTGCGCGGATCTGCTCGGGAGGGATGTGCGCATCGAGGCCGCCCCAGAAAAAGAGCATGGGGGCGCGAAGGTCCTGAGCCCGCGGCAAAAGGTCCGGGGCGATTCGTCCCCCGTAAAATGAGATTGCAGCCTTGAGCGGTAGCGCCGAGTTGGCCACAAACGCGACGCGGCCTCCCAGGCAAAATCCGACGCAGGCAATGGAATCCGACAGCACGCGCGGATTTGTCCGGAGCCAGTCGAACGCAGCCCGGGCGTCGTCGATCATGCGTTCCGGTGTTAATGCCTGAGTGTGCGGCATGCCCAGCGGGCCGTGGTCGTATGTCTCCTCGAATCCCGGCGCGGTGCGATGAAATAATTCCGGAGCGATGGCCACATACCCTTGCGCGGCGAATCGCTCGGTGACATCCCGAATGTGCCGGTTCACGCCAAAAATTTCCTGAAACACGATTAGTCCAGGCAGCTTCCCGCCGTCGGCGGGAGTCGCCACATACGCATTCATCGCCGTGCCGTCCGCGACCTGCAATGTCACATTTTCTGTGTGAAGCGGGGCCATCGTTCACCTCACTAATCGTAGTTGTGAAAGCGCGAACATAATAGCCATTGTTCGGCAAAAACACGATAGGGTGACCTCGAGATTTATAGAATCCACGGATACGTGAAGGCAGCTTCCCTCTGGTACACTGGAATAGAAAAAACGAAACTCATGGAACCTTTCAAGCGTCAATTAAGACAGTCTTTCGTCGGAGAAATCGTATCTAAGTCCATGAGAATTGTGTGCGCATTCATCATCATTATGGGAGCGGTGCCGTGCGGAAAGTAGCGGCAATCGCATTGGGTGCAGTGGCCCTTCTCGCAGCAGGATGTGGGAAGCAGGAGGTAGACGCGGGCCCAGCGAAGGCGCGCCCGGTTCCGGTCGTCGTGGCGAAAGCCACACAAAAGACCGTGCCCGTGCAAATGGATGCCATAGGGAACGTCGAGGCATACAAGACCGTTTCCATTAAGCCGCAGGTATCCGGGCCCCTGATGAAGGTCTATTTTAAGGAAGGCGACGACGTGAAAGCGGGGCAATTACTGTTCACGGTTGACCCTCGTCCCTTCGATGCCGCCCTTGCTCAAGCCAACGCTGCTCTCGCCAAAGATAAAGCCGTCGCCGAAAATAACCATATTTCCGCCAAACGGTACCTCGATCTGTTTCAGCAAGGCGTAACCGCGCGCCAGCAGTCGGACGACTATGCATCTGCCGCCGCGGCGCAGGATGCGCAGGTCCAAGCGGATCAGGCCGCGATCGACACCGCGAAGCTAAATCTCGAATACTGCTCTATCTACTCTCCCATCGACGGCCGTACCGGCAGCCTAATGGTGCACGAAGGAAATCTGGTAAAGGGCAACGATGTTCCAGTCCTCGTCATCATCAATCAGATTCAACCCATCTACGTCAATTTTGCGATTCCCGAAGACCAGCTTGCCGAAGTAAAACGCTTGCACGAAACCGGGCAATTGCGCGTCGAAGCGATGATTCCCAACGATGCGGGCGGCCCCGAACAGGGGACCTTGAGCTTCATCGACAACGCTGTGGACCCCGCGACAGGCACAATCCACCTGAAGGCGGCATTTGCGAATCCCCGGCGTCGCCTCTGGCCCGGACAATTCGTCAACATCGTCCTGACGTTGTCGGCCACTCCAAACACCGTCGTAGTTCCCGCGCTCGCAATTGCCTCCGGGCAAAACGGCAACTACGTTTTCATCGTGAAGAGCGACAACACGGTGGATTCAAGACCGGTTGTGACCGGCAAGACCATCCAGGGCGAAACCATCGTGCAGAAGGGGCTTCAGCCGGGAGAGACCGTTGTCGTTGACGGGCAGATCCGTCTTGCGCCAGGCATGTCGATTACGATCAAGTAGGCAGTGGGGCGAAGCCCGGTTTTCCGGCGTCAACCGGATCGTGTTCCGGCGGCTTATAAAATAATTGGACGAAACACCGCAAGACGCAGGCTCTGAGCAATGAATATAACGGAAGTCTTCATCAAACGTCCGATCGCCACTTGCCTGGTGATGCTTGCCATTCTGCTGTTCGGAGCTGCCTCCTACCGGTATCTGGCAGTCAGCGATCTTCCCAACGTGGATTTTCCAACGATTTCGGTCTCGGCGTCGTTGCCCGGCGCCAGCCCGGAAACAATGGCGTCTTCGGTGGCCACGCCATTGGAGCAGCAGTTTTCCACCATCGCCGGTCTGGATTCGATGTCCTCGTCGAATACATTGAGTTCGACTTCCATCACGCTGCAATTCAATCTGAACCGCGATCTGGATGGAGCAGCTCTTGACGTTCAGGCCATGATCACGCAAGCGCAAGGGCGGCTGCCGCAAAATATGCCCAGCCCGCCTTCGTTTCGCAAAGTCAATCCCGCCGACCAGCCCATCTTATTTCTCTCTCTGAGTTCCGACACCGTACCGCTTTCCACAGTGGATGAGTTTGCTGAAACACTCATGTCCCAGCGTATCTCGATGGTCAGCGGTGTTGCGCAGGTTCAAGTCAACGGCCCCCAGAAATACGCCGTGCGCGTCCAGGTGGATCCGAAAGCGCTCGCCACTCGCCAGATTGGCATCGACGAAGTTCTTGCCGCCGTCCAGAACGCAAACGTAAATTTGCCAACCGGAACTTTGTGGGGCCACGACAAAGCCGTGACTGTGCAGTCCAACGGCCAGTTGTTGAATGCAGCGGCGTTCAATTCCATGATCGTCACCTACCGTAACGGTTCGCCGGTGCGGCTGGGTGAAATCGGTCGCGCTGTCGATTCCGTGGAAAACGACAAGGTCGCCAGCTGGTTTACCGGAAAAAAACGCGGCGTCATTCTGGCGATTTTGCGGCAGCCCGGCACCAACGTGGTCGAGGTCGTGGACCGCATAAAAGATCTGCTGCCGACGTTTCGCCAGCAACTCCCGCCCTCGATCGACCTGTTAGTTTTGTACGACCGTTCCATCGCCGTTCGCGATTCCGTCAGGGACGTAAAGTTCACCCTCGTGCTGGCCCTGTGCCTGGTCATTCTTGTAATTTTTCTCTTCCTGCGCAACGTTTCGGCTACGGTCATCCCCAGCCTGGCCCTTCCGATGTCGCTGGTAGGCACGTTCGCCGTGATGTATCTGTTCAACTATTCGCTCGACAATTTATCGCTGATGGCGCTGACGCTCTCGGTCGGATTCGTGGTCGATGACGCCATCGTGGTCCTCGAAAACATCATTCGCCATATGGAGCTTGGCGAAGGCGTGTATGAGGCCGCGGTCAATGGTTCCACCGAAATCGGCTTCACCATTTTTTCGATGACGCTTTCACTGGCCGCGGTGTTCATTCCCGTCCTGTTCATGGGCGGCATCCTGGGCCGCCTCCTTCACGAATTTTCCGTGACCATTATTTCCGCCATTCTGATTTCCGGTTTCGTTTCGCTCTCACTTACGCCGATGTTATGCAGCCGATTCCTGCGTCCTCCAAAGGAGGAGAAGCACGGGTTCGTGTTCAACGTTTTTGAGAACATCCAGGACTGGATGCTGAAGATATACGATCGCTCACTTCAGGTCGTCCTGCGGCACAAGTTTGCCACCATGTGCGTTTCACTTGCGATTCTAATTGCCACCGGTTATCTCTTCGTTCTCATTCCCAAAGGCTTCCTGCCTACGGTGGACACCGGCCAATTCTTCGCCTTCACCGAAGCCGCGCAGGGCACCTCTTTTGACGCGATGTCCGAGCATCAGGAGCAGGTCGCTGACATCCTTTTCAACGATCCCTACATTTCCGGGGGTATGTCCAGCATCGGGTTGGGAGGCCCCGGCGTCAGTGGCGGGAATCAAGGCCGCCTTTTCGCGAACATGAAACCGCGCTCCCAGCGCCCCTCGGTTGACGAAGTGATCGCCGAGCTGCGTCCGAAGCTCTCCGTCATCCCCGGAATGATCGTGTACCTGCAGAATAATCCCGCCATCCGGATCGGCGGCTTGCTCACCAAGAGCACCTACCAGTTCACCATGCAGGGACCGAACATCGACGAACTGTACTCTGCTTCCAACGATCTCCTGGAAAAGATGCACAAGCTGCCCGGCCTGCTCGACGTCAACAGCGACCTGCTCGTCAAGAATCCGCAGGTCAACGTGGTCGTGGACCGTGACAAAGCCTCCGTTCTCGGAGTCACTCCTTCGCAAGTCGAGGACGCGCTTTACTCTGCCTATGGAACCCGGCAGGTCTCCACCATTTATACGCCCACAAACCAGTATCGAGTCATCCTCGAACTACAAACCAAATACCAGATCGATCCGGGCCAGTTGCCGCTGCTTTACATCCGGTCCTCGAAAGGCCAATTGGTTCCGCTAAACGCAGTGTCGCGGCTCGATTCGACCGTTGGGCCGCTTGTGGTGAACCATTTGGGCCAGCTTCCATGTGTCACGATTTCATTTAACCTGGCTCCTGGCATGGCCCTGAGCGACGGCATCAGGGAAGTATCCGAATTGGCGCGCACGACGCTTCCCGGCACCATTACCACCAGCTTCCAGGGCGCCGCGCAAGCGTTCGAATCCTCATTTGCAGGTTTGGGATTGCTGCTGGTGATGGCCATCCTGGTGATCTACATCGTGTTGGGAATTCTCTACGAAAGTTTTATTCATCCCATCACAATTCTGTCCGGTTTGCCTTCAGCGGGCTTCGGCGCGCTGCTTACGCTGTTGTTTTTTCACTGGGCGACGGTCACCAAGCATTGGTTTAATCCCACCTATGACATGACGCTGGACCTGTACGCCTTTGTCGGCATCATCATGCTCATCGGGATCGTCAAGAAAAACGCCATCATGATGATCGACTTCGCCCTCGACGCGCAGCGCAACGAAGGGAAGTCCGCCGAGGAAGCAATCTATCAAGGCTGTATCGTCAGGTTTCGTCCGATCACCATGACCACCATGGCTGCTCTGATGGGCACTCTTCCGATTGCCTTGGGACTCGGCGCGGGAGGGGAATCGCGCCGCCCGCTGGGCATGGGAGTAGTCGGGGGCCTGCTGTTTTCTCAATTGGTGACACTCTTCCTGACGCCGGTTTTCTACATCTATATGGAAAGGTTGAAGAATTGGAGCTCGCGCACTTTTGGAAAGAGCCGCCGCGGGCAGGAATCCAACAGTAAGACCCCCGCCTCCGGCCACGACCCGCTTGGCGCTCCTGCGGCACGCATCTCTTCCGCTACATCACCTGTCCTTCCGGACTCCTCCGCCAACTGACCCTGCGTACCATTGACCCATTCCAGACACCGCCTTAGCATTGTTTAAAGAGTGGGGAGGTATTTATTCTAATCAACAACTGCCCCGCCAAGGTTCTTACCGAGGGTTATGCCAACGTTTCCAACGAAGGAAGGAATACCTCATCCACTTGTTGCCCGGAATTCTAGGGCCAAGAGCGGATTGATTTCTGGCCCGGAGAAGCGTCGCGGCGTGCGTGTCAATTCGCGCGTTCCTATTGCCGTCGAATGGAGTGCTGAAGGTGAACTTTGCCGTGGGGATGCTCAAACGCGTGTCGTGGGGCCTTACGGCTGCATGGCGGTCCTTGCCCATGACTTGAAAGTCGAGCAGCGCATTCAGGTCGTCAATCTTGTGACCAGCAAGGCCAATCCCGCCGTTGTAGTCTGGCGGGGCCATCAAGGGGCCGAGGGGTGGGAGTTAGGTATTGAATTAATTAATCCGGAAATGAATTTTTGGGGACTCGACCTATGACGACAACCAAAGGGCAAACCGAACGAGGAATGGGACTATTGCCGGGTGAAGAACGGCGACGAAGTCAGCGAGTTGTAATTCGCGTCCCGGTAAGGCTGGAAACTAGAATAGCCGAGGAAAAGTTACTTGTGTCGGCAACTACGGTTGCGGTAAATATTCATGGCGCGATGGTCCTTTGTGCGCGGTCGTTCGAAGCCGATACCAAACTCGTCATTTTCAACGAGCGAACGCGTGAGCGCGCCAGCGCGCGGGTTACCCGAACTCCTCGCGAAAGCTCGGAGGGGTTTCTGATCCCGCTGGAATTCGACAAACCCTTGCCCATGTTTTGGCAGATTTCCTTCCCCCCTGAAAACTGGAAGCCTACCGACATCTAGTAGTTGCAATCGCTTCCCACCAAGAATCCAAACGTTACAGTCCAGGGAGCTGCACGCCCATTTCCGGTTGAACCTGCCGCCATGTGGACCTACGCTCAAGCAAGTTGATTTGAGCGCTAGTCTATTATGGCGGGAAAACCTGGAACTAAATCTCGCATCCAACGGTATTGTTAGTGGGGGCATCTTAGTCTCGGTTGGGCTGTAACTGGGATTGGCTTTCTTAAATCCATGGATCCGAGGAAATCGTGAATCTACCCTTCGTTGGTAATAGCTATTCGTGCGGTCAAAAACACAACTTTCCCGGTCACTACAGAGTATCGGAGCGTTCGCGCCGGGTCAGGGAAACCGTGCAACGCAAGCACGCCTTCTTGATTGCGCTCCTGACAGTCGCGCTCCTCGCAGCCATTCCGAAGCATGTTGCCGCACAAGCTAGCACCGCGCTGGCTCGCATTACCACCCGCGTGGACGATAGCGTTGTGACGACCCTTCACGGCAACACGCACCCCTTGGCGCGCCCGGCCAATGATCGGGGCGCGGTTGCGGACAGCCTCCCCATGCACCGCATGCTCCTGCTCTTGCAGCGCGGACCCGACCAGGAGTCGGCGCTCAGGACCTTGATCGACCAGCAGCAGAGCAGCACCTCTCCGAACTACCGTCAGTGGCTCACCCCGCAACAATTCGGCCAGCAGTTCGGACCTTCCGATGCTGACATCCAGACCGTCACCAGTTGGCTCTCCTCACACGGCTTCCAGGTCGCCAAAGTTTCGACGGGCCGCACCGTGATCGAGTTCTCAGGAACCGCAGGGCAGGTGAACAGCGCGTTTCATACTCAGATTCACTCGTATACGGTGAATGGCAAGCAGTACTACGCCAACAATGCCGATCCACAAATCCCCACTGCATTAACTCCGGTCGTAGCAGGTGCCGTCTCCCTGCATAATTTCCCAAGGAAAGCGCAGAGCCATGTGGTCGGAACCTTCAGGAAGACAACCACTACTGGGCAGGTGACGCCTCTCAATCCGCACGCCGCCCCGCTTTACACGTTCGGATGCACGAGTAGCGCCGGAAATGTTTCGACGTGTAACGCTCTGGGCCCGGGCGATTTCGCTACCATCTACAACATAGAGAAGCTATGGAATCCAGGTGTCAGCGCGACCAAGATCGATGGAACCGGACAAACCATTGCCATCGTCGGCGATTCCGAGATTTGCACGCAGAACTCTCCCGATTGGAATACCAGTTACATCGGCCCCAATAATACGACTGTGACCTGCAATTCGGACGATGTGGCGACGTTTCGCACCCTATTCGGACTGCCAGCGAAAGCCCCGAACGTGATTCTTGACGGTCCCGATCCCGGTTTCAATAGTGACGAAATTGAAGGAGACCTGGACGTCCAGTGGTCAGGTGCAGTCGCCAAGAACGCCACCATTGATTTCGTGATTGCGGAAAACACCGAGGCCACCGCCGGCACTGATCTTGCCGCGGAATACGTTGTGGACAACAATCTGGCTCCGATATTGAGCGAAAGTTTCGGCACTTGCGAACAGAGTCTCGGACCCTCTGGAAACGAATTTGAGGCGACACTTTGGGAACAGGCGGCGGCACAGGGGATTACCGTCATCGTTTCCGCCGGCGATAGCGGCTCCGCAGGGTGCGACGATCCCAACACGCAGGGTGCCGCTCAAAACGGCCCAGCGGTCAATGGAATTGCATCTACGCCTTTCAACGTTGCACTTGGCGGCACTGACTTCGATACCGCTGTGCCGGGTTATCCGTCCTCCTACTGGGGGAGCAATACCACAGACGCGATTGGAACTAACGATGTCTCGGCCACTTCCTATATTCCTGAAACTACTTGGAACGACTCCTGCGCGCAGAATTTCACAGGCTTACTTACCGGATGCAATACTCTCACGAACGGAGGAATCGTTGGCGGCGGCGGAGGTCAGAGTAACTGCTCTTACGAGGACAACACGGGGTGCTATTACTATCCCAAACCCTCATGGCAAACGGTCGCTTCGGGCTCTGGCCTGAGCGTGGCGAATGACATAACACGCGATCTCCCCGACGTCTCTCTATTCGCTGCCGACGGCTACGTCAGCAACAGCTTCTATGTCGTCTGCGAGGCCGATTTCAATTTACCCCCGGCTCCATGCAGTCTGTCCACGAACAATTTCTTCGATTTTATCGGTGTAGGGGGAACTTCCTCTGCTGCGCCCACCTTTGCCGGAATGATGGCGCTGGTCAATCAGAATATGGCGGTGAATCATCCGTCTCTTAGCAATACGACTCTGGGTGCCCGGCAGGGCAATGCGAATTATGTCCTCTACAATCTGGCCAAGAGCCAAAGCCCTTCGAACTGCAATTCTTCGGCGGGTCCGATCGCCTCCTGCACATTTAACGATATAACGAAAGGGAATAACTCGGTCCCTTGTTTTGGCGGGAGCTTCAGTTGCAGCAATACCTCGATAGCGTCAGGCGCTTACGGCGTCGTGGAACCTTTTAGTTTCACCACCGGCGCCATAACCAACAATCTTGCGTGGAGCGCCGCGTCTGGTCTTGACCTGGCCACGGGCCTCGGTTCCGTAAATGCCTATAATCTGGTCACCAATTGGCCCACCTCGGTCGGAGCTTTCATCCCAACAACTCCAACGCTTTGCCTGTCGACGACCGCAACGACGCTGGCGTCGTGCAGCGGCCCAATCAACATCACGCATGGCCAAACGGTTTACGTGAATGTCACGGTGAATGGTCCCGGCAGCACTCCGATTCCCGTGACCGAAAATTTCAACGTGGTCCCGCAAATTGTCGAGGACGTTGCCCTGGTCGGCACATTCCCGGGTGGCAATCCAGGTTGCAATGTGGCGGGTTGCAATACCGGGGGCGTTGACCATTTCACATCGAATAACTATGTGATTGCTAACGCCAATATCTACCCGTTAACGAGTGGCACTACTGTTGGACTGAACTATTCCACGAACGCCTTGGTTGGAGGCACATACAACGTAATCGCGCACTATGCCGGTGACGGCACGTACGGCGCGAGCGATTCGACCAGCCCTATTTCTGTAACTGTGGCTCCGGAAGCCAGCACGGCATCGGTAAGCGTTGGGACCGTCAATCCCACGACGGGAAATATATTTGTGGCGTCCTCCGTTCCATACGGGGACATAAATCTCGTTCGTGTCGATGTTGTTGGTACCTCTGGCCAGCAATCGGCGACTGGGACAGTAACCTTGACCGACAATGGCATCGCGATTGTGAATCCTACGGGCTCGACATCTCCCAGCTTCTCCTTGAATACAGAAGGATATTTGGAGGATCAAACCACATTCCTGGCAGTGGGATCGCATAGCTTCGTGGCAAAGTACAATGGCGACGCAAGCTACACGGCGAGCTCGAATTCCGGAGCGGCTGCACTGACCGTCACACAAGCCGCCACGACCACCACGCTCACGACAAGCGCCACAAGCGTCGCATCCACTGCGAACATCATTCTGACTGCTTTTGTGGACACCCTAAGCCAGGGCGCGAACCCCACCGGCACGGTCTCGTTCTTTAACAACGGCACCCTCATTAGCACCGTCCCCAACAGCCAGCTTGTCGCCATGTTCGATTCAAACGGGTTCGACGGCGTCCAAGCGGTCCTGACGACAAAGCTTTCTGCCTCCGGGAGTATTACGGCCACCTATAGCGGCGACACGAATTACATGACGTCCACGACGGCCACCGGAGTTTCCGTCACTGTCACAGGGCCGGCCGCACTTACTGTAACCTCAACCACAGCATCGCTGCCGATTGGAGTCGTAAATGTCACATATCCCTCGACGCAATTGACTGCGGGTGGCGGTACACCGCCGTACACCTGGACCGTAACCACTGGAAGTCTCCCTAACGGCTTCAATCCATTGTCATCGTCAGGTCTGATTACTGGCGCGCCGGCGGCGGTAGCGGTCGGAACTACCAATTTCACGGTTCAAGTGAAGGACTCTGCCGCCACTCCGGCCACAAGCACCGCCAATCTGAGCATTACAGTCAATCCGGTGTTTGTAATCACAACTTCGTCACGCCAACTCGCGATCGGAGCTGTTGGGTCGGTCTATCCCTCGACCACCCTGGTCGCGACCGGCGGCGTTCCGGCCAGCGGTAATGTTCCTTACATTTGGACTCTGATTTCGGGAAGTCTCCCCACTGGTTTTAACCCCTTATCTACCGCAGGGGTGATCAGCGGGACGCCCTCCGCGACTGGCACCTTCAATTTCACCGTCCAGGCGCAGGACTCAGAGGGCAATACAACCACCCAAGCCTTGACCATCACTGTTAATCCTAAGGTCCAGATTACAACCACCTCCGCCGCGTTCACCACCGGCGTGGTTAACGTGCCATATCCCTCCGTCACATTAGCTGCAACAGGAGGCGTACCGCCTTACGCGACATGGAGTATTACCACGGGTGCTTTGCCAACCGGGTTGACCTTGAACGCTGCCTCGGGCCTGATCTCCGGAACCCCCACGGCCAGCGGAACGTTCAATTTCACCGTTCAAGTGAAAGATACGCAAGGGTATACGGCCACAGCGAACCTCAGCATTATTGTCGACCCTGCGCTCGGTGTGACGACTACAACGGCATCACTGCCGACCGGGGTCGTGAACAAGCCGTACCCCTCGACGCAATTAACTGCGGTTGGCGGCGTTTCGCCCTATACCTGGACAATCACAGCCGGAAGCCTGCCCACTGGCTTTGGGGCCTTACCCATGACAGGCCTAATCAGCGGAACACCCACAGCGACTGGAGCTTTCCCCTTCACAATTCAAGTGAAGGACTCGCTGGGTAACACAAGCACTGCAAGTCTGACCATTACGATCAATGCGTCACTGCAGATTACGACATCTGGACAGCTTGCGGCTGCTCAAGCCGGTGTGTCTTACTCTGCAGCATTGGCAGCAACTGGCGGTGTTTTACCATACACTTGGGCACCGAGCACAGGTAGCACCCTTCCTCCTGGCCTGAGCCTGAATCCCAGCACAGGGGCGATTACCGGGACGCCGACAGCGGCAGCGGTCCAGAGTGCACCTTACACCTTCACTGTAAAGGTAACTGATTCGGAGTCACCGGGGATCACGGCCACCTCGGGGACGCTAAGCATTACGGTAAATGGCCTATCTTTCACAACCTCAGCAAGCCCGATCAATCTCTCTATTCCAGGTCAGTCGGGTTCTCAGCTCATTACCTTGGGTGGGACTGGGATTACAAGCTCGGTCACAGTTACGCTGAGTTGCGCCGTGACGGGTTCTCCAGCGGGAGCGGTTGACCTGCCGACTTGCAGTTTCTCGACCCCCGGTACAAATTTCTCTGCTCCGAACATAATCACATTGAGCAATACAGCAACAACAGGTACCGCAACCCTAAACATCGCCTCGACGGCAGTGACGAGCGCTCTGTACCGGTTGCCCAGCAACGGGCCTTCGGGCCGCAACTGGCCTTTGGCGTATGGAGCAATATCGATCGTCTGCTTCCTATTGATGCTGTGCGTTCCAAAGCAGAGGCGCTGGGCATTCGCTCCACTTGCGGTTCTTCTCGTTATGGTAGTGGTTGCGGGAGTCGGATGCGGCGGCGGAGGCACCAGTAGCGGTGGCGGCGGGAGCACAGGAAATCCCGGCACAACGCAGGGCGCCTATACGATTACCATAACGGCCACTCCGTCAACCGGCGCCGCCCAGATGACGACAGTGACGGTCAACGTGCAGTAGGGGAAAGTGACTCGTGATCCGTAACTGGTGAAAACCTTGCCGCGCTCCGAATGGCGTTTCCTGGGAACGCCATTCTCCTGAATGGCGTGTTCTATGCTGCCAATCGGGAGATTGGCATTCCCGGCTTGCGGCTCCGCTACGTGATTGTAACGAACGTTCCTATTGGTCCGGGACGACCTCAGGATCCAGATTCCCCCCCGAAAGAATCACTCCGATCTTGAGGTCCTCGGCGGCAAGCTGACGGTGCAGGGCAGGCGACGCCCCAACCGCTCCGGACGGTTCAATCAAGCATTTCAGATGTTCGGTGAGCAGGTGCATCGACCGGATGATCTCGTCATCGGTGCAGAGCGCGATGCGGTCCACGCGCTCACGCAGAATGGCGAAAGTGCGCGGACACAGCGTAGCGCGAAGCCCGTCGGCGATCGTCACTGCTTTCGAGGCGGGTTCAATCTTGCCGGATTCGAGCGACCGCTCCGCGTCGTCCGCATTCGCAGGTTCGCAGCCGACCACCGCAATCGCAGGCCGCAGCGATTTTGCCGCAATCGCTGTGCCGGAGAGCAGTCCGCCGCCGGAGATCGGCGCGCAGATCATATCAAGCTCCGGAATTTCCTCCAGTAGTTCGAGTGCGGCCGTCCCTTGTCCCGCGATGATGCGGTCGTCGTCGTAGGGATGAATCAGAACGCCCCCGGTCTGCAGCAAGAGCTCCGCCGCCATTGCCTCGCGCGCCGCGAGAGTCGGTTCGCAAAACGAAATGTCCCCACCGTACGCTTCCACCGCGCGGATTTTCACTTTCGATGCGTTGCGCGGCATCACGATCCATGCGCGAATCCCGCGCATCTTCGCGGCCAGCGCAAGCGCCGCACCATGATTCCCGGAAGAATGAGTCACAACGCCGCGGGCGGCCTCCGCCTCGCTGAGCGAGAAGACTGCATTCGCCGCACCGCGAATCTTGAACGACCCGGACAGTTGCAGGTTTTCGCACTTGAAGAAAATCATCGCCCCAGCAAGATTGTCGAGCGCGTCTGAAATCATTACCGGCGTCCGCTCGATATCCGAAGAGATGCGTTGATAAGCGTCGCGAATATCCTGGAGACTTGGCCCGGAAAAAGTCGAATTTGTGAGATCACTCAATTAGAAACCCCTCAGATTGGGTGCATTATGGCACAGGTTGTTCCGCCTCGGACCACTGTCCATAAAAAACGCGGTATTCTCTTGCGCCAACCGCGCACAGCGCTATGATCGGCTTCCCCCTTCCTAATCTTAAATAACCGCACGCGCATTCCTGCGGGCGGAGAGGAAACCATGACAACTAGAGAACGTCGTATCGATACGCGCATCAATATCCGAGTCCCGCTACGCTTTCGGGTACTCAACAATCCGGGGGCGCAAGAACAGACAGCCGAGTCGGAAAATATCTCGCAGCGGGGACTTTGCTTCGCAACGGCGATTCCTCTGAAGGTCGGTACGCCTCTGGAGGTGTCTCTGCGAATGCCGCAAGAACTCGTCGGTCAATCCACCAGCGAGGTGAGATGCGTTGCGCGAGTTGTGCATGTCCAGCCGAACGCATTCTACGGAGGCAAGACGGGGATAGGTTTGCACATCGAGCGTTTCGAAGCAAAAGCGACGGCAGGCGCAGCCAAAGAGCGGTGGACAAGCTAAGTAGCACAGGTTTCAACCTGTGCGCTTTTGGTTTAGATATTCAAACTTCACAAAACAAAATTGGACAGCCTGGACCCGTCCGACCTATTAATTCCCAGCCAAACGCACAACAACTTTCGCACTAGCCAAATTATCGAACTGATCGTAAACGCGCACGGTAACCGTATGTTCGCCCGGCGCAACTTTGGTCAGCAGAAAATCAAATTTCTCGCTCAGCGAATCGCTAAGGCCGCCGGCAGGGAACACCAGTACCCAGTCCTCCGCATCCAGGCTGTACTGCGCGCGCGCAACGGAACTCGCCGAATCGCTGGCCTGAAATCGTACGCGAATTGTCCCGCTACCCGCGTCAGCAGTAAGCTGCGTGACAGTCGGCGGCGTGTTATCGACCTCGAACCGGTCAGACTCGCGCTCGGAACTTAGTCCATCGCCCGATGGATTTCCAGGTGCGTCGCTGGCCACAATCTTCAGGTAATAAGCGCCGTCCGGCATTGTTGTCGTGTCCCACGAATAGAAATGCGTATCCAGCTTATCCTTCAGCAGCTTCCAGGCTGTTTCATTTTCACCGCGAAAATAAACGGCAAATTCCAGCGGATCGTCATTCGCGTCTTCCGCGGTCCACACCACCGATTCGTATCCCTTCTGCGCATTTCCCTGCGGCGGCGTTTCAAACTTTTGTGGATTCGAACCCGATCCCGCATTCGAAATACCAGCGCTGGCGAAAATGGAGGCGGAAGTGGAGGAGGAAGAAGATGCCTGCGGCTGCGGCATTCGAATCTGCACCGATGCCTGTGACGGCGAGCCCATCATTGGAATCGACGAGCCTTGAACGCGCGTTCCGGGATTCTGAATCGCTATCCCGGTAATTTCCGGCGCAATATTTTTCGGCAGGTAAGCGATGTTCACCCAATCCAGCTCTGGAGGTGTCGCGCTACCCCCGCCATGCAGCACTGCTTTCCACTGCACAAAGCGCGCTGAAGGTGAATCGATTTTGCTGCCTGCAACATCGGTGTAAGGACCGCCCCAGGGACTCCAATTGTTCTCGGGGTCCGAGGTGTTCCCCGAGCGCGCGTAAAATTCGATACGCGCTCCACCTCCGGTTTTCGTGGAGGCTGCGCTTTGTCCCCACCACTCCATGCGTCCCCAGCGCGAAAAAATGTGCGCGTCAAATGGCTGCGACTCGTACGACCCTTCCGGCTCGCTGTCGGGCCCAAGCGTGAAAATCTTCCCCGGATTCGCCGCCCCAAGAAATAATTTTCCGCCCGGTCCCGATGCAACGGACGTCACTTGCCCGGCCGCCGTTCGAACCAGACGCGAAAAAACGTGCTTGCCCTCAAGCTCCAGCACCGCGCCCTGACTGTCGGTTCCCAGCAGCAATTTTCCATTCGAAAGCAGTCCGAGGGAGTACACCACGTCATCCCGGGAACTCCACAACTCTTCCGGAGACCCGTCCGCCGCGATGCGATATACAGAACTCGAACTGACGGTAAGCACTGGCGAAAAAGGCACGACTTGTGGCTGCTGGCCGGGCTGCTGTCCCGGCGCGCCGAAGGTTGCCGTAAATCTGGCAGCTACAGAGGATTCGATAGTCTGCGGTCGAGAGGGCGCAGGGGTTGGCGGAGTCTTTTCTCCAACTGCCGCGACGTACAAGTTGCCACTCGCGTCTTGCGTCAAAGCAGTAATTTCCTTCTTCGCGGTTTGATACAGCACGAAGGCGCGGTGCGTCCCTGCCGGTGCGGATTTTTGAGCAGCGCTTTTGGCTGGGCTATCGGCCACCTTGGAAATGCGCAGCACCAGACCGCTGGGTTCTGTCCCGGCGATAATATTTTCAGCGCCATCGATCGCCAGCGCGCGAATGTGCGTTTCCTCACCGGAATAAAAAAGTTGCCCATTGCCATCCGGCGTCACCGCAAAAATCTTGCCCGTATCGCCCGTGGCGACATACACCGTGCCGTCCTTATCGACAGCCAGGTCCCAGATATATTTCGTTTTCGGATCGAAGAAGACCGAGGATTGTCCCGACGGCGTGACTTTATAGACTTTCCCGTCCGGCGAGGTCCCTACATACAGGTTTCCGGTGGTGTCGAACGCAATCGTCTGCGCTGCAAGTTCGGAGGATTCGAATACAGTTGTAGCTTTGCCGCTCGCATCGAAACGCAACACTTTCGCGTTCGAACCTCCCGCCGCGTAAATATTCCCCTTCGAATCCACACGCAACGCAAGCAGATATGCCAGATTCGCGTCGGCGAACTCCGCAAATCGCGGCGCAAGAAAGAGTTTCCCATCGCTGCGCAGAGCAACGCCTTTAGCCGTGCCCTTGTCAAAGTCTTCGAACGTCGATTGACGCCACCACCGGGTATGTTCGGCAAGAGCAGGCACGGCTGCCAACACGGTAAAAGCAATGGCAATCATCAGCGCTCGCAAGCAGAACGTTCGCGTCACGTCATGCAACCGTGTACGGGGTGGGGAAGCAATGGACATGAGACTCCTAAGGGCTGGCGCATCGCGCCTGCCGATCCGCTCACTTGATTCGAAGCGTAACGAATGTGGTTCCCTGAACGACCTGATCGAGCGGCAAAGACCACTCCCCGGCCGCCGACTGGCGAACGACCTGCGAACTGGCCGGACCGCCGCGCTGGTCGAGAAGATTTATCTGCGACGCCGGCACGTTCGGCATCACCTTGTCCTGCAGCACCAGCGTCGGCGTCGATTCGAGCAGCGTAATGTACAGGCGGTTGTTGCGCCGCTCGCGATTCAGCGCCGAAATCAACTGCTCCAGATTTTGCAGGCGTCCCTGCGAACCCGATATCACGCTCATCCTGTTCAGAGTTGCCGAATCGCTAACCAAAACCTGCATGGTGCTGCCGCGCTCGGCCTGTGGCGGCACCGTAATCTGCATGTCTCGGATTGCGGGAGAGCCCCGATATGGGCGCAATTGCACTTTCACGTTCACGGTGTCACCCGGAGCAGCCTCGGACCGGTCCAGCCAGGCGCCCTCGATCGATGTCTGCCGCCGCTCGGGAAGCGCTTCCATTCGAAGTGTCACGCGTTCGATCTTCGCCGTCTCGTACGGGTTGGAGAAGATTCTTTGGAACACACTCTGCACCGAGACCGCCACGGACGCTCCGTCTGGGCTGAACGAGTCCGTGGGAGCGAATAAGTTTTCGAACGACACGCTGGAGTGGCCGGCGATATCAATTCCGCCGGTCAAACGCAACGTGGTTCCTTCGCCGTACACGCTGTTCTGGATCAGGCCGTTCAACGCCGCGATGCCCATCAGAATCGGCGTGATTTTGGGGTTGGACATCATTCGAAACGCCAGATGATTGTCCCCCGACGGCGTCGTGACGCGCATATCGATAGGAATCATGTTCGGCGCGGCACCCAGATGGCCCATCACCGCTGTAACGCGGTCCTGATCGAAGGCTCCGATCTGCCCGCCCACATTCACTATTTTTGTCGATTCCAGGTCGGAGCTAAGCGTCGTCAGGACGCGCCCGCGCGCCATCGGCATCTGCACCGGGCCGAAGCCAAACAGAGGATGCCCGCAGACATAGACGCGCCCATCCACAATCGCCGTGACGGTGCACGATGCGTTCAGCGACAAATCTCCATCCATCAGGACGGCGCTAACCATGTCTCCCGGCTTGATGTCGCGGTCGTCCGGACGAGCGTCGGCGGTGCCGCCCTGCGTAGCCTCCATGCCATAGGCGGATAGCTCACCCGCATACCGCCGGATGGCCGCCGCGCTGAAGCCCGAAAAGACCAAAGGCGCGGCAATGGGCTTGAGGAAACTCCCCCCGGGAACTCCCAGCCTCGAAGCCCAATCCGAGGGAACTTCGATCTGCTGCGATGTCGATGTAGGCTCTGAACTTAGCGAAGGCTGGGAACCGTCGGCGGTCATCGTGCCCGGCAAGGTTCCTTTGGGCAGACTGAGTATATTTTCGATCGGTGTGACTCCAGCCAGCGGTTCCTTTGTGAAAGTTCCGAGCTTAAGGGAAAGCGCCCCCGCCAGTTTTCCTTCGAAATAGACCGGGCTGCCGCTCATCCCTGCGACTACTCCGGTGTGCTCCACCTTAGGACCGATAAGTTGCACGAGGATAATGGATTGCTTGGGGCCCAGGAAGTTTGGCATCACGCCGATAACAACCAGATCGAACTTCTCGATCTGGTCTCCCGCAAAAATTGTATAGGCTTCGCCCTTCATCCCCGGTTTTACCTGGGATAGCGGAAAAGTTTCAGGATCGGCGGCAAATAGTGAAGCAGAGATTCGCAAGAGTAGGATAACAAGGAACAGGCTGCGCCTGAACAGGGACCAGCCATCATCATAGCGCTTCTGAGACACTAGACACATTTGCAATGATGATACGCGGACCACAGACCGGAATCAATCATGCCCGGACGCGTATGAAAGGCAAGTGCGGAGTGCAAGCCCATATCCCGTCAAGCAGCGTTCTCAGGCAGCCGGATATTCCATCGGCAAGCTCAACGAGGATCAAAGATCGTGGAACTACGGCTCCAGCCCCAATACACGGGCGGGGTTGGTTTTCACCATGAGGTTGATATCGGCCACCGAGATACCTTCCTTGTGCAGCGCCTGCATGAATTCGAGCAGGGCTTGCGGGTGGAAGGGAAGAGGCGGATTCTTCACCGCGCCGAAGTCGGTGCCGAGCACGCAGTACTGCGGGCCGACCTGCTTGATTCCTTCGGCATACTCGCCGATGGGGTTCTGGGGCTTATTTCCAATCACGCTGTTATAGACAAATTCGAGATAGGCCCCCTCGGCGGCAGCCTGCTTCATTTGCGGGACGGTCATATGCACGAATAGGCCCATGGCGTTCTTGACCACGACGTGCTTCACGCCGCGCACGTGCGCTTCGTGTACCACCATCAATCCTTCTTCCGCGGTAACGTCTCCGGTTTCGAGAACCATATCAGGATGCTGCGCCATGAAGTCCAGCAACTCCAGCACGCTAGGGAGCAGATGACCGTCCTTTGAGACGGGAACCGTGGGCCCGGTCTGGTGCAGCGTCTTCACGAAGTTTTCAGAATCGAATTCGGGCAGAAACACCACGCGACCCCAGCCGCCCTTCAGCATGGTCATGCGCTTGACGGCTTCAAGGTTGATCCCGCCGAAGGGACGGTCCAGCACAATGCTGCCGAAAATTTCGATCCCCGGAACCTGCTTTCGAACCATATAGGCCACTGCAGCCGTCGAATCCCACTGATTGGTCAGCACCAGTGCGCGCATGCCGCTCTGCTTGGCCAGCCGCGCGAGGTCATCGGCGTCGATCGCGCGGTCCATGCTGTCGGGTCCGGCATGCACGCGGAGGTCGATCGCGCCGTTCAGGTTAAGTTCCGATTGTGCACCGGCAATCCGAGGTATGGCCAACAGCAAAAACACAATCCATACTTTGACAAGATCCGCCATCCGCACTCCCATACGTATTCGGGGCAATGCTTTGGTCCCTGCGCACTTGTGTTGCCTGAAGGTAATGCCACGGAATATGCGGATCATCATGATTCTCTCCGGCCGTCGGACTCCTAGTATCGTCAGGACTCGCGGATCATACGCCGCCCCTCGTCCCGACACAATATGGTTATTGCCGGAGAAGTGCGATGAGACGGAAGTTAAAGATAGGAAACGCCATAGCAAGCGCGACGCCGGAAATGAGCGCAAGCACCAGGCGAATCGGCGAGAGAAACCTAGGAACGCCAATCTCCCGATTGGCGTCTTGTGCTTTGCCACCGTCGCCAATCGGGAGATTGGCGTTCCCAGGCAGGGCAAACCCCGCACGTTGCTTCGGTTTCCGCTGGGATGGTAGATTGTTCGGGCCGGACATGCGCGGCTGAAAGACAGTTCGAACTCGACAAGAGGAAAAGGAACCAAACTCATGCGAACGAATGTGAAGCAATCCCTAATCGTGGCGGCATTTCTGTTGACCCTGGGAGCGGGACTCGCGTCTGCCCGGCAAGCCCCGGCGGCACAGACTCCGGCCCCGACGCCTTCTAAGTTTAAACTGACCACCCCTGCCTACCCCGAGGGCAGCATGATCCCCACGCAGTACACGTGCGCAGTCCCCAACCCGGTTTCACCCGCGCTGCAATGGAGCAATCCACCGGCGGCGACCGTAAGCATTGCTGTGATCCTGCATGACACCGAGGGCGCCCGCGCCAAAGGGACGATGGACACGACGCACTGGATCTTCTGGAACGTGCCGGCGAGTTCGGTTTCGCTCGCGGAAAATGTGAAGCCGGATTCCTCGCCCGACGGCATCGTTCAGGGCAAGAACGCCCCCGGCGTGAACGGTTACCTGCCGCCCTGCCCGCCTCCCGGCGCGACTCCGCATCACTACGTTTTCGAAATGTACGCGCTGGATACGAAGCTGGATATTCCGGCAGCATCGTCCCGCGCCGACCTGTTGAAGGCGATGGAGGGCCACATTGTCGGCAAAGCCGTCTACTTCGGGCTTTTTGGGCGGTAAATACGCGTGTGGATGGCTTCGGAACTTCAGCGTTTTACGATGGATTTAGAATGATTGGTTTCATCTTAGTCCGGGCATTGTTGAACGGTAATTCATTTGGCGCACGCGGAGAAACGGGCGCGTCGATTCATAATCTTGGAGAACTCGCCGTGATCCAACCTGAAGACCAGTCTGAGTCCGTCGATGCGAGCCCTCTTATTGGAAATTCGCCCCGTCTAGCACTATTACAGTTATTTGCCCGCCGGCACTTTGCGCCGTAGTTCGTCGAAGAAGTTCATTAGGAAGGTCACTTGGCTGCGCGGTTCCTGGGTTTCCGCTGTCTCGACCGGCATTACCGCAGCGATGCGTTTGCCGTCCGGCGCGAGATCGTAGTTAAGCAAGCTGCCCCCGAGCTGCTTCTCCGACCACAATCGCGGTTTGTCCGCTTCGAACGAATCGCCCTTCACCCCGTAGGCCGCCACCATGATGTGGTTATCCAGAGTCTCGAAGAATAGCTCACGTCCGGTGCGCGACCACGTCGGATACTCACCACCGCCGCTTGAGATCTGCCACTTGCCGCCTTTGTCCGGGAAGGCTCGAACGTAAATTTCGCCGGTACCCGACTCGTTGGAAGTATAGGCCATCCACCGCCCGTCCGGCGAAAAGGAACCTTGCCACTCGTTCGCCGTTGAGTGGAGGAACACTTCAGGCTTTCCAGCGTGTGGCCCCGCGCTATCGCTCGCCACAGGTACAGTCCATAGACTAATTCCCCCGGAACTTCCTTCGAAGAACGCCAGCCGGCTACCATCGGGCGTGAACGACCACGGCAACTGATTATTCTTGCTCTGGGTCAAGGGTTGAGGCTTGCCCGATCCGTCGGAGCGGATCACTGCCATGCCTTCTCCCCTTGAGTTGAACGCGATGTACCGGCTGTCTGGACTCCACAGAGGACGGCCTCCTTTTCCAGTGAATGTCAAACGCGTCATTCTGTCGCGTTGCCAGTCATAAACCCAGATGTCTGAATTCGATCCCTCCGATACACCAACGGCCAGCCGCTGGCCGTCCGGCGACACGCTGGGACTCACATAAGCACCCGGCTTGGTTAACAGCGGCTGCACTCTTCCCGCACCATCCAGCCACGCAACAGTGACGAGTACACCTCCTGTTGCTCCACCGCTGCGGTAAATCAGAGTTCCTGTTTGAGAGAAATCGAGCTGCGCCGAACCGTAGGTGACGTTGTAGCTGACCTGGTCGAGGACGGGAGCAGGCGTCCCGTGAACTTCCAGACGATCCGCGTCGAACGGCACGGCAAACAGCGTGCCACGGTTCACGTAAACCAGATGTCCGCTGGGCAAATAGCGCCCGAATGTGCCGCCGTGTATGAGGGTTTTCCTTCTGTGATCCGCCAAAGACATCGCTTCGATGTCGGCGGTGTCGAATCCGGTCGACTCCTTTTCAACCGTGAACAGGATTGCCTTGCCACCCGGCAGGATTTGCGGCCAGCGGTGGGTGAATTCCCCGCTCAGCACATCGGTCAATGTTGTGGGAGAGCCCCCGGCGGAAGAAACGCGGGACAAGCGGCTAAACGTGTTGAAAATGATGTCGCCGTCTTCGCCCCAGCTGCCGCCCATGCCAGCTGACGCGTCACACACGGTAATTGCCGGGCCACCCTCCACCGAAATCTTTTGTAGCTTCCCCTGTGCTGAAAATGCGACCCACAGTCCGTCGGGGGAGAAGAAAGGAGCGCTTGCTCCTTGAGTTCCGGCAAGCTCAGTAGCGTTGGGCTGATCGAGTCGCCGGGTAAAGAGCCGATTCTTCGACAAATAAACGATTCGCGTGCCATCGGGCGAAATGATTTCGTCTATCCCGACCGCCGAGCCGAGCGAAACGTCAGGTCCGAGGTCAACATCGAGCCGCACCAGCGGTCGATCGACTGGCCGCGTCGATTGCCACCAGGACCACGAGGCGATGACCGCGATCATTGCCAGTGCCGCGGCCACCGCCAACAGCAGCTTAAAGTTACGCCCCCAATCCGGAGCAGCCAGCGTGGCACCCAAATCTTCCGGCGCCGCAATTGCATCTTCAATCTCAATCCGAACGTCACTTGCGTCGGAGATGCGCTGACGATTGTCCTTCCGCAGGCAACGACGCAACAGTGTGCGGATCGTCGGCGGTGTGGCTTCCGGCAGCCGGCTCCAATCCGGTTCGGACTTCACCACTGCCGCAAGAATTTCTGTAATATCTTCCCCGGCAAAGGCTCGCTTTCCCGTTAGAAGCTCATACGTCACTGCGCCGAAGGCCCAGATGTCCGTACGCTTGTCCACCGACTTCCCTCGCGCCTGCTCGGGGGACATGTAGGCAGCTGTACCAAGGATCACTCCCGGCATCGTGGCAGCTCGGCTTAACGTTGGTGAATTGCTAGGGTCATCATTTGCGCCTTCAACCGCGATTTCCTTTGCCAAACCAAAATCCAGAACTTTTACTTTTCCTTCCGGCGTCAACTTCACGTTCGCTGGCTTCAGGTCGCGGTGAATGATGCCTTTTTCGTGAGCGGCTTCGAGGGCTTCCGAAATCTGTTTGGAGACGGTGAGAGCCTCTTCCACCGGAACCGCTCCGGTTCGCCTGATGCGTTGGGCCAGCGTTTCGCCGGGAACCAGCTCCATGACGAGATAGCTTGTGCCGTTTGAATCTTCCAGGCCGTGAATCGTGGCGATGTTCGGGTGGTTCAACGAGGCCAGCATCCGGGCTTCGCGCTGAAATCGGGACAATCGACCGGGATCGTGCATGAATTCCGGCGGGAGGATTTTAATGGCTACCTCGCGTCTGAGCTTGCTGTCATGTGCCTGGTACACTTCCCCCATGCCGCCCGAACCAAGCAACGAGATAACCTGGTAGGAACCGAGATTGCGTCCAATCATGGATATGCCTGAGTTTTCGCCGGTCATCTTTGCAGCAACCTCCATTGCGGGAGCATCCAGAAATCTCCCTGCTTTCTTTTCATTGCGGAGCAGCGATTCCACTTCGCGGCGCAGAGCGTCGTCCCCTCCGCACGCGTCTCTCAGATAGGCCTCTCGCTAGGCCTCATCTCGCTCCAGCGCGTCGTTGTAAAGCTGCTCGACCTTCTGCCAGCGATCATTCATCGGATTCCGTCGGCCCCGGTTGGTTGGTTTCTGCTTTGCCCATTTCCCGCGTCAACCATGCTTTGGCCAGTCTCCAATCGCGGTGAACGGTTTCTTGAGAAACTTTTAGCACTTCGGCGGTTTCCTCCACACTCAGCCCGCCGAAGAAGCGCAGTTCCACCACCTGCGCCTTGCGCGAATCGCTCCGTCCGAGCACGTTCGTTGCGTCATCTGCTCAACCCACCTCAAAACAGGGCTGTTATTGAAGAATCGCAAGAGCTGGACGCGATTACAATCATTTGCCCACCGGAACTTTGCGTCGCACTTCGTCGAAGAAGTTTTCGAGGAAGATCACGTGGTTCTGCGCCTGCTGGTCTTCCGACGTGTCGACTGGCATTAACGCGACGATGTGCTTGCCGTCGTGCACGAGATCGAAGTTAAGCAAGCCAGCGATGGCGGTCCCGAGTTGCTTCTCGGACCACGTCCGCGATTTGTCGGCCATGAAGGAATCGCCTTTTACGGTATAGGCCGCCACCATAATGTGGTTATCCGAAGTCTCGAAAAATATTTCGCGTCCGTTGCGCGACCACATCGGCCACTTGCCACTACTGTCGGAGATTTGCCATTGGCCGCCTTTGTCCGGAAAGGCTCGAACGTAAACCTGGTATGTCCCCGACTCGTCGGACGAATAAGCTATCCACCGACCGTCGGGAGAAAAAGATGGCCACCGCTCATCCGCCGGTGTTTGCAAGAAAACCTCAGGCTTTCCGGCGCGTAGTCCCGCGTTATCGCTCTCCAGTGGTACGGTCCATAGATCAAATCCGGTACCGGAACCTGTTTCGAAAAACGACAGATGCTTTCCATCGGGCGTGAAGGACCACGGAACCGGAGTTCTCTTGCTTTGAATCAAGGGCTGAGGCTTGCCCGACCCGTCGGAACGGATCACAGAAATGCCCTCTCGCGCTTCCCGGAATACGATGTACCGGCCATCCGGACTCCATACTGGATGGTTGACCGATCCAGTGAAGGTCAACCGCGTCATCGTGTCGCGGTGCCAGTCGTAGACCCAGATGTCCGCGGCCGATCCCTCCCATACCTCCACGGCCAGTCGCTGACCGTCCGGCGACAGGCTAAGATTCGAATGAGCTCCCGGCTTGGCTAACAGTGGCTGCGCTTTCCCCGCGCCGTCCAGCCACGCAACTGTGGAGAGTCCGACTCCCGCTCCTCCGCTGCGGTAAATAAAGGTTCCAGTTTGGGAGAAATCGAGCTGTGCCGATCCGTTTTCTGCGATGTGACCGATTTGGCCGAGTACCGGAGCAGGCGTCCCGTGAACTTCCAGCCGATCTACGTCGAAGGGTACAGCAAAAAGTGTGCCCCGGTTCACGTAGACGAGATGGCCACTGGGCAAATAGCGCCCGAACGTGCCGCCTCGCACGAGGGTTTTCCTGCGGCGATCCACTAGAGACATCACTTCGATGTTGGCCGCGTCGAATCCTAGCGTGGCCGTGTCAACCGTGAACAGCACGGCTTTGCCTCCCGGCAGGATTTGTGGCCAGCGGTGGGTGATTTCTCCGTCCCGCAAATCGGTCACTGGCGTTGGCAGACCTCCGCCGGAAGGAATCCGCGATAAGCCGCCAGAGGAGTTGAGCGCAGCAATGATGTTGTCATCCTCACCCCAACTGCCGCTACTACTGTTGTTAGTGGCCCCGTCACACAAGGCGATTGCCGAGCCGCCGTCGACGGAAATTTTTTGTAGCTTTCCCTGCGCGAAAAATCCCACCCACTGCCCGTCCGGAGAGAAGAAAGGCGCATTTGCCCCTTGAGTTCCTGCAAGCTCGGTGGCGTTGGGCTGATCGAGCCGGCGGGTAAAGAGACGCCCCTGCGACACGTACACCATCCGTGCGCCATCAGGCGAAATGATAATGCCGGTCCCAAACCGGGAGCCAAGCGACACATCGGGTCCGAGGTCGACGTCCAACCGCACCAGTGGTCGATCGACAGGCCGCGTCGCCCGCCACCAGCCAAACCCCATCACTGCTGCACCGATCACCAGTCCTGCGGCCACTACCGCGAACAGCCTGCTCATGGAAGCTGGAGCGGCCGCAGTTGGCTTTGCGTCTGGAGCAGCGAGAGCGTCCTCGATTTCGATCCTCGCATCGCCGATGTCCCGCAGACGGCGTTGTGGATCTTTCCGGATGCAGCGCCGCAAGAGTTCGAGGACCTTCGCAGGCGTGGAATCGGGCAACGCCTGCCAGTCGGGTTCTTTCTCCAGGACGGCAGCAATCGTGTCGCCCAGCGTCTCGCCTCGAAACGCCATTTTCCCGGTGAGCAGTTCATACAGCACGCAACCGAAAGCCCAGATATCGGTTCGCTTGTCTACTGCCTTACCCCGCGCCTGCTCCGGACTCATGTACGCTGGCGTGCCGAGTATTCTTCCTTCCTCGCTCGCCATCCCGGTCAGAGTGGGCGCGATGGAAAGATCCGGTCCGCCATCGTTGGCAAATGCCTTTGCCAAACCGAAATCCAGCACTTTTACGTGACCCTCCGGCGTCACTTTCACGTTGGCTGGTTTCAGATCGCGATGGATCACGCCTTTTTCGTGCGCGGCTTCGAGCGCCACAGCGATTTGCGTGGCGATTTTCAGCGCCTCGTCCACGGGCAAGCCGGTTTTGGCGACGCGCTCGGCGAGCGTCTTTCCTGGAACCAACTCCATCACCAAGTAGCGCACGCCACCGGATTGCTCGAGGCCATGGATCGTGGCGATGTTGGGATGGTTCAGCGAAGCGAGCAGGCGCGCTTCGCGCTGAAAACGCGACAGCCGCTCTGGATCATGCAGAAACGCTGATGGGAGAACCTTGATAGCGACATCGCGCCCGAGCTTGGTGTCGCGCGCCTCGTAGACTTCTCCCATGCCGCCCAGGCCAATTAACGAGACAACATCATATGTACCAAGCCTGCGCCCGATCATGGATTGGCCTGAGTTTTGGTCGAATATTTTCGCAGCAACCTCCACTGCGGGAGCATCCAGAAAACTCCCTGCTTTCTTTTCATTGCGGAGCAGCGATTCCACTTCGCTGCGCAGAGCGTCGTCCCCTCCGCACACCTCTCTCAGATAGGCCTCTCGCTCTGCCTCATCTCGCTCCAGCGCATCGTTGTAAAGCTGCTCGACCTTCAGCCAGCGATCATTCATCGGATTCCATCGGCCCCGGTTGGTTGGTTTCCGCTTTGCCCATTTCACGCGTCAACCAGGCTTTGGCCAGCCTCCAATCGCGGTGAACGGTTTCTTGAGAAACTTTTAGCACTTCGGCGGTTTCCTCCACGCTCAAGCCCCCGAAGAAGCGCAATTCGACGACTCGGCCTTTCCTCGCATCGACTTGTTCCAGAGCATTCAAAACATCGTCGAGAAGCACCAGGTCGCGACCTCGTTTTGGAGATGGGATCAAGGCTTCATCGAAGGTAACTTTCTGCCCGCCACCTCCGCGTTTGAGATACCGCCGCGAGCGGGCGAAATCGACCAGAATTCTTCGCATCAACTGAGCGGACATGGCGAAAAAATGAACGCGGTTTTGCCAGCGGACCTGGCGGACGTCAATGAGACGCAGATACACCTCATTCACCAACGCAGTGGCTTGCAAGGTATGGCCGGGACGTTCCCGGCCCATATGACGGCGAGCCAGGCGTTTTAATTCCGCGTGGACAAGAGGGACTAACCGATCGAGGGCCGCCTGCTCCCCCTGCCCCCAGGCCACCAGGAGCTGCGTTACCACTTGGGATGGTGGTTTTTCCATCGCGCCACGCCGTACTTTGCAATTCAGGAAATGACTCTGTGCCCGGGCCAAGAAGACGACACTGACCGCCCGTTGGTTCTCGCCTGGGGCTAAATCATTTCGGTAATGAGGGCAGAGTATATCGCCTGAGCTGCCGCCAAAGAAGCCCAAATAAATTATCGAGTGGTTACAGTTTTCGGCCTCCGTTCCCGCCTTTCTCTTTGAGGGAGGGACCGCCATGAGGGGATTTCATAGATCGCATCTTGCACAGGGACTACTACGGGGACTATTAATGATCGTCGGGTTCTGCGGAATGACTGAGAAGGTGAGCGCACAGAACATCGGGTTGATTTTCACGGTTCACGTCTCCAATTATGCGGGGGTCAATTCGAAGACACTTGCGGACGCGGAGAAGTTTGCGACAGCCGTCTTCCGCAACTCTGGGGTCGAAGCCCGATGGGTTGCCGCTCCGGTGCCTGTGGCGCAAAGGCAATCCGGTCCGAATCTAGTGCCACTCACCGAAATTCGGGTCAGTATCCTGCCGAAGAAGATCGCCGAGCAGTTCGGCTTCCCCGGCGGCGCGGTAGGCTATGCCCCCGGCACAGGCGCCGACCGCCAGCAAACTTACGTCCTCTACGACAAGATGGAAGCGCTTGCGCAGAATCCAGCATACATAGCAGTCAAGGGACCTCAATTTTACCATGTGACCAAACCTGTGATTCTAGGAATGGCGCTGGCGCATGAAATCGGTCACCTGCTGCTGAATCTCGAATCGCACTCCCCAACAGGCATCATGCTAGCAAATTGGAGCATGAACGACCTGCTGGAGGCGTCCTACGGAAATCTCGCATTCACAACGCAGCAGGCTGAGTCCATACGGGGCGATGTGGCCCGGAGGATGGGTCAGTAAAAATTCTACAAACAACCCGAGTTTGCTGCCGACAGAAGGCTAGAGAAGAAAGGCTATAACGTCCCGCGCCGACCTGCGCCGTTTGAATCTCTATCCTCAGCGTCGTCAGGGGGTGGTCATCATGCGATTTAGTGTGCGGAGACCTTTGAGACTCGTGGCGCTCGCCGGCGGGTACGGCCAGCTTTGCGATGATCCTGCATGACACCGAGGGCGCCCACGCCAAAGGGACGATGGACACGACGCACTGGATCTTCTGGAACGTGCCGGCAAGCTCGGTTTCGCTCGCGGAAAATGTGAAGCCGGATTCCTCGCCCGACGGCATCGTTCAGGGCAAGAACGCCCCCGGCGTGAACGGTTACCTGCCGCCCTGCCCGCCTCCCGGCGCGACTCCGCACCACTACGTTTTCGAAATGTACGCGCTGGATACGAAGCTGGATATTCCGGCAGCATCGTCCCGCGCCGACCTGTTGAAGGCGATGGAAGGACATATTGTCGGCAAGGCTGTTTACTTTGGGATTTTTGGGCGGTAGGGGTGCGTTTAAGTCAGAGCGGAAATTTGGCGTTTTATGTTGGGTTTAATTCTTTGGTTTAGGGATCGTTATCCCAACGCTGTACAATGGGAATCCATTTGACGCACTCCTAGAAATATTTGGATATGATTGTTGTCCTAACAAGCTGAAAACAAGTTAGTTATAAGCCACGGCTCACGTTTTTAAATGAGATTTAATTTCTTCAAGCCTATATGAAGTCAATGTGTCCTTTTTTTCATATAAGGTTGCAAGATGTCCTCGATCACATGTGGAGAAATCGCCCAAATCGTCGCCTCCGCCTTGTTTCCAGGCGCTTTCCCAAAGCAAAGCTAGCAATTTGCAGCCATCGGCCATGACCTCCACCGTTTTGGGGCCGAATTTTTTCCATAGCATATTCAAGAGATCACCCTTCGCCATCCCGCTTTTAAGTGCGTCGTCGTAAGCATTAACTATCTCGATCGGTTTGATTTTGTCGAACGTGCTCTGCATACCAGCGACGGTTGCGATTGCGGCTTCCCGTCCACTCTTGATAAGTTTTCCCGGTCGGAAATTCTTCACTGCCAAAGCCAGTTGCGTTTTCACCTCTACACCCGTGTCGTTACGGAACATAGTTTGCTCGTAGTCCTCATGGACCCCCGAGCTCAAATTGACAGGGTCTGTAGTCCCCGCCTTCTTGCCTGTGGTATGGGTCTGCATCTTGGTGACGAAATGTATGGGGTCTCCATGATGGAGGTAGGAGATATGTAGGGGCTGACAGCTGTCGCCAATGTAATGCGCTAATGTGCCCGCGGCACATAAAAATAACTCGCGATTCTTTTCCTTCTTAATGGCATTGACCATGGCGTCGTAGAGTTGCCATACACGGAAAGGAAGAAGCCCCATATTGTCTGCCGCAGTTTTCTCGCCGGGCTTTGGAGGAAATTTCTTTGCGTATTTAATCCAGATCTCAGGGGCAATATTTGATTCTTCTTTACAAAGGGTCAGGAGGTTCGGAGACCCATCGGGCGGCGTCTGATCCATATCGGCGAAGTGGTTCGGCGCTTCAGGATTGTGGCCTCGCGGACCCCGGCTACCTGGGCCCGACGGCATTTTCCAGACGAGATCGGGCACATCGGCTAGCGGCACGAAGTCCCCTTTACTCAGGCCTTTGGTTCCGGCAACCGAGATATCACCAATCTGAAAGGTTATGTTCAATAGGTTGTTTTTGAAGAACTCGCGCACCTTTGAATTCTCTTCTCCGGTAATGGTGCAAGCGATGTTCGCGATCGTGAAGTGTCCGAATGTTCCCCAATATTCTGGAACCTCAAATGCCCATGATCTAACGGGGGTAACTTCGAGCTTATGGCAGACCGTACTTAGCAATGTACCGAGCGCGAATGACTTTTGCTGTTTTCCTCCGCCGTCTGTGAAAACCTGCCCGCCCCATTGCACTGCCAGCGGCCGGAACATACTCTGCGGCCCCGATGTAACGCCGGGCAGAGGATCAAGAACCCAAAGCGTTCCGGAATCACCATGATGGGTCGGTAGAGACTTCCCCTTTTGCGGCCCTATCAGAATATCGGAGACATACTCAAAACCGCCCATGGCGCCGTACCGGTAAAACAGAGCAAATATTGTTCCAGCCATCTCGTGGGACGGTGCACCATAAGCGCGTACATTCGAATTAATCAAATCAAGTGAAATATTTTCGGTCGAAAGATCGGCGACGGGTCCAAGCGTGCCAATACCGTAGACTTGAGGAACCCATTTTGTAATATCGGCAATTTCGATTAGCCCAATGTCCATGTTAAGGAATACGTTCTTGGCAGACCATCCTTCATAGACTGATTGGAATGCCAACCGCCCAAGTTGTTTGGACGAGCTTCTTCCAATCGATTGCCGCGTCCCCTCAAAAAGTGCATAGATGGTTTCGCCAGGTTTGCCGGCAACATGGCGGTTGGTCAAGGCATACACCAGGTGTCCATCGGTTACCAGACAGCCGACCGACGCAAAATGCTCTTGCCCCTGGACTTCGCAGAGTATGGGGTATCCGCCACCGATGAAATTACCAGGCATCACAGGGTAGACATTGCTCTCGCAAAAAAACTCGGACTTGGGGGCCTCGATCACGCAAACCGGCACTCGCTTTGTATCGGGCATCACGAGTCGATCCGGGACTAAATTCCGGGGGTTTGTCTTGCCATGACCAAAGTCTTTTTCATCAATCCAAGATTCGACGAAGACAAGCACACAGGGCCAGGAATAAGAACGAACACTCGCAGTTTCGAATGTTTTCGGCCCGGTTCCTTTAATCTTCGTGATCGCTCCGGGAAGAGAGTCTTCATTCCTAATAAAGTAACGGCCAATGGCAGTTCCAATTACACCCTGTCGGCTGGTAAGGTCCGAGTGATAGAGATTTCGCGCGGCCAGAATGTCCATCAGGGATAGTGAGTGGTAGTCCATAATTGGGTTAGTAGGATCTGTCGCGGCGGTGGAATCTGGGTGCACAGAATTTGTATCGAGCGATTTGTTATAGTCGTTCATAATTGTACGTATATAACATAACCTGAGCTTTTATATACCAATATTCGATAACATTTTCAAGGACTGAACGGATCTTGATCGGTATTCGCCTGTGATATTTTTGTGCTCCAACGTCCCGCTTGACCCGCGCCGCATAAATCTCTATCCTCAGCGATCATCAGGAGGACATCGTCATGGGATCAGGTGTGCGGAAATCTTTGCGAATTGTGGCGCTCGTCGGCGGGCTGGCGGCTACGCTCGCGGGGGCGGCGTTTGCGCAGTACAGCATGACCGTCAACAAGGACCGGCTGCTCAACGCGCAGAATGAGCCGCAGAACTGGTTGATGATGAATGGGGATTACGGCGCGAACCGTTACTCCAAGCTTTCGCAGATCAACCGGGAGAACGTGAAGGGCCTGCGGATGGTGTGGGCGCTGGCGCTGGGCGGGATGCAGGACATCGGGCAGAACGGCCCGGAGAACGAGCTGAATCCGTTGATCGACAACGGGTTCATGTACACCTCCGACGGCTGGGGCACCACTTATAAAATAGACGTGCGCGATCCGGCCCGCGGGCAGTTTGTGTGGGTTACCGATCCCGGCGTGAAGCATCAGGGCAATATGTCGAAGACGCGCGGCCTGGCGCTCTGGCAAGACCTGGTGATCAATGACCTGCCCGACGGGCGCGTGATCGCGATGAAGCGCGATACCGGCGAAATTGTGTGGGACAAGATGATGACCGTTACCAACGAGTTCGGCTCGAAGGAAAAATTCGCCACCGCGCCGATGGTCGCGGCGGACAAAGTCTTCGTTGCCAACGGGGCGGGCGACGCGGGAACGCGCGGTTGGGTGGCGGCTCTCGATGCGCGAACGGGCAAGGAATTGTGGCGCTGGTATGTGATCCCCAAACCCGGCGATCCGGGCAGCGAAACGTGGAAGGATACGAACAACGCGTGGAAAACCGGCGGCGGCGGCATCTGGCAGACCGGTTCCTACGATCCGGCCACCAACCTCACCATCTGGGGCACGGGGAATCCGGTACCGCAATTCGATCCGCAGTCGCGCCCTGGCGACAATCTTTATACCGATTCGGTGGTGGCCCTCAACGCCGATACCGGCAAGCTCGCGTGGTATTTCCAGTACACGCCTAACGATGCTTGGGATTACGACGAAGTCGGCGTTCACATGCTGTACGACACGCTGATCGGCGGGCAGATGCGCAAGGTGGTCGGGCACTTCGGGCGCAACGGGTTCTTCTACACTCTGGATCGCACCAATGGAAAGTTCATCAAGGGCGCGCAGTATGTGAACGATCTGAACTGGACCAAGGGCCTGAATCCCGAAACCGGCAAGCCGCTGGATTACGATCCGAAGCTGGATGTGCAGATTTACAATCCAGTGGCGCGCGCGCTACGCGGCGATCCGGAGAAGCGGACTTGCCCGACCTGGCACGGCGGCGTCGCGCACCAGCCCACTGCGTATAATCCCATCAAGCATATCGCCTACGGCGTGGGCGTCGAAGGATGCTACTCGCAAAATGGCGCGGAAATGAAGTTCCTGTCTCCGAATGGCGGCCTGGACCGCAAGAACAGCGCGAAATATATTTACAACAGCGACCTCTACTACGGCTCGGTGACGGCGTTCGACACGATCAACCACAAGGTGATCGCCAAAGCCGTGACCGACATCGAAGTGCGATCAGGCGCAACGGACACGGCAGGCGGACTGGTCTTCACGGCGCTGCAGGACGGCTGGATCGTGGCGTACAACGACGATACGCTCGAGCAACTCTGGCGGTTCAACGTGGGCACGGCGATGAAAGGCGCGCCGGTGACGTATTCGATCGGAACAAAACAGTACATAGCGGTGCAATCCAGCGGACGGCACCTGCATCCTGTGAAGTACGACAATTTTCAGGATTCCAGCTACCTGTTCGTCTTTGCGTTGGAGTGATTTTCTAATGCACCGATGGCTAAGAACAATGGGCGAGCGAATGCGGTAGCCCGGACTAGAGGTTGGAGTTCGGAGACGCCAGGACTCAAACTGGCGTCTCCTGTTCAAATATCTACTTAGTGTCTTTGGCTTGAATCGACAGCAGTTCCACTTCAAAGATGAGCATGGCGTTCGGTTCGATGCCCGGACGTCCGCGCGTCCCATACGCGAGGTCGGAGGGAACATAGAGCTCCCACTTCGACCCTACGGGCATGAGCTGGAGAGCTTCGGTCCACCCGTGGATCACTTGTCCTACTCCGAATGTGGCGGGCTCGCCGCGCTTGTAGGAACTGTCGAACTCGGTGCCGTCAACCAACGTGCCTCGATAGTTGCAGAGGACGGTATCGGATGCGGTAGGCTTCGGTCCAGTGCCTGCCTTCAGAATCTTGTATTGCAAACCGCTGGGCAGCGTTACAACGCCCTCTTTGGTCTTATTGGCGACCAAAAACGCTTCGCCTGCCTTCTTGTCGGACTCGATTTTCAATTGCTGCTTTTGCTGGACTTCGGTCTGGAGAGTGGTCAATGCAGCCTTCATATCGTCATCTGACATTTGCGGTTTGGCGCCGGACATGCCATCTTTCAAACCCTGCGCGAGGATGTTGGGATCGACATCCACCGAATCCCGATGTAGTCCGGCGCCAATATTCATCCCGATGGCGTAACTGGCCTTCTCTTTTTGCGTTGTGAGTGTCATGGCGCCCCCGGTCTTTGCCGCCGGTGTTTGGGGTGTCTTCGGTTTTGCTGGCGCCGGAGCCTTTGGGGGACTCGCCGGGGCTGCTGGGGTTGCCGGCGTTGCCGGCGTTTGCTGAGCACGGGCGTTGCCCTGGGCAATCAAACCGACGGCTACTATCATTGCTACTGCTGAAATAGTTTTAATTGGTTTGCGCATTTATGCATTCTCGCATTCGACTGAATTTTCTGCAAATCAGTGCTTGGATCAAATAGTCACAATCGTGCCCGAAACGGGTTTTTTCGAGCTTTGGGGCGTCTTCAGATTCCTATCCTAAGACCTTCTCCGCAAGAACGGAGAAGGCAGCAATTGTCGAAACGAAGCCTAGACGCTCGCAACGACCTACTTACTTCGCCGGCTTGGGATCGTCCAGGCCCAGCAGATGAGCGGGGTTTTTCTTGGCCATTATGTCGATTTGCTCGTCCGTGACGCCCAGCTTCTTGAGCACATTGATCGCCATGGGCCAGCCGGGAAGGAAATTGATGAAGTCGGGCCGTCCGAAATCTCCCGAGAGAATGAGGTGTTCGGCACCCACGCCTTTAATAATCCCGATGTACTCCTCCGGCATATGCCCGGGTGGGTTGGGCAGGATCGTGTCTGTGCCATCCTGCATTCCGGGGATGATCTGGTTGGCGGTGATTTCCAAATACGCCCCAGTGGCAGCCTCTTCCTGCATTTGAGGAATCGTGGTCCCCTGATTGGCGGGGTGAGTGACGACGACTCTTTTCAGGCCAAACTTTTGCGCCTCATGCACCAGTAGCAAAGCATCTTTGGGAACTACGTGGCCAGTGCAAAACACGAGATCGTATTGCTTGACCAGCTTCATCACCTCGTAAACTTCCGGCAGCAGCGCGCCATCCTTGGACACCGCAACGTACGGCAAATTCTTGGCATGCTTTTCGGGATTCTCCGCGTCGTTGGTGGGCATGAAGACGAGCTTCAGGTAGTGGCCCGCGATCTGCGCCTGCACTTCTACGACGCGCGGATTGATTCCGCCGACCGAACGATTCAGGACTACCGTTCCAAACGATGGAAAGTCCGGTTCCAGCTTGCGGATCAGAGCCACCATCTGCGTGGTGGGAACTTCGTGGCTCTTGAGCACGGCTGCGCGCATTCCCGCGGTTTTTGCACGACGGACAAAATCCAACTCATCGTATCGTCGCGGGATAAAGTCCGGGCCGCCGTGGGCATGGATATCGACAATTCCATCCAAGGGTCCCTTTTTTTGCGCGTTGAATGTTCCTGAAAGAAACACAGAGATCAAAGCAAGAAAAGCCAGCCGCATCCACACTCGATATCTCATCTCATCCTTCTCCATTGAACAAAAATCTCGATTTGAACATTCCGGTGGGTACACTTATACACCCAAGTTAAAGCACTCCCCAAATGTTTCTGTGTGTCGAGACCAAATAGAACGCCCCCTCACTATTCTCGATCAGGGATGTCTTCGATCTCGTGGATATTGGAATCTGTAAGTTGAAATTGGACTTCGTAGTGGTAGACTTCGCCTTAGGCGGTCACACACATGAAAAAGAAAAAGACAAAATCGGCGAAGGCAAAATCCAAGAAAGTAACCGCGACGAAAAAAGCTGCGCAAAAGAAGGCGGCGAAAAAGAAACCTATTCCGAAAAAGAAATTGGCGAAGAAGAAGCCTGCCCCGAAAAAGACAGCTCCGAAAAAAGCGGCTACGAAAAAGCCGGTAGCCCGGGGCAAAAGCCAGAGCGTACAGACCGTACCATTCGAAACCGCCGGAAAGCGCGCGAGGTCGGGCGGGCAGTCCGGCGATTTGGAGGGCCTTCCCGACCGCGCGACTGCGGACTCCGAGAGCGTGGATGAATTGATCGAGGAAGGAAACGCGTTCGAAGCCGAGGTAATCATTGGAGTCGAAGACGCACTCGATCCGGATCAAGGGGAAGTTCATACGCACGAAGTCCCGGAGGATGATGTGCCGGAAGAGTATGGCGGGAGTGAGTAGCATTTAGTTCTGAGGGCGGCCCTGTGCAGAACCAATGCAGAGGGACTCATCGCTAAGCCTCAGCACGAGAGCCCTGCCTGAATGATGGCCGTCTCTTATTACTGACCCCAGATCTTTTCGCGCGAATTTTCGAAAGGGTACACGTGAACCATCCAGCCGAATATGACCGGATAGAACGTGCCACCGGCTTCATCGCATGTCTCTTTCGTAATAATTGAACCCTGCAAACCGAATTTTGTCAGGTCGGCGTGGCCACGCTGTTCCTTGGGTGGCATGCAGAGCTTGGTGTGCAGATGCCATTGCGCGATGCTGAGCGGGACCCGTTCGTTTAGCTGCGCTTCCGAGACGCGCTTGGGCATGGTGTACATCGCGCCGATCAGGTCGTAGCCGGTTTTGGTCTTTTTGTAGAGCAGGGAAGTAGGCCGCGCCGGATCGAAGGTAAACGACTCCAGAAACGCGTTCCGGTAACTGGTGAAGTGATATTCCGGCTGCGGCAAGTTCGGCATGAAGATTCGAAAGCCTTCGTTAAGCGCGACGTGGTAGTCCTTGTACTTCTTGATGGCTTCGCGGAGTTGCTGCACGATCTTGTCGGCCTTATCCCAATCCTGTGGGGAAGATGGCCGCAGGGCGGTCATATACATGTGCGGACCCATCTGGTGATGATGCATCTGGCTCATGGCGTGGACAGCGCCGCTTTCCGCCTGATTATCTTTGTCCGCCGTTCCTTGTCCCACATCCATTCCGGGCATGCCATGGTCCATATCCATGCCCGGCATATCGCCATCCATGCCTGGCTTGTTCTGACCCTGCGCGGAGAGATCTGCGCCGTTTCCGGTCAATAGGAATGAAGCGAGACTTAAAAGTGCTGCGGGAAAGATCCTGTGCCTATTCATTGTTTTGTCCTTCCACCTTATTATACGCGCGAACTAACCTGCGGGATTGCTTGCGCCCCGGTGATATTGTCCTAAGTTTATAGAGTTTGGGTGCTGCGAATTCGGGGCTTAGCCTGGGAACGCCAATCTCCCGATTGGCGACTGCAAGGAAGCAAGAAACGCCAATCGGGAGATTGGCGTTCCCAGGGGACCAACTGCGATTAGGCGGACCAGCATGCTAGAATTCTGTGGTGCCAAAACAAACCATACGTCCTGCTCGCACGATCTCCGGCTCGCTCGAAGTTCCCGGCGACAAGTCCATCTCGCATCGTTACGCAATGATCGCGGCGCTGGCTGAGGGCGCCAGCGACATCACCCATTTTTCGGCGGCGGCGGATTGCCGCAGCACGCTCGATTGCCTGTCGCGCCTTGGCGTCAAGGCGGAAATCAAGGGGGATCGCGTTCGAATCGTGGGAGCGGGCCTGGATGGGCTAAAAAAATCGCGCCGCGCGCTCGACGCCGGAAATTCCGGCACCACGATGCGCCTGCTCGCGGGGATTCTCTCCGGCCAGGAGTTTCGAACGACGATCGACGGCGATAACTCGTTGCGTCGCCGACCGATGCGGCGCGTAATCGATCCGCTTACAAAAATGGGCGCTCGAATTACCTCACGCGATGGCGGTTGCGCCCCGTTGGTAATCGAAGGCGCGCGCCTGTCGCCAATCGAGTACACGCTGCCTGTCCCTAGTGCGCAGGTGAAGTCGGCAGTGCTGCTGGCGGGATTGTTTGCCGAAGGCGTTACGTCGGTGATCGAGCCAGTCCGCACCCGCGATCATACCGAACTTGCACTTGCCGAGTTCGGAGCGCGCGTGGACCGCGAAGGCCGCGCTATTCGAATTCACGGCAAGCCTCGGTTGAAGGGGAGGGCGCTGGCGGTGCCGGGTGATCTTTCTTCGGCAGTATTTTTTCTGGCGGCGGCGATGGTCCTGCCGGAGTCCAATCTGGTGATTCATAATGTGGGACTTAATCCCACACGCTCGGCGGTGCTTGACGTCTTGGGCTCGATGGGCGCGGCCTTCAATCTGGTGTCGGTTCGCAGTGAAAACGGGGAGTTGGTCGGAGACCTGTCGGTCCGTCACGAGGCGCTCAAGGGCGGCGTGATCGAGGGGGATGTGATCGCGGAACTGATCGATGAGCTTCCTGCGATTGCCACCCTCGGCCCCTATACCGAGCAGGGAATCGAAATTCGCAACGCGGCGGAGCTGCGCATCAAGGAAAGCGATCGCATCGCAGCGCTGGTGGAGAACCTTCGAAGCATGGGAGCAGAGGTCGAGGAGCGCCCGGACGGCCTGCGGGTCGCCGGACGATCGGCTGGACGCCTGCACGGGGCCGAGATCGATCCCCGGGGAGATCACCGGATGGCGATGGCCTTTGCGGTGGCAGGGCTGGGGGCGGAAGGCGATACCGTTATCTGCGATTCAGAGTGCGCCGGGGTGTCGTATCCCGAGTTTTTTGCCACCTTGGAGAGGCTGGTGGAGAGGGCGTGATTCGTGAATCGTGATTTGTGACTTGTGATTCGTGAAACCCTCAAATCCTAAGTCACTGGAACCGTGCTTCACCTGCCAGCCGCGCCCTCTGCTCTGGCGCAGTCTTCGCTGGAATTTCGAACGTCTTGCCACCTCCTTTCTTGACACTCCCTTGCAACAACGGTTACGCTCCCCTGCGAATGCGTGGAACAGTTCGAAGGTTCATTGTCGCTTTGGTGGTTCTGGCTGCCCTTGGGGCCCTTGCCTACCAATCCCGCCACAAGATTCACCTCGCCGATTTCACCTGGAGGAAGTTCATTCAGAGTGTCGGTCAGGCGAACATCTGGTTGCTGCTGCTGGCAATCATAGGGATTTATGGGTGTTATGCCATCCGGGCGGTGCGGTGGCAGAGGTTCTGCCGTTACGTTGGTCCTACGACCTTTGTAAACACGTTCGCCGGGACCGTAATGGGCTTTGCAGCGATCTTTGTCCTCGGAAGGGCGGGAGAGCCTGTCCGGCCATTGTTGCTGGCCAAGAAGGATAAACTTCCCGTCGCCAGTATGTTTGGCATCTTCTTTTTGGAGCGGTTCAGCGACTTTGCCGCTGCCGCCGTACTTGCTTGCTTGAGCCTGCTGGTGTTTCCCAACAAGCTCTCTGACGCCGGGGCGGACATGACCTGGGTGGCTGGCGCGCGGAGCGGCGCCTGGCTATTGCTGGGCATGCTGAGCGCTCTTGTTGCTCTTCTACTTTACTACCGATTGCATGGCGCAGCGGTAGTAGATCGGGGGCTGGAGCGGTGGCGCGGCATTGGGGGGATCAGGAGCCGCTTTGCGTCGGCAATCACGGGCATCAGCGAAGGGTTGCAAGCCATTCGAACGCTGCCTGACCTCTGGGCAGCTATTTTTTATACGGCGCTGCACTGGGTCCTCGCGGTTATGGTCTACCAGGCAGTTACGAACGCGTTCGGTGAGTCATTCCCAACGGTCGATATGAATTTCTCCAGCTGTATGTTGTTGCTGGCCGTGACGCTCGTGGGGTCGGTGCTGCAGCTTCCCGGAGTTGGGGGAGGAGCGCAAATCGCCAGTTTTATTGGACTAACGAAAATCTTTGGAGTGGACCAGGAACCTGCAGCCGCCATCGCCGTCGTACTTTGGCTAATTACCTTTGCGAGTTGCACTTTGGCCGGGATTCCGCTGCTGATTCACGAAGGGATGTCCATGGGCGAATTGCGCAAGCTGGCCAAGGCCGAGGATGCTGCGGAGGAAGTTGGCCAACACATCGTGAATGCCGATGTGATCGGCAGGAAAGAACAGAAAGTCAGCAAGCCGGGAGAATCCTCCAAGTGAAGTGCCCCTTCTGCTCGTTCACCGACGATAAAGTGATCGACTCGCGCGGCGACCGCATCGGCGAACTGATCCGCCGCCGCAGAGAATGCCTGAAGTGCAAGCGGCGCTTCACGACGTACGAACGCATCGACGAAATCCCCTACATGGTGATCAAGAAGGACGGTCGCAGAGAGCGCTTCGACCGACAGAAGATTTTGCAGGGGCTGCTAAAATCGTGCGAGAAGAGACCCGTTGCCACTGCGAAGCTCGAAGCGTTGGTGGACGAAGTCGAGCGATTTGTCCATGAAGCTCCCGAGCGGGAACGCAGAACCAGCGAAATCGGCGAACTCTTGATGAATCGGATCAAGAAACTCGACAAGGTCGCCTACGTGCGGTTCGCATCTGTTTATCTGGATTTCAAGGATGTGAAGGAATTCATGTCCGAACTCAAGGGTTTGTTGAAGGACCGCTCGAAGAAGTAACGCTGGCGCGGATTTCGGGAACTTCAAGGATACGGATGCCCTTCGGGGGATTTTCAACTGCATGCGCGAGCGCGGCGACCATTTGTTCTAAAGTGACCAGCCCCAGCCTCTGCGCGGATTCCCGTGTCGCGGGAATCTGCTCCATCAACCAATAGATTGGTTTCAAAATCAGCGGCCAGCGGCGGCCGGGGCCTAGCACGTACCACGGCCGCAGGATCGTGGCGTTCATGCCGCTTTCGCGGACCATTTTTTCGGACTCGGCGCGGACCTCAATGTAGAACTTCATGATGGGCGCGGGCTGCGCCACACTGACGTACACGAAGTTTTTGCTGCCCGCTTCTCGCGCGGCTTCGATGGCTGCCTTGGCCGAACCGAGGTCGATCGCGCGAAATTCGTCTTTCTTGGCGGGGTTGGGATGCGTGACTCCTACCAGTTGAACGAAAGTTTCGGCAGGAGCGATCTGCAACGCAAAAGAATTTTTGTCGAGGGCGTTGCCAATTATCACGGTACAACCGGGTGGCAACTTGCGTTCCGAGCCTTGACGGACCAACGCACGGATTTCATGCTTACGGCGCAGCAGTTCCGCAATCAAGTTGCGCCCCATGAAGCCTGTCGCGCCGGTGACAAACACGATTCCCATTGCACGCTCCCGCTGGTCGAGCGAAAAATCCAGGTTACATCATACGGAACATCAAGCAGGGTGGGGTCTCGATGGTGGACCAGATTCGCGATAAGGCGAACCGCAAGGTCAACACCAGGACGAAGCCCCCGGCCTACGGTTCGAGCCCTAAGATGCGCGCTGGATTAGTCTTCGCCATAATGTTGATATCCGCCATGGAGATGCCCTCCTTGTGCAGCGCTTCCATGAACTCGAGCAGGGCTTGCGGATGGAACGGAAGATTCGGAACCTCCGTCGCGCCGAAATCCGTTCCCAGGATGGAGTGCTGCGGACCGGCCTGCTTGATTCCCTCGGCGTATTCGTGAATGTTGTTCTGCGGCTTGTCTCCTATCACGCTGTTGTAGACAAACTCAAGATACGCACCGTCGGCGATTGCCTGCCGCATTTGCGCGACGGTCATGCGGGCGAAGATGCCCAACGGGTTGTTGACGACGATGTTCTTGACTCCGCGCATGTGGGCTTCATGAACCACCAGTAAAATTTCTTCGGCCGAAATGTGCCCGGTGGCCAGCACCAGTTGAGGATTCTTGGCAATCAGGTCAATCATTTCCACCGCAGCTGGGACCAGATGGCCATCCCGGGACACAGGCACGCCCTGACCTTTCAGCTTCAGAATGGAATAAAAATGCTCCGCGTCACTGGTGGGAAACCATACGACTCTGCCGTAGCCGCCCTTCATCAGAAGCATGCGCTGCACGGCGTCGATATTGAGACCGCCCACCGACCGGTTGAGCATGATGCCGCCGAACACGTCGATGCCGGGAACCTGCTTTCGAACGATGTAGGCCAGAGCCGCTGTCGATTCCGAGTGACTGCACAGCACCAGCGCGCGCATGCCATTTTCCTTGGCCAGCCGCGCCACGTCGTCAGCGTCAATCGAGCGGGGAACGGCTTCGGGATTACTATGCACACGGAAGTCGATTGTTCCTTTCAAGTTGAGGTCCGATTGCGCGTACGCAATTCCTGTCCCGGCCAGCAGGAGCAAGCCGATCCATAGCGTGATCCGCGATGCCATCCGAACTTTATGCCGCGCGCGGGGCTGCGTGTCGGTCGACGCACATCTGAAAAGTTTGCTAAGAATACTGCGGAAATTGGGAATCATCGTAATTCTCTCCAGTCGTCTGCTTCTCGGTACGCCAGGACTGGCGGATCATACGCCGGGTTTCCCTCTGAAACAATACAGTTATCACCTTGTCAGGCAGTCTGGGGCGTGCCAGAGTTTGGGTCACTCCTTTTTGGTGTGAAATTTTGGCGCAGGTGTTGGAAGTGCTCCAGCCCAAAAGGAACGGCGGCGATGTTGCATTCGGACGGCGTCGAGTGTACGTTATCGATCATTTCGAAAGCTGAGATGGAAACTTCGACTGAATGAACAAAATGGCGCCACCATAGCGGCGCCAATAGTCAGTCGTAAGTTCAACCCGGCTGAGCACTAGATTCCATAACGTAGTACACGGTTAATTTTATGCGATCGCGACGAGAAATCCTGGTAGGAGCGGGTATGGCGGGAGTCGCCGCGCTCGCTCGGCCAATCAAGTCTGCACTTGCCGGTGCCGCACAGCCGCTCACCCCGGTGAATTTTGCTGTGCCCGCCGGTGCGTGCGACTGCCACGTGCATATTTACGGAGACCCTCAGAGATACCCATTTGTGGCATCGCGCGGTTACACGCCAGCAACTGTCACTCTGGCGGAGCTACGCTCGGTTCACAAGGCCTTGCACATCGATCGCGTTGTAATTGTGCAAACCACTGTTTATGGCACAGATCACTCCTGCATGACGGATGCGATCAAAGAGCTGGGGGCTGGGGCGCGCGGGGTCGCAATAATCGACGAAAAGACTTCCGACTCGGAACTCGACCGGTTGCATCGCGCTGGGATTCGGGGAGTGGTGATTCACAAGATCGGGGATTTTAAGTTCAATGTTGAGCGAATTATGGGTCGCGGCTGGCACATTGGACTGTATGCGAAGTTGTCGGAACTTGAGGCCATTAAGGATCAAGTGATCGCATCTCCCGTGCCTGTGTTGCTTTATGTTTTCGGGGGAGCGCAGGCCGCTGCGGGAGTCCATCAGCCGGGCTTCGACACGCTTCTGAATTTAGTGCGCACCGGCAAGGTCTATGTCTCTTTGTCGGTGCCGTATCGTATCTCGAATCAGGCGCCGGACTTTCCGGACGTCGCGCCTATCGCCAGGGCGCTCATCGCTGCGAATCCGCAAAGAATTGTTTGGGCATCCGATTGGCCGCATTTGAGCGGGGTAGCGCGCAAGCTGCCGGAAGTCACGCCTATGGACTCGATCGATGACGGCAGCAACCTCAATCAGCTCGCTGCCTGGGCATCCGACCCCGCGCATCTCAAACTTATTCTGGTTGAAAATCCTGCACGGCTTTATGGTTTTTGAAGTTACGCGCGCAGAGATTTGGGATTACCAGCCGCAGTGTTAAATGGTTGCTTTACTAACAGAGTCGCATTCTTCTGTGGCCGCCCTGCCGCAAATCACTGCGTTCCATAGCCATGCTGAGGGTTGTCCGAGGGCGGTTGGGGCCTGGGAAGTACGCGACCATCGGGAAATGCGACCCTAATTAAAAGTCCTGCATGTCCCTCACCCCTGACGGGGTGATAATAAAGTGTGATTTCGTCGCCGGGATGAAGGGTATCCCAGCCGCGCTCTCGCATACCGCGCGCGCCGCCGATGTCCTCCACAACCCAATGTTCCACATTTCCGTCGGCATTTTTTACGTCCAGGGTCATTTGGCTGTGAGGGTTCATGATCAGCCAGTTCGTTACCGTTCCCTTGAGAGATCGCAGCGACTGCATATCGTACGCCGCATACCCATGGTGTGCGAATAGTGGAACGGAAAGTGCCAGAGGACTCGCGATCACGATAAAAAGGAAGACTACTTTAAGTTTCGTGGTTTTCACTTTTCGATCTTCTCCTTTTGGATCCCAGCGCCAGATGGGATGTGAAGATTCCAAGCAGTCTTTTCGAATAGTGACGAAAAAATGGTCCGTTAATGCTTTCGCCGCAGTTGCGATTCGGGTTCTGATTTTCGCATCGTACGCCTCTCCTGCCATGGACACAACGGATTTGGCGTCGGAGCGAATTATAACGTGCAGGCTCTGGCGGCCAGTGTCCGGTATGTATTGCCATAACAGGGGTTATCCCCAGGTTTTCGCCTAAGGCATGCGTTCTTGATTACGGGGTTCGCTTCGAGTACCCTTGTAAAGACTGGCTTTGAACGAAGTCGGAGGTTTGGACTCCATCAGCTGGCTGTTTTGGGAATGCCGGCCAGCTGAATCATACATGCGACGCACCGTACAAATTGCCGGCGGGGTGGAATCCCTGTTCGGCACCCTCGATGAGAACGTCAAGCTGCTGGAAACTTCGCTGCGCGTTACCACCCAATTGCAGGACGACTACCTCTCTATAGAAGGCGATGCCGCTCAGGTGGACCGGGCCATTCGAATTGTCGATGAATATAACCAATTGGTGCGCGAAGGCCGCCGGATGAATCATGGCGAGGTGAAGGCCATGATCCGCGTCGCGACCGAGGATTCGAAAACGACCCTGCGGCAGGTGCTGGAGCCTGGCGCGCCCGCACGACCGCGCATTTTTGGCAAGAAGACGGTTACGCCGAAGAGTTCGAACCAGAAATCGTACATGGAAGCGATCGAGAAGCACGACATGACCTTTGGCATCGGTCCCGGCGGCTGCGGGAAGACGTACTTGGCCGTGGCCATGGCCGTTTCCGCGCTGCTCACCAAGCAGGTGGACCGCATCATTCTGGCGCGACCCGCAGTGGAGGCTGGGGAGCGGCTGGGCTTTCTTCCCGGCACCTTGCAACAGAAAATCGATCCCTACATGCGACCGCTGTACGATGCGCTGTATGACATGCTGGATGCCGACAAGCTGGAACGCTTTCTGGAGAAGGGAATTGTCGAAGTTGCGCCACTGGCGTTTATGCGCGGGCGCACGCTGAACGATTCTTTTGTGATTCTGGATGAGGCGCAGAACACGACCAGCGAACAGATGAAAATGTTTCTCACGCGGCTGGGATTCAACTCCAAGGCCGTCATCACCGGAGACATCACGCAGATCGATTTGCCTGCCGGGCGCCGCTCGGGGCTGGTCGAGGCGCTCGATGTTGTGGGGCGCATTGACGGAATCTCATTCATTAATTTCAATGAGCGCGACGTGGTTCGTCATAACCTTGTGCAACAGATCATCAAAGCCTACGAAGAGTTCAAAGGCGGCAACGGTAAGCGTGCAGCCTCGCCGGCGACCGGCAGGACGGAACCTGCGAAGTAGGTTTTTCCGCGTCGATGATTGTCAACCGCCAGCGCCGTGTCCCTGTGGCAGTGAAACCACTTGAGGATTTTTTTGAACGCGCACGTCGGGAATTGCGATTCGCTTCCGAATCCGTGACTGTCCAATTGATTAGCGACGCCGCCATGGCTCGTTTGAACAAAACTTATCGTCATAAGCACGGCCCCACCGATGTGCTCTCGTTTCCTGCGAATGGCTCAAAACCAAATCAAAATACAGAATACGTGGGAGACATCGCCATTTCCCCGGAAACCGCGCGGCGCAATGCGCGACGATTTTCGCGGACGCTTCCGGCTGAAATGCGCATCCTGATTCTGCATGGCATGATTCATCTGGCCGGGTTCGATCATGAAACCGATAATGGCGAAATGGAGCGTTTGGAGCGGAAGCTCCGCCAGCGTTTGGGTGTCGTCTGATTATGATGACCTTCCTTTATTTTCTTGCCGTCGCGGCGCTCGGCGTAGGCCTGGTGATTTTTTCCTACATCGACCGGATCTATCGTGAATTGGGGCGCGTCACGACCGGGCGCGTGCACGAGCACCTGGAAATATTCGAAGAGGAAATCGAGCCGCACTTTCATCTGGATCGCGCACGGGCAATTCTGGGATTCCGCCTGCTGGCCAATCTCTGGCTGGTGATCGTTACGGCCGAAACGGCACGAGGAGTAATTGTGTTTGTGCCAGGGACGTGGGACGCACTGGCGCAAGCTCTGGTATATGTGCTGGTGGAAGTGCTGCTACTGTCGCAGTTCATTCCCGATTTTCTGCTGGTGCGTACGAGCAGCCGTTGGCTGCTGCAATTGGCGCTGGTGATTCGCGGATTTCTTTGGTTGGTTTGGCCTTTCCGCGTGCTTCTTGAGCTGGCCATTTCCATCGCGCACATTTCCGACGAAACCCCTGCGGACGGTTCGACCGTGCAGCAAGAGGGGATTGAGGCTCTGGTTGACGCGGCCGAGCAGGAAGGCATTCTGGAACCGGACGAAGCAGACATGATCGAGCAGGTGGTGGAGTTCAGCGATAAGCGCGTGCTGGAATTCATGACGCCGCGTCCGGATGTGGTGGCCATTACCGCCGATTCCAGTCTCGAACAGCTTCGCAAGATGCTGATCGAGTCTCGGTTTTCACGTCTTCCTGTATACGAACAATCTCTCGACGATGTGATTGGCGTAGCGCTGGCGCGGGATTTGCTTCAGGTCCCAGAGGGCGATGGCGCGAAACGCACCGTGCGCGAGTTGGCGCGCCCGGCGATGTTCGTTCCTGAGACGAAACGCGGATCGGACTTGCTAAAGGAGATGCAGCGCCGGAATCAGCAAATGGCCATCGTGGTGGATGAGCATGGGTCGGTGGCGGGCATCGTCACAGCGGAAGATCTGGTGGAGGAAATCATCGGGGAAATCGGGGAGGATGGGCATGTCCCCGCGCCTGACGCTGTTCGCGAGCCTGACGGCAGCATCGTGCTTCGCGGCAGCGTGTCGCTGGAAACGGTGCAGGAGTTGTTTGGCGTCGAATGGAAGGTAACCGGAGATGAATCGGCGACAACGATTGCCGGGCTGCTCAATCATGTGGCGGGGCATGTTCCCACGCAGGGAGAGCACTTGGAGTATGGCGGGCTGCAATTTGAAATTCTGGAGGCGAATCAGAGGAAAGTTCTTCGGCTGCGCGCGCGGCGTCCTGCTGCTTCCGGCACAGCTAGTTGAGGGAATTCGAATCCGTGCAACGCCGGTGACGATTTTGCCGTCTTATATGCAGAGATCGTGCACCACATAAATGAACTTAAGCCCCATGCGGATCTCGTTTTGCGTTCGTGATGTCCGTCACATGGGTGTGTGCTGTTACGCACTGAGGTTTGTTGGTATAGTGGATGAAAATACGAGCGCAGGTAAGCTCAGAAGCGAAATCCGGAGGAAATCATGAAAGCAAGAACGTTGGCTTTGTTTGCCATGCTTGGCGCGTGTCTGACCGTGGCCGCTCCCATGTTCGCGCATCACGGCTATGCTGCGTACGACATGACGACGACCAAGACGTTTAAGGGAACGATCACGAGCTACACCATGGCGAACCCGCACACGCAAATTACGTTCGACGTGAAAGACGCCAGCGGCAACGTGGAGCACTGGGCTGTGGAGACTGGCGCGCCGGTGCGCGGCATGAAGGCTGGCGGATTCGACGCTGAAACGCTCAAGCCGGGCGATCAGGTCACGATAAACCTGCACCCTGGAAAGAATGGCGGCAACGTCGGCGTGTTCATCAATGTGACGCTAGCGGACGGGCGCGTGCTTCCGAAGGTCCAGGCGGGTGGGGACACCGCAGCGCCAGCAAATTAGATTTTTTACGTTTCGAATTGGCTGGGTGGCTAAGGGTCAGGGGAGGGTGTTATTCTTCATTTTAAATCGGTGAAACGTAAAGGAGGCGGCAATCGGCTGAACCGGAGTTCTGTTGCTGCCGCTGTTTTTTTGTTGGCGTGTTTCGTGGCACTTATGTTCGCGGTTCCCCGTACGCGCACTCTAGCTGCCCCGGATGCCGCATTCACTGTGGAGCCACTGACTTCACCCGCAGGCGCGAATAGTTCGGAGCCGCAGATTACCGTTCAGGGAGACCGCCTGATTCTGAGCTGGCTGGAAGTCGGCACCGAGAAGACAACCCTGAAATATGCCGAACGCACGGCCTCCGGCTGGACCGCTCCTCAATCCGTATATTCCGGCGATACTTTCTTTGTGAATGCCTACGACGTGCCATCGGTTCGCGCGTTGAGCGACGGAACGATGGCGGCGCATTGGACCGAAAGCCTCGGCGGCGAATCGGACGCGAGTCGGGTACGAGTGTCGTGGTCCAAAGATAAGGGGCACACTTGGTCGCGGCCTGTGAGTCCGCACCACGATGGGACCAAGTCCGAACATGGATTCGTTTCGCTATTCCAGACGCCGGGAACTACGGCTGCGAGCGCAGGCTTTGGGCTGGTGTGGATCGATGGACGATTGACCGATCCCGAAAAAGAAACTGGCGACATGAGTTTGCGTGCGACCACTTACGATGCTTCCGGCAAGCAAGGCCTTGAAAAAATTGTCGACCCACGAATCTGCGAGTGTTGCGCGACGGCGTCGGCGGACACTTCGGAGGGCGTAATTGTCGCTTTCCGAAACCGGACGAAAGACGAGATTCGTGACATCTATGTGGCGCGTCTGGTGGCCGGAAAATGGACCGCGCCTACTGTGGTACACGATGACGGTTGGAAGATTACGGCATGTCCGATCAACGGCCCTGCTATCAGCGCAAATGGTAAAGAAGTTGCCGTGGCGTGGTACATGGCCAAGGACGATCAAGGGAAGGCGTTCGTGGCGTTCTCCCACGATGCCGGGCGCACGTTCGGCGCGCCGATTCGAGTGGATGACTCGACTTCTTTGGGGCGGCTCGGCGTTCAAATGCTGCCTGATGGTTCCGCTGCCGTGACGTACAACGAGTTTGCTAACAAGCATTCGCAATTCCGCGTTCGAAGAATATCACCGGACGGGGTGCGCTCGCCGGCGGTCACTGTGGCCGATACTTCCAGCGGCAGATATCCGCGCGTGGCGCGCGTTCGCAATGAGCTTTTGTTTTCGTGGACCGATGGGGAAGGTTCATCGACGAAGGTTTTAACGGCGCGGGCGAGCCTGGACAGCAAGTAACGGCTAGCTAATCAGTTTTGCAATCAGGAATGCCACACCCGCCGCCAAGCCTCCGGTGACGACCGTCTGCAGGCTGCCCTTGAGCGGGTTGATGCCGGTGAAGTGGCCCTTGACCCAGCCGAAGAATGCCAGCGCAAGCAGCGTCACTCCCACTGAATACAAAAGTCCCGTACTCACGTTCGAAATAAGAATGTAAGGCGTGAGCGGAATCAATCCTCCCACGATGTACGACACCGCGATGGTTAGCGCGCTGATTCGCGCGCGCTGGGGGTGCGGTTCCTCCAGGCCGAGTTCGAAGCGCATCATGAAATCGACCCAGTTCTCCTGATTGCTGATGATTGCGTTTACGATGGGGGCCATTTCTGCGTCGGACAAACCGTAGTGGCGGAAAACTTTGGCCACTTCCTCGGTTTCCACGTCGGGCAGTTCGACCGTCTCCTGAACTTCGCGTTTTCGCTCGGAAGCGTAATGTTCGAAATCGGTTTTCGCGGCGAGGTAAGCGCCCAGTCCCATGGCGATCGAGCCGGCCGCAATTTCCGCGAAGCCTGCGGTAACTACGAGAGTGGATGCGTGAGGATTGGTCGCCACGGCGCCGGAGATGCCTGCGGCGAGGGCAAACGGAACGGTGAGCCCGTCCGCCATACCGATGACGATGTCGCGAACAGTATCCGTCGCAGTGAAATGCTTTTCAGCGTGCGGTGTTGCCGGCATTCTTGCTTCTCCGATTGAGCGGTCTTCAATGTAAATGCGAGACCTCTATATTGCGCAAATAACGTTAGAGTGTAACACGTCCAACGATTGTGTCTGCTTCGCAGGATCGTTTGCCGGTGGGATTCGCTTCGGATCGTGCGATTCATTCTCGCGCGGGGTATGATGATTGCGCACGATTTGTGACTGACGGTTATTGCCTCTATGTTTGCTGGAGATTCGACATAATTTTATGCCCGAAGAATTCAAGTCCGGATTTGTAGCTGTGGTGGGGAGACCGAACGCCGGGAAATCGACGCTGGTGAACAGGCTGGTGGGGCAAAAAGTTGCGATTGTTACGTCCAAGCCCCAAACGACTAGAAACCGGATACAGGGAATTGTGAATCGTCCCGACGCGCAGATTGTGCTGATCGATACGCCGGGGTTGCACCGTCCGGATTCTGCGCTGGGACGGCAAATGATGGGTGAGGTGAACGCCGCTCTGGATGGCGTCGATGTGCTGGCGCTCATTCTGGATGCGAGCGAGGAAATCGGAAAGGGAGATCTGAAAGCGATTGAGCGCGCGGCTCGGTTTGAAGGCACGCGGATTTTGCTCCTGAATAAAGTGGATCGCATTCCGAAAGACAGCCTGCTTCCGATTATCGAAAAAGTCGGGAAATTGGCGGAGTTCGCCGAGATCATTCCCATTTCCGCGCTGACTGGGGATGGCGTCGAGCGCGTGCTCGAAAAATTCATCGAATTTCTGCCGGAGGGAGAACCGAATTTTCCTCCGGATCAATACACCGATCAGCCGGAACGGTTCCTTGCTGCGGAGTTGATTCGAGAGAAGGCTATGGCCGGGACGTTTCATGAGGTTCCACATGCCGTGGCGGTGCTGGTGGATTCGTTCGAGGAAACACCTAAGGTGATTCGCATTCGCGCGACTATTTACGTCGAGCGCGAAGGACAGAAGGGAATCCTGATTGGGAAGGGCGGCGCATCTCTGAAAAAGATCGGGACGGACGCGCGCAAGGAGCTTGAGGAAATCCTCGGCACTAAGATTTTTCTGGAGCTGTTTGTGAAAGTTCTGCGGGATTGGCGAGATAATTCGCAATTGGTGCGCCAACTGGACTGGCATCAGCAGCTTGAAAACATGTCCACTGAGTAGTCCGCCGTTAAGAATTAGTTTTCGGTGGATAGCTCAGCGGGAAGTGATGAAATGGCACGGAAGTAGACCAGTAGC
>Ga0265320_10000071_pt1 | contig 89794 bp, 78 predicted proteins | sample 4827metaG_FD_202087 | JGI IMG/M metagenome (GOLD analysis project Ga0265320, IMG submission 202087) | Rhizosphere microbial communities from Carex aquatilis grown in University of Washington, Seatle, WA, United States - 4-8-27 metaG | ecosystem: Host-associated > Plants > Roots > Rhizosphere >...
CGGCGTGGAACGCGTGATGGGCTTTTGCAGCGACGCGGAGTACGAGGAATTCTTCCGGTCGGTGCCCGAGTTCGAAAAGATGCTCGTTCGCTCGGGGATCCAGATGATCAAATACTGGTTCTCAATCCCGGACGAGGAGCAGGAATTCCGCTTTCGCTGCCGGATCAACGATCCCCTGAAACAGTGGAAGCTGAGCCCGATGGACCTCGAGTCTCGCAAGCGCTGGGAGCTTTACACGAAGGCCAAGGAAGTGATGTTCGAGCGAACGCACCTACCGGAGTCTCCATGGTGGGTCGTCCAGGGAGCCGACAAGAAGAAGGCGCGGCTCAACTGCATCCACCACCTCCTCTCCCAGGTGAAATATTCCGAGGTCAAGCACGAGCAGGTCACCCTGCCGCCGCGCGTTCACCACCCGGATTACCGGCGCGAGCCGATCCGGCCGGAGATGATAGTGCCGGAAATCTATTGAGCGTGGGTGCGGTATGCCGGCTTCGGCCGGCTTTGCTTCGCACCTGAAGGTGTTCTCGCCGAGCGGAATGGCTGCGGTTAGTAGGGTTTTACCCCATCGCCAATAGTCGGTTCCAGGCGCTTAATGGCTGCGAGCCGCACGCTCCGATTGATCGTGAAGCCGCAGCTCGCAATATCCCGGCAACGATGTTAGATTTTGGAATCCCCCGCAAGGTGACTGACGGAAACACACAACTTTTCAGGACCGCCCGCGCCGGGCTTTCCGCGCGCTATCTGACGGCGCTTCGCAGGCACCTCGGGGACAGGCGCGCGGGCAAAGGCAACCGTGCGCAATCCATGGGCCGCGCCGCGCTGGCCGGCGGCATGGCGACGCTGGACCTGGCGATCATGCACGAGGAGGCTGTGGTCGCGCTGGCTCCGTCGCACGATTTCACGGACGCGCGCAACGGCCCGCTCAAGCGGGCCGGCGTCTTTTTTACCAATGCGCTCATGCCCATCGAGGCGGCGCAGCGGGCCACGCGGGAGACCAACGGGCATCTGCGGCAACGCAACGAAATGCTCCGGGTGCACACGGCGGATCTGGCTACTGGAAACCGCCGCCTGGAGCGCGAGATCAAACGGCGCAAGGCCGGGGAAGAGGCCGTCATAAAGGTGAAGGAGCAGTATCGGCAGCTCCTTCTGCAGTCCCACGTGATGCAAAAGAAGCTACGCCGGATGACGCACCAGATCATTCTTGCGCAGGAGGAGGAGCGAAAGGAGATCAGCCGCGAATTGCACGACGAAGTCGTGCAGACGCTGGTTGGCATCAATGTGCAGCTTTCGGCCCTGGGAAAGGGAGCCTCGGTGGGCCTCCATGCGCTCAAGGAGAAAATTGCGCTCACCCAGCGATTGGTGGAGAATTCGGTGAACGCGGTGCATCGGTTTGCCCGGGAACTCAGGCCTGCGGTGCTCGACGATCTCGGGCTCATCCCGGCCCTTCACACCTATTGCAAGGGCCTTGCGGCGCGGAAGAACATAAAGATCGACCTGAAGGCCTTCAGCGGAGTCGAAGGCCTCGGCAGCGCCAAGCGAACGGTGCTGTACCGCGTGGCTCAGGAGGCGCTGACCAATGTCGTCCGGCATGCGCAGGCCACCCAGGCGAGCGTGGAAATCCGCGAGGTTCCTGGCCGGGTCCGGATGGAGATCAGCGACGACGGAAGGTCGTTTCCCGTCGAACAGACTCTGCAAGCAAGAAATCCCAATAGGCTGGGCCTCCTTGGCATGAGGGAGCGGGTCGAAATGGTCTTCGGAACGCTTGCCATCAAATCTGTGCCCGGGAAGGGTACAACGGTGTGCGCGGAAATCCCATCCAATCGCGAAAAAATCAAAAAATGATCCCTGCCAAACAAATCACCGTCCTTCTTGCCGAAGATCACGCCATCGTGCGCCAGGGCCTGTGCGCGCTCCTTAATGCTGACGGGCATTTTCAGATGGTCGGCGAGGCGCGGACGGGCCGCGAGGCGGTGGAAATGGCGCGCGCGCTTCGGCCCGACGTCATCCTGATGGACATTGCAATGCCGGTCCTGAACGGCCTTGAGGCGACGCGGCAGATCCTCTCCGCCGATCCGACCGCGAAGGTGCTCGTTCTATCGGCGCACAGCGACGACGAGTACATCGAGCGCATGAATGCCGCGGGCGCAGTCGGGTTTCTGGAAAAGCAGACTTCCGCCGAGATACTCACCCGGGCGATTCATGAAGTGGCCAAGGGGAAGCCGTTCTTCAGCCCGGCCATAGCCAAGCGAATGGCCGACGGCAGGGGAAGATCGCGAAACCGCGACGGCCTGCCAAAGGCCGGCGGCACGAAGCTGACTTCGCGCGAGTCAGAGGTCCTCCAACTCGTGGCGGAAGGGCAGGCGAACAAGCAGGTCGCCTCAGTCCTGAATATCAGCATCAAGACGGTCGAGAAGCACCGGCAGCACCTCATGGACAAGCTGAACATCCACGACACCGCCGGGCTCACGCGCTACGCGATCTCCGCGGGCGTGATAGAGAACAGCGTCCAGCTGACAATCAGCTGAGCGGGCGGCGCGGGGCGAGGCCCGATGGCGGGACTTCACGCGCTGGCGACCTGGAGTCCGCCGGCAGGGCGGATGGGGTCGAACCAGGCGGTTGGCTGCGCATCCAGGCCAAATTCGGGGCAGGCCTCGGCGAGGAGCGTGCGGAGCTTCCCGCGCGCCCGCGCTATCCGGCTTTTCACGGTGCCGACGCTGATCCCGAGTTCCCGGGCTATCTCGTCATAGGAGCGGTTCAGCTGGTTGCGGAGCGTGAGAATCTCGCGGGGCCGTTCGCCGAGGCGGGACATGCATGCCGCCACGAGGTCGGTAAATTCGCCGGAGACCGCCTCCCGGGCCGGGTTCGCCGCTTCGGACGCCACAAGATCCGCAAAGGTCGCCTCGTTGCCCTCGCCGAATGCGCAATCGAGGGAAAGGGTCAGGTGGCGGCGGCGGCGGAAGGAATACCAGTAGCGGTTGCGCGCGAGGTTGAGGGTGATGCGGTGCAGCCAGGTCGCGAGGGAGGCGTCGCCGCGGAATCTCGCGAGCCCGCGGTGCGCCCGGATGAAGGTGTCCTGCGTAATCTCCTCGGCGTCGCTGCGGTTCTTGAGCATGGAGAATGCGACGGCAAAGGTGCGCTCCCGGTGACGAGCCATGATTTCGACGAATGCCGTTTCGTCGCCGGCATTGAAGCCGCGCGCCAGCTCGGCGTCATACAGCGCATTCTGGCGCGATGAGGCTGCGCGATTGGCGGCATCGGTGGGGGCGGGAGCCGGCCCGGAGGATAGGTGGCGTTGAGCGGAGGAGGACATGCCCCAAGACTAGCAGGGCCGCCTTCCGCGGACTATGGGGTGTTGTCCTGATCCGGCTTCCGTCCGGTCGCTTTCTCGAGGGGCGCCGCCCGGCCTGGGAGGCGCGGGCGCGGCAGGGTAGGTCAGTGCCCCATATCGGCCAGACCGCACCTGGAGTACCCTCTCGCCCTAAACCCATGAAAATAAAAAACCTGCCAGCCCTGTTCGCCCTTATTGCCAGCCCCATCGCGCTGTTTGCCTCGTCCGGTACCGATAGCAAGATCGAGGATGCCGCCAAGGCCTCCTATAACTTCCGCACCGTCCTTCAGGACCATGTCAATGTGAAGGCGAACGACGGCGTCGTCACGCTTTCCGGCTCCGTGCAGGACAAAGGCGACAAGGACCTCGCCGAGGACACCGTTGAAAACCTTCCGGGAGTCATGGGCGTGAAGAACGAAATCGCGATCCTTCCGACCTATCCCGAGCATTCGGATTCATGGATCGCCTTCAAGATCCGGACCCAGCTCCTCGTCAAGGCCAATGTCAGCGCCACGTCCACCACGGTCGCCGTGCAGGACGGAGTCGTCACGCTCGGCGGCACTGCCGACAACATCGCCCAAAAGGAACTCACCGAGGTTTACGCCAAGGAAATCGACTGGGTGAAGTCCGTTAAGAACAACATCGTCGTCAAGGATGCCGTCGCCTCCGGCGAGACGGCGGGAGAAAAGATCGACGACGCTTCGATCACCACCCAGGTGAAATACGCGCTCCTCAGCCACAAAGCGACGAGTGCCCTGATGACCAAGGTCACGACAACTGATGGCGTTGTGCATGTCACCGGCAACGCGGCGTCCGACGCCGAGAAGTCGCTCGTGAGCAAGCTCGCCATGGACGTCCGCGGCACGAAGTCCGTGACGAACGACATGGTCGTCAAGAGCTGAACCCGGCCCGCGTCCGAAGGCCGCGGCTGCCAGGCTTGCCGCGCCAATCAAATCCATGCGGCCAACGAGCGTTGGCCGCATTTTTGTGCCCGGATGCCGGGCTGCGTCGGGCCGGCCGGAACCCCGGTCACCGCGCCTTGGCGGCGTAATAGGCGAGCAGCGTCTTCAGGTGGCCCTGCACGATTGCGCCGACCGTCTCGGCCGGAACATCCCCCTTGTGGAGTTCGAAGATCGCGACCAGGAGCGCGAGCTCTATGTCCACCTTTTTCGGGCTCGCCGCCCTCATCGCGGCGAGGATCTCGAGGGCCTTCTTCTCGGTCCTCTTGTAGTCGTGGAAATTTTCTTCGGCGGGCGTCACCATGACCCAAGGGGCTCCGCATTGGCCCCCGCCGTCAAGCGCGCAGTGCCCGCTACCGGCCGACGACGAGAATCGTGAACGAATCCGGGACCATCGGGCCGCGACGGGGCCTCCGGGGGGCCGGCGCGCCGGCGGGCTGGGCCTGCGCAGGCGCTGCCGGGGCGGGGGGCGGGCCGTACTCAGCCGTGATCAGGAGGATCCTGTTGGTCTTGGAGTCCAGGGTCAGGGTCTTCGCCCCCGGCTTGGTCGGGACATTCTGCTCCACGGCAAAGCTGTCCGGGGCGTTCTCCTTGATGACGGTCAGGGTCCCGTCGCCCTGGGAGCTGAAAGCCTCCAGGGTGTTCGGGTTGAACGTGGCTCCGTCCGTGCCGTTGCCTATCGGCAGGCTCGCGATCACCTGGCCGCTGTCGGCGTTGAGAATCACGCAGGTGCGCGGATCGTGGCAGGTGGCAAAGAGAATGCGGTTCCTGGCGTCGAGCGCCAGGCCGGCCGGACCCCCGCCCTTTCCGCCGAGATCGTAGTGGGCGGTCACCTTGAGGGTATTGGCGTCCACCGCCGCGACCTGGTCCTTGTCCTCAAGATCGATCCACACGTGGCCCTGGCCGTCGCTGACCGCCTGTTCGGGCGCTCCGCCGAGGTCGATCGTTCCGACGACCGAGCCGTCCTTTGCGTCGATCACGGTGACGTTGGGCGCCCGGTGGCTGAGCACATAAATGCGCTCGGTTGCCGGCTCGAAGAGGATGCCGTCGGGGCCGCCCTGGGCGTCGATTGTCTTGATGGTCGCCAGGGTCTGCGTGTCCCACATGACGAGCGGCCGGCTGCTGCTGAACCCGTGGTGGGACGCCGGGTCGACCGCGACCCCGTGCACATTGTTCGTGCCCGGGATTTCCCCGACCTGCTTGAGCGTGTCGAGATCGTAGATGGGGATGCGATTGCCGCGGGGAACGTACAGGCGCCGGCCATCGGCGTCGGCGTAGACGTAGTCAAACCCCCCGGCGCCTCCCACCTTTGCCGCGTTGACGACCTTGTACGGCTGCGCGGGGGAGTCGGTTTGAGCCGAAAGGGGCGCGGCGAGCGCCAGAAGGCTGGAGGCAAGAAAACAGGGGAGGACGATTTTCATGATAAGGGGTGGGTTGTTGGGGAGGGGTTTGAATGCGTCCGGCCCTGTCGACCGGGGACAGGGCGTAGTGTACTCTGCCAAGATGACGGGACAATTACCTGTTGGGAAATTGTCGCTCAATTTCGTGCCGGCGCCGCGCTGGGTCAAATGCAACCCTCCGCCATTGACCCGGCGGCCGGCGGCGGGTTTGATCGACGGTTTGCATGCTTACTCTGGCCGACATTTCCAAGTCCTACGGTCCCCGCGTCCTTTTCGACGAGGTGTCTCTTTTTGTCTCCCGCACGGACCGCTACGGGCTCGTGGGCCCGAACGGCGCTGGAAAATCGACCCTCTTTAACCTGATCCTGGGCGAGGAGGCGCCCGACAGCGGCGAAATCACCTGGGAGCGCGGCGCGGATTTCGGCTTCCTGCCGCAGGAGAGCGCGCCGGCGGGCGACGAGAGCATCCTGCACATCGCCACGAGCGGGGCCAAGCTCCTTCCCGAGTCCGACGACGATCACGACATCGACTACACGCTGGAGCCGCGCGCGAAGAAGATCCTCGCCGGGCTCGGTTTCCGCGAGGCTGACCATCACAAGATGGCCAAGTCGTTTTCCGGCGGCTGGGTCATGCGCGCCCACCTCGCACGCCTGTTGGTCAGCGAGCCCGCCCTCCTCCTGTTGGACGAGCCGACCAACCATCTCGATCTCGAGGCGCTGCTGTGGTTCCAGGAATACCTCACCCGCTACCCGGGCGGCCTCGTCCTGATCTCCCACGACAGGGCCTTCCTTAACGCACTCTGCACCGGCATCCTCGAACTGCGCGGGGGGACCCTCGAGCGTTACACCGGCGATTACGACGAGTTTCTCCTCCAGAAGGAGGCCCGCAAGGAGCAGCAGGCGGCCCGGTTCAAGAACCAGCAGCGCGAGATCGCCCACCTGCAGAAATTCGTCGACCGCTTCGGCGCCAAGGCCTCGCTCGCTTCCCGCGCCAAGTCGAAGGAGAAGCAGATCGCGCGCCTGGAGGAGGTCGCGGAGACCGAGCCGGAGGAGGACCTGCGCCGGATCAACTTCAAGTTTCCCCAGCCGCCCCGTTCCGGCCGCAAGATCATCGACCTGGAGCACGTGCAGCAGGCCTACGGCGACCACGTCGTCTACCGCGACCTCAACTTCAGCGCGGAGCGCGGCCAGAGAATCGTGCTCGTCGGCCCCAACGGCGCCGGCAAGTCCACCCTGCTCAAGATCCTGGGCGGGGTGATCCCGATCCAGGGCGGCACGCGCGAACTCGGAAGCAACGTCATCCCGGGGTATTTTGCGCAGAACCGGATGGATAACCTCGACGCCTCCAAGACGGTGATGGAGGAGGCTATGGAGATGCGGAACGTCAACCGGGACGTGACCGAACAGACCGCGCGCAAGATCCTGGGCAGCCTGCTCTTCCGCAAGGACGACGTCTTCAAAAAAGTCTCGGTCCTATCCGGCGGCGAGAAATCGCGCCTGTCCCTGGCCAAGCTGCTGCTGGCGCCGCCCAACCTCCTCCTGATGGATGAGCCTACGACCCACCTCGACATCAGCTCGATCGACGCGCTGCTCGGGGCGCTCCAGGCCTACGACGGCACCCTCGTTTTCATCAGCCACGACGTCTATTTCATCCGGGCGCTGGCCCAGACCGTCCTGCACGTCCACAGCGGCCGCCTCACCCCGTACGCCGGCAACTACGACTACTACCTCGACAAGTCCAAAGCCACCAATGAGCGGGCCGCCCTCACTGCCGGCTTCAGCGACGCCCGGCCGGTGCAGGACACCGCTGCGAGAAAGACCGCGCCTGGCGCGGAGCGGACGAAATCAAAGGACGAGAAACGCGCCGAGGCCGATACGCGCACAGCCAGGACGGCCGAGATCAAGAGGGTGCGCGGTGAAATGACCGCCCTTGAAAAGCAGATTTCCGAATTAGAGAAGAGTCAGGGGGAGCTCGTCGCGGCATTGGAAGCGCCCGAAACCTACAGCCATCCCGGCCGGGCGCAGCAGCTCAACCGCGAATTGAGCACGATCGTGGACCGCCTTCAGGGAGCGACTGCCGATTGGGAGGCCGCTGGCGTGAAGCTGACTGCCCTGGAAAAACCGGAGTCCTAGCCCGAATATTTCATGAACAGGGGCTAGCGGGCAAGCGTCACGGCCATCAGGCCGATGACGACCTCGTTATCGAGCGCGCGGACCGTGAGCGATTTCAGGTCCTTTTCCGGCCGAAGCGGCAGGTCGAGCACGACGGCCGCGCCACCCGGAACGCTCCGGCCGTGCCCGGCAAACGACGCGGCGTCCAGCATCCGGGCCCTGCCTGTCCGCAGATCGACCCGGGGCGGAATCGGATCCGGCCGGCTGAATGCATAGTCGTCGATCCAGTAGTCTTCATCGATCGGCCACCAATTGGTCGGGTTTTCCAGCACCAGACGCTCGGTCGAACCATCCTTGTAGGTCACGACCACCTCGCCGTTCCTGCTCCGGCTTTGCATCGAATTCGTCGAGCCGGCCATGAGCAGGTAAGCATGGGCCGCGCGCCCCCGGACCGGCACCGTGCTCTCGCGCGGGTAATTATCCCACTGGGAAGTGTAGGCTATGTTGTTTGCGTCAGGAGAACCGGTCGTCGCAAACCACACGCCTCCCGCAACGGGGACATGCCCGTTGTTTTTTGCGGCGGCCGAGCGCAGGCCGGTATCGTCGATTTGCGCGGCGGCCTGGAAACGGCACCAGGTGCCGATTCCCTGCAGCGGCATCGCCAGCGAGCAATAGGGCGAGCGCGGCGTGAGGTACTTGTTCCTATAGATCTGGGTCACGCGATCATTCAGGTTCGCCGAGAGGTCCACCGCCTCAAAGCGGGCGGCGGCCGGTGCGGCCAGCTTCCAACTGGTCACCAGGCCCTCGACGCCAATCTCCCCGCCCAACTCCACAGACACGCGGTTGGTTCCGGGCAGGATGCCGTCCGCTGCCAGTTCTATTTCCGGCGAATCCCCGTGGGCGGGCGCCCCGATGCTTACGTCGACACTGCTTCCACCCACCGTGACCGGGAAGATTCCGGCGACGGCGGAATTCGTGTTGTTCCGGAGGCGGAAGCGGAGGCCCTTGGCGTCCTGGACCCTGCCGGGGAGGATCTGGAATGCCGGGCGGGTCTCGATCGCGACCGGCGACCACCAGCTCAGGTCCCCTTGCCGGAGCTGGGCGAAAACGGTCCGGAATCCCTCGGCCCCCGAGGCGACCGCGCTGAAGGAGTTTGCTCCCTGGTCGAGATGGGCGGCCATTTGCTGGGGATCTTCAACTGCCAGCACGCGCGCGGGGCCGAAATCCGCCTTGAAGGTTGAGCCGAGCGCCGCGACGGGCGCCGTGACCGGGCTCGCCGGGATCTCTCCCGACCAGGTGACGGCCACTTCAAAGTGGGGGGCCGCCGCAGCGGTGATCTCGAGGATCGGGGCGCCGACGGCGTCGCCGAGAATCCGCCATTTTGCCGGCGCTCCATTTATCGTGACGCCCGCCACGTGGTCGCGACGAGCGACGACCTGGAGACGGAGCGCCATGGGGCGCGGAAAGCGCGGATCGACGACGTAGGTGTCCGCCAGGTCCGCCCTTCGGAACGCGAAATCGAAATCCGGATGGCCGAGCCGCGCGTGATCCCAATTGGCCGGAAATCCGGGCCTTATCCGCAATTCGCCCGCGAGCGCGTCGGGAACGACGCCAAAGAGGCCCTCCACGAGCGCGCGCGATGCAGTTCCTGCGGCATCCGCGAAGTCGCGCTGCGACTCCCCCCGCGCCATGTCAAAGGTCGTGGTCATCCCGGCGTTTCCGGGGCAGAGGCCGAGAAACATGCTCGTAAGGACGGAACCCTTGAACATGCGATAGGCCTCCTCGGGGCGCCCGGCCTGCCAGTAGCCGAGTGACGTGTGCGCCACCTCGGCCATAACGACGTTGTTGGTGGACCAGGTGTAGGGCATCCAGTTCGTGGTCGGGAGGACAAAGTCGCCTTCGCCCGGCTCGCCCGGCCCGCGGATCGGTATGTGCGCAATCTGCGTGTCGATGAAGCGGGTCATCTGCCAGGCCTCGAACGGCGTCGCCGCGCCCGAATCGACCGTATGGTAGAAGGTCCAAAGGGCGGGGCTTGCGTGAACGGCCTGAAGTCCGAGGAGATCCTTCCACTCCGCATACCAGCCACGATCCGGCAACCAGAGCTCGTGGTGCAGCGCGCGCCAGATCAGGCCGGCTTCCCGGTCGTAGGGCGCCGGATCCTCCCCGAGCAGGCGGGCGAGCCGGGCGGCCGCGACATTTTCGTAGAAATTGTAGGCGGTCGAATGGGTTGCGCCCCCTCCTTCGTAGGCGACGTCGTCGCTGGCCCAGATGCAGCAATAGGCCTCGTAGAGGGGAAGGCCATCCGGTCCAAAAGGCCTGCGGAAGAGCCGCTGTTCCCACGCAAGGTGCCGCACGATCACGGGCCACATGCGACGGGCGAGTCCGACGTCCCCGGTCCAGAGCAGGTGCCGGTAGAGGGCGTCGATGTAGACCAGGTTCATGTCGTAGTGCGTGTTCGAGATGTCGCCGTTGCTGTGGAGCGCAGCCTCGTTGCGCGACAGGTTTGCCGCCGAATCGGGCCCGGGAATCTTCTCGGGGATCGGGGCTGTGTTCTGCCGCCTCGCCCAATAGGTGAAGTGACGGAGCGCCCGGTCGTGCCATCCCAGCTCGTCGTTTGCGTACGGGCCGCGCCAGCCGAGGAGAGCCGTTCTCCAGGCGACCGCGCCGTGCTGGACCGTGCCGCTCGCCTCGTCCCATACGGCATCGGCGGCGACGCAGAGGGCTCCTGCGGCCGCGTCGATGAACGGGTCCGGGGTCTCCACCGAGATCTTCTCCGCGACCGAGCGGCGGCGGGCTTCGGCCGCGCCGAATATCTGATCCAGATTTTCCGGGGTCGGTTCGCGCCCGCCCGGGACGCGGGTTACGTTCCGGTCCGCGTCCGGAGCGCCGACCTCGAGGTAGGTGGAGAGGGCTCCCCGGTCGTCGCCCTCGCTGGGCACGCGCTGGAGCGCCAGGTAGACGGGGGCGCCGGCCGAGGGGAGCACGATCCGGCCCACGAGCACCGGCTCGGACGGGTCCGCAGCCGAGCCGAGGATATCCGCGGCCGAATCCCATTTCGCGGCATCGCCGACCACCAGGTGCGCACCCGCGGAAGCGACGCCTCGGATCGATGCTTTCGGGCTTTTCAGCACGAATGCGCCCCCGGCGATCGTGTACGAATTGTTCCTGCACGCATCGGCGCGGAGTTGGAAGAACCGGCTCACCGGCTCGCTCTCCGTCCCTATGTCTCCATCCCTGCGGCCGCGCTCGCCGCTGGCGCCGCCATAGGCCCATATGAGTTCCACGGGCTCTCCCGTCCCATCCAGGGCCGCTCGCAGCACGAGGCCCGGGGAGTCGGGCAGCGGGATCACCGCCAGGCGGAGCGTTCGTCCGGAAAGCAGGGGATCCGAGATTTCGTAGAGGAGGGAACCCGGGCGATAGCGCATGACGACGCGCGCCGCGCCGTTCAGCCACTTCGCGCCGCCCGGCGTGTGCACTCCCAGGCGCAGGTTTCCGCCCTTGCCGGGCAGGTAGAGCGAGAATTCCGGCTTGTCCCCGCCGTCGATGCGGAAAGCGCTGTTGCTCCCGTAAAGTGGGCGGTTGAAGGATTCCGGGCCGTTCTCGATCACGAAGTCCCCTCCGTCCGGATGGTAGCGCAGGGGGCGCTCGACTGTCCTGTCCAGGTTCAGCGTCGGCGCGCCGGCCGCGATCGCCGATCCGGCGAGGAGGATCGCGGCGGCGGCCCGTGCGCAGGCGAGGAGAGCGGCGATGGAGAAGAACGGGAGCCGGCGTATCGTGGGTTCCATGGGGTGCCCGAAGCTCCTCCCGCCCGGGGGTCGGGACAAGGACGAATCTTCGAGCTTTGCAGCTTGGCTCCGCCTGGGAGTTTTGCAAATAGAGTAAGAGCGCCATGAGCACTTCCGCTGCCTTCCGTCCGTTGCGCCTGCTGGGCTGGGGCGCTGTGGCTGTGCTTGGCGCGACGGCGGTCGGAATCCTCGCCTGGGCGCGCGCCGAGCCGGTGAGCGCGCTGTGGATGGTCGTTGCTGCGGCCTGCACGTTCGCCATCGCGTACCGCTTCCATTCCGCCTGGCTTATGGCGGAGGTTCTCGCCGTTGACGAACTCCGCGCGACGCCCGCCAAAGTCAAGGCCGACGGCAGGGATTTCGTGGCGACGCATCGCTGGGTCGTCTTTGGCCATCATTTTGCGGCCATAGCGGGCCCGGGGCCCCTGGTTGGCCCGGTGCTTGCGGCCCAGTTCGGCTATCTTCCCGGCCTTCTTTGGATTCTCGTCGGAGCGGTGCTCGGAGGCGCCGTCCACGACAGCGTGATTCTTTTTTCCTCGATCAGGCGGGGAGGAAAGTCGCTCGGGCAGATGGTCCGCGACGAAGTCGGGCCGGTCGCGGGGATGGCCGCCCTGGTCGGCGTCATCGCGATCATGGTCATCATACTCGCCGTGCTGGCGCTCGTTGTCGTCAAGGCCCTGGCGAACAGCCCGTGGGGCCTTTTCACGATTGCGGCCACGGTGCCGATCGGCCTTGCGATGGGCCTTCTCCTGCGCCGGCAGGGCCACGGCTCCCGCCAGCTGGCCTGGATCAGCGCCGCCGGGGTGCTCGCCCTCCTTGCCGCCGTCTGGGCGGGGCAGTTCGTTGCCGGTTCCCGGATCGAGGTTTGGTTCACCCTGAGCGGCACCACGCTCGCCTGGTGGCTGATGGGCTACGGGCTCGCGGCAGCCGTCCTCCCGGTCTGGCTGCTCCTCGCGCCCCGCGATTATCTGAGCACCTACATGAAGATCGGCACGGTCGGTGCGCTCGGCGTGGCGATCGTGTTCTTTGCGCCCACCTTGCAGATGCCGGCCCTGACGCGGTTCGTGGACGGCAGCGGACCGGTCTTCGCGGGCCCCGTTTTCCCGTTCTGCTTCATAACGATCGCCTGCGCTGCGATCTCGGGGTTCCACGCGATCATCGCTTCGGGAACGACGCCCAAGCTTCTTCCGCGCGAAGGCGACATCCGCCTGGTCGGGTACGGAGCGATGGTCGTCGAGATGTGCGTCGGCGTGATGGCCCTCATCGCGGCCTGCGCCCTGAGGCCCGGCGAATACTTCGCCGTCAACATGGCCGGCGATGCTTCTGCGGTCGTCTCAAAGATCACGGCCCTTGGATTTCCGGTGAGCGCCCAGGAGATGGGCGCGCTCGCTGCGAGCATCGGCGAGAAGACGATGATCGGCCGCACCGGTGGCGCGCCTACATTTGCCATCGGCATGGCCCACATGTTTGCCGGAGCCTTCCATAGCCGGACGGCCCTGGCGCTCTGGTATCATTTCGCGATCATGTTCGAGGCGCTGTTCATCCTGACGACCCTCGATGCGGGAACCCGGGTCGGACGGTTCCTCATGCAGGACCTGCTGGCCCACGCCTGGAAGCCCCTGGGGAGCACGTCCTCAATCGCGGGCAACCTTTGGGGAACCGCCCTGTTCGTCGCCGCCTGGGGATGGTTTCTCTACCAGGGGGTGATCGATCCCTTCGGCGGCATCAACTCGCTCTGGCCGATCTTTGGGCTGGCGAACCAGCTCCTCGCCGTCATCGCGCTCGCGCTGGGCACGACCATCCTGATCAAGATGGGCCGCACGCGGCACCTCTGGGTGACGCTGGTTCCGCTGGCTTGGCTTCTCGCCGTCACGATGACGGCCGGCTGGATGAAGCTGTTTTCCGCGGACCCCCGCCTTGGCTTCCTCAGCGCCGCGCGCCTGTTCGCCCAGAATAGTGCGGGCGCGTCGCCCGCGGCCGCGGCCGTCCTGCGGCGGCAGATCGTCAACTCCCAGGTGGACGCGGCGGTCACCGGACTCTTCCTCGCGCTGGTGGCGATCGTCGTCGCGGCAAATGCGCGCGTCTGGCTTCAGCTTCTCTCTGGAAGGCGAGCTCCCGACCTTCGGGAGGATCCCTATATACCGGCCGATGCGGCGGCCGGCGTTGCGGCCGAGCCCGTTCATTCTTGATGGCCGGCGTCGTCCTCGAAGACCTGGTCAAAGTCTATCCGCAAAGGCACGCCCCCGATGTGCAGGCGGTCCGCGGGATAAACCTGGCCGTGGCGGACGGGGAATTCATGGTGCTCGTCGGCCCCTCGGGCTGCGGGAAGTCCACTACGCTCCGGATGATCGCCGGCCTGGAGGAGATTTCCGGCGGAAGGATCCTCATAGGGGGGAGGGAGGTGAACGGGGTGGCTCCCAAGGATCGGGACATCGCCATGGTTTTCCAGAACTACGCGCTCTATCCGCACTTCAGCGTTCATGACAACCTCGCCTTCGGGCTGAGGCTGCGCCGCCTACCGAAACCGGAGATCGACCGGCGCGTGCGCGAGGTCGCCGCATTGCTCGGGCTCGAGGCCTGTCTCGGCCGCCGCCCGCGGGCTCTGTCCGGGGGCCAGCGGCAGCGCGTGGCCCTGGGCAGGGCGATCGTTCGCCAGCCGAAGGTCTTCCTGTTCGACGAGCCGCTTTCGAATCTCGACGCCCAGATGCGCGTGTCCATGCGGGGCGAGCTCTCCCGGCTGCACGCCCGGCTCGGGGCGACCATGGTCTATGTGACCCATGACCAGGTGGAGGCCATGAGCATGGGCGACCGGATCTGCGTCATGAGGGACGGCGAGATCCAGCAGGTCGACGAGCCGCTGGCCATCTACCACCGCCCGGCAAACCTCTTCGTCGCGGGATTCATCGGAAGTCCTCCGATGAATTTCTTCCGCGGCTCCATCCTGCCCGCCGGCGGCGAACCGGCGTTCGTCACCGACTTTGTCGAGGGCGCGACGCCGCTCGCCTTGCGGCTCAATCCCGCGCTTCTCTTGCGCGCCCAGCGGATGCTCGGAAAGCCCCTCGTCGTCGGCGTCCGGCCCGAGGACGTCCGGCCGGCCGGCACGGCCGACTCCGCCGGAGTCATCGAGACGGAGATCGAGGTCGCGGAGCCGATGGGGGCGGAAACGCATCTTTATCTCAGGGCCGGGGGCATTCCCTTCGTCGCCCGCGTGCGCTCGGAGGGGCGCCACCATCCTTCGGAGAGGCTCAGCGTTGCCCTCGACCTCGGGCGCGCGCACTTGTTCGACGCACAGACGGGAAAAGCGCTGTAAAGCGCGGCGCTGGATCGGGCGGGCGTCGTATCAGCCGCCATTAGACGGAAGAAGTCCGCGGCTGCGCCGCGGAAAAGAAATCTAATGGCGCGCGCGTATCTCGGCGGGAGATACATGAATTGTTACAATTTGGCAGGGATATTGCTTTTCGGTGCCGCCCGCCGGGATCTCCCGACGGGCGACCAACCAACCGTAAAAATAAGCAAATAACTCATTCATGAAACTCCGTATACCCATTGCCGGGGCGGCGCTGCTTGCAGCGACCCTGCCGGCCTTTGCGCAGGTGAAGGTGAACGACAGCATTACCCTCACGGGCTGGGCCACCGGCTCGTACCAGTACACCAAGCCCGCGGCTCCCGCGAAATCGTTCGATTCGCTCAACGTGGACGCCGGAATGCTCGAGGCCATCATCACGCCCGCCAAGAAGACGACCGCCACGCTGAGCGTGTTCTATCGTCCATCGGCCGAGGGCGGCGTCAGCCCGTCCGGCAGCGAGGCCACGCTTCTCGACGCCTACATCAGCTATGACGCGGGCGACGGCGTCACCCTGACCGCGGGCAAGTTCCTCAGCTATCTCGGCTACGAGAGCTTTTACGCGATCTACGACAACATGATCACCGCGGCCAACCAGTCCCTGCTCGGCCCGATTCCCGGATATCATGAGGGCTTCAAGCTCGATTACTCGCCCGACAAGACCCAGACGATGGGATTCTCCATCGCGGACTCCGAGTACCAGAAGCCTGGTTACAACGCCACCGAGGGCGACGGCGAACTCAAGCACAATGGCGGCTACGAGGCCTACTACACCTACACCGGCATCACCAACCTGCAAATCTGGGCCGGCGCGGGCTACGAGACCAAGACCAAGCCCGGCGTCGACACCAACGGCGTGACGACCCAGTTCAATTCGAAGGGCGTCGCCATCCAGAGTGCCCATGCGGTGACGGTTTATGACCTCTGGGCCACCTACACGATCGACAAGGCCGGCGACCAGATCGTCGGCGAGGAGATCTACAAGGACGGCGGCTACCTGAACAAGGGCAACGACTGGCTGGGATATCTCCTCTACAACTTCCCGGGCACGAAGATCTACAGCTGGTTCTGCGTGAGCGGCGAGAACGTCTCCGGCGGCACGAAGTACACCAAGTACAGCGTGGCCCCGACGTATGTCTTCAATCCGAACCTGTCGTTCAGGATCCAGTATTCATACACGGAATTCAAGACGCCCACGACCCACTCGACCTTCGTCGGCGCCCAGGTCCTGTTCAAATTCTAACGCAAGGCGGCCCGGGCTTTGTGAACCAGCCCGGGCCGCTGTTTTCCCGGCAGGTATTCTCCAAACTTTGACGCGGTCCGGCTTCATTCTGGCCTGACCGCATCCGAGTCGCCGGGCGGGCGAGTGGTTCCGTCCGCCCGGCACCCCTCTTTTCAACTCCAGTCACATCTCCATGCGCACATCACTCCGTCATCTCCTCACCGCCGGCGCCCTCGCCGCAGCCGCGCTTTTCAGCGCCAATCATGCCGCCGCCCAGGACAAAGTCGTCAAGGTCGGCATTCTCCACTCCCTTTCGGGAACGATGGCCATCAGCGAGACTTCGCTGCGCGACGTCCTGCTCTATGCCTTCGACGAAATCAACGCCAAGGGCGGCGTGATGGGCTACAAGATCGAGCCCGTCATCGTCGACGGAGCCTCGAACTGGCCCCTGTTTGCCGAGAAGGCAAAGCAGCTTCTCGAGCAGGACAAGGTTTCCGTCACCTTCGGGTGCTGGACGTCCGTGAGCCGCAAGTCGGTCCTGCCGGTCTTCGAAAAGGACAACGGCATGCTCTTCTATCCCGTCCAATACGAGGGCGAGGAGCTCTCGAAGAACATCTTCTACACCGCCGAGGCGGTCAACCAGCAGGCGACGCCCGCGGTCGACTATCTCCTGCAGCAGGGGAAGAAGAAGTTCTACCTGATCGGCACCGATTACGTTTATCCCCAGACGACCAACCTGATCCTCTACAAGTACCTCCTTCTCAAGGGCGTTCCGGTCGAGAACATCGGCGGCGGCCTCCGCAAGGATGCCGACGGGAAAGTCATCTCCGCGGGCAAGTACGTGCCGTTCAGCTACACCGACTTCCAGCAGATCGTCGCCGACATCAAGCAATTCGCGGCCAGCGGCGACGCCTGCGTCATCAACACGATCAATGGCGACTCCAACGTGCCCTTCTTCAAGGAGATCGTCGCGGCGGGCCTGACGCCCTCCGACTGCCCGGTTGTCTCGTTCAGCCTTGCGGAGGACGAGCTCCGCAGCATGCCGACCAAGGACATGGTCGGAGAGCTCGGCTGCTGGACCTACTTCATGTCGATCGACACGCCCGAGAACAAAGCCTTCCTGAAGAGCTGGGCCGACTGGCTGACGACGGAAAGCTATCCCGGCGTCGTGAAGGAGAATCGCGCCGTGGACAGCCCGATGGTGCTGTCGTACGACGGTGTCTATCTTTGGAAGGCCGCCGTGGAAAAGGCCGGATCGTTCGACGTGGACAAGGTCCGCGCGGTGCTTGAGGCGGGGGTGGACTTCACGGGTCCCGGCGGCAAGGTCGTCATGCAGGCCAATCACCACGTGACCAAGACCGTGTACATCGGGGAAACCAAGGCGAATGGCCAATTCAAGATCCTGAAGGAGTTCCCCGACGTCTACGGCGAGCCGTTCCAGCTCAAGACTCTCGACGAGAAGCTGGCCACGATGTCCAAGTAGGCGCCATCGTTTCCGCTTCCAGGCGCGTTCGGGATCTTCCTGGACGAAATTGGGAACGGAATAAGCTTTAAAGGGGCGGGGTCATGACTCCGCCCCTTTTTCTATAATGACGTTTCGCCTGAGACTTTCCCTTGTCCTGCTGCTGGCCGGGCTCGCCGCAGGCCGGACGCTGCATGCGGCCGGAGGCGACGAGGCGGTCCGCCAGACGCTGGCCCGCGCCCTCCTGAGCGAGGGCGCCGAGCAGCAGAAGCTCCTTGCCGAGCTCGGCGACTCCGGATCGAGGCCGGTGCGCGACCTTCTTGCGGCCTGGACGCGCGACGAAATCCTCCTCTATAGGGGCCCGGACGGCTCCAAGATCCCCGTCGTCCTGGAGGAGCAGCAGGATTCCAGCGGGAAGGCGCGGGCCATTCGCGTCGACAACGGGCGGTTCCTGGCCGATGCCGCGGGCCGTGAGCTGCGCTTCGGCTCGAACGATCTGAATGCGGTCGACACCGACATGCGCCTGAGGAGCGTGATACAGCAGGCAATGGATGCCCTCACGCTCGCGGACCCGGATCCGGACGCCCGGCGATCCGCCGTCGTCAAGCTGGGAAATTCGCAGAAGCTGAAATATGTGGCCCTCCTGAAGATGCGCCTCGGGAAGGAGGGCGACGGCGACGTGCGCAAAGCGATCGAGGAGTCGATAGCGCTCCTGCAGCTCGGGGAATCGGATTCGGCTGTGAAGATCGCGGCCATCAACCGCCTCGCGCAGCTGAAGGCCCTGGGAAGCGTGGACTCCCTGAGGAGGGCCGGGGCGGCGGCCAGGGATCCGGCGGTCGCTGATGCCGCCCAGCGCGCGATCGGGACGATCAACCGGCATATCGAGGACGTAAATTTCTTCGGGACGATATTTCGCGGTGCCAGCCTGGGCTCTATCCTCCTGGTTGTGGCCCTCGGCCTCGCGATCACCTTCGGCCTGATGGGCATCATCAACATGGCCCATGGTGAAATGATCGCGGTGGGCGCCTACACGAGCTACGTGGTCCAGAACATATTCGGCGCCGGATTCGGCTTCCATATCGCGCTGCCCTTCAGCTTCGGCGGCAAATTGATCGCCTTCGGATTCACCATCCCGGGCCTGAATGCCACGGGCTGGTGGTACCAGAGCTATTTCATCTTCGTGCTGCCCCTGAGCTTCATCATGGCCGCGCTCGCCGGGCTCCTCGTTGAGCGGGCCGTCATCCAGTTCCTGTACCGGCGGCCCCTCGAATCCCTCCTCGCCACCTGGGGCGTATCCCTCGTCATGCAGCAGCTCTTCCGCATGGTTTTCGGCGCGAACAACGTCCAGGTAAACTCCCCGTCCTGGCTGCTCGGTCATTTCAGCGTCGACGACGTCTCCTTCGGCTTCAACCGGGTGTTCGTCATCGGTTTCGCGGTGGCGATCGTCCTCGGGACATGGCTTCTCCTGACGAAGACCCCTCTGGGGCTCCTGATCCGCGCGGTGATGCAGAACCGCGACATGGCCTCCTGCATGGGCGTGCGCACCCAGCGCGTGAACATGATGACATTCGCCTTCGGCTCGGGCCTGGCCGGGCTGGCCGGGGCCTTCCTCTCCCAGATCGGCAACGTGGGCCCGAGCCTCGGCCAGAATTACATCATAGACAGCTTCATGGTCGTGGTTGTCGGCGGCGTCGGGAGCATAGTCGGGACGGTGTGTTCCGCCTTCGGCATCGGCACGGTGGACCAGGTGCTCCAGCAGGTGCTCGGCTCCCCGGTCATGGGAAAGATCATTGTCCTGGCGGCAATCATCCTGTTCCTGCAATGGAAGCCGGGCGGGCTGTTCTCAACCCGGAGCCGCAACCTGGACTAGGCGATGCCGAACGCGAGCGACACGATCATCATCCGCAGGGGGCTCCTGCGCCGCATACCGGCGCGGATCGAACTCATCGGCGTGGCCGCAGCCGCGCTGGTCCTGATCGTCGTCCTTCCCTGCCTGAACGCCTTCACGCCTGCGGGAAGCCTGCTGCATATCAGCGATTTCAGCATCAACCTTTACGGCAAGTATCTTTCCTACGCGATTCTCGCAATCAGCGTGGACCTGCTCTGGGGCTACACGGGCCTCCTCAGCCTGGGCCAGTGCCTCTTCTTCTCCCTCGGAGGCTATGCGCTCGGCATGTACCTGATGCTCATGATCGGAAAGCTCGGGCAGTATCACAGCGATCTGCCGGACTTCATGGTTTTTCTCGGGTATCCCAGGCTGCCGGCGCACTGGGTGCCTTTCTACCATTTCTGGTTCGCGGCGGCGGCCGTGATCTGGGTCCCCGGCCTCGTGGCGCTCGTCTTCGGATACCTCGCCTTTCATTCGCGGATCCGCGGCGTGTATTTCTCCATCCTGACACAGGCGCTGACGTACGCCGCCTGCCTGATGTTCTTCCGCAACGATTTCACCTTTGGCGGAAACAACGGTCTCACGGACTTCAAGTTCATCGTGGGCCATGACCTCCGCAACCCGGCCACCCAGCGGGCCCTCTACATCTGCACCAGCCTGCTGCTGCTCGCGACATACGCGGTGTGCAAGTGGCTGACGACGACGAAATTCGGCAAGCTTCAGCGGGCTGTTCGGGACAGCGAGAACCGGGTGCTCTTTTCCGGGTATGCGACCGCCAATTTCAAGCTCTTCGTCTTTGTGCTCAGCGCGGTCATCGCCGGCCTCGCCGGGGCGCTCTACGTTCCGCAGGTCGGAATCATCAACCCGAGCGAAATGGCCGCCGACAAGTCGCTTGAGGCGGTGGTCTGGGTTGCGGTGGGCGGACGCGGGACCCTGATCGGGCCCGTCCTGGGCGCCATCTTCGTCAACGCGCTGAAGAGCTGGGCCACGCGCGCCTATCCGGATCTCTGGCTGATCATCCTCGGAGCCCTTTTCATATTCGTCGTCCTCTTCCTGCCGGGCGGCATCGTCAGCCTGCCGAGCCGGATCCTCGCCCGCTGGCGGCGGCCGGGGGCTCCGCCCGCGCCCGATCCGAATCCCGCCGAGGGAGCGGCGCCGGCCAAGAGCGCCCCGGCCTCGACCGTCCCATGAAGACGGAATTCATATTGACGGTCGAGGACGTCAACAAGGAGTTCGACGGCTTCAAGGCCATCACCAACCTTAACTTCTATCTCGAGCGGGGCGAGATGCGCGTGATCATCGGGCCGAACGGCGCCGGAAAATCGACATTCTTCGACCTCCTGACCGGACGGACCAAGCCCGACAAGGGAAAGATCGAGTTCGGCCGGAACACCGACTTGACGGCCCTCAACGAATACAGGATCAACCGCCTCGGAATCGGCCGCAAATTCCAGACCCCTTCGGTCTACGTCGACCATACGGTCTACGAGAACCTTCTTCTCTCGCTCAGGGGACCCCGGGGCGTCTTTGCCGCGATCTTCCGCCGGACGACCGCTTCCGAGCGCGCGCGCATCGACGAACTGCTCCAGCTGATCAGGCTCGACGGCAAGCGCGACTGGCGGGCCGGCCAGCTGGCGCACGGGGAAAAGCAATGGCTGGAGATCGGGATGCTCCTGTCCCAGGAGCCCCAGGTGCTCCTCGTCGACGAGCCGGCGGCGGGGATGACGGACGAGGAGACGCACCGCACGGGCGAGCTGCTGATCTCGCTTGCCGGCAAGCACAGCCTGATCGTCATCGAGCACGACATGACTTTCGTGAAGCAGATCGCGCAGGATCGCCGGGTGACGGTTCTCCACCAGGGAAGCGTGCTGTGCGAGGGAAGCTTCGAGCAGGTTCAGGCCAATCCCGAAGTTCGCGCGGTCTACCTGGGCCGCGGCCACAAGGACCGATGAGCGCCCTGCTCCAGCTCGCCGGCGTTGAGGCCGACATCGGAGGCTCCCGCATCCTGCGGGGAGTCACCCTGGACGTGGCTTCGGGGGAGGTGGTCTGCCTCATGGGGAGGAACGGCGTCGGCAAGACGACGACGCTGCGCGTGATCATGGGCCTGCGGGCCATGCGGGCGGGCTCGCTCGTCTTCAACGGGGCGCCGCTCTCCGCCCTGGGCACGGCCGAGCGGGCGCACGCGGAAATCGGCTATGTGCCGCAGGGCCGCGACATCTTTCCTCATCTCACCGTCGAGGAGAACCTGCGGGTCGGACTCCTGCTTCGCTCCCTTCCGAGGGCCGTTGCGCGCGAGGATCTCGATCGCGTCTACGCGCTCTTCCCCGTTCTCAAGTCCATGCTGGCCCGCAAGGGAGGCGTGCTCAGCGGCGGCCAGCAGCAGCAGCTCGCGATCGCGCGCGCGCTGCTCACCCGGCCCCGGCTCCTGATCCTCGACGAGCCCACCGAGGGTATCCAGCCCTCGATCATCGAGGAGATCGGTGAGACCCTGAAGCGCCTTCGCAAGGACGGGGGGCTCGCCATCCTCCTGGTCGAGCAATACGTTGATTTCTGCCGCGAGGTTGGCGACCGTTTCTACGCCATGGACCGCGGCGCCATCACAATTTCAGGGACGGTCGCCACGCTGACCGATGAAGTCGTGCGCGAGCACCTTCAGGTCTGACGGGCCGGTGAACGATGCACCTTACCCCGCGCGAACGCGAAAAACTCCTGGTGGTCGTCGCCGCTGACCTTGCGCGCCGCCGCATGGCCCGCGGGCTCAGGCTCAACTACCCGGAAGCTGTGGCCGTCATCACCTACGAGATCATCGAGGGCGCCCGGGACGGCCGGTCGGTTGCCGAGCTCATGAGTTTCGGGACGACGATCCTCAAGGCGTCCGATGTCATGGAGGGAGTGCCCGATATGATCCACGACGTGCAGGTCGAGGCCACGTTCCCGGACGGCACCAAGCTCGTGACCGTGCACCACCCCATCCGCTGATATTTCCGCTTTTTCCCCATCATGATTCCCGGTGAAATCATCACTCCGCCCGACGGCGCGCCCCTTGAGGCCAACGCCGGGCTGCCCGTATGCGCCCTGGACGTCACAAACACGGGGGATCGTCCGGTGCAGGTCGGCTCCCATTATCATTTTTTTGAGGCGAACGAGGCGCTCCGTTTCGATCGGGCGGCCGCTCGTGGCTTCAGGCTGAACATACCAGCCGGCAGCGCCGTGCGCTTCGAGGCGGGCGACACGAAGCGGGTGGATCTCGTCGCCCTGGCGGGCACGAGAGAGGTCTACGGTCTCAACGGAAAGGTGAACGGCAGGCTATGAAGCTCACGCGAAGGCAATATGCCGAGATGTTCGGCCCGACCGTCGGCGACCAGGTTCGCCTGGCCGACACCGGGCTTTTCGTCCAGGTGGAGCGGGATCTCATCGCCGAGGGCGGAGGCTACGGGAACGAGATCAAGTTTGGCGGCGGCAAGGTGATCCGCGACGGAATGGGCCAGTCCCCCGTCGCGCTCGATGCCGACTGCCTGGACCTCGTGCTGACGAACGCGCTTGTCCTCGATCCGCAGCTCGGCGTCGTGAAGGCCGACATCGGCGTGAAGCACGGGCGCATCGTCGGGATCGGCCACGCGGGCAACCCCGGGATCCAGAGCGGACTCGGCTCCGCCTACCCGGATCCGGCCACGGGCAGGAAAAACCCGATGACGGTCGGGGCCGCCACCGAAGTCATCGCCGCCGAGGGGTGCATCGTCACGGCGGGCGGCATCGACACCCACATCCACTTCATATGCCCGCAGCAGATCGACGAGGCGCTCTGCAGCGGCATCACGACGATGATCGGCGGCGGCACCGGGCCGGCGACGGGCACCTTCGCAACGACCTGCACGCCGGGCGCATGGAACCTGGCGCGCATGCTCGAGGCGGCGGAGGCCTTCCCGATGAACCTCGGATTCCTCGGCAAGGGCAACTGCTCCACTCCGGGGCCGCTTCGCGAGCAGATCCTGGCAGGCGCCATCGGGCTCAAGCTGCACGAGGATTGGGGCACGACCCCCGCCGCGATCGATGCCTGCCTTGGTGTCGCGGACGAACTCGACGTCCAGGTCGCCATCCATACCGACACCCTGAACGAGGCGGGCTTTGTCGAGGAGACGATCAAGGCCTTCAAGGGACGCACCATACACACGTTCCACTCGGAGGGCGCCGGCGGCGGGCACGCGCCCGATATCATACGCGTCTGCGGCGAGCCCAACGTGCTTCCCTCGTCCACCAATCCGACGCGGCCATTCACCGTCAACACGATCGACGAGCACCTCGACATGCTCATGGTCTGCCACCACCTCGACTCCAAGATTCCCGAGGACGTCGCGTTCGCGGAATCCCGGATCCGGCCCGAGACGATCGCCGCGGAGGACCGGCTGCACGATCTCGGGGCCATCTCGATGATGTCGAGCGACAGCCAGGCGATGGGCCGGGTCGGCGAGGTCATCATCCGCACCTGGCAGACGGCGCACAAGATGAAGGCCCAGTTCGGCCGGATGGACGGGCCGGCGCATCCGGCCGCCGACAATTTCCGGGCCCTGCGCTACCTGGCCAAGTACACCATCAATCCGGCCGTCGCCCACGGGATATCGCATATCGTCGGCTCGATCGCGATCGGCAAGCTGGCGGACCTCGTCGTCTTCAAGCCGGCGTTCTTCGGGGTTAAGCCCGAGCTGATCCTGAAGGGGGGCTTCATCGCCTGCGCGAACATGGGGGACCCGAATGCATCGATCCCGACGCCCCAGCCGACCTTCTACCGTCCGCAGTTCGGAGCCTTTGGACGGGCCCTCGCCGCGACGAGCCTGACCTTTGTCAGCGAGGCCGCGCTCCGCGCCGGCACTCTCGCAAACCTCTCGCCCCGTTTTGCCGCGGTGCGCGGCTGCCGGCGCCTGGGCAAGCGCGACATGGTCCTCAATGACGCGCTGCCCAGGATAGAGGTCGATCCCGAGACCTATACTGTGAAGGCGGACGGCGTTCACCTGACGTGCGAGCCCGCCAAGACCCTGCCGATGGCGCAGCGGTATTTCCTCTTCTAACCGCGGCCGCCGGCTAAACCCGGCGGAGGTCGCTGCGCAGCATCGGGAGCTTCTCGGAAAAAAGAGCGCGCAGGCCCGCGTGCGCGTCGCGCAGGGACGGGCTGTCCCGGGCGGCGAGACGGACGATCCAGCCGCCATGGGCCAGCCGCGTCGCGCCGATCCGGCAGCGATCGCCGTGCATCGCGCGGACGCGCCCCCAGAATTCATCGTCGGGTCCGAGGCGCTGGGAAAATGCAACGACCGTCCCAAACCAGGCCTCGGCGAAACCGAAGAACGCCGCGCGCCGTGCCAGGTCCGGGCCCGCTCCGGCGAGGCGCTCGCGCAGGACGGGCTTTCCCGCGTGCACGACGTCCAGGGAGAGCCGGAGGCTGCGCCAGGCCCAGATTTCCCCGCGTCCCGCCCGCCCCGGCGCAAGCGAGTCCGCGAAGTAGGCTTCCGCTCCGTCCGCAATCTCGAGCAGCGTCCTTTGCGCGTAGTCGCTGTCGCGATGCGGATAGAGCGGCTCGGGCGCGTACTCGAGCCAGCCGCCCGGATCCACAGCGAAGGCCTGCCGGCATTCCGCCAGGCCGCTCCGCATCATGAAGGCCCGCGTGGCCGCCGGGGTCATGACAAGAAGGGCGGCGTCGGCCGTCACGCGCACGTCCAGCTCGAGGCGGTCGCCGGCGAGGATGCCGGCCGTCGCGTTCACGATCCTAACCTGCAGGACGGACCCGTCCCAATAGGCCTTGCCCAGGTGAAACGGAGCCTGGAAGGACTGCCGCCCGAGGACGGTGCGGCCGTCGGGATGCGGGTTTGCCTCGACCCGCAGGTGGCCGGCGAATGCCTTCAAGGCGATCGGGGCGCCGCGGCGAAGAGCACCTCGCGCTCGATCCAGGCGATGACCTGGTCGAGGTTGTGCTCCCGCTTGAGGTCGCAAAAGACGAACGGCCGCGCGCCGCGCATCAGCCTCGCGTCCCGGTCCATCACGGCCAGGTCCGCCCCGACATGGGGGGCTAGGTCGATCTTGTTGATGATAAGAAGATCGCTGAACCGGATTGCCGGGCCGCCTTTTCTGGGGATCTTGTCCCCCTCGGCCACGTCGATGACATAGATGAAGGCGTCCACGAGCTCGGGTGAAAACGTGGCCGAGAGGTTGTCTCCGCCGCTCTCCACGAGGACGAGCTGCAGGGCCGGAAATTTCTCCTCGAGTCCCCGGACGGCCTGTTCGTTCATGGTCGTGTCGTCGCGGATCGCCGTGTGCGGGCAGCCGCCGGTCTCCACACCCACGATCCTTTCGGTATCCAGGGCGTTGTGCTGCGTCAGGAAGCGGGCGTCCTCCAGCGTGTAAATGTCATTGGTGACCACCGCCATGTCGTAGCGGACGCGCAGCTTCTCGCACAGCCGAAGGCAGAGCATGGTCTTGCCGGAGCCGACAGGGCCTCCGATTCCTATGCGAGGGGGACGAGACATATTGAAAAGCGGAAAGCGGAAATCGGAAATCGGAAACGGAGTTCGGAAGGCGGAAAGCGGAAACGGAGTGCGGAAAGCGGAAACGGAGTGCGGAAGGTGGAAGGCGCAAATCCGGCTAGGAGATGAAGAGCCGTCCGTCCGCCGACTCATGGCGCGAGGCGGCGATGTCCCACCAGGGGTTGAATGAGCCGATGTCTTCGGCGGAGAGCGCCAGGGCATCCCTGGTCAAGGCGGGGGCCTGGGCGAGCGCCTCGGCCAGCAGCCCCTGGGCTGCATTCTGGCCGAGGCGCAGCAGCTTGACGGCGGCGGCAACCAGGCCGGCGGCTGAGGTGTAAATGATCGCGGCGAGCACCGCGGCCTGCGGCGCGCCGACCGTCCGCCCCTCGATGGCTGCGGCCACGCATGCCGGCTGCGGCCACTTTTCCGCCGAGGCGCGGCGATTGAACTCGGCTGCCAGGCCGCCGTGGAGCCTGGCCGCCATGTCGAGGCGCTGCCGCCCGACGGCTTCGGACGCCTCCCTCGGCTCGCGTGCACCGCGCACCGCTCTTCCGAGGAGGCACCACGCTTGGAGCCGCTCCCAATCGGGCGGCAGCCCCGCGTCCGCCCAGGCTCCGGCCGCGATCGGCAAATCGGTGCATGCGAGCTGCGGGAGGGCCTGTTCGATGAGGAAGGCGCGAAGCGTCGGCAGGTCGCGCACCGATCCGTCCTGGACGAGCCCCTCCAGTCCAAACGAGTGCGCGTAGCTTCCTGTCGGATAAAAGGAATCCGATGTCTGCAGCAAGCCGGCGATCCATGCGGACGGATCCTCCGCAGCGCCGATCCCGGAGGCGGGCCTAGTGGGAGTGCCCGTGTCCATGGCCGACCAGATTCACTGCGATGCGGTGTGGCTGGAACACCTCGACCGCCTCGTGGTAATGCGCGCCGAGCCGATCGAGGGCCTGCCGCAGGCCGGGGTCGTCGGGCGCAAGCAGGCGTGCCGGCTGCGCTTCGATGGCGAAGTGAAGGTTTCCGACGGCCCAGCCGACCACGGCCGCGGCGTCCGGCGCCACGTCGAGGGGGATCTCGAGGACGGGCTCCGGCAACTGCCGGACGACATAGCGGGCGGCCGCGGTGACGGCCGCCACGTCGCCGTGGGCGAGCGGAGCCTCGAGCTCGAAACCGAAGTCGGCGCCGTCCTCCGCCGATCCCCGCCACCTGCGCTTGGCCAGCTTCTGGCGTTCGACGCGGATCGCCACCTCGGGCAAGCTCGCGTCAGCCTCGGATATCGGGGCGCGGACGAGATGCACGGGCGGCGGCGGTTAGGATCAGGCGCAGAGCAGGGCGACACCGCCGCCCAGAATGGCGGCGCCAGCCCAGCGAAGGAGCACGGGATTCCGGCGCATCGCTGCCAATCCGGCGGCGACGCCGGCCGCGTGGAGGGCTGCCGTCGCGACGATCATCCCGCCGAGAAACCGCAGGCTGTCCGCCTGCGGCGGCATTTCGGCGCCGTGGGCCGCGCCGTGAAAGGCGCCAGCAAGCGCGATCAGCGCAAATCCCGCCCCAAGGGGCAGGCGCGCCGCGGAGGCAACGAGCATTCCGAGGACGAGGACCGACGCGAGAACGCCGGTTTCCACGCCATGCGGCGCGTACCCCGCGATTCCCGCGGCCGCCCCCAGAATCATCGCCCCGACGAATGCCGCTGGAATTGCCCAGCGCGCCCGGCCCCCGAGCTGGGTCGCCCAGATGCCGACCGCGACCATGGCCAGAACATGGTCCCATCCCGTCAGGGGATGGACCAGGCCGGAGAGAAAGTCCACGGGGCCGTGCCCGGGATGAGCCTGTGCCATCGGGGCCGCAATAAGGAGGATCGGAAGGAAGCGGAGCGCGCGGAGGTGTCGCATAATGTGATCTCCTATAGCAGGTCACGTTCCAGAGCCAGCCCATTGCCTCGGCCGGGCCTTTCTGACGGTCCGGGGCCAAATGGGTCTTTCCCTGCGGTTCCCGGCCGCTAGGAATGACGTCCGATGCCCCGAACCCCGCCCCGGGCCGCCATCATCGGCGTCTCCGGCTACGGCAAGATTTACCTCGAAAGATTGCTGCACCATGCGGCGCTCGGCGATTGCGAGATCGTTGCGGCGACCGTCATCAATCGCGCGGAGGAGCAGGCGGCCTGCGCGGATCTGGAGGCGAGGGGAGCTATGATCTATGGCGACTATCATGCGATGCTCGAGGCCCAGGCGGGGCAGATCGATATCGCCTTCATACCGACCGGCATCCATTGGCACGCGCGCATGACGCTCGCCGCGCTGGCGGCGGGGGCTAACGTGCTGGTGGAGAAGCCCCTCGCGGCGACGATCCAGGATGTCCGGGCGATACAGGCAACGGCGCCGGCTTCGGGGCGTTTTGTGGCCGTGGGCTTCCAGGACATCTATCTTGAGGACAACCTGGTCGTTAAGCGCCGTCTTTTGGCGGGAACCCTGGGCCGGTTGAGGCGGATACGGGGCCGCGGGCTCTGGCCGCGCGACGACGCCTATTATTCGCGAAACGACTGGGCCGGGCGCCTGCGCGTGGACGGCGAATGGGTGCTCGATTCGCCGCTCGCAAACGCCCTGGCGCATTTTCTGAACCTGGCCCTTTTCATGGTTGGAGATTCGGTCGGGACGTCGGCTTCGCCGGCCATCGTCGAGGCCGAGCTCTACCGGGCGCGCCCGATCGAGAGCTTCGACACAGCCGCGTTTCGCGCCACAACCCGGAGCGGGGTCGACATCCTCTTTTACGCGAGCCACGCCTGCGCCGACCCGGTCGAGCCGGAGCTCCGTTTCGACGGGGACGGGGGCACGGCGATCTGGAGCGCGGCCGGCGGGTGGAGCGTCCAAAGCGCCCGGGACGGAGCGTTCGCGCTTGCGGCCCGCGGCGAGACCCAGGCCCGCCGGGACATGTTCGCGCGGGTGCTGGGCCGCATCCAGGATCCGAAAGCCTTCGTCTGCGGACCCGAGATCGCCGGCGAGCACATCCTATGCGTGAACGGTGCGCACGCGGCCGCCGCGATACGTGACATTCCCCGTGCCTTCATCGAGATCCGCCGCAACGGCCCGCGGAATTCGTTCCAGCCGGTGATTCCCGGCCTTGCCGCGGAGGTCGAGCGGGCCTACGAGGCCGGCCGGCTGCTCCACGAGTGCGGATGCCCCTGGGCTTCGCCCCCCGGACGGTTCTCGCTCGAAAGCTTCACAAATTTTCCGCAGCCTTCCGCATGACTTTCTTGGGGCTCCACTGGCAGGACTGGCTGATGATCGCGCTCTACCTCGGCGCGCTGGTCTACATAGGGCAGCGAACGGCGCGCACGGTGAAGCGCCAGACCGACCTCTATCTGGGCGGCCGCAAGCTGGGGAAGGCGCTCCAGTTCTTCCTGAACTTCGGGAACATGACCGACCTCAACAACGCGGTCACGACCACGAGCGCTGTCTACGGCTCCGGGGCAGGCGGAACCTGGATCGCCCTGCAGACGCTCTTCATGACGCCGTATTACTGGTTCATGAACGTCTGGTTCCGGCGGGTGCGCCTGATGACGATGGCGGACCTGTTCGAGGACCGGTTTGGCGGCCGCTCGCTTGCGACGATCTATTCCCTTTTCAACATCGGCTTTGCGATAGCGACGATCGGTTGGGGGTACATGGTCACCTACAAGACGATAGCGCCGCTCATGATGAAGGAGCCCGCCGCCTATTCGCCGGCCGAGGCGCGCATGATCGCCGATTACGGTGAATACCGGGCGCTCGGCCGCCAGGCCCGGGAGGCGCCGCTCCCCGCCGCCCAGCAGGCGCGTTACGACCGGCTCAAGGAAGCCGCGGTGCGGGGCGAGGTGCAGGCCTATGTCTCCTGGCTCAGGCCTGTCCCCTTCTACTCGGTGTGCGCCGTCGTCGTCGGCACGTATTGTGTGCTGGGAGGGCTCAAGGCCGCCGTCCTCATAGACATCATTCAGGGGATCCTGATCATGGTATTTTCCGTCATGCTAATTCCGTTCGGGCTCGTCCGGATCGGCGGCTTCAGTGGGCTGCACGCCCGGGTCCCCGACTATATTTTCGACGTCTTCGGTTCGGTCTCGGCCGGCGAGTACACCTGGTTCTCGATGCTGGCCATTCTCTTCACGAGCCTGATCCAGATCAACGCCGTCATCCACAACATGACGATCGGGGGATCGGCCCGGAACGAGATGGCGGCGCGCGTGGGCGCCGTGAGCGGCGGCTACAGCAAGCGCCTGATGATCATTGCCTGGGGCCTCTGCGGCCTGATCGCGATAGGCCTTTTCGGCCGGGATCTCCCCGATCCCGACGCCACCTGGGGGATGCTGGGCCGCACCCTCCTCATGCCCGGTCTGATCGGGCTGATGCTGGTCGGCATACTCGCCGCCAAGATGTCGGCCCTGAGCGCGCAGTCCCTGGTGATCTCGGCGCTCTTCGCCCGCAATCTCTACGAGCCCCTGCTGCCAGGCCGGACGGAGAAGCATTACGTCCTGATCGGTCGCATCGTCATTGGCGTCGTGCTGGTCGCCGGCGTCCTCGCGGCCACGCTCATGGACAGCGTGGTGGAGATCGCGAAGCTCGTGATAACGGCCTATGCGATCTTCGGCGCGCCGATCATGCTTATATTCCTGTGGCGGCGCCTTACGAAGGCGGCCGCGCTCGTCACCGTCGTCATTCTGATGCTGATCATATGCATCCTCCCGTACGCGGTGACGTCGGTGCCCGCCCTGCGGCGCATGCCGGCCCTGACCGCGATGACCGACCCCCAGTTCCGCCAGGTGACCGCCCGCGCCACCGCCGATGATGTCGGCGCCGGACGTGCCGCGCGGGCGGGCGAGACTATTCCGAAAACCGTGCGCCTGGACCCGGTGCCGATCTTTTTTGAGAAAGTCGTCCACGTGGATCCCGCCGACCTCAGTTCGCAGCGCGAGGGGCGCGGCGCCTTCCGGACCGAGATCTGGATCGTGTCGCTCTTTGGAGTCCGGCTTCGGAGCTTCACCCCGGCGGGCCTTCTTGCGACCCGATTCTGGTTCGACGGCCTGGTGCCCTTCCTGCTCCTCATCCCGCTCAGCTGGCTGACGCGCCCGACCGATCCCGTCCGAGTCGCCCGCTTTTACGCGAAGATGAAGACTCCCATCGAGCCGACCCCCGAGGAGGACGCGGGCGCCGTGGCGGCGAGCTATGCGACGCCTTCCCGCTTCGACCACTGCAAGCTGTTTCCGGGCACAAACTGGGAGATGACCAAGTGGACCCGGGTGGACACGATCGGCTTCCTGATCTGCAGCGCTGTCTCGTGCGCCATGCTCGGCCTCTTCTGGGGCCTGCTGCAGATCGGGAAGTAGGGATCGCCGCCGTCGCTCAGAGCTTTTCGTCGGCCACCGGGCTGTCGCGGCTGGTGTCGGGCAGCCCCGCGCTGTTGCGAACGACGAGGCCGTTCACGCCCCTCAGGACGAAGGTCGGGGCATCGACCGCGTGCGGCGCCTTGAGATGGTCGAAATCGGCGCCGGCGACGTCGTCGAGGGTGATGGCGGGCCGGTGCTCGTCCTTTGCGTAGCGGAATTCGACGTGATCGACCGTCAGTCCCTTCACGTGGCGTGCGAACATTCCATAGGAGGGGATGGTGCCGAAGCGACTCGGCTCCGGATACATCTTGACGTCCTCGGGCACCTGGCGGCCGGACTGCTCCGTTGTGCCGCCACCCTGGTATTCGATCAGGATGTGGCTCAGGCTGACGTCCTCGATCGCATATCCGGGTAGGCCGACGATCAGGATCCCGCTCATCGGATTCACATTATGGGCTACGATGTTGCTGATCGTCACCCGGCGCAGCGTTCCGACTTTCGTCGTGTCCGCCGGACCGCGGAGGCGCCCGCCCAGCCGGAGGAAGATCGGCGCATTGGCGATGTCGCGCATGGTGATGTTGCTGACGGAGATGTCCTCGAGGAGCGCGCCGTCGACCGTTTCCAGGGCGAGGCCGCTGCAGGATTCGAAGACGCAATTCGAGATGGCGATGTTCTTGAAGCCCCCGTTCGACTCCGTCCCGAACTTGATCCGGCCCGTGCCGCCGCCGCGGGCGCCAACCTTGCGGGTTCCGTCAAGCAGGGTCCCCTCGGTGAAGCCGCTCACCTGGCAGCCGGTGATGGTCATGTTCTCGCAGGGGCGCGCGTAGCCGAGCCCGTAGCAGCTCTTGAGGCAGATGCCGTCGTCATTCGGGGAGTTGACCGTGCAATTCGAGACGTGGACGTTCTGGCAGCAGTCGATGTCCATGCCGTCGCGATTCGTGTCGATCTTCAGGTTGTCGATAGTGAAATTGTCGGTGGCGATCGCCAGGATGCCGAAGTGCCCGCCGTGAAAGATCGTAAAATCCCGGAATATCACGTTGCGGCAGTTCTTGAGCGCGATCGACTTGTTGCCGACTCCGGCGCCCAGGCTATCCCGGGGATTCGGATACGCGGCCTCCCCGAATACCGAAGAGCGCGCGGCGGTCCCCGTTGGCGGCGGGGGCGGGCGCAGCGGGCGCGGGGCGCCGGGAGGAAGATCCTTGCGGCCAAACCCGCGGCTCAGCCCCTGTCCGAAGATCCGGCCGGGCCCGAGTATTGCAATATTCGTGAGGTTTTCTCCCCAAATAAGGCTGTTGTGCCAGTGGCTGTGGCCAAAGTCCTCGTATTTGTCGTTGCCGGGATTCGCCTCGGGCGGGTCGTAGCCGCCGGGCTGTCCCTCCGCCGGAGCATCGGCCGCGAGGATCGTCGATCCGGCGTCGAGATAGAGCGAAATGTTGCTCTTGAGGTGAATCGAGTAGCTTGCGTAGGTGCCGGCTGGAAAGACCACGGTGCCCCCGCCTGCGGCGGCCGCGGCGTCGATGGCCCGGTTGATCGCGTCCGTGTCGAGCGTCTTGCCGTCCCCGGTTGCGCCGAAGTCCCGCACATTGAAAAGGGTGACGGACGGGGCCGTGGCGCAGCCGGCTAGTCCAAACAGGAGAATCAGGATCAAGATAGGGGTTCTACGCATAGGGGAAGCCGAGGGGCCGGGGTTAGGGCTGAATGACCGAATTGAGCAGCGACAGCCAGACGTTTTCTCGCCATAGAGGATGCTCCCCGGTTAGGAAATGATCGGAGGCACCAGAAGATTGGCCTTCCGAATCTGATTTTTCCGCCTTCCGCTTTCCGCTTTTCCAATCACATGGCATCGCTCCTCGTCCTAGCAGCCGGCATGGGCTCCCGCTACGGCGGGCTAAAGCAGATGGATCCGGTGGGGCCGTCCGGGGAGACGCTTCTCGACTATGCGGTCTTCGACGCCCTGCGGGCCGGCTTTGGACGCGTGGTTTTTCTGATCCGGAGGGACTTCGCGGACGCGTTCAGGGACCGGGTATTCTCCAGGTATTCGGGGCGCGCAGCCGTGGATATCGCATTCCAGGAAATCGGATCTTTGCCCGAGGGGTTTGCCGCCCCGGCTGAACGGACGAAGCCATGGGGCACCGCCCACGCGGTCTGGTGCGCGAGGACCGCGCTGCAGGACGGATTCGCCGTCATAAACGCCGATGATTTTTATGGAGCCGACGCGTTTCGGAAGCTGGCCGCGTTTCTAAGGGGTCAGGTCTCGGATGTTGATCCGGCTAGACCGGATCAACATCCGAGACCTGACCCCTTCTTCGCGATGGCCGGCTTCAGGCTCTCCGAGACCCTCTCCGAGCATGGCGCGGTGGCCCGCGGAGTCTGCTCCCTGGAAGACGGCAGGCTGCTCTCGATCACGGAGCGGACGGACATAACAGCGGCGAAAATCGGGCCCGGCAGGGAATTCTCAGGCGAGGAGACGGTGTCGATGAACTGCTGGGCCTTCACGCCGGAGCTTTTCCCGCTCCTCGAGGCGCGGCTGCGGGCCTTCCTCGCCGGTCATGTCGGGGAGCCCGGGGCGGAGTGCTACCTCCCGACGGCGATATCCAGCATCATCGGGGCAGCCGAGGCCGAGGTGGCCGTCCTGCCCGTGACGGGCCCCTGGTTTGGCGTGACCTACCGGGAGGATCGCCCCAGGGTCGCCTCCGCCGTCGCCGGGCTCGTCGCCCGCGGCGCCTATCCCGAAAGGCTCTTTCCATGAAGTTTTCCCAGCCCGATGCGGATGCCTTCACTCCCGACGGAGCGGACAGGGACAAGGCCCTGGCGCGCACGACCCATCTCTGCGTCGCGGCCCACCAGGACGACGTCGAGATCATGGCCCACGCGGGAATCGCCGCGTGCTACGGGGCGGACTCGCGATTTTTCACAGGCGTTGTCGCGACGGACGGAGCGGGCTCGCCGCGGTCGGGCAGATACGCGAAGTTCAGCGATGCGCAGATGAAGGCCCTGCGCCGCGAGGAGCAGCGCTCGGCCGCGGTCTTGGGCAGGTACAACCTTCAGATCCAGCTGGCACATCCGAGCAGCGGCGTGAAGACGCACGGCTCGCCCGGGGTCATCTCGGATCTGGGGGCCATATTCGGCGCGTGCAGGCCGGATGTCGTCTACCTTCACAACCTGGCGGACAAGCACGACACGCACGTTGCGCTGCTCCTCCGCTGCCTGGAGGCGCTGCGCGCATTGGCGCCGGCGCGCCGCCCGCGGCGCGTCCTCGGCTGCGAAGTCTGGCGCGGCCTCGACTGGCTTCCGGACGCGGACAAGGTGGCGCTTGACGCCAGCCCGCGGCCGGAGCTCGCCGACGCGCTGCTCAAGGTTTTCGACTCCCAGATCGGCGGCGGCAAGCGCTACGACGTCGCGACCATCGGGAGGCGGAGGGCAAACGCCACGTTCCAGGCCCCGCACGCCGCGGATGCTTCCGAGGCCGTCACGCTGGCCATGGACCTGTCGCCGCTCGTGGCGGACGAGTCGCTCTCGATCCGCGACTTCGCGCTTGCGCACGTCGAGCGCCTGCGCGCGGACATCGCCGGCCGCCTGGACAGACTGGCCTAGGCCGGATATTTCATGAACACGGGCCAATCTCGCACAAATCGCCGGGCAGAAAGTGCCTCATGCTCCCTCGATGGCCTGCTAGGCCACCTTTGGTCGCCTTCGACCCTTTCTGCTCCACCGCTTTGTACGATCTTTCTCCCGTGTTCATGAAATATCCGGCCTAGCGGAGAACGGGCTCGCGCAGCAGCAGCCGCCGGACTCCCTCGATCGGGGCGCCCTCGATTGCGTGCAGCGGCAGGCGCGACATCGAGGAAAGCTCGGGCATGACCGCAGGGTGGGTGAGGATGGGGCCGCTCAGGCCCGCCTTCAGGTTGTCGTAGGCTTGGTAGGGGAAGAGTTTGCCGGCCACCTGCGTCGCCAGCTGGAGCAGCCCGCCGACCGAGTCCACCACGAGCCCCAGCGCCACGGGCTCGTCTTCCCCCGCGAGGGCCAGGATGGCCGGCGTCAGCGCCGCGATCTGCGCGTTGGGGGCCTGCTCATCGTAGAAATGGCGGATCATCGCCGCCGCGTCGCGGCACCCCGTCTTGCCGCGAACGAGCGCGCTCAACCGCGAGACCGGCTCCCAGCCCTGGAGCTCCAGGAGCGCCCGGGCGATCGCGCGTCTCCCGATGTCGTAGCCCGATCCCTCGTCCCCGAAGCGCCAGCCGAGCCCGCCGCCATAGTGAACCTGGGCGGGGACTTCGTCGGTGCGCGCCGCCACGAACGATCCCGTGCCCGCATGGAGGACGAGTCCCGGTCCGTCCGGCGCCGCAAGCTCGAGGATGGGCAGGGCGTCCCTCATCGCCACGACCCGGCCGAGGCCCTTCTGCTTCGCCGCAAATTCCATCCAGTGGGCGGCCGAGCCCGCCATGCAAAGGAGGGTCAACTCGACGGTTCCGTCGGCCTTCGCACGGATCGCCTTCAGCGCCTTGGAGGCGACCCGGGCCGCCGCATCGCGGCCGATGATGCTCGGATTGCATCCGGGCGCGAGGTGCCGCGCGACGATGCGTCCACTTTCGTCGACCAGGATGCACTCCGTCTTTGTCCCGCCGCCGTCGACGCCGATCCTGAAGGCCGCCGGGCGTGCTTTCACGGTCGGGCTAGGCCAGCTGGCGGCTGAGGCGGCCCTGGTACTTCCGGGCCAGGGCGCGGTTGTGCTCGATCGCGCCGGGCAGGTTCTGGCTTCGGAGGATCGGCGGCGGATGCCCGTTCTCCACGAGCCAGTCGACGACGGCGAGGGTCAGCCAGTTGAGGACCGAGCAGCCGATGAAGGTGGATGTGGGGCCGGCGGCGATTCCGGGCCCGATTTCGACGATCGCGTCGCCCGGCACGCCTCCGTTGTCGAGAACGTGGTCCGCGCATTCGAAGAGCCGGCGGCCGCCCGGATGCTGGGAGGGCGTGGCGCGCGACATCGCGAGGCAGGTGAGCGCCACGACAACGAGTCCCTTTTCCCGGGCGTGGAGGGCCACGTCGATCGGGGAGCCGTTCTTTCCGGAATTCGATACGACGATCACCGTCTCGCCCGGAAGCATCCCGTACTGGCGGTCGTACCGCTCGACCAGACGGGTGCCGTAGCCGGGCAGGTTCTCGATGAACCCGCCGGTCGGGTCGATGATGCCTGTGACGCAGACCAGGCCGCCTGCGCGGCCGATGATTTCGCGCGAGATAAGCTCGCTGTGCCCGCTTCCAAACGTGTGAACGACGCCGCCCCGGGCTATGCTGGCCCCGATCACGGGAGCCAGCGCCGCGATGGCGGGCGCGTTGGCGTCCCAGGCCCGGGCGAGCAATTCGTTGGCGCGGTCGTAGTAGGATTTTGCCGAGGACATGGGCGGGCTTGGATCCACTATTCCCACCTTCCGTATATTCCGCACGGCAAAATTTTGCCGTCGCGGGCGATCGGCAGGCCCACCTCGCCGCTCGTGATCGCTCCCCCGCGGCCGTCCATGAGCTCGGCGAGCAGGTTGGCGACCACGGTCGGGGACAGCCGGGCGGTGTAGGCGTTGATAAGGAAGAAGAGCGGCTGGTCGCTGAGCAGCTCACGGCATGCCAGGAGCAGCTCCCAGAGATTGTCCTCGAGCCGCCACATCTCGCCCGTGCTGCCCCTTCCGAAGGTCGGCGGGTCCATGATGACGGCGTCGTAGCGGCGGCTTCGTTTCCGCTCCCTGCGGACGAACTTCAGGCAGTCGTCGGCGATGTATCGGATGGGCGCGTCCGCGAGCCCGCTCAGGGCCGCGTTTTCCCGGCACCACTTGACCATGCCCTCGGCCGCGTCCACATGGCAGACCTCGGCTCCGGCCGCGGCGGCGGCGCACGTGGCGGCCCCCGTGTAGCCGAAGAGGTTCAGGACGCTCACCGGGCGCCCCTCGGCGCGGGCGGACCGGATCTTGCCTGAAAACCAGTCCCAATTGACGGCCTGCTCCGGAAACAGGCCGGTATGCTTGAAGGAAGTTGGGCGGATCTTGAACACGAGCTTGAGCGCCTCGTACCGGATTTCCCAGTGCTCGGGCAGGGGGTTCCTGAACTCCCAGCGGCCCCCGCCCTGGTCGCTCCGGTGATAGAATCCGTCCCAATCCACCCACCCTTCGACTCCGCTCAGGGCGGAGGGCTCTTGGCGGCCCGTGGCGAGCGAAGATGAAACGTGCCTGGGCCAGAGGACCTGCGGGTCGGGACGGACGAGCATGTACGGGCCCCAGCGCTCCTGCTTCATGCCGCTCCCGCAATCCATCAGGCGATAGTCCTTCCAGCGGTCTGCGACGGCGAGGGCGGGGCGGTGGACGGTTAGTGCCATAGGGGCGGCTTGCCAGGAGCCCCTAGGGCAGCAGCCCTCCCGGAACATGTCGAGCCGGTCGATCGCCCTGCGGCCCGCCGCGAATAATCGTTTGCGACCAATCGTCTGTTGGACTCGTCTAGCGGCGCGTGAGAATCCTACCCCTTCTCGTGGCGGCTGGCTGCATCGCCCTGGCGGGGTGCGCCCGCGAGAAGGTGGTCCTGACCCGGCTCCCCGACCGGGTTCGCGTCGAGATCGGCGGCAAACTGTTTTCCGAATACCGGTTCACGGGAGCGCACTACCCCTACTTTTACCCCGTCCTTGCCGCCGACGGCACGGCGCTCACCCGGAAATTTCCGATGGAAAGCCCGCCCGGCGAGGACCACGACCATCCCCATCAGCGCTCGCTGTGGTTTGCGCACGGTTTCGTCAACGGCGTCGATTTCTGGAACGAGGGAACGGCCGGGACCAACCTGCCGAAGGGGATCATAGCGCACGAGGTTCTCCTGGAGACGACCGATGGCCGGGTCGGTGTGCTGAGGGCCGGCTCCCGGTGGCTGTCGCCGGACGGGCGCCTGATCTGCACAGACGAGACGACGGTACGCATCCAAGCGGCAGGCGAGGCGCGGATCCTGGACTACGAGGTCACCCTGCACGCGCTTCCCGACGCGCCCCTCCTTCTTGGCGATTCCAAGGAGGGCACGATGGCCGTGCGGATCGCCCAGTGGATGACGCCCCCGCACAAGTACGGGAAGGAGAATCTCCCCGGCGCCGGGCATATCGTCACGAGCGCCGGCGATCGCGACGCCGCGGCCTGGGGCAAGCGCGCCGACTGGTGCGACTACTTCGCGCCGCATGAGGGAAAGACCTACGGGATCGCGATCTTCGACGATCCCCGGAATCTGCGCCATCCGACGTGGTGGATGGCGCGCGACTACGGCCTTTTCGGCGCCAACCCGTTCGGCAGAAGCTCCTTCGAGTCCCTCAAGGATTCGCATGCAGGCGACTACACGGTCCCGGCAGGGGGAAGCCTGACGTTCCGCTACCGCTTTTATTTCCATAGTGGCGACGCGGAGACGGCGCACATCGCCGACCGCTACCGCGAATTCACCGAGGAAGCAAAACCATGATAACACGCCGCACATTCATAAAGACGACCGCCCTTGCGGTCGCGGGCACGGCTCTGCCCGCCAGGTCCTGGGCCCAGGTCCCTGGCGCGAACGGCGACGTTCGGGTCGCCGTCATCGGTCTCAACAGCCGCGGGAAGTCGCATATAGATGCCTTCACCAAGCTGGCCGGCGTCCGGCTGGTCGCCCTGTGCGACGTCGACACGGCCATCCTTAACCCGGCTGCGCAGTCCCTGCGGGACAAGGGGCACCCCGTGGAGACATTCGTCGACGTCCGCGAGCTGCTTGCGCGGCCCGATATCGACGCCATCTCGATTGCAACGCCGAACCACTGGCACGCACTGCTCACCGTCTGGGCATGCCAGGCGGGCAAGGACGTCTACCTCGAGAAGCCGACCTGCCACAACCCATGGGAGGGTCGCCAGATCATCGCGGCCGCGGCAAAATACGGTCGCGTCATCCAGGTGGGCGCCCAGTGCCGCTCGAGCGACAGCCTGGCCGAGGCGGTCGCCTGGGTGCGCGCGGGCAACCTCGGGCGCCTCAACGCGGTCCGGGGCCTCTGCTACAAGCCCCGGCCGAGCATCGGGCTGACCACGGGGCCCCAGCCCGTGCCCGCGACCGTCGATTACGACCTCTGGGTCGGACCCGCTCCGATGGTTCCTCCGCGGCGGAAGATGTTTCATTACAACTGGCACTGGTTCTGGGCGACGGGCAACGGGGACATCGGCAACCAGGGGATCCACCAGATGGACATCGCGCGCTGGTTTCTCGGCGAGCCCGCGCTCGCCCCGCGAACGCTCAGCGTCGGCGGCCGCCTCGGCTACGTGGATGACGCGGAGACGGCGAACAGCCAGATCGTCGTTCATGACTACCCCAAGGCGCCGCTGATCTTCGAGGTGCGGGGCCTGCCCACCGATTCCTACCACGGGGCGAAGATCGGCGTCGTGGCCCATTGCGAGGGCGGCACCGTCGTCGTGCCCACGTACACGACGGCCAATGCCTACGACGGGGACGGCAAGCTCCTGAAGAGCTTTTCCGGCGAGTCGAACCACTACGAAAATTTCATCGACGTCGTGCGGAGCCGCAGGACCGCCGACCTGCGCTGCCCGATCGCCGAAGGGCACGTCTCGACCTGCCTCTGCCACACCGCCAACATTTCGCACCGCCTGGGCGCCGGCGTGCCTCAGGGGGAACTGCGCGAAAAGATCAGGGGCAACACCGCGATGGCGGAATCCTTCGGGCGCATGGCCGAGCATCTCTCGAAGGACGGCGTGGACCTCGACAAGACGCCCGCGACCCTGGGCTTTCCGCTTGCGCTGGATCCCTCGACCGAGCGGTTCATCGGCAACGACGCCGCCAACGCCCTGCTGACCCGCGAATACCGGGCGCCGTTCGTCGTCCCGCAGATCGCGTGAGTTACCCGGGTCAGAGAAGGTCCCGCTCGACCTTCTGCTCAAGGCAGCGCTCAAATTCCTTGCGCAGCTGCTTTTCCTTCCCCCGCAGGCCGGGCATCAGGGAGAGCCAGTTGTAGACCTCCTGGCGCAGGTGCTTCGGCATCACCGGTTCGAGCGCCCGGACCTTGTCGAACGCCCGGACGCAGGCGGATGCGACCTCGTCGCACATGCGCTGCGCATCCGCGGAGCTGTGCTGGCCGGCCAGCCGGATGATCTCGTCCAGCTTCCGGTGGCGGCGCTTCATGATTGCCTTGTAGGAGGCTCCGGCGTCGATCGCGACGGTGACGGTGCGCGGATAGAAGTTCGCCATCAGGTTCCACGGCTCCGAGGCCTTGCCGCGATTGTCGCTTCGCAGGATCACGGCGGGGATGTCCGCGAACTTCGCGAACATGAATTCCACCACCGTGCCGCTGTCGAGCTCGGTGCCGTCGAAGCTGAAGAGCGCGAGATCGCAGGCGAGGAGGATCCGGATGTCCTGGTCGCGAATCCCCCGGAGCGTGGTCCCCCGCTCCTCGAAATCCTGCGGAAGCTCGCACAGGTAGCGCCCATGGGACTTCTCGAAGATCGCCTCGGCCAGGTAGGCATTGCCTATGAGATGCTTGAGGTTGAACAGCTCGCCTCCGAAATAGACCGTGAGGCTGCGGGGCTTCTTCTTCATTCTGCGTGACCGAACGAACGCCTAATCCGGCCCTGGCTCAATGATAAAGGCGGCCTGCTAGGCGCCCGACAGCTGCGCTGGGGGAGTCCGGCCCTCGTCATAGTCGATGAACTCGCACATGCTATGGATCGGCTTGTCCTGTAGGCCGGCCTCGATCACCCGCTCCCGCAGCGCCGCCGAGCGCTCGTCGCGCCAGCCCCGCTTGAGAACAAAGGCGTTCCAGACCTCGAATTCCTCGTCCGTTCGCGCCGACTTTTGCTCGGCCCAGGCTACGATCGCCTCGTCTGTTTCGCCTGCCAGGGCCCGGCGCACGATCTCTCCGTAGCTCACGCGCAGAAAGCGGCAGCAGCGGCCGTCGAACACCGTGGGCTGCGCCTCCCCGAGATTTGAGACATAATCGGCGGGCAGCCGGCCGGCGGCATGGAGCCGGATCTTGTCGATCATTCTTCCGAAGTAGACGAGCTTCCCCACCTTGGAGAAAGGGCTGCGAAGGCCGGGTACGTGCGGCATGGGACTATCTCCGGAAGTAAACCAGGGTGCAAAGCGCCGCGAAAACGACGGTGGGAACGATCACCCACAGGGCGCTGAAGGGAATGTGGTAATGGGGCACGGCCCACGCCACCAGGACCGACTTGACCGCGATCAGCGCCCAGCCGATGACGAACAGGCGCTCGATCCGCCGGTTGCGAACCCTCGGGGCCTTGACCTCCGCATCCAGCACGAACCGGCGCTCATAGTCGGGGAGGGGACGGCGCGAGATGAGCTGAAGCAGATTGGGGAACACACCTTCCTTCTAGCGAGATTCGCGCGCGACGCAAGGGCCTCCGGGCCTATTCCTTCGCCGGGACGGAGAGCCTGCCGTAGAGGTCGCCCAATTCCCGGAGGTAGGACGCCGTCCCTCCGAGGAGGGAATCCAGCTGCGCTTCCGTGTATCGCCATTGCCAGTTGCCCGCCGCCTTGCCGGGCAGGTTGAAGCGCGCTTCCGAGCCCAGGCTGAGGATGTCCTGCATGGGGATGACCGCGAGGCGGCTGACGGCTTCGTAGGACGCCCGGATCGAATCCCACCCGATCTCGTCGCCCTTCACGCGAAGATACCGGCGCGCATGGCTTCGCGTCTTTTCGTCGGCCGTGGCGTACCAGCCCAGGGTCGTGTCGTTGTCATGGGTGCCCGGATAGACGACCCCATTCGCGACAAGGTTGTGCGGCAGGTAGGGGTTTGCGGCGGTGTCGCCGAACGCGAACTGCAGGACGGCCATTCCGGGGAGGCCGGACTCGTCGCGCAGGCGCACGAGGGCGGGCGTTATGACGCCCAGATCCTCCGCAATGATCCTGGCATCGGGGAAGCGCGCCTTGACCGCGCGAAAGAAATCCAGTCCCGGGCCGGGCGTCCATTTTCCAATCCGCGCGGTTTTCGCCGGCCACGGGATTCGCCAGTATTCGTCGAAACCCCGGAAATGATCGACGCGCAGGATGTCGCAGAACTCGAAGGATGCGGCGAGCCGGGCCAGCCACCAGGAGTAGCCCTCCGCCGCGTGCCGATCCCAGCAATAGAGCGGATTGCCCCAGAGCTGCCCGTCCGCTGAGAAGTAGTCGGGCGGAACTCCCGCTACGGCGATGGGCTGGCCGGTTGACGGGTCGATCTCGAAGAGTTCGGGGTGCGACCAAGCGTCCGCGGAATCCGCCGCGGCAAAGATCGGGATGTCGCCTATGATGGATATTCCGCGGCTGGCCGCGGCCTGGCGGACCCTGCCCCACTGTATCGAGAAGACATATTGGAGGAACCGATGCGAATCGATCTCCGGCTCGAGCTTGGTCCTCAGCCGGGACTTCAGGGCCGCCGAATACCTGCGCGTCTCCGCGGGCCATTCCGTCCAGGGACGGCCGCCGTGATGATCCTTGAGAGCCTGGAAGTAGGCGTAGGGCTCCAGCCAGTCTGTCTGGCGCGCCTTGAAGGCGGAATATCCCTCGGCTCCCAGGCTTGGCTCCCCGATGCTCCGGTAGTTCCTATGGGCCTGTCGCAGCAGAGGCCATTTGAGCCCGTAGATTGCCCCGAAATCGACCCGGCCGGAATCCAGCCGGCGAAGGGGGGCGAGGTCCGCCGGGGAAAGCAGTCCGCCGGCGGCCAGGGAATTCAGGTCGATGAGGTAGGGATTCCCGGCGAAGGACGAAAAACACTGGTAGGGCGAGTCGCCGTAACCCGTCGGCCCAAGCGGGCAGATCTGCCAGCAGCGCACTCCGGCAGCCGCGAGAAAGTCGAGAAAGCGGACCGCCTGCTCGTCGAACGTGCCGATCCCCTGATCGCCGGGGAAGCTGGTCGGATGGAGGAGCACTCCCGCCATCCGGTTTGAGAGCCAGTCGAAAAGCGCCATACGCGGCGGCCAGCATGCACAATGCCTGCCTGGTGACAATCCGTTGCCGGGGACGACCGGAGGGCCTCTGCGCTGGCAAAATTCGCGAGTTATGCTAGGCTTTCGACACCCCAAATCCCCATGAAAGCACGCATTCTGCTGGCCGTCTTCACCGGGCTGATAGCGGCTTGCCCGCGCTCCGCCTTCGCCTCCTCCGCCCCCCGTGCCCTGGTCGCGTTCGATCACCCGGAAAAGTTCACCGACGTCGCAGACTTATACCCGCCGACCGACCAAGGCCGCGACTACATCCTAAAGACGCTTTCCGACTTTCTCGTCAATGAGGCAGGGCGTCTCGTCCCGGCGGGCTGCAAGTTGTCGATGACGTTCACCGACATCGATCTTGCCGGGGCATTCGAACCCTGGAGGGGGCCGCAGTTTGACGACATCCGAATCGTCAAGGACATCTACCCGCCTCGCTTCAAGTTCAGCTATATGCTGACGGATGCGGCCGGCCGGGTGCTCCTGCAGGGCCGGGAGAATCTCCTGGATCTCAACTTCCAGAACCGGCTCGTTCTCGATCGCCAGGATCCTCTTTGCTATGAGAAGGACATCCTAAAAGACTGGATGCGAGGCCATTTGCGTGGCGTGCAAGCTTTGGCCGCCGGCACGGGCCTTTAGTGGCCTGCCAACTTACCACTTGCCTTCCCCGCCGGGGTCTGCCTTTGTCTGCGCCCTCGATAGAGATAGCGTTTTGGTGACAGTTTCTGGTGAGTCGTTGGCTGAGCAGGTTGCTTAAGTGATGATTTCGAAACCCGACGGTGGGAACGGACTGGCAGCGGACGGTGACTCTACGAAGTTATTAGATGAGCAACTCAAAACTGTACGTTGGCAACCTCTCGTTCAAGACGACTGAGGACGAACTGCGCACGCATTTCAGCCAATACGGCTCCGTGACCGACGTTTACGTCGCCATGGACCGCATGACCGGCCGCCCGCGCGGCTTCGCATTCGTCACCATGGGAACGGCCGAAGAGGCCAAGACCGCGGCCGAAAAAAGCAACGGCGTCGACCTCGGCGGCCGTCAGCTGACCGTCAATGAGGCCCGTCCCAAGGAAGATCGCCCCGGTGGCGGCTTCGGCGGCGGCGGGGGTGGTGGTGGTGGTCGCGGCTTCGGCGGCGGCGGCGGCGGCGAACGCCGCGGCGGCTTCGGCGGTGGTCGCGGCGATCGCGAGCGCCGCTACTAAGCGGACCGCGGTTCCACGAACCGAATTATTCGAGGGACGGAGCTCCTCCGGGTGCTCCGTCCTTTTTTTGCCCATTCCGATTGGTCGTGCCCATCGGCAAACCAAGCGCCGGATCGCCCGTTTCCGCCTTCCGCTTTCCGCTTTCCCATTTCCGCTTTCCGCTTTTTCCGACGATGCCTTTCAAAGCCCTCCTCCTTTCCGAACCCCTGCTCCGCGGCGTGCAGGCGGCCGGGTACACCGATCCGACGCCGATCCAGCTCCGGGCAATCCCGGCCGTCCTTTCCGGCCGCGACCTCATCGCCTCCGCCCAGACGGGCACGGGCAAGACCGCGGCCTTTGCGCTTCCGGTCCTTCACAGGCTCGGCGCCCATGGCCGCACGCGTGTTCTCGTCCTCGAGCCGACGCGCGAGCTCGCCGCCCAGGTTGAGACGGCATTCCGCGACTTCGCGCGCTTCACGGACCTGCGCACGGTCGCGATCTTTGGCGGCGTCGGCTACGGCCAGCAGCGCAACGAGCTCCGCCGCGGCGTGGACATCGTCGTCGCGACGCCGGGGCGCCTGCTTGACTATCTCCAGGACGGCTCGATCAGCCTCCGGGACATCAGCATCCTCATCCTTGACGAGGTGGACCGGATGCTCGACATGGGATTCCTGCCCGTCGTCAAGGACATCATCGGCCGTTGTCCGCGCGAGAGGCAGACGCTCTTCTTTTCGGCGACCGTCCCCCCGGAACTCCAGGCGGTCGCCTCGTTCGCGCTGCGCAATCCCGTGCGGGTCGAGGTCGGCGCCAGCCGCTCCGTCACGCAGTCGGTGACGCACGCCCTCTATCCGGTTGCCCACGTCCAGAAATTCGAGCTCCTCCTTGCGCTGCTCGGGCAGGCCGGCTTCGACAGCGTCCTCGTGTTTTCCCGCACGAAACACGGGGCCGACAAGATCGCGCACAAGCTCAGGGCGGCCAACCACTCGGTCGCCATCCTGCACGCCAACCGGTCGCAGAATCAGCGGATCGAGGCCCTCGCCGGCTTCAAGAGCGGCAAGTACGAGGTGATGGTCGCCACGGATATCGCCGCGCGCGGCATCGACGTGGCGGGCGTCACCCATGTCATCAACTACGACGTGCCGGAAAATCCGGAAGACTATGTTCACCGGATCGGGCGCACGGGCCGGGCGCAGGCCGTCGGCGACGCCTTCACGCTCGTCACTCCGGAGAACGCCGACTTGATCCATGGCATCCAGCGGTTCATCGGGCAGAAGATTCCGGAACTCAGGCTTGCCGGCTTTTCATACCTGCCGCTCGGCACGGCCCGGCCCCAGGCTCCGCAGCAGCGCGGGGGCGGCCAGGGCGGCAGACGGCCGCAGGGTGGGGGCGGGCGCGGGGGAGACGGCGGCGGATGGAGCCGCTTCCAGGGCGGCGGACGCCGCGGGCGTCGCTGAGGCTGGGCACTCCGGCCGAGGAAGGCGCGTTGACGCCCGTGTTATTTTTTGTCTCTTAATGCCGGCGATGCGCCTCCTATTTCCCCTCGCCCTCGCCTGCCTGATCCTCGCGCCGGCTGCAGCCCGCGCCCAGAGAGAACGCCTGTCGCCGGACGACCTGGATTTTGTCCAGAAGAACTGGCCCGACGCAAAGCTGACGAACACGGGCATCCGCTACATCGTCGAAAAGGAAGGCGTGGGAGAGCCGCCCAACGCCGGCGACAAGGTGTCCGTGATCTACGTCGGACGGCTTCTCAACGGCAGCGTGTTCGACAAGAACCTCGACCGCCAGCATCCCTTCACGTTCCGCGTCGAACGGATGACGGTGATCTCCGGATGGGACCAGGTGCTGGAGCTCATGAAGACCGGCGAAAAGAGGCTGGTCATCATCCCGTCGGATTTCGCCTATGGCACGCGCGGGATGCTTCCCGGCATCCCGCCCGACTCCACGCTCGTCTTCGAGATGGAGCTGCTCAAGATCGAGCGGGTCGAGTAGCTACTGCCCGGCCGCCCGGGTGTAGCTGTACTTTTCCCGGAATTCGGCGGCGGCCTTCGCACGCGCGGCATCGGGGGCCATCCCCTGGGACGTCAGGTCGCCGACCCGCTTGTCCATCCAGCGCTGCTGGAACTCCTTCTCCATATCGGCCGCCGTGTGGGGATCCTTCTTCGTCTTGTCGAAATTCTTCGGAAAGAGGCAGCCGGCGCAAAGCGCCAGGGCCAGCGTGGCAGCCAGGGAAAGGAGCAGGCGTTTCATCATGGAATAGTGAGAGCAGAATGAACGGGCGGCGTTCCCACCGCGAGTGAATCTTTTTACCACACCTCGACCGGCCCCTTCGGCACGCGGATCGAGTCCGACGGCTCCGAGCCCCCCAGGAACGAAGGGGAAAGCGGGGCGGGGCGGTAGGGGGGCAGGAGATCCCCGCGGTCGTCGCAAAAGGGGGCGCGCCACGCAAGATACGCAGCGAGCACCGCTTCGAAATCGGAGCGGGACTCGATGGTCAGGATGCCCTGCTTGAAGGTCTTTGCCGGCCCGAAGCGCTTTGCGTACCAGGGTGCCACCTTGCGGAAGAGACGGGCGCCCCGCGCCTCCCCGAAGAACTCCACATAGAGCTCGAAATGCCTCCGCATCACCCGGACCCTCTCGGCAAAATCCGGCTCGGGCGGCTCCTCTCCCGTGCGCAGGTGGATTTCGGTCCGCCGGAATATCCACGGGTCGTAGAACGCGCCCCGGCCGATGCTGATCCCGGCGCATCCGGTGGCCTCCAGCATGTGCCGCGCGGCTGCAGGCGTCGTGACGTCGCCGTTCCCGATGACGGGTATCGCCCGGACCGCCTGCACCACCGCCCGGATCCCCGCTAGGTTGACCGTTCCGGAAAAACCCTGCGCGCGGGTGCGGCCGTGGACGAAGATGGCCGCCGCGCCCGCGTCCTCCAGGGCCCGGGCAAGATCGGGCGCCGTCAGGTTCTCATCGTCCCAGCCCAGGCGCATCTTCGCCGTGACCGGGATTTTCACGGCATCGACCATCCCGCGCACGAGATCCGAGGTTCGGCCCAATTCAGTCATCATCGCGGATCCCCCGCCGATCCGGGTGACCTTCTTCACGGGGCAGCCCATGTTGATGTCGACCGCCTGCACCCCGAGGTCCTGGCAGATGAGCGCGGCGTCACGCATCTCCCCGGGCACGCTTCCAAAGAGCTGGATGGCGAGCGGCCGGTCAGCCGCGCAGGAAGCGACGAGCTGGAGCGCCGCCGGATTGCGCTCAATGAGCGAGCGGGCGTTCACGAGGTCCGTCGTGGCCCAGCCCAGGCCCCCCAGCTCGCGCAATGTCAGGCGCATGGGCAGGTTCGTGTAGCCCGCGAGCGGCGACAGGAACAGCGGCGAAGCCAGCTCGTGGGGACCGATGCGCACGGCGGCCTCCGGCGCTCAGGCCTTCCTGCCCTTGGGGGCCGGACCGGTTGAGCCTCGCGGCATCAGCCTGGGCGAAATCATCTGCACGTGCGGGTGGGGATGGATCGGCCGCCCGATCTGCCCCAGCAGCTGGTCCGCCGCGGTGTTGACCGTCGCCTCGACCTGCTGGTCGATCGTCGTGAGCATGGGAGTCGGCATGAGGCAGATATCCTGGTTGTTGAAGCCCGAGACCGAAACGTCCTCCGGAATGCGCAGGCCTGCCGACTGGAACCCGTGCATGGCGCCGATCGCCACCTCGTCGTTCAGTGCGACGAAGGCCGTGGGGATCCTGCCTCCGGCGGCAAAGCTGAGCGCGAGGGCCCGCCCATACTCGAAATCATTGGCGCGCACATGCAGGTGATCGAGGCTCCGGGTCGCCTCTTCGAGCTTCAATCCGGCGGCTGCCAGCCCCGCCTCGATCCCCGCGAGGCGGTCGCGCACCGAACGCGTGTTTCCCGTGATCGCGAGGAGCCCGAAGGAGGTGTGGCCGAGTCCGATCAGATGGGCCATCATCTCGCGCATGCCGCGCGCCCGGTCGAGCGCCACCGTGTCGGCGCCTCGGAGGCCCAGCTGGTCGATGACCAGGTGCGGTATGGCGTGGGTCGCCAGCTCGTCGATGCGCCGCGAGATTTCCTCCTCGATGAAGTGGCCGATGAATACCACCCCATCCACGCGCATGGACAAAAAGTGGCGGATCACCTCCCGACTTCCGCCCGGCGGAAGCACCTCGATTAGGGATGCGAAGCTCCGCTCGCGAAGCCGCTTCTGCAACCCCGCGAGCTTCAGGACGGCCGGAGCGGTCAGGAGGTTCTCCATGCAGATGCCGATCGTCGCGGTGCCCTTGCCCTTCAGGTGCAGCGCATAGGCGTTCGGCGTGAAGCCGGTCTCCTCCATCGCCTTCTGGACCCTTTCCACGGTCTGAGCCTTCAGGCCCGGATGCCCGTTCAGGACGCGCGATACCGTTGTCCGGGCGAGGCCCACGTAGCGCGCGAACTCAGCGGTCGAGCGTATGATGCGCTTCTCGCGGGAGGCCGGTTTCATCGCACGACCCTCAACCTTTGTCCGCCGGGATTCAACCCCCAAGGAAGCGCCTGCAATTTCGCCCGTTTTAGGGAGAGGATTGCCTTGACGCGGACACGTGTCGTGATCTCTGCTATTCGGTTCCCCGATATGCATCCCCGCCTGCTTCTCATACCCCTTCTTGGATTGGCCTGGTCTTTCGCATCGGCATCGCCTTCGGGCACGTATGATGTCACCGACTTCGGCGCTGTTCCGGACGGCCGGACAAACGACACCGCCGCGATTGCCAAGGCGGTCGCCGCCTGCGCCGCCGCGGGGGGAGGAACCATTCATTTTCCGGCGGGCCGCTACCTCACGGGATCGATCCAGATGGAGAGCAACCTGACTCTGAGCCTCGATGCCGGCTCGACTCTTCTCTACAGCAGCGACCCTGCCGACTCGCCTCTTGTCCCCTCCCGATGGGAGGACACCAACGCATGGACGCACGCGCCCCTGATCTACGCAAACGGCAAGGAGAACATCGCGATCGTGGGCCGCGGCACCCTGGACGGCCAGGGCCGGAATTGGTGGGGCAGGGCCGGAAAGAGCGGCGCAAGCTCGGGCTCCAGCGCGCGCCCGGCCCAGCAGGCCTGGTTCGGGCTGATGAAGCGGATCGAGGCCGGCGAGAAGCTCGGAGCCTCGGATTTCAAGCTCGCCGCGGAGTACCTCCGCCCCTCTCTAGTCCAGCCCTACAGCTGCAAGAACGTGCTCATCGAAGGCGTCACGCTCACCGAGTCCCCGATGTGGATGCTGCACCCGCTCTATTCGGAAAATGTCGAGGTCCACGGGGTGACCTTCCGTTCTGACGGGCCCAACACCGACGGCATAGACATCGATTCCTGCCGTGACGTGCGCATCTCCGACTGCTTCTTTTCCACGGGCGACGACTGCATCGTCATAAAGTCCGGCCGGGACGATGACGGCAGGCGGACGGCCCGGCCGACCGAGCACGTGACCATCACCAACTGCGTGATGTACGCCGGGCACGGCGCGATCGTGATCGGCAGCGAGACCTCCGCCGACATTCGCGACATCGTGGCGAGCAACATCGTGGCCCGGGGCATGTGGTGCGGCGTCCGGATAAAAAGCCAACGCGGGCGCGGCGGCGTGGTCGAGAATGTGCGCTGCAGCAATTTCGTGATCGAGGACGCGTCGATGGAGGCGATCGAGATAACAACCCTCTACAGCCAGATGCCGCCGGAGCCGTTTTCCGTCAGAACGCCGATCTTCCGGAATTTCGCCTTCAGCAACATGACGATCGTCAACGCCCACCAGGTCGCGAGCATCCATGGTTTGCCGGAAAAGGACGTCGAAGGGCTTCGATTCAGCGACATAACCGCGAGCGGCAAGGTCGGATTTCTATGCGATCACGCCGCGGGCATAGAGCTTCACGACGTGTCCGTCGATGCGTCCTCGAAAAGCGCCTTTGTCTTCGACACGGTCCGCGGCGTCGTGCTCGACAACGTGACCACGAAGGCGCCGCGCAAGGAGGACCCCGTCATACGACTCGCAAATGCCGATTCGATCTGGCTGCGCACTTCCCAGGCGGCCCCGGGGACGGGCACCTTCCTTCAGGTGGAAGGCTCCAAGCCGGCGACCCTTCGGCTGACGGACAATGATCTTTCAGCGGCGGCGACCCCGGTCGCCCCCGCCGGGCTCCAGTAATTCTTCAGCCCGGGGCTATTGCCCGCTTCCAGCCTGCTGCTGGGCGATGGAAAGATTGTTCTTGGCCTCGGTAAAGCCGGGATCGATCCGGACCGCCGCCTGAAAGTGGGGTATGGCCTCCTTCATCTTTCCGTCCTGGGCGAGAAGGATGCCCAGGTTGTTCTGCGCCTCCGCCAGGTCGGGCTTAAGCTTGAGGGCGGCCTCATACTGGTCTGCGGCGTCGTGCGGCCTGCCGTTTCTGTAGAGCGCATTTGCGAGGTTGATGTGCACCTGCACGTCGTTCGGGCTCAGGGCCAGCGCCTGCTGGTCTTCCGCTATCGCCTCCGCGATTCGGTTCAGCCTGACGAGGGCGACCCCGAGGTCCGCGTGCGCCTCGGCATAGTCGGGTTTGATCTGGAGCGCCTTCTGATAATGAGCCAACGCGTCCTGGACGGCCGCGGTCTGCACGAGCGCGTTGCCCAGGTTGTTCTCAGCCTCGGCGAAATCGGGTTTGAGCTTCAGGGCGGCCTGGTAGTGATCCAGGGCCGAATTGGCCTGGCCGGACCGGACGAGCGCGACTCCGAGATTGTTTTCCGCCTCGGCGTAACCGGGCTCGATCCGAAGCGCCTCGGTGTAGTGCCCGATCGCGTCCGCGAACTTGCCCTGCTCGACCAGCGTCACGCCGAGCCCGTTTTCTGCCGCAGCCCGGGATCGGCGCCTTGAGGCGCCGCCGGCAACCAGGAAATACACCCCGGCGGCGGCGAGCAACGTCAGCGCCACTGCGCCGAGGATCAGTTTCTTTTGGGAGGACAGATTCATGTTTTCAGGCACAACGTCACCAAGCGCCTTTTCCCGCCGGGTTCAATGCGATTGCGGCCGGATGGGCTTTCACCTTGGAGATTGGCGGGGTGCTGATACACGGGAAAGGGACCAATCGCCTTGAAGACCACCCCCTCACTCGCCCGTTCCCGGCGGGCCGCAGTCTTGTGAAACGGCCCCCGACGGACCGGGCTCCGACCCTCATCAGGGCGGCCCTGATCATCCTCGCCTGTGCGTGGATCTACTGGCCCGCGTTGCGCGGGGGGTGGATCTGGGACGACGTCGCGGAGGTTTCACGGAATCCGGTTCTCAGGGACCCGAACGCGCTGGCAAAGATATGGATTTCCCCGGTCACGCCGGACTACTTCCCGCTGAAGACCACGTTTCAAGTCGTCATGTGGGGATTTTGGGGAGACAGCCCCGTGGGCTTTCACGTCGCGACCCTGGTCCTGCATCTTTTCAACGCCCTCCTCTTCTGGCGGCTTCTGCAGCGGCTCGGCCTTCGCCTTGCATGGCTTGGGGGTCTCCTGCTTGTCGTTCATCCTCTGGTCGTCGAATCGGTCGCCTGGATCGCCGAACTCAAGAACACCCTGTCCCTGGCTTTTCTCCTTCCGGCCATGATCGCGTATCTTAATTACGACTCAAAGACATCAGGTCCCCGCCGCGCCAAATCAGAACAATTTCGGAGCGAAGCGGGTGGAGCGCGTTGTCCCCAACGCGCTGGTATGCGACCGGCCTCCTGTTACTGCCTCAGCCTGGCCTGCTTTCTCCTGGCCACCCTGAGCAAAAGCTCCGTCGTCATGTTTCCCTTTGTCATCCTGCTCTATGGTTGGTGGAAAAGATCGCGAATCAGCTGGCGGGACTTCGCCGACTCCCTGCCGTTTTTCGGCATTTCCCTCATCCTCGGCCTGGTGACGGTCTCATTCCAGCATCACAGGGCCCTCGCCAGCTGGACCATCCCGCTGGGAGGCCTGGATTCGAGGATAGCGTGCGCCGGTCTGGCCATGGCCTTCTACTTCCTGAAGAGCATCGTTCCGGTCGGGCTTCTGCCGATGTATCCCCAGTGGAGCGTAAATCCCCCATCGCTCGTCCAATTCCTGCCCTGGCCGATTCTCGCCGTGGCGCTCGGGTGGTTTTGGACGCGGCGGGCAACCTGGGGGCGCCCGGTCCTGTTCGGTGTCGGCTTCTTCGTCCTCAATCTGCTGCCCGTCCTCGGTTTCGTTTCGATGGCCTACATGCACATCGCGTGGGTTGCCGACCACTTCGCCTATCTGCCGCTGCTTGGTCTCATCGGACTGGGCGTTGCCGGCCTCGAAGCCGGCGCGAACCGCCTCGCCGCGGCACGACCGGGGCTGCTGCATCCGGCCGCGGGCATCGTCCTATTTTTCTTCATCGCGCTCGCCTGCGCGAGCAGGAGCCAGGCCGCACTCTACGGCGACGAGGAAGCCCTCTGGTCATATACCCTCCGGAATAATCCCTCCGCCTGGATGGCCCACATCAATCTCGGACAATTCCTGGCACAGGCGGGTCGAAGCGAAAGCGCCATGCAGAATTACACCGAGGCGCTGCGGATTCGCCCGGATCTCCCCGAGGCCTATTATAACCGCGGCTCGACGCTTCTCCATCTGGGTCGGCTGCCGGATGCGATAGCCGACTTTGAGCAGGCGCTTCGGCTCCAGCCCAGGAGCCCCGATGTCCTTACCAACCTTGGGAATGCGCTGGCCCGCTCCGACCGACTGTCTGAAGCGATAAGCCGCTATGAGCAGGCGCTGCAGATCGAGCCGGGCGCCGTCGATACGCGAGCAAACCTGCTGAAGGCCCTGCTCCTTTTGGTGCCGGAGATGGCACGCGTCCACCGGCTCCCGGACGCCATGGCGGCGTGCGAAGAAGTGCTTCGCCTCGACCCGGACAATCCCGAGGCGCACGCCAACCTCGGAAACCTCTATTTCATGCAGGGGCAGTTGCCCGAGGCGGTCATGCAGTACGAAGCGACCCTGCGGGTCCATCCGGACGCGGCCGAAATCCGGACGAATCTGGAGCTCGCCCAGCGGGCCCTCCAACAGCGCGGGCAGTAGTCCCTCAGCCGCCCGGCACCCAGCCGGCTTTGCCAGTTGACAGCGCGCTCCCAAGAGCCAACGTTCTCCCTCCCAACATTGCAGGGTGGAGCAGCCTGGTAGCTCGTCAGGCTCATAACCTGAAGGTCGCTGGTTCAAATCCAGCCCCTGCACCCAATTTAGGCCCTCGGATTTATCCGAGGGCCTTTTTGTTGAGCGAGTTACGAGTAGTACGGGGTGGCGTGGTACAAATTGCACCCAATTGCACAAAATTGCTCCAAATGAGGGGTGACCTCCCAAGAATTGTCACAAGTTTCTTAAATAACGGAGGTCGGATTTCAGAATAATCAAAGCCGAGGCACCTGTCGCATCGAAAGCTGGTGCAATAGCCGGTCGGCCTAGATCGCATCGATTTCCGACGCAGTGCGTCGGAAGTCATGCGCCAGCCAAACGAGTTGGTTCAGCCCTCGTTCATCTTCAGCTTCTGCTGGCCGGAGGCAGCATCGGTCGTACCGCGTTAGCGAGCTGTCGGGCGCTTGGCAGCTTCCCTTTTAGCTTCGTCGGAAGCTCGGGCTGCAAATGGTATTGAGCAACGCCGATGGGATTACCCTTGGTCTTCAACGCGAACTCTACCTCGAGATTGTCCTTTTCAGCGCAGAGGATAATGCCGATGGACGGCTGGTCGTCGGGCCCCCGCTCCTTTTCGTTCAGCAGGTTGAGATAGAAATCCATCTTGCCGGCAAATTCGGGCTCGAACGGACCGACCTTCAATTCGAACGCGACTAGAGCCTTGAGGAAGCGGTGGTAGAACAGGAGGTCGATGAAGTACTCCTTTTCCCCCAGGACGAGCCTGTGCTGCCGGCCGACGAAGCAGAAGCCATAGCCCAGCTCGAGGATGAACCGCTGGAGTTCGTTGATGAGCCGGTCCTCCAACTCCCGTTCGCGAACCGCTTGGCTGATTCCGAGAAATTCGAGGTTGTAGCGACTTTTGAGCGCCTCATCGGCCTGCTCGGCGAGGTGGTCGGGGAGGGCCAGGGAGAAATTGTGGGTCTTCTTCTCAGCCCGCGCCCGCTGATAAGCCTGGGCTTTGATTTGGTTGAGTAGGACATGCCGGGTCCAGCCGAGGCGTCCGGTGGCGCCGACGTAGTAAAGGCGCTCACGCGCGTCAGAGGTCTTGTTGAGGATGACGAGAAGGCTGCCCCAGGGGATTTCTGCGACACGCTGTCGCAGAATCTTCACCACCGAGGAGGGATCGGGCGGCTCCCCCTTCCGGGACGCAGACCGGCCTAATTCTGCGACAGCGTGTCGCAGAATTTCGGGTTCGCTGAACGCCTCGACGAATCGGCGCATGTCCCAAAGATTCCGCGGGGAGAATCCGCTCGTGGCAATTTGACCGGGTCAGGCTGAAAAAGTTGATATTGCATCGCCAAGGATGACCGATGGGTTGAGGCGGCCGGCCGTATTGCAACTTTTTCAGCTGACCCCGGTGATGCCGCTTCTTGTTTCCGTTACAGATCAAAAACGGAAATAAGAGCGATTGTTATTTCCATGCTCGCACCCATGGGGATCGGAGCGATGCGATCCGAATCGACGATCGCCTTGACCCACTTTTTAGGATCCAGTGGCTCTCCTGCCATGAATAGACTCCTTTTCGCCGCCGCCGTGCTCATCTCCACCGTCGCCGCGAGCTCCGCCGTCGCCAATGATTATTACGTCGTCACCGTCCATCCCATTACAGCCAAAAAGGGCCAACGTGCTGTGGCGATGGTGTCGGTGCAACCGAAGGGAATGTACCACATCAACACCGAATACCCCGTCAAACTCACGATCATGGCACCCGCCAGCGTGACGGTCGAGAAGGCGAACCAGACAAAGGACGACGCCAAGGCTTTCAACTCGCGGGAATTGGACTTCGAAGTGGCCTTCGTCTCCAACGCCTATGGCGCGAGCTCCTTCAGCGGCGATCTCCGCTTCGGCGTCATCACCGACACCGACTCAAGACCGTCCGCCGAAAAGGTGAGCTTCACCTTCGAAACGAAGTAGGTCGGACGCCCGGCGGGCGTTGAGACGGTGCAAAGCGCTTTTCGGGCACTTCGACCGGTCGGGCTGAATGCAAGTGGATCAAAGATGCACTACCAGCGGATCGTCAGCTGGCTGCCGATCATGGGAACGACGCCGTGCGCCCCGGGTGTTCCTTCCTCCAGGCTGAGCTGCAGTTTCAGCTGCAAGTAAGGCGTGACGCGGTACGCGGGGGCGAGATCGATGCGCCAGAGATCGTTGCCCCAGGCCTGTCGGTGGGCCGGGACCGACGCCTCGCCCGGAGAATCGATGTCTGGGACCGCCAATGCGGCGTACAGCTGCTGATTCCAGCGGATCGCGCCTGAGAACTGCGGGGTGAACTTGTACTTCGCCTCCACGTAGTAGGCCGCCGTGTCGGCGTTCGTCACGGCGGGGATCTCGAAACGGGCTTCGTAAAGCTCCGCCCAGGCTTGGAAGTGATGCCAGGAGTACGAGACGTCCTGGCCCAGGACGATCTCGCGGTAGTTCCCAAGGCTGCGACCCGCGGGAATCGTCGAGGCGGCGGAGTCACGCAGATACGAACCTTCGCTAGCCGAGAAGCCCAGATCCCAGGCTTCCTCCGGGCGCAGCCCCAGGCGGCCGCTGAAGGTCGGGTTGGCCCACAGCCGCTGCTGGGGCGACCATTCGTCCGGCCGCGCCGAGAGCGATGCGTTTTTCACTTCCGCCGCGTACCGGAGAAGCCCGAAGTCGCCAAAAATGGCGGCGCCGGTGGCATAGCCCGGGCCCCAGACGATTGGCAGCCGCAGGTTTTTGTCGCGGTCGGCGACCGTCGCGGGAAAGGGCACCACGTGAGCCCACTGCAACAGCTCCGGCACCGAGCGAGCCGCCACCGCGTCCCACACGCCGGTCAGCGTGTTGTAGGGCAGGGGGGCCGTGATGAAGGGATTGTCCCAGGAACTGTGCCGGAGCGTCCAGTTGCCGACCACGGTGGCAAACTTGCCGATCTGAAAATTGAACCGGCGGGTCGGGGAGGGAGTGAAGCGGAGGACGTATTCGTCGAGGCGGGAGGTGAGGCTGCCGTCATAGCCCGGATCGAAGCCCTGGTCCACGCGCGATTGGACGAAGGCGTAGACATAGGGGCCGGCCTGGGCGTCGAGGAATACGGACAGCCGCGGCGCGAACAAGGGGGACGAGCCGCTCGTGATGAGCAGCCCAGGGTCCGGGTCCCTGGCGGCGTATTCCTCCAGGTCGAGCGTGCCGCTCAGGTGGACGCGAAAGAAGTCGTCGGGGGTGCTGACGGCCAGATGCTCCTCCAGCGTGTCGAACGGATCGGTCGCGCGGAGCAGCGGGACGGCTGCTATCAACGCGGCCGCCATCACGCCATGGATCGGCTTCATGTCCCGGCCGCCTCCCGCGGGGCCGCGGATCCAGCTCGATCCAGCTTCAGTTCGAACTCGGTCCAATCGTCCCCCGAGCGAACCAGGTGGAGATCGCCGCCGTGGATTCTGGCCAGTTCGCGAGCCAGGTTCAGGCCAAGGCCGTATCCGGGAATCTCCTCGCCGACCCGCCCCCGGCGGAAGCGCTCGAAAATGTCGCGCTGGGCTTCGGGACAGATGCCTGGCCCCGTATTGCCAATGCGGACGAACACAAAGCGATCGTCCTCCTCGCCCGTGATGCGAATCCGGCCGCCGGGCCTGTTGTACTTGCGGGCATTCTCGAGGAGGTTGTGGAGGATCATCGCCAGAAAGCGCTTCTCGCCGAAAACTTCCAGCCGGCCCCGCAGATCCACTTCGATTTCGGGCAGCGCCGGATCGGGCAGGGCACTGAAGTCATCCCTGCAGGCGTCGATCAGGTGGCGAAGCTCAACCTGCGTCCGCTCCAGCTTGAGCCGGCCCTCGTCCATGCGGGCCAGGAGCAAGAGATCCTCGATCAGGCTGGAAAGCCGGTAAGTCTGGTGGATGAGGGTCGAGATCTGCGCGCACTCCTCCGCCGTGAAATGCTCCCGCGAAAGCAGCTCCTCCAGGCCCGCGCGCAGCACGGTCACCGGCGTCCTCAACTGGTGCGAGGCGTCTGCGGAGAAGCGGGCCGATCGCTCCGACTCGACCGCCAGCTTTTCCACCGGGACTGAAAAGCGGAGGGAGAGGACCTTGCCGGCGGCAAAGGCCGCCAGCAGGACCGCGACCGTCGATCCGAGCACCTCCCAGCGCAGGCGCCCCTGGCGGGCGGCCAGTTCGGCGAGGGAGTAAGCGCAGACTTCATAGGCCGGCCGGTAGACCGAGCCCGGGTTCAGACTCTTGTAGAAAATGATCTGCTCCGTGCCCCCGACTCGCGTCTGAAAGCTCGCCTCGGCGGGAGGATCCGGTCGGGATACGGCGGCGGAAATCCTAGCCTCCAGGGCACCGCCAGGTCCGAGGCCGGCGGACGACAGATGCAGCTTCCGGTCGAGCCAGATCCCGCTGCGAATTCCCTCCCGGCGCGTGAGGGCGAGCTGGACCGGCTCGAAGCCGAGCACGAGGGCGGCGATGACTTCCCCGGTGTCCGCCGAGGCGATCGGCGTCACGATGATTTCCGAGATGCCGCCTCCCGGGCGCTCAAGGTAGCCGATTTCCTGCCGCCCAGGAAGGGTAGGCAGGCTGAGTTCCACCTCTTCCGCTGGGCCCAGTTGCCCCACCGAGTCGGCCGGCCCCGGTCTGATCACCGCCCCCTGAGGTCCGAGGAACCGGCAAAACCGCACCTGGAGCGGGGCGGGGTGGGAGGCATCCGCGGCCATCAAGTCGGCCAATTCATCCTGTGCGCTAGGATAGAGAAGGTCGAGCGCGTCGTCCTCCAGCGCGGCGTGAATGCGCGGGCGCCGGGCCAGCGCGCGGCAGCGCCCGGCCATCACAGTCTGCCGGACCTCGTCGGAATTGTGCAGTGCGGCCAGCGCACCCCGGAATTCCAGCTCGAGCGCCTGTTCCACGTTTAGCGCCAGCCTCCGCTCCGCCAGGTAGAGCACGAGCAGGGCCGTGGCCGAGATCATCACCATGGTGGCGACGAGCAGCCGGGTGCGGAAGCCGGCAACCCGGGCGGCGGATCGCGCCGGCCCCGCGTCCATCGGCTCCATCCGCACTTTCACGGAAAATCCAGGCGAAGGACCGAGCGGTCCGCGAGTTCCACCCGTCGCTCCAGCGTGGTCCTGCTGTCCCTCCAGACCTTCAGGACGTGGTGTCCAGCTGGCAGGCCCGCGAGGCGGAAGCCGCCATCAGGCTGCGTGACGACAAAGTAAGGCGTGTCCAGCACAAGGATGAGGGCCCGCATGTGTTCATGGATGTCGCAGTGGAGTGCGACGAGCCCCGGGACATCGAAGAGGACGGAGGGGATCGGCCGCTCGTCGGAACGATACCGGCCGAGGTCAAAACGCTTCGCGGCCGAATAGGAGAAGACGTCGTGGTAGGTGTCGTCGAAATTCGGGAATTGGACCCGGGTGCCTGCCTGCACCGCCAGGAGAGCCGGGACGAAGGCGAGGTCCTTTTGGGCCAGGGTTGCGAGGGGGAGGACGGGCGGCCGGGAAAACGGACCCTCCAGATAAACGACCGCCAGCGGAGGCAGGGTCGAAAGCACCCCGCCGGCGGAGACGATCTCGTAGCGCTGAATCAGCACCGGCGCCGCGAGATGACGGGGGAGCGCCACGTGCCCTGTCACCACGGCCTGCCCGAGGACGGTGGAGACGGCCAAAATCATGAGCAGACCCGCCAGGGTGATTTTCATGCCGAAAGCCGCACGGCGTAGCCCACACCGCGCAGGGTCTGGATCAGCGAAGAGGCGACGCCGGTGTCGATTTTCTTGCGCAGCCGGGCGATGAAAATCTCCACCGTGCGGGTATCGTATTCGTGGTCCCGGTGCCAAACCCGTTCGCAAAGTTCGGTGCGCGAAAACGGCCGGCCCGGCTCCTGCATGAGCACCTGCAGGACCTCGAATTCCCGGGGCGAAAGAGCGATCGGCTTGCCCGCCCGCGTGACGCGCCGGCTGCGTACCTCCATCCGCAGGTCCTCCACCTTGAGCACGTCGTCTGGCGCCGGCGTCGCGACCCGGCGGCCGAGCGCCTCGATCCGCGCGACCAATTCATCCATGGAGAAGGGCTTGGCCATATAGTCGTCGGCGCCGGTCTGGAGGCCGCGGACCCGCTGCTCGACCTCGCCCTGCGCTGTGAGAATGAGGACCCGCGTGCTAGATCCGCTCCGGCGCAGGGTGGCCAGCAGCGACAGGCCGTCGAGCCGGGGCAGATTCAGGTCGAGGACGATCAAATCCGGCGGATCGGCCAGGGCGGCGGCCAGCCCGCTGGGGCCGTCGTGCCGCGTGCTCACCGCATGGCCATAGCGGAAGAGCACGCGGCTCACGTGACCTGCCAGTTGCTTTTCGTCTTCGATGACGAGGACTCGCATATCGGGGGGCTCGAGATGGAGCATCGTCGTCCGGCCCCGTGCATTTGCAAAGGCAAAGTCGGCCCTGGGACGAGGTCATGGAATCAAACTGATGGAGGGTCCGGCCTGAGCCTGAGCGGTGACCAGCACTGCGACGCTGTCGCGCTGCGCCCACCATCTCTGGAAACGGTCGGCTCTGACGGCCAGAGGACCGGACTCGGGATCGTCCAGGATCACCCACTTCTGGCCAATCATCCCTACCACCACAACCCAATGCGCCGGCCGGGGTCCCACCTCATTCCAAAGCGCAAGCAACTCGGCCGTGATCAGGTCGCCCATGGGGGGCAGGGGCATCGAAATCATCGCGATCACCGGGCGGCCCTTGCCCAGGTTTTCCCGCAGGTCCTCCATCGAGCCGCCGTAAACGAAGGCCTGCAGGCCGAGCCGGGCCGCGAGCGCCTGCAGATCGCGCGCCGTGGAGTCGCGTGGCGGCGCTCCCGCGCTCGCCTTGAACTGCGCTGGGCTGACTCCCCAGTGTGTCGCGACCGCCGCCAGGCAGGCCGGGCCGCAGGTAAAGTCATTATCCTGCCGGATCGGCGTGACGCCGTTCACGTACACCGCGTCTTCGCTAAGCGGGAGGCCTTTGAACGAGGCGACCGAGGAGCATCCTCCCAGGATCAGCAGCGCGATCAGCCCCCCGAGGGCCGTATTGGAAAGGCGCCTCAATAGCCCCCGCCCCCGCTCCCGCCGCCGCCATGGCTGCCCGCGACGAGGATCACGCCCCCGACCAACACAACTGCGCCGCCGATGATCCACCAGCTCTCGCGGTCATCCGACCCCGCCGCCTTGGTCGTCTGGCACTTCGCATCCTTCTGCAGGTACTTGGCCAGCTCCTCTGACGAGAGCGGTATCCGGCCGGATACGACGCTCGGCGCGGGCGGCGGGACCGCAGCGTTTGCTCGCGCGTTGGGAAGGCTCTGGGTGACGGGCGTCTGGGCGGCTTGCGCGCTCAGGCCGAGGATAAGAAAAGCGGCGAAGACCGCGGTGGGTTTGAGCAATCGTTTCATGGTGATCTGATCCTTTCGGAGTGATCCGTAGCCGAAGCCGAAGCGACGGGCTGGCAATTTATGGTAACGATCCTGTTACCTCGGCCTGGGTCCTAGCGCGACGCGCAGGACTTCATTGGGGCATTCACCGCGAACCCGTTGCACGGCGCGGCAGGTTCTGCGGGATGACACCTAATGACCCCAGGATGCTCGCATTCCTTATCCGGCCCCTGTACTAGTCCCGTCCCCCAGTTCTCTCTTGAATGCGCGGAATCTGAGTTCAGCAATTTTCCTTGCCGGCTTAATTCTACTAGCCGGCTGCGCCCACGCCCCGCTTAATCGTCCGCTCTTTAGCGGTTCCGCTCTTGGCGTGCCGCAGACGGAATCGAGAAAGCAGGAGATGGGCGACGGCGATTTGATGGTAGCGCTGTTCTTCTCGGGGGGCGGCACGCGAGCCGCATCCCTTTCGTACGGGGTTTTGAAGGAGCTGGCCGCTACGCAGGTCAAAGCACCAACCCGGAACATTCGACTGATCGACAAGGTTCGCGTCATATCAGCCGTTTCCGGGGGAAGTTTTACCGCCGCCTATTATTGCCTCTACCACGAGCGGATCTTTTCGGAATTCGAGGACCGATTTCTTAAACGCGATATTACCGCATCTTTATTGGGAGAGACGTTCAACCCGCTCCATTGGCCCGAGCTGTTTTCGCCCTACTATGGACGAAGCGATTTGGCGGCGGATTTTTACGACAAGATTCTTTTCCGCGGTGCCACCTTTGGGGACCTCGGGCCAGACGGCGGAAACCCCCGCCTGATTCTGAATGCGACCGATATCGCGAACGGTGAGCAATTCCCCTTTGTGCCCGAACACTTTGCGTTGATCGGTTCGGATATAAGGACCTATCGAATTTCACGCGCCATCGCGGCCGCCTCGGCATTTCCTTTGCTGCTTTCACCCATCACTTTGAAAAACTTCCGTGGCGAACCAGGCGTGGTCGACCCCGATATGCCTCCCCGAGACCCAGCGGGTGATGGTTCTCGGCGCAACCTTCTGGTCCATAATGCTTTTCGTTCCTATGGCGACTATCGCAACAATCCCTATATTCACCTGGTTGATGGGGGGACTTCCGACAATCTCGGCTTGGAGGCGCTGATCGACGCCGATCTGGAACTTGGGGGCATGGAGAAACTGATCGAACAAACGCTGCATGCCGGCCCCCCGCGTCGATTTGTGGTGATAGTCGTGAACGCCTCGGTGAAGCACCGCGTGCGCTGGAGCCGGACAGAGGCAGTCCCGGGGGTGGCCAGTGAGCTTTGGCGGCTGGCCGATGATTTTGGGGAGCACACGGACGCCGAGTTTCTTGACCTGCTGAGAATCGCGTTGAATCGTTGGAAGACGGAATCCGCCGCGCGCCAGAAGTCCCCGGGAGCTCAGCCGGAGTACTATCTGATTTCAGTCGACCTCGACCAGCTGCGCGGAGGTGCCGACGGCACTTTCTTTGACAGCCTGCCGACCAATTTCCACCTTTCATCAACCGCGGTCGACCGGATCGTAGGCGCCGGAGAGGAACTCCTCAAAGATTCTTCGGAGTACCAACGCCTCCTGAGCGACCTTGGCGGTCCGCCCTAGCGGGCGTTGCCACCTCGCCCTGCAGCAGCTTCGCGAACGTATCCGCGTGCGGGCTCGGCCGCACTGCCGGCCGGCCCAGCATCACCGCCACAGCGGAAAGCGTGGGCGAGAATGGCCGCGCGATCAACGCGCGGGGCATGATCTTTGCGACTCCTTCAGCCAGAATCGCCGCGGCATGGTGCGCCTCCACCCCGGCGAATAGCGTCGATAGGCCGTCATTTTCCAATGCGATGAAATGCGGAACGACGCCGAAAGGTTTCAGCATCGACCGGACGTAACGCCCATAGTCGGGGAAATTCTCCCGCGCGAGGCCGATCAGCGGCAGATCGCGCAGCCGGGCGGGCGCGATCGTCTTCAAGCGGGCAAGTGGATGGGATTCGGGCATCACCAACACCGGCGAGACCCGGCGCAACTCGGTCCACTGGAATCCCGGCACCTCCGAGGCCGAGGGCTGGGGACCGATCAGAAGATCAAGACGGCCGGCGTTCGCCTGCTCGTTCATTTCGCGGGACGACAGGTCGGCAAGTTCGATCCGCACGCGCGGGCTGGTAGCCTGGAACTTCTCCAATGCGCCGGGCATGAGGCCGGCGACCAGCGACGGTGCATAGCCGATGCGCAGGACTTCGTCGCGCCTTTCGCCGCGAACCCGTTGCACGGCCCGGTCCGCCCTCGCGAGCAATTCGCGCGCTTCCTCGTAGAACACCTCGCCGGCGTCGGTCAGCGTCACTGCATTTTTTCCGCGCGTTAACAGGCGCAAGCCGAGCTCCCCCTCAAGGTCTTTCACCTGCCGGCTGAGGGCCGGTTGGGTGAGATGCAGATTCTGCGCGGCGCGGTTAAAGGAACCGTGCGCCGCGACGGCGGCAAAATAGCGGAGATGGCGCAATTCCATGGCCGGAATCGAGCAATTACTAAAAGTATGAGCGAGGCAAAAAACATGGCATTGGGCAATCGCGTGAAGTTCGGGTATTCTGACCGCGTCAACCGTCGCACAGGAAATGAATACCCTCTCCTCCTCACATGATCACCATCACCCTCATTATCGTCGGCCTCGTGGCTGTCACAGGCCTTGACAGCGCCGATTCCGGTCACAGCGGATAAAATTGTTACATCATCGCCATGAAAACACTCGTCCCTATCTCGCGGCTCTCCCTGGGGCTTATCTTCACCGTCTTCGGTCTGAATGGATTTTTTCACTTCATCCCGGCGCCGATGCCCAGCGGCATCGCAGGCCAATACGTGGGCGCGTTGTTTGTGTCCCACTACCTGGCCGTAGTATTCACATTAGAGCTTCTCGCCGGCGTGCTCCTGCTCGTCAACCGGTTCGTACGGGCGGCACTGACCATTCTCGCGCCGATCCTCGTCAACATAGCCCTTTTTCACAGCTGTATGGAGCCGAAGGGCTTCGCTCCGGCTGTAATCGCGGTCGCGCTCTGGTCGGTGCTGTTCTATCGCGAACGTGCCGCGTTCTTGCCGCTGCTGGCGGTAAACGGCTCGGCAGGTTCTACGGGGTGACACCTGCTGATTCCAGGATGCTCGCCTTTGCACCCAATTTAGGCCCTCGGATTAATCCCGAGGGCCCTTTTGTTCGCTGCGCGACAGAAACCCAAAGCAATTTTTTGAGCGGGCCACCACGGATCCCGTTCAGTTTTGGGTGGCTCCCAACCAATCGAGCAGCACCTTATGGAAGACCTTGGGCGCTTGAATTTGCGGCGAATGTCCCAGATCGGGGAATTCGATCAGGCGCACGTGCGGGATCCGGCTCGCGGCTTCCTTTCCAAGCTTCGGATAATTGCCCAGTGTCGCACGTATCGCGGGAGGCGCCGCATCTTTGCCGATGGCAGTCGTGTCCTTGTCGCCGATCACCAGCAGAACCGGCATTCGCAGGTCGCCAAATTCATAAAGCACCGGCTGCGTGTAGATCATGTCCGTGAGCAGGGCCGCGTTCCAGGCCACTCGCTCCCGTCCCGGACCGCGGTACAATCCAGCCAGCATCTGCACCCACTTCTCATATTCCGGCTGCCATGTGCCCGCGTAATAGGTGCTGCGCTCATATTCGCGGATGCGATCAGCGGTCGTCTGAAGCTCCTTTTGGTACAATGCATCGACGCTTTGCCAGGGCACGCCTTTGGCCTTCCAGTCTTCCAGCCCGATCGGATCAACGAGCACGAGCTGAGCGACCTCGTCAGGGTACATAAGCGCGTAGCGTGCCCCGAGCATGCCGCCAGTCGAGTGCCCGACGACGGTGACGCGACTGAGGCCGAGGGAAGCGAGAAGCGCGTGGGTGTTCCCCGCAAGCTGTTGAAAGGTGTATTGGTAATGTGCCGGTTTGGTCGATTTGCCAAAGCCGATTTGGTCGGGAGCGATTACCCGATATCCCGCGTGGCTCAGCACTGCGATCGTGCCCTGCCAGGTCGCGGCCACGAAATTCTTTCCGTGCAACAGGACGACGACGCGTCCGTTCGGCATCGTGGGTTTGACGTCCATATACGCCATGTGCAGCGGAATGCCCTGGCTGACGAACTCGTGCTTCAGCACCGGCCAGGGATACGAAAACCCTTCTAGTTCGGGGCCATAGGCCGGAGGCTCGTCCGATGGTAGGGAGGGCTGGGCGGTCAGGGGCAATGCAGTCGCAGCGATAAATGCGCCAAGCAAGAACGCTGAAGCTCGCGCGCAGCCCAGCGGCCTGGATTCCCTCTTGCGGAGGCGATAAAGGACCTGATGGGACACCGCACGGTAGGAGGAAGGCGTCCGCAAAGAACGTCAACCTCACTTCAAACTCGTCAGGGCGACGATGGCACAGCGGCCGCATAGAGCAGCCCGCGGCGACTGGCCGTTCGCCCCATTACGTCCGGCTCGTCGGGGTCAGAATCGCCGAAGCGGCTTACGTTACTGGCGGCGCAGCGACCGGCAACTGGCCGACCCAATGCTGCGAGAATAGTTCGACTAGGTTCCCCAGAATTGGCGTTTTGGGGTACTGGAACGTTGATTCAACAGCCTGCGAGACGGAACGAACCTGGGATCAGCGCACATTCTTTTTGTCACAAGCGAGGCGTTTTTGGCACTCATACCATATGAACATGACAGCCGAAGCCGGAATCCCTCTAGGATCCAGCGATGCAGAGCTAGTTGCGAACAGCCTTCGTGGCAATCGGGATGCCTTTGGTTTGATTGTGGCGCGATATCAGTCCCTGGTTTGCTCGCTCGCTTATAGCTCCACTGGCAGCCTGACCCAAAGCGAGGATTTGGCCCAGGAAACGTTTGCCGCAGCTTGGAAGCAGCTCTCCGGATTGCGCGAACCGGCCAAGCTGCGCTCGTGGCTCTGTGGCATGGTCAGAAATCTAAGCTATCGGTCCCGGCGCGGGCTGGGTCGCGAGCCGGCGCATGAAGCGGAGCCGATGGAAACATTGGATAAAATGCCTGCGCAGGAACCGCACCCGGCGGCGCAGGCCATCAGCCGGGAGGAGGAGGGCATCCTGTGGCGTTCGCTGGAGCGCATCCCGGAAACCTATCGCGAACCGTTGATCTTGTTTTATCGCCAGCATGAATCGATCGAACACGTGGCGCTGGCGTTGGAATTATCCGAAGAGGCAGTCCGGCAGCGGCTCACCCGGGGGCGAAAGCTATTGCACGAAGAGGTCCTCGCGTTTGTCGAAGGCTCGCTGGAAAAAACGTCGCCGGGCCGGGCCTTCACGCAGGGGGTGATGGCTGGGTTGCCCGTCATGGCGGCTTCGGCCAAAGCCACCGCCCTCGGCGCGACCTTGGGCACCGGCGCCGCCGCAAAAAGTGCCGCGACCCTTGGAACGGTCGGGGGCTGGTTTGCCATGGTGGCCAGCGCACTTGTCTCGGCGCGGACGGTAGCGGACGACGCAAAGTCGCCGCGGGAGCAGAAATTTGTCTTCTCGCTGACGGGCCTCCTGTTCGGTCTGGTCTTCCTCTACATGGCGGTCACGGGGGCCCTGGTGAAATTCGCCTTTCCTCACGCTCCATTCGGTCCCGACAGTCGACTGACCGTGGGCTATCTGTGGCCGGATATCCGACTCGCAATCGCCAATTTCCTCTTCTGCGTTCTCCTCGTGGCGCTAAATCTGTACCGCAGCCATCGTCAGCAACAAATTCAGGTCCAGGAAAAGACCTTTGACGAAAACGACTGGCAATGGCCAAAACGGGGAGCGCCATCCGCGGCGGAATTGTCCGGAGGCAAATCGAACAGGAATCTTAAGGCGGCAAAAATTATGGCGCCCGCCTGGGTTATCGTGGCCGTAACCCTGTCCCAAGTGCTACCGTGGAAACACCGGCTTGGCCAGGCTATGATGATCTCAGCTATCGTGGCGCTGGTCCTATTCTTAGTCTGGAGGCTGGCGGTCTCGGGCATGAAGATCAGGCCGCGTTTCATCGGTTGGACTGATCCGCAGTTTGCGATTCTTGTGGGTGTATCGATTCTGATTGGATCGCTGACGCTGTATTCCTTCAGTTATGATCAACGGACGGCGCGTGCATATCCGGGCGTTTTCAGGTCCGCATCCCCGGCCGAAGTTTCGACGTTCAACCTCGTCGTCTTTCTGGCCTATGCTCTTTTGATCGGAGGGATTCTCTGGCTTCGCAAACGCCACGGTTCGAAATTTTAATGGACCCTGACGGGCCGTGAGGTCGGGAGAACGACCTTCTTATTGGGTGAGTCGACGGGCCGCCAATCTAACTAATTTCAGCCGATCGTTGGCAAAGAGGAGGGGACGGCGTCTCGTGCTGCCGAGCTTCATTTGATTTCCGAAACGAGACGGACGTCGCCCAGAAGTCCGGACGAGATGGGCACGACCCGGTTGATGTCCTGCATCTGGAAGCGGTCTCCGTACTTTGCAATCAGCGGACCGTAGTCGCGCCGCGGAAGCGCAGACCAGGCGTTGAGTGCGGTGTTGAAGACGTGGAATTCGATGCGGTTCACGCCGGAATGAAGGACCCGGGTCACGTCCAGGCGATACGGCGGATGCCAAAGCGCACCGGCAGGCTGGCCATTGATCGTCACCAGCGCCGCCTCATGGATGGGCGGGTCGTAGTAGGCACGCATGCCCGGGCCTGTCCGGGTGATGAGCGCATTGGGGAGGCCATTGCGGCCCAGAACCTGCGAGGGAGAGCCCTGTTCTGTCGGAGCGTTCGGCGCGCCCGGCATAGGCTTGCCTCCACCGACTTCGAGGTAGACGGGGTGGTCGGGTGCGGAATCCAGGGAGACATCGCGGGAGTAAACCGCCTCGCCGGAGTAGCGGAGGGTGGAGGGATCGGAGATCCAGTCGGTGAGGGTGGGTTCGTTCACGGATTTGTGGATACCAGGGAAGGTCACCTTCCACGCGCTGCTGATGTCCACCGTCGTCGTTTGGACCGCTCCCGCGGGCACGGGTGCACCCTCGGGGCTCGAGAAGACGAGAACGCGGGATTCATACGGTGCCAGGCGGATCGGGAACGACTCCGCCGATGCCGGGCTGGCGGCGGTGGAGTCGGGATCCCACGCTTGGCCATATTTATGCGCGGCGGCGAAGGAGGCGGTGGTGTCGATGGTTTGGTTGCTCGTGTTGGCGACAAAGTAGACGTCAGCCGTCGGAAGCTTGCGGCGGATGAAGCCGAGCTGGCTCCTCGCGACGGTGTCGTTGGCAGGAAGCTGGAAGTCGGGCGTGGCCGCCCGGCTCAAGGCCGCGGCCAGTGCCGCCTCGTTCGGCACAAAGGAAGACTTCGCCGGGTCGAAGAGCTCCTTCGACAAGCCGGTCAGCTCGGGTATCGTCTTGCCTTCAGGGTCGATGGACGGCGCGCGGCCGACGGAGATGGCCTTGCCGCCGGCGGCGACATACGCGGCAATATTGCGCAGGGTTCCCACCGGGATGCGGTCCGTGGGCGGAAGCACGAGAATCTGGTGGGCGCCCAGGCCGACCTGGTCGATGGCACCGGCGTCGATGAAGTCCGCATTGTAGCCAGCGGAGAGAATGGCGGACATCAGCGCCGGGCTGATCAGCTTGAACATGGCCCCGCTGACGCTGGTCTGCGTGGGCTGGAAGCTGGCCCAGGCGTCGTCGGTCGGCAGGAGAATCGCGACCTGGTTGGCGGGTGCGCCCTGGCGCAGTAGGTGGCTCAGGCGGCCGATGTACGCGGTGATGGCGGGCATCACCGGATGCCACGGGTTGTGGTCGCTGAAGACGCCGGCTGCATAGAGCGACCAGCCGGGTTCGGGCACCTCGCCGGCGGGCGGCGAGTAGGGCCAGCCGTGGCAAATGATCAGGTTCTCGCCCATGATGAAGTCGACATCGGCCTCCGCCTTCATGTCGAGCGGAGTGGCGCGGAAGACCGGAGAATGCAGCCAGGTAAAGGTCTCGCCGGAGGCCACGTCATGGCCGAAGACGTGGTTGGCGGAGGTGGCCCAGCGCAGCGTCGAGAAGGCCCGCCACTGCGGGCCTTCACCCTCGGCGAGCTGGGGAATGTTCTGGCTGGAGAAGGTGACCGCCGACTCATGATAGGTTTGCGATCGGAACTTCGTATGGTGGGCGGTCGCCCAGTCGGCGATTGGCTGCAGGTAGTTCTCGTTGACCAGCTCGGTCAATGTCTTGCCGTAGTCGTGGCGGACCGTGTCGGCCTCAGGCGTGCCGCCGGCGACCAATTCGGGGAGATGCGGGATCAGATCGTACCCACGACGCTTCTTGAATTCCTCGGGCAGCTTTGGCGTCCAATCGGCGCCGAAGGCCTCAAGTGAGTCTGAAAAAATGGCATAGGGCGGAGTGGCGCCAAAAGCTTTGACCAGGGGTTCACCCACTTTCTCGAGATGTTTGGCGATCGCCTCATAGGAAAAGGGATCCAGGACGTAGCCATCGGCGTCGACGGCCGCGCGTTTCACCTGCTGGCCCGTGTGACTTTGGATGAAGAAGACAGCGGTGCGCGGCTTGTCGGAAGGCGCGATGGCGATTCGGGAGGCAGAGACTTTCAGCGGGACCGCAGTCGCGGCATCCCAGGTAACGGGCGGAGGGCCGAAATGGCGGCCGGAAGTTGGTGCGGCCGGCGGGGCAGCGGCGACGATGACAGCGGAGAGAATGGAATCTCCCACGGCGAGCTTGGGCTGGCCGTCGACGACGAACCCGGCGTCGTTGAGGTCGGTGACGGACTTGCCTTCGGCGAGGGTCGGAACGGTGACGGTCGTCGCGCCCGCGGGGACGGAAAGCTCTACGGTGCGCAGACGGGTGGCAGCTTCCTCCAGCGTAATATGCGGGCCGCCGTAGGGCCAGCCGGAGCAGAGGGTTATGTCGATGCGTAGGCCCAGCTTGCGGCCCTCCGACTGCGCGTAGGTGACGTCATCCAGCATTTCCGGCGAGAGGAAGGGAAGGTTTTTTAGACCCTTGGCGGGATCGTCGAGGACGATGGGGTACACGAAGGCAAGTTCGGCGCCCTGGATGCCGTCCGCCTTCATTTGCCGCAGCTCGTTCAGGATCTCCGGCTTGACTACGGCCGGCCCGAACCACCACCAGCGCACCATGGGCCGGGCATCATTGGGCGGATTGACGAAGTTTTTGCGCAGGGTCTCAACGGTGGGCGCGGGCGTCTGTGCGGCGAGCGCGGGGGCGAGCGCGAGCAGAAGCGCCGTCGCGAGGCTGCATGCGGCGAAGTTGCGAAGCGTGTGGAGACGGATTTGCGGGCGGTGAGGCTGGTTCATAGGAGGGGGTTGGTCAGTCTCAGTAAGGCACCAAATCAGGTATAGATTGTGGCAGACCCGAGAATACTTGTGGCATAGCAGCGGCGAGCCCATCCGCAATTTCCACTCGCTGCGAGGGGATCTCCACGGTTGCGGAGGTGAGGCCTGCGCGGTCGGCCGTGAGCGTGATGGTGCCGGGGGTGAGCGTCGAGCGGACCGCCACGCGATTGATACCGCATTCAGTGTTGAGATAGAGGTTGTTCGTTGAATCTAGAACGGCGCTGTTCAAGCCGCCGCGCCATACCGCGGGGCCGGCCACCGTAAAGCTCACCCGCGCTTCATCGGTGGGGCAGCGGTTGCCATCGGAATCAACGACTTCAAAATCGATCAGGGCGACATCCCCGCCGTCGGCTTGCAATCCCTTTGGGCCGGTGTGAACGGTGAGTTTGATCCTCTTCGGTTCGCCGGCAGTTTTAATCTCCTCCTGGGCGACGGCCTGACCGTTCTTGGTGGCTATGGCCTTGATCGCGCCCGGGACAAAAGCGACGTCTGGAAAGGCATAAATATAATCTGAATTCCCCATGTCGTTTCCGTTGAACGGATCAATAAAATGGGATGGCGATTTGTCCACGCCCTGGGATTGGCCGTTCACAAACAATTCCACGGAATCGCACAGGCATGCGGCGACGTAGACGGTCTTTTTGGTGCCGGCTGGATAGGTCCAATGGCCGATAATATGGAGATCCGGGCTGGCGCTCTGCATTACGCGGGAAACAAAGAAGATTTCCTTGGGCAGGCGGACCCCATCCACCTTGCCGCTCACCCGGAGGACTTCGCTGCCATTTTGGCGACCGTCCGAGTCGGAATCCGACCAAAAAATGGAGGAGTAAGCCGACCATTTCGCGCGTGCCGGATCGGGGTTGTCGATGCGGTTGTGCATATAAGCCGTGTAACGGACCGTGGCGGCTAGCGCGAAAGTTTCCGAGTTCAAATGCCAGACATCGCCGCCGACGCCAGGGTCGCCGCCGCGACCCGGGACGAGATGGGGCTTGAAGCCAAAGTGCGGAGGCGAGAAATCGTCCCAAATGCCGCGCGCGGCTTCTTCGCGGAAGTCTTCCACTTCGATGAGGGGAGCCTTGTCGCGGCGTTCCACGCTGTATCCGCGGAAAATTTGGCCCGGTTCGGTAATCCTGTCCGTTTGCGGGGCTTGGCCGATCATGATTCCATAGTATTCGGAGGCTGCCGTCACCGCGATGTTCAGGGCGGCAACATCATTGTCCCGGCTGCCCGTCACCCGCCCGCCATTGGGATCCCACTGTTTGCGCAGGGCCACCATTTGGCGCATGTGGTCGGCGGTAATGACCGTGCCGCCGCCCTCCCAGAAAAGGATGCTGGGATTGTTGCGGTAATAGATGATGGCGTCGCGCATGACCTCCAGCCGCTGGTCCCATTGGCGTGGAATGGGTTGGCGGCCGGGCGGCGGCAGCATGGGATCTTGTTCCTTGTCGCCGGCCGGGCATACCTCGGCGAGGCCATATTTGTCACACGCCGCCACGTCCGCCCGCTGGGGAGAAACATGCATCCAGCGAATATAATTGCCGTTGCTGGCCCGCACGAGCGCGAGGGTCAGGTCGTGCATCCAGTCCGGGTAAGCGCCGCCGAGGCCCGGCCAGTCGTTGGCCACCCGTTGGGAATAACCCGTCAGCCACACAAAATGGTCGTTGAGCCATACGCCACCCCTGCCCGCGCCACCCTTGAACTCGGTCTTGCGAAAGCCTGTTCGGGTCCTCACCACATCCGCCACTTTGTCGTTCGCGGTCAGAATCGAGTACACATCGTAGAGGCGGGGGTTGGAAACGTCCCAGAAGCGCGCGTCCGCCAGCGAACCGACGGCGGCAAATGTCCTTGTCTGGCCGCTGGGCACCTCAACGGCCTTACCGTTGAATTTCGCGCGAACCATCCCGTCGGTGTCGGCCACGACCACAGAGAGAGCGACGGCAACATCCCTGCTTGTTTCATTTCGCACTTCGGATTCCACGTGGACGTCTGCTTTTCCGGCCTGGATGTCATAATTTTTCCCATAGATATAAACTCCGGTCGTTCGCAAATTTTCATAGAGCGGAAGCGTTTGATATAATTGGTCTGTGATCACGAGTGTGGCGTCACGATTCAAACCGCCAAAATTGGGATTAAAATCCTTTACGTTCCATTCGAACGGGGTGCCCGTGGCCTCCTCTTTGTAAGTCGGGCTATTGTCCACCCGCACCGCCAGTACATTGTCCCGACCGCCAAATTCGACGAGCTTCGTGATGTCGAAACCGACGGGAACAATGCCGTCCTCATATTCGCCGATGGCTTGGCCGTTGAGAAAAAAGCGGCCCGCCTGCCGCAAGCTGTCGAATTCCAGGAAGATCTTCCGGCCCTCGGCGCCGGCCGGCAATTTGAAGTGCTTGCGATACCAGCCGACGCCCATCATTTTTTCGCCGACATCACCTCTTCCGTGACTGATGTAAGTGCGATACGTGTCAGTCTCATTCCACGTATGAGGCAGGCTCACGCTGGCCCATGCGGAGTCATCAAATCCGGCTTGGTCGGCACCCGTCACATCGCCGAAGATGAATTTCCAGCCTGGATTGAAATTGTAGGTTACGCGCGGGGAGGACGGCGGCTGGTAGGATGCGGGCATCTCGGCGCGGGCGGCGAACCCAGCCAGGAAAAATAGCGAAAAATTTCGCAGGCGGCAAAAGACGGCAAAAAATGGCGAAATGCGCATGGAGAATGTTAAAACCGATTTCTCGCCTGGGAGATCGCCGCCTCGTAGGAGGCGGCGAGCTTGTCCCAGCGTTGATTCGCCGCTTCATCGACCTGTTTCCGCGCGGACTCGGCGTCGAACCAGGCGATCGTGCGGCGGATGCCGGCGGCAAAGGGAATTTTCGCCGCGAAGCCGGGGACGAAGCGCTTGATCTTCGCGTTGTCGAACACCGCGGACACCGCCTTGTCGCCGAGCAGGGAGCCCTCCATCTCAGGAACGCACGAGATGATGAAGTCGGAGGGAATGTGGACAAAGCGGGGCGCGCCCGCCCCGGCGGCCTGCGCGGTCTCCATGAAAATCTGGTTCCAGGTGAGAACCTCGTCGGAAGTGATGTGAAATGCCTGGCCGGAAGTGGCCGGATTGCCGAAGAGCCCGATCAGCCCCCGTGCAAAATCGGTGTTATGGGTGATCGTCCAGAGCGAGTTGCCGTCGCCCGGGATGATCACGGGCACGCCGCGCCGCATGCGATCGATCGCCGTCCAGCTCCGCGCCCACGAATTGAGCACCAGCGGGACCTGCTCGTCGCCGTAGGTGAGCGAGGGGCGCACGATCACGCCGGGGAAGCCGGTCATCCGATGGGCCGCCTCGAGCTCCTGCTCGCAAGCGATCTTCAGCCGGGAGTACTCCCAGTGCGGATTGGCGAGGGGCGTGGATTCTGTGATCAGGTAGTGCGCGAGGGGCTTTTGATAGGCGCTCGCGGAACTGATGAAGAAGTATTGCCGGGTCGTGCCTCGAAAGAGTTCGAGGTCGCGGCGAATATCGGCCGGGGCAAATGCGATCCACTGCACGACCACGTCCCAGTCGTGTCCCCGGAGCGCCGCGCGGACGCCAGCGGCGTCGGCGATGTCGGCCACCAGCGCCCGGGCGCCGTCGATCGGGCTGCGCCGGCCGCGATTCAGCAGCCAGAGTTCATGGCCGGCGGCGATGGTCTGGCGGGAGACCGCCGTGCTGATCACGCCGGAGCCGCCGATGAACAGGATTTTCATGCAGGAGGGGGTGGGGGGCCGCCCGGGGCGCTGAGCGACCAGGCCCCCACGGGAATGCTGCGCAGCTTGGCCCCAGTCTCCAGGACGTAGCGTTGGCAACGCTGCGGCGGCAGGCCGGCGAGGATGCTCTCGAGATCGTCGACGACGAGCTGGCCGATGAGGGTCTGAATTTCTGGCACGCTGCCGGCGCGATGGGCTTGGATCAGGGTGTTGGGGGTGTTTCGGCCCGGCTCGTGAGGCGGTATCGGCTCTTCGGGCCACACGTCGATGCCGGCCCTGATTTGACCGCAGGCCGCCGCGGCGAGCAGATCCGGGAAGTTCACCAGGGCGGCGCGGCTCGCGAGGACGACCACGCTGCCCTTTTGCATGCTCGCAAACTGTCGCCGGCCGATCCGGCCGGTGTTCTCGCTCGTGGTCGCCGCCAGCAGGAAGACGACACGAGCCCGGGCGAAGCATTCATCGAGCGAGGCCGGAATCACGTCCATTTCCCGGAGCACCGCCGGATGGATCCAGGGGTCGTGCACGAGGAGCTCCCGGGAAAAGGGCCGAAGCAGCGGCAGCAGGGCGCGGCCGAGGTTGCCCAAGCCCACCAGCGCGAGCGGCTTGCCGTGCAGGAGAAAAGAGTCGTGGTTGTCGCCCTTGAACTCCTTGCCGACCCGCAGCGCCGCGTCGGCCTCATGCATCCGCCGGGCGAGCGAAATTGCCATCCCGAGCGCCATTTCGGCGACCGGCTGCGCATAGACCGGAGCGGTCGACAGAACCGGAATCCCGCGGCGGTGGCACTCGCCGTAGTCGATGTTCGGCAGGAAATTGCTTTCGACGTTGAAAACCGCCCGCAGGTGGGGTGCCCGGTCCAGCCGCGCCCGGTTCAGGGGGGACTGGCCGATCAGCGCAATCGCCTCAGGCAGGTGCCGGTCTACGAGCTCGGCGGAGGCCGGAGAGCCGTCATGCCAGATCACGCGGCCGAGGCGCTCGAGCCGCCGCTTGGTCGGTTCGTCGAAGATGCGCTCGATCCGGCGAGGATGGGGATCCAGCAGGATGACCCGCTCGGTTGGATGCATGATGCGAAGAAAAATTAGACCCGGAGCGAGCCGCGGAACGCCCTGCCGCTGTAGTAGGACTGCGCGCCGTTGTGATACACAAAGACCCGGCCGAAACGGCGGTCGCAAAAGAGGGCGCCGCCGAGCTTTCTGACATCAGCCGGCGTCTGCACCCAACTCGAGGATTTGGTGTCGAAATTCCCGAGCTTCTGCAGCTCCCGATACTGGCCTTCGGTCAGAAGCTCAATTCCCATGGCCGCGGCTAGATCAACGGCGTTATTTTCCGGCTTATGTTCCTTCCGCGAATCCAGTGCCTCCCGGTCGTAGCAAAAACCGGTGCGTCCCGCGGGACTCTCCGCGGAACAATCGAAAAAGATGTATTCTTCGGTTTTTTCATCGCGGCCAACCACATCCGGCTCGCCGCCGGTCCGTTCCATTTCGTGGAGCGGCCAGAGTTTTTCGCTGCTGGCCTCCAGTCGGGCCTCTACCTTGTCCCATTCGAGGCCTTGATGGCGGTTCGTGTTTTTCTCGAAACGGGCTTTCAATGCGCCGAGAAGCTCTTTCCGTTGCGTTGGCGACAGCTCTTTTTTGGTTTCAGCGCCTTTCATGGTTCTCGGCATCCCCGATGCCGCGGCTGTAGGCGAAGCTTCCTCGGCCGCTAACTCAAGGGCGAATTTTCTCCGGCATGGGGCTTGGTGGATGCGACACCGCCGGAGGGCGTTCGGCGCGGGAGACCAAAAATAGGGCTTGCACAACATTACACCTTAAGGTGTAATGTATCCATGGATCGCTTGTCGGATGTGCTAACCGCCATTTCTCACCCCACGCGGCGGGCGATTATCGGGAACCTGGCAAACGGCCCCGCCCGATTCCTGGACGTCGCGAAGCCCTTCGACACCTCCTTGAACGCGGTGACCAAACACCTGAAGTTGCTCGAAAGAGCCGGCCTCATTGCGCGCAAAAAGCAAGGCCGCGAAGTATTCATCTCTTTTCGCGGTGAACCGCTTCGGGAGGCGGCGGTATGGATGCACGAGTACGAGCGGTTCTGGAACGACCGCCTGGATCGGTTTGAGCGGTATTTTCAGGACAAAAAAATAACCACAAAACAAAACAGGAAAAAGATATGAATAAGCCAAAGAAGACGATTGAAGTTAAGGTCGAGCGAACAATCCCCGCTCCCGTCGCCGAGGTGTTCGATGGATGGTTGAATCCAAAGATCCCGGGCAATCCGTGGAATATGGCCGACAAGCTTCTCCTGAATCCGCACGTGGACGGGTTCTTCTACTGGACCGTTCACGGGATCCCCCATTATGGGAGATTCACGGAGGTCAAGCGGCCGGCTCGAATTCGGCATACCTGGATGTCACCGAATACCTCGGGGCTTGAGTCGAAGGTAACGGTGACCTTTAAGAAAAAGGGAAGGGACACCCGGATGACCCTCGTGCATTCCGGCCTTCCCGATACGGACGGGGGAAGGTCGCACGCCAAAGGCTGGAACTACTTCTTGGATATTTTCCCCGGGCAATTTGCCGCCGCTCCCGGAAGGAAAAAATAGTTTGGCCATTCCGCGAACCCGTTGAAATCTGGCGCGATGGTGCGAACTCTCCTTGTGGGCGCTTTCTGCCTGGCGGCTTCCGGCTTCGCCTCGGTCCCGACCCCCGCATTTCCTGGAGCCGAGGGCTTCGGCGCCCTTGCCACCGGGGGCCGCGGCGGCGTCGAGTTCCATGTGACCAACCTCGCCGATTCCGGCGCCGGAAGCTTCCGCGATGCCGTCAGCGAGCCCCACCGGACCGTGGTGTTCGACGTCAGCGGGGTCATCCGGCTGAAGAGCGACGTGAGCCTGAGCGGCGACCTTTCCGTGCTGGGCGAGACGGCGCCGGGCGAGGGGGTCACGCTTTACGGGGGCGGAGTTTCCCTCACCGGAAAATCCAACGTGATCCTCCGCTTCTTGCGCATGCGGGAGGGAATCGCGGGCGGCCGCGGCCGGAAATCCCTCAGCCTGAACGCCAGCAGCAACGTGATCATCGACCACTGCTCGATCGAATGGGGGCGATGGGACGACTTCGGCGCCACCGTCGGGAGCCACGACATCACCCTGCAGTACTGCCTCGTCGCCGAGGGGATCCATCCCCAGAGCTTCGGGGCGCTTATCGACAGCGTCGAGCGGGTGACGCTCAGCCACAACCTCTGGATGAACAACGAGAGCCGCAATCCCAAGGCCAAGGGCACGATCCAATTCGTCAACAACGTGATCTACAATTGGGCCATCACGGGATTGTGCGGGGGACATTCCGAGGCTGACCACGTGCTGGAAGTGATCGGCAACTACTTCATCAAGGGGCCGTCGTCCAACAACCGCTTTGCCGGGCAGTTCCTTGCGACCGACCATGTGTATCAATCCGGCAACTATGTCGATCTCGACGTCGACGGAAGGCTGGACGGTCGCCTCGTCGTCCCGACCGATTTCCACCAGCCGGACGAGAGCGGGTACACCTTTCCGACTTTCGTCGCGAAACCCACCCTGCGCCCGTCGGTCCCCGTCTCCCTGGAGCCCGCGGAGCAGGCCTTTGCCCGGGTGCTCGCCGAGGCAGGGTGCTCGGCCCACCGGGACGCCGTCGACCGCCGACTGATTTCCGAAGCGGCCTCGCTCGGGCAGAAGGGGCGGACGATTCCGCACACAGATCCGCGCGGCGAGGCGCTGGCTGGCGGGCTCGGGTCTGCCGCGCCCTGACGCGATGGGTGAAGGCGAGGTAACGGCAGGTTAGCCGACCCGAAGCCTCGCGTTCGTTCATTCCAGTGTTGATTTCCGCTGTTTTGTCGGTCACCCCCGTCGTGTTGTTGCATGATCGCGCCTGCGATCATGCATGGCCCGCTTACCCCGCATCCGTGGTCCCGCCCGATTCCGAACAGACCCGTTGGTTCACCGAGGAGGTGCACCCGCACGAACCCGCGCTCCGCGCCTACCTGCGCAGCTGTTTTCCCACCCTGCAGGACATCGACGACCTGGTTCAGGAAGCCTACGCCCGCCTCCTCCGCGCCCGCACCACCGGCCTGGTCGGCCATCCCCGGGCCTACCTGTTCGCCACGGCTCGCAACGCCGCATTCGACCAGTTCCGGCGCGACAAGATCGCTTCGATCGGCGGCACCTCGGAGATCGAGCGGCTGGGCGTTGTCGCCGCCGGCCCCGACGCCGCCGAACGGGCCAGCCACAATCAGGATCTCGAAATGCTCCACGCCGCCATCGGCGCGCTGCCCGACCGTTGTCGCCAGATCTTCACCCTGCGCCTGGCCTACGCGATGTCCCAAAAGGAAATCGCCGCCCAGCTCGGAATTTCCGAAAGCACGGTTTCCGCCCAGCTTGTGATCGGCCTTCGCAAGTGCACCGCCTATGTGCGGACCTTCCGCCGCTGCAAATAAAATGAACCGGGACGAACATTCTCGCGACGACGACGTCCGGCGGATCGAGCAACAGGCCGCCGAATGGCTTGTCAAGAGCGACCGCCAGCTCGCCGCCGCCGAGCAGGATCGGTTCTTTCAATGGCTCGCGGCCGACCCGCGCCACAGCGAATCCCTGGCCCGGTACCGGGAAACGTGGCAGGAATTCGCCCAGCTGGCGCACCATCACCCGGAGCCCGATGGCGAGCCGAATCCGGACCTGTTTGCGCGTTCGGGGCGGTCCAGCGCCTGGGCCTGGCGGGGAGCGGTTGCGGTCGCCGCCTGCGCTGCCATTGTCATGCTCGCCTGGCGCACGGATCGATCGCCGGAACGGGCCGATCGCCCTCCCGCATCCGCCCCGGGGCAGACGCACCGGATCCTCGACGACGGCTCCGTCGTGGAACTCGACCGCGACGCCGTCATCGACGTGCATTACACCCCGACCGAGCGGCGCGTCAGCCTGCTGGCGGGTGAAGCGAGTTTCACGGTCGCAAAAAACAAGCAGCGACCCTTCATCGTCCGGGCCGGTGGCGTCGATGTGCGCGCCGTGGGCACGGTTTTCGATGTCAGGCTTGATGCCGCGCGAGTCGAAGTTCTCGTCAGCGAAGGCCGGGTGCGGGTGAGCCCGCCTGCGCCCCCGGCTCCCCGCTCTGAGGATCAGGCAACTCTCCGACCGCCCGCCGATCTGCCGGTGCTGGTCGCCGGACAACGGGCGGTCGTTTCGCTCCTCCCTGGCGCGCCCCCGCCGGTGGTGGCAGAAGTCACCCCGGATGAGATGGGTCGGTTGCTCGCCTGGCAGCCGCGCCTGCTCGACTTCACCTCGGCTCCCCTGGCCTCCGTCGTCGCGGAATTCAACCGTCACAGCCGCACGCGGGTCGTTATCGGCGATCCCGAGATCGCGGGCATCAGCATCGACGCCACTTTCCGCTCCGACAACATCGACGGATTCCTGCGCCTCCTCGAATTGTCCGTCGGCATTCAGGCCAGACGGTTGCCCGACGGAGACATCGAGTTGCGCCGGGCCCGCTGATTCCGGCGTCGCGCCCGGTCGCCGGCCGTCTCCGGCGGCCCATTCGATCGGATTACTCAGATTTCTTTAGGGGAAATCTCGGTTGGCGCGTCTTAGTTGCAACCCCACCTACCCATCATGCCCCACCGTTCCCGATTGCTGACAGCGATTGATTTCCTGATTCGCTTCGCGCCCGTCGTCCTTATCCTCGGTCCCTCCGCCCGCGCGGCTGGCGCCGTCCAACATCAATTCGACATTCCTGCGGGCGAGGCCGTCGCCACGCTCAAACTGGCGGCGCAGCAGGGAGGCGTGGAAATCATGTTCCCGGCCGACGTCGTCAAGGGCATCCAAACCCACGAGGCGCGGGGGGCCATGTCCATCGGCGAAGCGCTTGACCGCATGCTGGCCCGAACCGGCCTCATCGTCGTGCAAGACGAGAAGACCGACGTGATCGCCGTCCGCCTGAAGGATCCACCGGAGATCGCCGAAAAAAAAGTTTCAGGCCGCCCCGGTGACGCGGCGGCCGTTCTCCCGGTCAATGGGGTTCCCGCCGCCTCCGCCCAGCCCGCGAACACTCCAGCCGGCAGCGCAGGGGTGGTCGTCATGTCGCCCTTTGTGGTCAATACATCCCGGGACCAGGGCTATTTTGCCTCCAGCACCCTTTCAGGCACGCGCCTCAGTTCGAAGATCGAGGATCTCGGATCCTCGATCTCCGTGGTCACCAAGGAACAGCTGAATGACACCGCGGCTGTGGACATCAACGATATCTTCAAATACGAGGCGAGCACCGAAGGAACAGCGCAATTCACGAGCGTCACCTACGACCGCACGTTCATCAACGACGACGTCGCCAACAGCCCCCAGAACGCCAACCGGATTCGTGGGCTCAGCCCAGCCAACGTCGCCCTGGACGGCTACAGCACGTCGAACGCCGTGCCACTCGATTCCTACAACGTCGAATCGGTGGAAATAAGCCGCGGCCCCAATTCCACCATTTTCGGCCTCGGCAACGCCTCGGGCACGGTCAATCTGATCCCCGTCCAGGCCCAGCTCGATCGCGACTTGAGCCGCTTCACCCTCCGCGGCGACAGCTATGGCGGCTACCGCGCCAGCTACGACCTCAACCGGGTGCTCGACGAGGGGAAAGTGGCGTTTCGTGTGCTCGGCCTGCATGACACCGGTGGATTCATCCGCAAGCCCTCGCTCGATCACACCGACCGCTACCAATTCAACGTCACCCTCCACCCCTTTTCCGGAACGATCATACGCGGTTCCTGGGAGCACTATGACGAGAATTATTCGCGTCCGAACACCAACACGCCGCGCGACGAGGTCAGCTACTGGCGGGCGGCGGGGAGCCCGACGTGGAATCCGGTCACGATGACAGCCTCGGTGGGCGGAATCGCGCAGACGAAGCCGATTCCCTATACGGTCGAGAACGCCGGCGGACTCCCCAGCGGCCTGGTCTCGCTCGCCAACGGCAACCGCCCTTTTGCGTTTATCGACGGGGGCGGCGTCCAGCTTTTGACGGTCGAGCACGAGTCGAGCACGGCGATCCCGGGCGGCGGCACCAATGCGAACGTCCGCTACGTCAATTCCGGCTACGTCCCCCAGGATTTGGCCACCTATCCGGCCATCAACAACAAGTCCGTCTATGACTGGACCAAGATAAATTACGCCGCTCCCAACTGGGGGCAATTGCACGCCCGCACCTACACGGTGGAGCTCGAGCAAACCATCCTCGACACCGGCCGCCAGCTTCTGGCGGTGCGCACGGGCCTCTACCAGCAGGAGTCCGAGAACTTCACCCGGATCTACATCGGCAACTCCGATGCCGCGGCGCCGGTCCTGCTCATCGATCCAAACCAGTACCTGCTCGACGGGAGGCCCAATCCCTACTTCCTGCACCCGATGATCACCGGGTCCGCTCCTCGGGCAAAGACGTATCCGGAGAAAAACTTCACACACCAGGCGATCGTGGCCTATCAGCTCGATCTCACCAAGGAACCCAGCTGGATGCGTTGGCTCGGGCGGCACCGGCTTACCGGCTACGCGGAGCTGCACCAGATCATCAATGCTCCCGCCGGCATCCTGTACCGCGACATGGTTGCGGACGACCATGCCTGGATTGCGACCGGAGCCGCCCGGGTCAACACCACGGACTACCAGCTCTATCCGCGCTTCTATATGGGCGGGGCCAGCGGCAACATCAGCTATGCGCCGACCATGCCGCATCAAATCAACGGCAACCTGCCTTATTATTGGTACAATGGCGCAACCCAGCAGTGGATCACGGAAAACGTCAATTTTCAGCAGGTATATGCCGGCAATCAGAAGCAGAAGCGCCAGATCAGGACCGATGGCCTGGCCGTGCAGGACTTCTTCCTCAACGATCGGATCGTAACCACCTTGGGCATTCGCGAGGACCGCAACCGCATCTATCCGGGGCCCTCCGCGCCCGGCGCCGTGCAGGATCCGGACACCAAGTATTACACCAATATCACCGCGCTCGACGCTTTCGACGCCAACAACTGGTCGGAGCAGCGCGGCCTCACGCGGACGAAGGGCATCGTCCTCAAGGTGACCCCGTGGCTGGATCTCGCCTACAACGATGCGACCAGCTTCGTGCCTGCGACGCTCGCATATAATCTCTACGGGCAAGTTCTTCCCGATCCGAACGGCCGCGGCCGGGACTACGGCATCACCCTGAAATTCTTCGACGACAAACTGATTTTCCGCGCGAACCGCTACGAGACCTTTGAGCAAAACACCCGCAGCGGTCAGGGCGCGAACGCCATCCGGGCGAACCAGATGGATTTCAGCACCAACAGCTCGCTGCCCGACCTCTTCAATGACGCCACCAACTGGTACCTCACCCAGAATCCGGGTTTTTCCCTCGCCCAAGCCCAGGCGGCGGCTTCCACCTACGTCGGATTCTCGCCCCAGATCGCCAGCGTGATCGAAAGCGTGAAGACGAGCCTGATCGACGACGTGAACAACGACTCCTCCAAGGGCTACGAGTTTGAGGTCAACTACAACCCGACGCGATTCTGGACCCTGAAGGCGACCGCCTCCAGGCAGAAGACGGTCAACACCAACCTGTCCGCCGACGTGCAGCAGTACATCAACGAGCGGCTTCCGTTCTGGATGTCGACCAAGGATCTGCTCACCGGCAACCTCTGGTGGAACGAGCCCTATGACTCGGCCAACGATACGCCGCAGTCGTACTTCACCAATCAGGTCAACCCAAACGTCCAACTGGCCGCGGCGCTGCAGGGCAAGCCGCGTCCCCAGGAACGCCAGTGGCATTCGGCCTTTCTGACCAACTACCGCCTGGCCGGCATTACCAACAATCCATTTTTCAGGAATATGAACGTCGGCGGCGTGCTGCGCTACGAGAGCCGGGCGGCGATTGGCTTCCTCGGCGGCCCCGCGCAGCCCCCGGACAACCAGCCGCACACTTTCGACCCGAACAAGCCGATATACGACAAGGGCAGATACTACCTCGATCTGGATGCGGGCTACAATTTCAAGCTGTATCAGGGACGCGTATTGACCCGCGTGCAGCTCAACGTCGTGAACGTGCAGGAAAGCGGCCGGCTGCAGGCGACCGGCATCAATCCCGACGGCACCGTTTCGAATTACCGCATCATCGATCCCCGCAAGTTCATCCTGACGGTCACCTTCAGCATGTAAATGGCCGCAGGAGGGGCCTCGCCATCAGAGGCCTGTTTTTGTCTCGAAGGGAATTCGACAGGGTCAGGCTGAAAAAATTGATATGCAGGGCCAGTGAGGACTGGAGCATTGGTAATGCCATCGGGCGACCGCTTCGCATCCCGGGCCGTGTCCGCGCGTGGGAGCTCCGATCCGCCGGGTCGCTCGGTCGCTCAACTTCCGCAGCCTGACCCTATCCAAATGATGCCGTTGGCCGAAATCGCCTTTGCGTCGAATATTTTGTCCGATTTCGCCACGCTGTGGTAGGTAATATGTAGACCTATGAACGATGATTCCGCGCTTCTCCGCCAGTTTGTCGAGAACCGCTCCGATGAAGCCTTTTCCGAATTGGTGCGGCGCTACGTCAATCTCGTCTATTCCACCGCACTGCGCGAGACCCGGGGGGACATCCATCGGGCCGAGGAGGCGACGCAGTTGGTATTTATTGACCTCGCCCGCAAAGCATCGTCGCTGGTCAACCGCACCGTTCTGGGCGGCTGGCTCTATCTCGGCGTTGCATTCGCCGTTGCGAGATTGGCGCGCTCCGAACGTCGCTGGCGTCTGCGCGAACACGAGGCGAACACAATGCATGAATTGAATGCCGAATCGTCCGCTCGGGATGTTGATTGGAACCGGCTTCGGCCAGTTCTCGACGCCGTTATGCGCGAGATGGGACAGTGCGATCGGGAGGCGGTTCTCTTGCGCTTTTTTGAAGGGCATTCGTTCTCGCAAATAGGAGAGCGGCTGCGTCTCACGGAGGATGCGGCCCGCAAGCGGGTCGAACGGGCTCTTGGCAAGCTGCAGAGCCTGCTGGAGCGGCGAGGCATCAGATCGTCCGCCGCGGCGCTCGCCTCGGTGTTGGCGACCGAAGCCGTAACGGCGGCGCCACCTGGACTCGCTGGCGCTGCCGCGGGAGCTGCCCTTATGGTCAGCAGCGGCACGATTGGGATTTTTGCCCTTATGAGCACAACCAAATTGATTTTTGGGATAGTCGGCGTGGCAGTGTTGACGGGTGCGGTCGGTTACACACTCAAGAATCGGATCAGCCTCGAACAGACGCCGCTGCTGCAGGCCCTTCCGTTGCGAGCAACCGAGCAGCGGCAATCCAACTCTGGCGATGAACTGGCGCGCTTGCAGGCGGAGAACATGGCGCTGAAAAGCGTCCGCGCCGATCTCGAAGTGCGGTTGGCGCGAAGACTGCGATCGCCCGCGTCCGGCATTGTGCCCGAAGGGATGAAGCCAATCAGCGCTTGGAAGAATGCGGGGAGGGCTACGCCCGACGCGGCGATTGGCACCGTGCTCTGGGCTGCAAGCTCCCAGGACGTGGATACTCTGGCGTCGATGATGGCGCTCACGCCGGAAGCGCGGCAGAAAGCTGAGGCGCTGTTTGCAGGGTTGCCCCAAGCGACCCAGGACGAGTTTGGTTCACCCAACAAACTACTCGCGACACTCAACCTAGGGGACATTCCTTCAGAGCCTGTTCTCACAGGCGTGCAGGTGCTCGGGCCCAAACGGCAGAACGCCGATGATCAGGATATGGAAATGAGCACGCTCCTCGCTTTTTCGGATGGGACGACGCAAACGATCGACTATCCTCTTCAGCGCCAGGGAGACGGCGGCTGGAGCCTACGAATCGTACCCGGACTCGTGGACCGCTGGGCGCGAACCATTGGCGGAATCCCAGCTACTTCAGGCGACACTCAAAACAGATAACAGGTCAATCCGATGGGGTCGGACCCGATCTCTTCGGATGGTTGCGGGTAACACCCCATGGCGGACGGATGATATTTCGTCTAGAATGGCCGCGATCCGCCCGATCACTCACAATGATTTTCACCGCACCAGAGCAGACCGGCGTTCGCCTTAGCGAACGCGACTTCAATGTCCTTTTTCGCGAGGCCCGAACGCACAGCGCATGGCTCGACCGCCGCGTTGACGACAGTCTCCTGCATCAACTCTACGACTTGATGAAATGGGGACCGACCAGCGCCAACTGTTGCCCCGCGCGGATTGTCTTCCTGCGCACCCCGGAGGCGAAAGAAAGGCTCCGGCCGGCGCTCCAGGCGGGCAACATCGACAAGACGATGCAGGCCCCTGTCACCGCCATCATCGCCTACGATGCGAAGTTCTACGAGCTGCTGCCGCGACTCTATCCTGCGATGCCCTCCATGAAGGATATGTTTGTGAAGTCGCCGGAATTGGCGGCTTCCACCGCGATGCGCAACGGCTCTCTGCAAGGCGCCTATTTCATGATCGCGGCGCGGTCGCTCGGCCTCGATTGCGGCCCCATGTCCGGCTTCGACAATGCGAAGGTCGACCAGGAGTTTTTCCCCACCTCGGCGCCTGGAACCGGCGCAACGGTTGGGGCGTTCATCGCAGCGGGCCCCCTGAAATCGAACTTCCTCTGCAATCTCGGCTATGGGGACGCCACGAAACTCCATCCACGCGGTCCACGCCTCACATTCGACGAGGCCTGCCGGTTGCTCTGAACCCGTTGTTCCTCGGACTCAGAATCTGAAGGTCACCGGTTCAAATCCAGCCCCTGCACTCCATAAAGGCTCTCGCGCCTGTCCGCGGCGTTGTTCCCTACCGGGCCTTCCTGCGATGGATCATGATCGTGTTTCCATCCGGGTCGGACACGACCGCCATCCAGCAGACGGGCGTCTCGTGCGGGCCAAATTTCAGGGTGACATTGTCCTTCCGCAGGGCCTCCACCGCGGCGTCGAAATCCTCCACCTCGAGCGAGGCGACGCCGCCCGATGACGAGGGGCTGAAGAGGGGCGCGCCGCAGCCGATCGCCAGGGTCGCCGGACCGATGTCGTATTCGATCATGCCCTGTTTTCCGTCGGGCGAGAGGTAGGTCTTGCTTGGCTTGAGCCCCAGGGTCCCTTCGTAAAAAGGGCGGGAGACGGCGAGGTCGGTGACGGCGTAGACGAAGAAGGCGAGGTCGATGACTTTCATCGTGGTTTATAGCAGGCTCCCGGCCTCGAATTTACAAGTCGGTGATCGGCTCATACCGCGGCACGAGGACCTTCATGATAGCCCATGCCACCAGGTAGCTCAGCGCGCAGACGAGGAACATGATGAGATAGGCCGTTTGGGGAGTGCTGATGAATGCGTCCGTCAGCCGCCCCGCCAGCTTCTGCACCACGACGCCGCCGAGGCCGCCTGCCATGGCGCCGATGCCGGTCACCGAGCCGACCGCCTTCTTGGGAAACATGTCGGATACGGTCGTGAAGAGATTGGCGGACCAGGCCTGGTGGGCCGCTGTGGCGATGCAGATGGTCGCGACGGCGAGAACCGCCGCCCAGTGCCCGAAATGACTCACGTCGCCGAAATACTGGGTACTGAGGACGCTCAGGGGGAATATGGCGATGATGAGCATCGCGAGCATCCGGGCCTTGTAGACGGGCAGGCCCCTCTTCATGAGCGTCATCGGAATGCTGCCGCCGTAGATGCTCCCGACGATCGCGACGCCGTACACGATGAACGTGGGCAGCCGGACCTGCTCGGTCGTCATGCCGAACTGCTTGCGCAGGTAGTCGGGCAGCCAGAAGAGGTAGAACCACCAGATGCCGTCGGTCATGAACTTGCCCATGAAGAAGGCCCAGGTCTGGCGGTACTTGAAGAGGCTGCCCCAGGAGACCTTCGCCTTGTCGACGCCGACATCATCGACCGGATTCTCATCCCTGTCGCTGTGGATGTAGGCATATTCGGCCTTGGAGAGCCGCTTCTGCTGGCTGGGGGTGTCGTAAAGCAGGAACCAGAATATCAGCCAAACGAAGCCGGCGAGTCCGGTGATGATAAAGGCCATCTTCCAGCCTCGCTCGCTGCCGAAGTGGATCATGCACCAGGGCACGAACAGGGACGCTATCATTGCACCGACGTTCGATCCGCTGTTGAAGATGCCCGTGGCGAGGGCGCGTTCCCGCTTCGGAAACCACTCGGCCACCGTCTTGATGGAGGCGGGGAAATTGCCGCCCTCGCCGATGCCGAACGCACTGCGGACGACGATGTGCATCGCCACGGTCCGACCGACAAATGCGTTCAGGACGCCGAACGTGGACCACGTGATGAGGGATAGTGCGAGGCCCAGCTTCGTGCCGATCTTGTCGATCACCCAGCCGGCCGCCACGGTCATCCCGGCGTAGAAGAAGGTGAAGGAGGAGGTGAGGTTTGAAAAGTCGGTGTTGGACCATCCGAATCCGCCGTGGGAGATCGGGGTGCAAAAATATTCTTTCAGGTAGCTGATGACCTGGCGGTCGAGGTAGTTGACCGTTGTTGAAAAGAGGAGGAGCCCGCAGATGACCCAGCGATAGTTGCCTCCGGCGGAGGGCTTTGACGTCGCCGCGAATGCGGCGGGGGAGGCGGGAGCGGAATCAGCCATGGTCGTCCTAGGGGTGGGGTTGGGAGGAAGCCGAACCCCGAATCTCAAGGTTTGCCGGACGCTGCTCAAGCACAATGGCCGGCCGTTTCCGCAGGGCGGCTTCCCGGCTGGATTTTCTTGGCAGGTCAGGGGCCTCGTGTGAGCCTTGGCACCTTCCCCGATGCTCTCGCCCAAGAGTCTGCTTTTTGCCCTGCTGACCTGTTCGTGCGCCACCGTCGCGGCCGCGGCGCCCTACGCCCGCCTCTATGTCTTCGGTGACAGCTACTCGGACATCGGCGCCGGCTACATCGACGGAAACGGGCCGACCGCGGTCGCCTATCTTGCGTGGCACATGGGCCTGGAATTCGCACAGCCCCATGCGCCGGATTGCGCGGGCAAGAGCCTCGATTTCGCGGTCAGCGGCGCCCGCAGCGGGGAGGGCGATGGGCGGCACGTGAAGGACCAGCTTCTGGGGTACGGCATCATGAACCAGGTGCGGGACTTCGCGGCCCGCGTGCACTCCGGCGAAATCCGCTTCGACCCCGACGCGACCCTCTTCTTCATCGCAGCCGGACTCAACGACCGGACGCTTCCGACGGAGACCACGGTCGCCAATATCAGCCGGGAAATCGAAATCCTGAAGGGCCTGGGCGGCCGCCACATAACGGTGGCTCTTCTGCCCACGAAGATCCCTTCGTTCAGCGCCGTCGGAAAGCGGCTCGATCCCGCGATCGAAGACCTGGTGCGGCGGGAGCGGGAACAACTGGGCGTCGATCTCTGGCTCAACCACTGGGGGGCGGATTTCGACGAGGTCATGGACCACGCCGCGTCGTACGGCTTCGTCAACACCACGGCGCGCTGCGCCGGCCGGGACATCTTCAACGAGGATACGACGCCGCGAGGCGACCCCGCCACGTACTATTTCTACCACGAGGGCCATCCCTCCACCGCCGTCCATCGCATTGTCGGACAAAAGCTCTACGAGGAAGTCTCCGCGCAGGCCACCCACCCACGCTGACGGTTCGCACCTCTATTTTTCCGGCCCGAAAGTGAGCTGGAACGCGAAGTAAGTCTGGTAGCCCCTCGGCCCCTGGATCGCAGGACCCGCGGATGCCAGGATGTGGGTGGTGTCGCTCAAGTCCCATGTGACGCCGAAATTCACCTGGCTGGTGGATCCGCTTCGCCGTGTCTGCGGCGTCTGGTGGAAGACTTCGACCCCGGCTGCCAGGTTCTTCAGGACCTGGTATTGCACGAGCCATCCCAGGAACCAATAGTCCCGATTGCCGCTTCCGGGATTGATCCAGTAGCCTCCTCCTCCGTAGGTCGTCCAGGGACCAAAGTTCTTCTGGAGCCATACGGGCAGGAAGACCTGGGTATGTCCGTCGCTCAATCCTTTGGACCTGTCTCCGGTCGGCACCTCCACCAGCGGGAAGACCGCGATTTCGGGCGAGGAGCTGGATTCCGCGAGGAAACGGTATTTTATGCCGAGCTCGGTGTTCCCGTAGCCGAATTGGCGGGGTGCGCCCGCCGGGGAGTCGAACGCCTCGGGTGCGATCAGATGGACCTGCAGGTTCGGCACCAGGCCGTAGTTCACCTCCACATGCGGGAGAGTGCCGGAGGTATCATCCGGCGTGTGCATGGTCTGTGAGGCGAGGTAAACTTCCCAATGCCGGTATTCCACGGGCTCCGGATCATCGGTAACGAATGGGGGCCCTGCGTGAGCCATCGGAGCGACTGCAAGAAGGAACGAAACCAGCGGCAGAATGGTTCGGCTGCTCCCCTCGTGCGAACGAAAAAATTGAAGCGCGCCCAGCGGATTCCAGGGCCTTCGTTCTGTCTCTGGCATGGCTTTGCCACCATCGCATGGGCTTCGGCGGTTGTCCACCGGGTCTTGATGATCGTAGGCGCTGATCGCAAAAGTTGCGCGCGAATGCCCGGGTGGCCAGCCCGGATATCTCATGAACACAGGATGAAGATGGGCAAAATGCCGGAGGAGAAAAATCCGACGCCAAGCGAAGATGGGCTTTTAGCCCTTCGAGTGAGGATGAGGGTTTTTCCACCCGGGACCTTGCCCAGATTCGCCTGTGCTTCGTGAAACAACCGGGCTAGGGTGGGTCGCTCATGGCCCTTATCAGTCTCCTCGATATCAGTCTCAGCTTCGGTGGT
>Ga0265320_10000075_pt1 | contig 86213 bp, 65 predicted proteins | sample 4827metaG_FD_202087 | JGI IMG/M metagenome (GOLD analysis project Ga0265320, IMG submission 202087) | Rhizosphere microbial communities from Carex aquatilis grown in University of Washington, Seatle, WA, United States - 4-8-27 metaG | ecosystem: Host-associated > Plants > Roots > Rhizosphere >...
GATCCCGAAACCCGCGCCCGAGCTTGTTTCCTTCGGTCGGGAGCGAGTCGAGGTAGCGCGCGGACGCGAGCTTCGCCGTCTTCAAGGTGTACTCGGCGCTCGGCCCGCCGATGACGATCGCGAGGTGATACGGCGGGCACGCCGCGGTCCCGAGCGAGCGCAGCTTCTGCTCCACGAACGCGAGCAAGCTCTCCGGATTCAAGAGCGCCTTCGTCTCTTGATACAGGTAGCTCTTGTTCGCCGAACCCCCGCCCTTCGCCATGAAGAGGAACTTGTAAGCGTCGCCGTCGGTCGCGAAAATTTCGATCTGCGCCGGCAAATTATTTCCGGTGTTCGCTTCCTTGTACATGTCGAGCGGCGCCATCTGCGAATAGCGGAGGCTCGACGTCAGGTATGTGTCGAACACGCCGCGCGCGATCGCCGCTTCGTCGCCGCCACCGGTGACGACGTATTGCCCCTTCTTGCCCATGACGATCGCGGTGCCCGTGTCCTGGCACATCGGCAAGACGCCACCCGCCGCAATGTTCGCGTTCTTCAGCAAGTCGAGCGCGACGAAACGGTCGTTCGGCGACGCGTCCTCGTCCTTCAAGATGCGCGCGAGCTGCGCGAGGTGTCCCGGCCGCAACAAATGCGCGATGTCGTGCATCGCTTCGCGCGTCAGCAGCGTCAGCGCTTCCGGCGCGACTTCGAGAAACTGCTTCCCTCGCGCCTCGAACGTCGCCACGTGGTCCGTCGACAGCAATCGATACGGGGTTTCGTCCTTGCCGAGCGGCAGTATCTCTTGAAACGCAAAGTCGGGCATGGGTTCTCCGGCGCGCAGGCTAGTGTCGCGTCTCAAAAGTCGCAATTGCCCGGAGAAACGGAACCCGTTTCGCGGCCGTGCCACCGCGACGCATCGCCAAGCAGATTTTGCCGCGGAACCTTTGTCGACGGCGCGCTCGTGCTGCACGGCGTTGCTGAGCCCGGTTCGCCGATCTAGGTTCGCCGCGATGATGCCGTGTGACCTCCCGGGCGCGGACGACGCGCGTCCCGAACTCCCCGTGACGCTGGCCGGCGGCTGTCATTGTGGCGCGGTTCGCTTTCGCGTGACGTTACGCCGCTGGCTCGCGTCGGATTGCAACTGCTCGCTCTGCACCATGAAGGGTTACTTGCACCTCATCGTGCCGCAGGGCGACTTCGAGCTCCTCTCGCCGGAGAGCGCGGTCACGACGTACACGTTCAACACCGGCGTCGCGAAGCACCATTTTTGCAAAATCTGCGGCGTGCATTCGTACTACGTGCCGCGCTCGCATCCCGACGGGTTCAGCGTGAACGCGCGCTGCCTCGACGAGCCGCATCTCGAGTGGTTCGACCTCGAGCCCTTCGACGGACGAAACTGGGAAGCCGCGGCGCCCACGCTGCGATGAAGACCCGGCGAGCGTCCCGAGCGACGAAAACGCGAGCGCCCGAACCGCCGACCACGACGAACGGCGCGGCCGGCGCGCGTCCCCACGAGGACGACGAGCGGCGTATCACGGGCCCCTTACTCGCCTGGTACCGCAAGCATCGGCGCGATTTGCCGTGGCGGCGAACCCAGGACCCGTACGCGGTGTGGGTCAGCGAGATGATGCTCCAGCAAACTCAAGTCGCGACGGTGCGCGACTACTACGAGCGCTGGATGAAGCGCTTTCCGACCGTCGCCGCGCTCGCGAAGGCCGACGAAGACGACGTGCTGCACGCGTGGCAGGGCCTCGGCTATTACTCGCGCGCGCGAAACCTCCGGAACGGCGCGCGCGCCGTGGTGACCGAACACGGCGGGCGCGTGCCGAACACCGTGGAAGCCTTGCGCGCGCTTCCGGGGATCGGTCCGTATTCGGCCGGAGCGATCGCGAGCATCGCGTACGGCGTGCGCGCCGCGCTCGTGGACGGCAACGTCGTGCGCGTCTTGTGCCGGCTCTTCGGGCTGCGCGGCGACCCGTCGCGCGGTCCGCTCAAGAGCGAGCTCTGGCGCCTCGCCGAGCGGCTCGTCCCCGAAGACGCCCCGGGCGACTTCAATCAGGCGCTGATGGAGCTCGGCGCGACGACCTGCACGCCGCGGTCACCGCGGTGCGATGCGTGCCCGCTCGCGCGCGAGTGCGTCGCGCATCGAGACGGCGTGGCGCTCGAGCTTCCCGAGCTGCCGGCGCGCGACGCGCCGATCCCCGTCGCGCGCGCCGCGGCCGTCGTATGGCGCCGCGGGCGTGTGCTCGTCATCCAGGTGCCCGACGACGCCGCGCGCTGGCGCGGGATGTGGCAATTTCCGAACACCGACGTCCGAGCCGGCGAAACCCCGGCGCACGCCGCCGAGCGAGCCCTCCGCGAGGCCGTCGCGCTCGACGCGCACGCGGGCGAAGCGGCGTTCACCGTGCGTCACACCGTGACGCGTTACCGGATCACGCTCGACGTCCATCCGTGCACGTCGACGAAGGGCGCGCCACGGGCCGTCGGGTGTCGCGCGTTCGCGTGGACCTCACCGGAGGAGCTCGACGCGCTCGCGATGCCCGCCGCGCATCGACGCATCGCGAAGACCCTGAGAACGGGTGATGGAGCGGGGTAGAGCTGAGGGCTAGAGCAAAAGGGAGAGCAAGTGGGGGGGTGCTCACCGCGGCAGAGAGGCGATTGCGCCGGTCGCCGCAGGGGCTGCAGCGAATCCCATCGCGTCGAGGGTTTCGCGGACGGCCTGGTCGATGGGCGTCGCGGAGACGCCGAACGCGGCGCGAAACGCCGAGTCGTCGAGGCGGTACGGCGTTTCCCACTGGTAGATCATTTCCGCGAGCGCGCCGGCTTCGCCCATGAAGAGACCGACGACGCGGAGGAGCCACGTCGGGAGACGAAAGAGTCGCGGCTTCTGGCCCGCGGCCTCGGCGAATCGCGCGACGATCTCGCGCGTGGTGCCGTTCCAGGCGACCGGCAGATGCCAGACCTTGCCGGCGGCGGCGGGTTCGCGACCGAGCACGACGAGACCCTCGGCGACGTCGCGTGAGTAGCTGTACGCGTGCGGCAGGTCCGGATCGCCGAACACCATCGCCGACTGGCCGCGCCGGAGTCGCTCGAAGAACGGCGCGCCGAGCACCGTCGAGTTGCGGCCCGTCCCGGGCCCGAAAAAATCGCCGGCGCGCCCGCACGCGACTTCGACGTCGCCGCGCTCGTGCGCCGCGAACAATTCGCGCGCGAGCCGCGCGCGGAGCTCGCCCTTCTTGCTGCACGGCTCGATCGGCGTGTCTTCGCGGAGCACGCCGTTTTTCGGGCGGCCGTACATGTACAAATTGTCGAGCTGGACGAGCCGCGCCCCGGCTCGCCCCGCGCCCTCGCGGATCGACGTGAGGAGCGGCGGCAACAGCTCGTCCCAGCGATCGTACCGCGCCGGATTCGCGGTGTTGTAGACGACGGCGGCGTTCGCGAAAGCGCCGTCCACGAAGGCGCGATCGGTGATGTCGCCGCGGGCCCACTCGACACCGGGCACGTCGTCTCCGCCCCCCGAGCGACGGACCATTCGCACTCGGTGCCCCCCCTTCACCAATCGGCGCGCGACCTCCGGGCCAATTTGTCCTGCTCCCACCACGACATGCACGTTTTTCGAGCCGGTTTCCGACATAACTGCCTCCACGCCGTCACCTTGCGCGCCGCGAATTGGCAACTCAATCCGCATTTGCGCGCACTATACCCGCAACGATGCAAAGCAAGTTCTCCTGGGACGATGTGCGGGTCATGCTCGCACTGTTTCGGGCGAAGAGCCTGTCGGGCGCCGCCATGGCGCTCGGAGTGAATGCATCGACGGTCGGACGCCGGCTCGACGCGCTCGAGGAAGCCCTGGGCGTGCATCTGTTCGACCGAACGCCGGACGGCGTCTTGCCGACCGCCGTCGTCGAACGACTCATTCCGCACGCGGAGAGCTTCGAGCACGCCGCGCTCGAGCTCGGCAACGCCGTGGACGGCTTCGAGACGAAACCGGAAGGCATCGTCCGAGTGACGGCGGCGCCGGGCGTCGCCGATCACTTCGTCGCGCCCGCGATACCGCGGCTCCTCGCGAAGCATCCCGGCATCCGTCTCGAGCTCGACTCGAGCATCGCGTACCTCGACTTGAGCCGCCGCGAGGCGGATCTCGCGCTGCGCTTCATTCGACCGACCAGCGGCGACCTCGTAACCCGGAAGATCGCCGACGAAGAAGACGCGATCCTCGCGTCGCCGGACTACGTGGCGAAGGTCGGCACGGTCACGTCGCTCGCGAGCATCGACTGGATCACCTGGGGCAGCGACCTCGTGCACATTCCGAGCGCGCGCTGGCTCGTGGAAGCGGTGCCGAGCGCGTCCGTCGTGTTCAGGACGAGCAGCATCGCGGCGCAGATCGCTGCGGCTGAAGCCGGCACCGGAGCGATCCTCCTGCCGCGGATCTTCATGCGCGGCCACCGCCTCGTCGAGGTGAGCTTGAGCCCGGAGCTCTACCCGAAGATCCCGCGATTTCCGCGCGAAACGTTGTGGCTCGTCGGGCACCGCGCGCTTCGCGACGTGCCGCGCATCGCCGCCGTGTGGCAGTTCATCGTCGACGAAATCGAAGGCCCGGCCTAGTTTTCGGGGGGCCTGTGCCCCCCGCGGCTCGCTTCGCGACCGCTCTGGGTCCTGGGGGGACCTTGTCCCCCGCGGCTCGCTGCGCGACCGCTCCCCCTGCCGGCTTCGCCGGGCTCGCTTCGCGAGCGTAGGGCCCTGCGCGCTTCGCTCAAGGTATCCATTCGCGACGTCCGCACGCGACTCGTCCGCCTCTGGGGGTGTGGGGATGGGGTCGGGTAGCCCCGCCAGTTGCCCAGCGGGGCCCCCACAGATCCGGACGTGCGGGATTCCCGCATCCGGCTCTTCGGACGTCGGATTTGCTACGTGATGTACGAGTGGACGATGCGCGGCTTCGGGAGAGGGTATCTCTCCAAGAGTCGATGCATGGCCGTCCAGGTCAGGTAGCTCTTTTGCGAGCGGCGAGAGAGCCACTTGCGCCAGATGCTCCCGACTTCGTCCCTCAGCCTAGCGAGCGCGGGGTAGTTGTGCGTGACGCCAAAATACCCGTAGTGCCCGTTCAGCTTCTGCCAGAGGGCGTGGTGCTGCACCTTCACCGCATCGTGCCGGTGGGTCCGGCACCAATCCCTGATGCGGCGAAGCGTGCGACTGAATCGGTCCTTCGCCGTGCGTTGCTTCACAATCCAGGTCCCTCTTCGAGAGCGACCCCAGTAGTACGTGAAGCCCAGCATGTTGAAGGTCCCCGGCGTCCCCCCCTGTCCGGGACTTTTGTCGGGCCGCTCAAACGGCACGAGTCGAGTCTTGTCCGGGTGAAGAGTGAGACCGTACTTCCCGAATCTCTTCGGCAGCACGTCGAGCACCCGCTCGGCGTCCTCCTTCCGTGCGAAGACGAAGACGAAGTCGTCCGCATACCGCACCAACACGGCCTTGCCTTTCAGCCGGGGCCGCACCTCGCGGACAAACCACTCGTCCAATACTTCGTGCAGGCCTGGCCGGAAGCCGTACGAGAAGTCGTGGAACTCCTGCTCGTACACGGCCTCCAAGACCATGGCCACGGCACGCTGAAGGACCTTATCCTCGAAGGTGGGAATCCCGATGGGTCGCGTTTGCGACCCATCTCCCTTGGGGATGTGGACCCGTCGCACCGCGGGCGCTCGGTATGTACCGGACTTCGCGCGTTGCAGCAGTGACACGAGGTTCTCCTCGAGTCGCTCGGCATACTGCTCCGCACTCTGTCCGTCGATTCCGCGTGCCCCGTCTTTGCGCGTCCGGCGATACGCCTCGCGCAGCCACTCGACGTCGATGTGATGCGCAAGCGTGCTCAGTGCCACGCCTGGCATCTCTTTCGCCATTGATGCTATCCGTTCGAGTTTCGTGTTGGTGGTTGGTGAGCTCGATGTCTCTCCCATCGTTCCCTCGCTCGGCTCCGATTTCCGGCACCGCCCTTTGCTCGGTCGGGTCCCTGCGGACAGGTTCCCCGGCGTCAACGCTCATACTGCGGTGCTCCGACTTCCCGACGCCCCGGCCGCGCTCACTTGCGCTTGCTCGGCCGTTCCCGCTCTCACCGGAGGCGCCTGGATCTCCCAGGTTCCTGGCCAACCCTTGCGTACGTGCCCTGGTCAACGATCCCGATGGAGCTGACACGCCGAGGTCCCGGGGCGGGCTGCCCCTGCGATTTGGCGTGACCAGTGTTGCCTTCCGCGCTGCCTAACGCGTCGGCCTCCATCAAAAGGGCTTTCGGGACTACTCCACGGCCCGTACGCTCGCTGTCTACGCTTCGCGAGAGGGGTCTCCCTCTCCCGCGCAAGACTCGCTTCCGCCTGGTGACCTCCACCCTTGGCGGTCGGGACTTCCACCCGCGGGTCGGTATCCGAAGTTTCCGTTGGTTTCCTTCCTTCCTCTTCGGCCAGGCTTCGCCTGACGCACAGGCAGCCCCCACTCGAACCGCTCGTGAAGTGCGCGAGCGAGCATCGCAGCCGGAGGCGAGAAGCGCACGCGAGTGTTCCGCGAAGAACCGCGACGCAGGCACAAGAAAAACAAGACGACTCTGTCGTCGTGAGATTGGGTCTCGGCGGGCCTTGGCCCAAGGCTCGCTTCCCCGGAATTCGCTGCGCTCAAGGTAACCGGAGCGCGGGGTCGGACGCTCGCGAAGCGAGCCCGCGAAGCGGCAGGGGGAGCGGTCGCGAAGCGAGCCGCGGGGGACAAGGTCCCCCATCAAATAGAGAGTGGGTCGATCGCGTCGGGATCCACGCCGAGCTCGTCGATCGCGCGTGCGACCTCGCCGGCGTCGGCGAAGCCGTCTCGCTGAAGCGCCGCGAGCGTCGCCACTACGACGTGTTCGGCGTCCACCTCGAAGTGACGGCGCAACGCTTCGCGAGTGTCGCTCATGCCGAACCCGTCGGTGCCGAGCGGCACGAAGCGCCCCGGCATGAATCGCGCGATCTGATCGGGCACTGCTTTCATGAAGTCACTCGCGGCGATGAACGGGCCGATCGCGCCTTCGAGCGCGCGCACCAGGAACGGCGTGCGCACGGGTTCGCTCGGATGGAGACGCGCGTGCCGTTCGCTCGCGAGCGCGTCGCGCCGGAGTTTTTGATAGCTGGTGACGCTGAATACGTCGGCCGAAACGTCGAATTTTTCGCCGAGGATCTCCTGCGCGCGGAGCACCTGATTCAAGATGGAACCGCTGCCGAACAGCGTCGCGCGACGTTTGCCTTTTTCGCCCGCGCGAAAGCGATAAATGCCGCCGAGAACCCCCTCTTTGACGTTCGGCGGCGCGGGCGGCATCCGGTACGACTCGTTCTGGAGCGTGATGTAGTAAACGACGTTTTCCTGCTCGGCGATCATCCGGCGGAGGCCGTCTTCGATAATCGCCGCGAGCTCGTACGCGAACGCCACGTCGTACGACACGACGCTCGGCACCGTGCTCGCGAGGACGAGGCTGTGTCCGTCCTCGTGTTGCAAGCCTTCGCCGTTCAACGTCGTGCGCCCAGCAGTCGCCCCGAGCAGAAACCCGCGGGTCATCGCGTCGCCCGCAGCCCACATTTGGTCGCCGGTGCGCTGGAACCCGAACATGGAATAGAAGGCGTAAAACGGGATCATCGGTTCGCCGTGCACCGAATACGACGTGCCCGCCGCGATGAACGACGCGGTGCTTCCCGCCTCGGTAATCCCCTCTTCGAGCACCTGCCCGTCTTTGCTCTCGCGGTAATAAAGGAGGTGCTGCTTGTCGACCGGCTCGTAGAGCTGGCCTTGCGACGAGTAGATCCCCACCTGACTGAAGAGCGCGTCCATGCCGAAGGTGCGGCCTTCGTCGGGCACGATCGGCACGATGCGCCGGCCGATCTGCTTGTCGCGAAGGAGCTTCGAGAGAAGACGCGTGAACACCATCGTCGTCGAGGCTTCGCCGGTCTTCATGCCCTGGTAGAACTCCGCGTAGAGGTCTTCTTTCGGTAGCTCGATCGGAACGGTCGACCGCGCACGCCGCTTCGGAAGCGGACCGCCGAGAGAACGCCGCCGTTCGATGAGGTACTGCACCTCTTCGCTGTTCGGACCCGGGTGATAAAACGGCGCGTCGGCGATCTGCGAATCGGGGACCGGCAATTCGATCACGTCGCGGAATCGCTTCAGCTCCTCGAGATCCATTTTCTTTTTCTGGTGCGTCACGTTGGACGCCTCGAAGCCCTCACCGAGCGTCCAGCCCTTCACCGTGTGCGCGAGGATCGCCGTCGGTTTCCCTTCGAACCCCACGGCGGCCTGATACGCCGCGTACAGCTTCCGGAAGCTGTGTCCGCCGCGACGAAGGCGGCGAATATCGTCATCGGAAAGGTGTTCGACGAGCTTCAAGAGCCGCGGATCGGTCCCGAAAAAGTGCGCTCGCGTATACGCGCCGTCAGCGGTCGCGTATTTCTGGAGCTCGCCGTCGACGACGTCGTTGCAACGACGCACGAGCACGCCGTCGGCGTCGTTCTGAAACAGCGGGTCCCACTCCGGGCCCCAGATCACCTTGATGACGTTCCAGCCCGCGCCGCGGAACACCGCTTCGAGCTCTTGAATGATCTTGCCGTTCCCGCGAACCGGGCCGTCGAGTCGCTGCAAGTTGCAGTTCACGACGAAGATCAGATTGTCGAGCCCTTCGCGAGCCGCGATGCTCAGGCTGCCGAGCGACTCCGGCTCGTCGGTTTCGCCGTCGCCGAGGAACGCCCACACGCGCGACTTCGATGTGTCGACGATGCCGCGATCGCGGAGATAGCGATTGAACCGCGCCTGATAGATCGCGTGGAGCGGGCCCAGTCCCATGCTGACCGTCGGAAATTCCCAGAACGTCGGCATGAGCCGGGGATGCGGATACGACGAGAGTCCCTTGCCTCGCTCGACCTCGCGCCGGAAACGCTCGAGGTGTCCGACGTCGAGCCGCCCTTCGAGAAAGGCGCGCGCGTAGATCCCGGGCGCGGCGTGACCCTGGAAGAAAACTTGGTCACCAGACCCTTCGCCGTCCTTGCCGCGAAAGAAGTGGTTGAACCCGATTTCGACCAGGCTCGCGCTCGAGGCGTAGCTCGAGAGATGCCCGCCGATGCCCGCGCTGCGGACGTTCGCTCGCTGCACCATGGCAACGGCGTTCCAGCGGATGATCCGCCGGATGCGCTTCTCGATCAGCGAGTCACCCGGATGGTCCGGCGATTCGTCCGGGGGGATCGTATTGACGAAATCGGTCGTCAGCGGGCCGTCGGGCAAGACGCCACGCCGTCGCGCCGCCTCGATGACTCGCTTGATGAGGAAGCGGGCTCGCCGCTTCCCCTGCCGCGCCACGACGGCTTCGAGCGACTCGATCCATTCGCCCGTTTCGTCGGGATCGGCATCGAGGGGCTCGGGTCTGAAAGTGTGCAAGGGACCTCCGAAGCGCTGGAAGAACGAGACCGATACCCTCGAGATTCAACACGAAGCGGGCGGACCCGCAACTCTTGCCCAGTCTCGCCCGACAAAGGCCCCTCTGTCGTGCTCCGATGGCGGTCGCGGCGCGATTTCCGTTTCGCACATGATGAATACGGATCGGTAGATCTCGTCCATGAATCGATGTGCACGGGGTCTTGCCATCGAGCCCGCGACGAGCCTTGTGCCTTCGTCGGGAAGCTTCTACGGTGCGGCCCCGTGAAGAGCCCGACCACCCCTCTTGCCGATAGGTAGAGGGCGAGCGCCGTCGATGCTTTTTGGGACGCTACCGAATCAGGAGAACTGGAAAAGATGACGAAAGCGAAATGGATTGGTGCCTTGGGCGCCTTGGCAACCACGGTGATGGCTCCGGCGGCGTTCGCCGACAGCGGCCTCGGAACGACCGGGCAAGGCTATGGAACGGTTGGCGCGCTGCTCGGTTTCGGCACGTCGGACTACGACTTGTTCGGGCTCGGCGTTCGCGGCGGCTACACGTTGCCCATGAACGTCTACGTCGGCGGCTTGCTCCAGTACAACTTCGGAAGCGACCACTTCCACAGCTTCGAGTTCGGCGCTGAAGGCGGCTACGACATCGACGTCGGCCCGGTGGTGATTCGCCCGTACCTCGGGCTCGGCTACTACAACATCGGTTACAGCGTCGATATCCCGACCGTGAGCGTCGCCGGCATCACGGCTGGCGGCGGCAACATCAGCGGGTCGCAGGGCTACTTCGCGCTCTGGCCCGGAGCCGTCGTCATGTACCCGATTCAGAATTTCTTCGTCGGTGGCGACGTGCGCTTCAACATCGTTCCGTCCGCGAACGAGGACGCGGTGAGCTTCGGCGTCTACGCGACCGGCGGTCTGCAGTTCTGATTGCGTGACGCTGACCACGTGACAAAAGGGCGCGGCGCCCTATAGGGTTCTCTGCTCCATGGCGCGCCGCGCATCGTCGTTTGTCGTGTTCATCGGGATCGCGCTATCGATCCTCGGGGCCGTACACGGCTACATCTGGGTTCGGCTGGTCAGTGAACCGGCGTTGCCGATGGTCGCGCGTGCTCTGCTCACGCTCCTCGTCGCCGCGCTGTACCTGAACATCCCGATCACGTTCTTCCTGTCGCGCACGCGGGATTTTCCGCTGCGCAAGGTGGTGACGACGATCGGGTTCGTCTGGCTCGGCGTGCTCTTCATTCTGTTCACGCTCCTACTCGCAACCGACGCGGTCCGGCTCGTCGCGGCGGTCTTGTCGTGGTTGTCGGGCAGCGCGCGCGTCGGCGACCCCGATGGGCGGCTCACCACGGCGCGTCTCTTCGCGACGTTGGTCGCGCTCTTGGGCGGCGGCGCGGTGATCGCCGCGCTGAGATCCGGGCTCGGCCCGGTGCGCGTCGTCGAAGTGCGCGCGCGGCTCGCGCGGCTGCCGAAGGAGCTCCACGGCACGACCGTCGTGCAGCTCTCCGACGTCCACGTCGGCAGCGCGACGATCGGCCGCGCCTTCATCGAGCGCATCGTCGCGAGCGTGAACGCGCTCGCCCCCGACGTCGTGGCGATCACCGGTGACCTCGTCGATGGACCGGTCGCCACCTTGCGCGACGCGGTCGCACCGCTGGCCGATCTGAAGTCGCGGTACGGCACGTTCTTCGTGACCGGCAATCACGAATACTATTCTGGCACGGAACCCTGGTGTAACGAGCTCACGAGCCTCGGCGTCCGCGTCCTTCGAAACGAACGCGTGCTCATCGGCGATGACCGCTCGAGCTTCGACCTCGCGGGCATCGACGACATCGAATCGCGAAGGTTCGGCGGCGGTCCCGACCTCGGCAAAGCGCTCGAGGGCCGTGACCCGAAGCGCGAGCTCGTGCTCCTCGCGCATCAACCCCGCGCGGCATTCGAGGCCGACAAGCACGGCGTCGGATTGCAGTTGTCGGGTCACACGCACGGCGGCCAGATCTGGCCCTGGAATTACCTGGTGTACTTGCAGCAGCCCATCGTCGCGGGGCTCGCGAAGATCGGGCGCACGTTGGTCTACGTGAGTCGCGGCACCGGTTACTGGGGCCCGCCCATGCGCCTCCACGCGCCCGCGGAAATCACGCGCATCGTGCTCGAAAGCGGCACCTGATCGGAGCAGCGAACCTCGCTCTTACGGCTCCACGCCGAAGAGCGTCGCAACCGCGCGCCCTACCCTGAGGCCGTCCATCGCGGCGCTCATGATGCCGCCGGCGTGTCCCCCGCCCTCGCCCGCCGGATAGAGTCGTTCGAGGTCCGGCGATTGCAAGGTGTCCGCGTCGCGCGGAACGCGCAGCGGCGAGCTCGTCCGGGTCTCGACGCCGACGAGCACGGCGTCTTCACCGACGTAGCCGCGCAGGCGCCGCTCGAAAACGCCGAGCGCGCGACGGAGCCGCTCCGCGAAGCCCGGCGCGACCGAGTCGAACAGATCGTTGAGATCCGACGGCGTGACGCCCGGGATGTAGCTCGTCTTCGGAAGCGTCGTCGACGAGCGCCGTGCGACGAAATCGGTCGCTCGCGTCGCGGGAGCCTGCAAGAGCCCGCCGCCGCGCTCGAACGCCGCCGCTTCGAGCCGGCGCTGGAGTTCGATGCCGCCGCGAACGCCGGCGAAGCCGAGCCGCGCGAGGTCTTCCGGTTCGACCGCGACGACCAAGCCGGAATTGGCGAACGGCGAATCGCGCCGCGACAGGCTCATGCCGTTGACGACGACGCCGCCGGGAACCGTCGACGCGGGTACGATGAATCCGCCCGGACACATGCAGAACGAAAACACGCCGCGTCCGTCGATCGTCTCGGCAAGTCGATACGCGGCGGCGGGTAGCGCGGGATGCCCGGCGGCCGAGCCGTACTGCGAATGATTGATGAGGGGTTGCGGGTGTTCGATGCGCACGCCGAGAGCGAACGCCTTCGGCTCCAGGCGAACGTCGTTCTCGAGCAACACATCGACGATGTCCGACGCGGAATGACCGGTCGCCAGGACGAGGGCTTCTCCCTCTACGACGGTGCCGTCGGCGAGACGAACTCCGGTGACCCGGCGAGAGCCTTTCGCGACGACGAGCGCGTCGACGCGAGCACCGAATCGAAATTGGACGCCCGCGGCTTCCAGCTCTTGTCGCAGGTGCGTGACGACCTTGGGCAGCTGATTCGAACCAATGTGCGGCCGAGCGTCGGTGAGGATCGCCCGCGGTGCGCCGTGTCGCACGAGGACCTCGATGACGTCGCGCACGTCGCCGCGCTTGTGCGCGCGCGTGTAGAGCTTGCCGTCGCTGTACGTCCCCGCGCCGCCTTCGCCGAAGCAATAATTACTGTCGGGGTCGACCTCGCCGCGTTGGTTCAGTCCTTTCAGATCTCGCCGGCGCGGCTGCACCGGTTTCCCGCGATCGAGCACGACGCTACCGATGCCGCGTCGCGCGAGCGCGTACGCCGCGAAGAGCCCCGCGGGCCCCGCTCCGACGATGACGACGCGCGGCGCCCCCACCGCGCGAGGATGCGGCGCGCCGAGATCCGCCGTTTCCGTCGCGCCGACTTCGAACGACAGGTGAAACCGCACGCGACCTCGGCGCGCGTCGAGCGAGCGCTTGCGGAGCACGACGGGCGGAAGGTCGCTTTCGGGAATGCGAAGTCGCGACGCGATGCGCGCGCGCATCGACGCGTCGTCGGTCGGCTCGTCGAGCCCGACATCGAGCGTGAGCTCACTCTCGGCGTTGCGAAGGGGCTTCAGTGACAGGGAGCGACGCTTACGCCGGCAAAATTCAGACCGGAAGCCCTCGCTTGACGCCCCCTTCCGCCTGCCTCATGGTCTCGCCTTCGAAGACGGCGGGGCGCGCGGAAAACGACGCGGATCGTCGGCGAAAACCTCGAGGAGTACGGAAATATGGCGGAGCTTCGCACCGGCGCGATCGACTGGAGGGGACCGACGGATCTCCTCGGACCCGAGATCAAAGTGGGCGATCACGCCCCCGCGGATTTTTCACTCGTCGCGACCGACATGAAGGAAGTCAAAGGGAGCGATCTGGCGGGTCACGTGCGCATCCTCTGCGCCGTGCCCTCGCTCGACACGCCGGTGTGCGACGTGGAAATGCGGCGCTTCAACACCGAGGCGGCGAAGCTGCCCGGAGTCACCGTCGCCGCGGTGTCGCTCGACCTCCCGTTCGCCGCGAAGCGGTGGTGCGGCGCGACGGGGAGCGACAAGATCCAGGCGCTCAGCGACTACAAGTTCCGGAACTTCGGCACGGCCTACGGCGCGTTCGCGCCGTCGAAGGGCCTCCTCTGCCGCGCGGTCTTCGTCATCGGCAAGGACGATCGGGTCCGCTACGCCGAATACGTCGCGGACGTGACCAAAGAGCCGAACTACGACGCCGCGCTCGCCGCGGTGAAGGCGCTCGTCTAAGCCTCGAGCCATGACGAAAGGCGGACCGTGACCAACGACCTCCGCCTCTTCGTCTATGGAACCCTCCTCGAAGGCGAGCGCGAGCATGACCTCCTCGCGGGCGCGGAGTTCGTCGGGAAGATCCGCACCGAACCGACGCACACCCTGGTCGATCTCGGCGTGTATCCCGCGCTCCTCGCGCGCGGCACCGTCGCGGTTTCCGGTGAGCTCTATCGAGTGAGCCGGAAACATCGCTTCGCGATCGACGTCAATAAGGAGTGCCCGGTGCTCTTTCATCGCATCGAGGTGCGGCTCGAAGACGGCACCGTCGCCGAGACGTACGCGATGCGCGACGACCAGGTCCGCGGCAAACGCCGGCTCTGGCAGGGTGATTGGCGGCAACGGTTCGCGCCGCGCCCGCGCGCCGAGGCGACTCAGCCGTCGAGCCCGTTCCGGCGCGGCTCTCGCGGTCGCGTCACGTCGCGCTGAATCTCGCCGCGGGACAGCACGTGCTCCACGGCTCCGGTCGGGCCGAGCACCGCGCGCGCCGCGTCCACGACGTGCGCGTGGTGGGTGAACAAGAGCACCTGCGTCTTCTTCGCGAGCGCGCCGAGCACGCCGAGCGCGGCGCGCGTCCGATCTTCGTCGGAGTGCACGAGGATGTCGTCGAGCACGACGGGCATCGGTTCGTTGCGGAGCAGATAGCGTTCGATGCTCGCGAGTCTCAGTGCGAGGTAGAGCTGATCGCGGGCTCCGTCGCTCAACCCTTCCACCGGCACGCGCGCGCCGTCTTGCCGTACGGCGTAGAGCGCGGCTTCGTCGTCCTCGCTGCCGAAATCGACGGTCAACCCGGCGTAGCGTCCGAGCGTCAAGGCCGGGAGCAGCTCGCCCGCGCGCGACACGAGCGGCCCCTGATTCTCCTGTCGATACCGCTCGACCTCGCGATCGAGCAACGCTGACGCGAGCTTGAGCCGCAAATAGTCGCGCGTATGACGCTTCAGGCGGGTGACGCACGCCGCGAGCTCGTTCGCCGCGTCGGCCGCCGCAGGGCGCTCGAGCAGCGACACCCCGGCTTCGATGGTCGCGAGTCGCGCGGCGCCTCTTTGTAGTTCCTCGGTGAGCTCGTCGATCGCCGTCCGAAGCTCGTCCAATCGATTCCGTTCGACGTCGAGGTCGATCGCGGCGGCGTCACGGACCAAGTCGTCGAGCGACGCCCCTTCGCACAGCTCGAGGAGCCGCGCTTCGACACGGCCGAGCTCGCTCCGGAGCTCTCGCTCGAGCACCGATTTTCGCTCGACGGCTTCGAGCTCGTCGAGATCGCTCACGCGGGCGGCGCGCAGCAACGCGGCGACCTCGTCGTCGGCATCGGCCTCCGCGATTTCGAGCTTGGCGAGCCGCGCGCGGCGCTCGTCGATTTCCCGACCGAGGCGGGCCCGCTCTTTCTCGGCTGCGACCGCTTCGTCACGCGCCCGTACGAACCGCGCCGCCGCCTCGGCGGGTGCAAGGGCCCCGAGCTCCGGCAAGTGCGCCCCCACCAATCCAGCAACGACGCTGACGAATTCGTCCGAGTCGCGCCGCATGGCGTCGATGCGGCGCTGAAGGCTCTCGCTCTGTTCGACCAACCGCGCATATTCCGAGAGCGCGTCCAGCACGACCATCGCTTCGTCGGGCGACGCGCCGCCGCTGACGCCGAGGGATTCGATCGACTCCGACCAGTTCCGTTGCCACTCGGCGCGCCGCGCTTCCGCGCCGCGGATTTCGTCGGAGAGCCGCGCGCGGGTCGCGTCCACGTCGAGGAGCTCGCCGAATCGCGCGACCCAGGGACGCATTTCTTCCGGCGAGAGCGGCCGAAACCCGGCGCCGTCGAAGAGCGCGACCCACGCGGCGTCGCTGCGCCGCACTCGTTCCCCAAGGCTCTCTGCCTCGACGCCGAGCGCCGCGAGCCGCTCTTCGTGCGCGCGTTCTTCGGAGAGCAACGCCGAGAGTCGAGCGACACGGTCCGCTTCGCGTCGAAGCCGATCGGACACGTCGTCCGCGGCGACGACCAGGTCTTCGAAAGCCTTCGACGTCGGTGCATCGAACGGCCCGGTCGCCGTGCGGAGCGATCCCCACAGCGCATCGCGACGGCCGCGGAGCGCCGTGAGCTCGTCTTCGGTCGGAATAGCGCCCGCTCGCTCGAGCGCGTCGATTTTCTGACGGGCATCGCGGCGCTTTTCTTCGAGGCGCGCTTTCGCTTCGGCGAGCGCTTCGGTCTGCTGCGCGAGCTTTTGCTGCTCGCCGCCGCGTCGAACGACGGTTTCCGGCGACGGAACGACGAGCTCCGGCGCTCGCTCGAGCGCGGCGCGCACGGCCGCGGCGCGGTCCGTGCCGAGGGACGTGGCGAGCCGCGCGGCGAGCTGGGTACGCTTCGCGTCCTCCCGGGCGAGGTCACGTCGAAGTCGGCCGAGCTCGCCGTGAACCTCGGCGTGGTCGGTGATCAGCCGGCGAACCTTGGCCATCTGCGACGGACCGAGCCGCACCGGCGCCGGCTTCGGCGCATCGCCGGTCGGATCGAAGGCACGGCGCGCGATGCGCAGCTGAGCCTCGAGCGCGTCATATTCGGCGCGACGCTTCGGCAGATCGACTTGCGCCGGGCCATAGCGGCTCCGTCGATCGTCGAGATCCTTGATCACCGCCTCGTCGATCGCGATGAGCGACTCCTTCACCGTCAAGTTGCGACGCGCCGCCACGAGGCGCTCCATGTCCTCGGCAAGGCGCTCGCGGTTGCGCGCCACGTCGTGGCGCTTTCTCACCGCGGCGAGCCGACGCGCCGTCGCGTCCTCCGGCAAAATGACGACGTCGCCGTGGGCGGCGAGCTTGCCGAGAATATCGGCACGCCGCGAAACGTCGGGCTTCGCCTGAAGCACGCGCTGGAGCTTCGACTGTTCCTTGACGTGCGCGGCGTGGCGCGCGCGAAGCGCGGCCTGATCGCCGAGCACGCGTTCGCGCTCGCGAACCTGCTCGAGATACCCGGCCGCCGACACCGAGAGATCGTCCACGCGCTGGCGAGCGTCGCGCACGTCGGCGATCGCGCGCACGACGAGCCGCTTGTCGCGGCCGCGCGGCGTGTAGAGCATTTCCGCTTCCCGCGAGAGGCGCTCCCGAAGCCGATGGATCGTCGTCGCGCCGGCGCCCGCGGCGAACAGGCTCTCGCCGACATTGCCCTTCCCTTCGAGCATCGCCTCGGCGCCCGAGCGCAAGCGTTCGTGATCGAGCCCGAACATCGCCGAGAAAAACTCCGCGGAAATGCCGCGTAGCGCCTCGAACAGGATCGCGTCGTCGAACGGTTTCCCGCTGCGATCGGAGAGCGTCTCTTTTCGGGCTTTGCGGCGCACGAACTCGAGCCGCTCGCCGCTCGGCCGCTCGATGATTCCGCCAATTCGCAGATCGCCTCTCGCGTGCGTGTGCGCGTCGACCGTCTTTTCCGGAATTCCGAAGAGCAAGCCGCTGACGGCGCGGAGGGCCGTGCTCTTGCCGGCTTCGTTCGGACCGTAGACGATGTCCACCGCGCCCGGAACCTGACCGAGCTCGAGGCGCGTGCCCGTGAACGGCCCGAACGCCAGAAGGTCGAGCTCGCGGAGTCTCACTCGTCGGCTCCGGCGGACGCGAGCCCCGGGACGAGCATGCGCTCCACGTCGTCGAACAGCGCTTCGATGAACCGCGGATCGTCGAGCAAGATCGGGTCGGGTCCGTCGCGCACCTCGAGCGGAAGCTTCTTTTTCAGCTCATCGAAGACGCGAACGAGGCGTTCGTCGCCCGTTTCGCTCCGCGACGCGCGGATCGCGCGGATCACCTGCCCGACGGCGTCGTCACGCGCCGCGAGATCGCCCGCAGCGAGCGCTTGCGACGTCGCAAATCGCACCCGTTCGATCCAGAGATCGGCGCCGTGCTCGGCGGTCGCCTCGAGACGGATCTGATTTTCCCATCGCTCCGGTTCGGCAAAGAGCGCGGCGTGGGCCCGCGTCGCGCCGCGCAGAATGACGCGGGCACCGAGCGGACGCCCCTCGGCTTCGGCGACTTCACGGTCGAGCGCCGCGCGGGCGAGGTCGACCGCGTCCTCGGCGCTCGCGGCGTCCGTCACGTCCACGTCGGCGGTGCCGAAACGAAAGACGTCGAGTACCCGCGCTTCCACCGACGCGACCCGGCCGTCGCTTACGGTAATGACCGTTGCCCCCTTTGGTCCCGTTTCTTGGTGATGCCGTCCTTGGAGGTTCCCCGGGTAGACGATGTACGGTGCCTCTGAAACGATCTCGCGACGGTGCACGTGTCCGAGCGCCCAGTAGTCGTATCCGCGAGCGCGCAAGGTCTCGACCGAGCACGGTGCGTAGTCGTGGTGTCCCTCCCGACCGGTGAGCGACGTATGCAACAGGCCGACATTGAAGAGCCCGGGAACCGGCGGCGGATAGTTCGCAGCGAGGTCGACCTGCACCGATCGGTCGCGAAAACTTTGTCCATGGACCGCGACGCCACGGTCTTCGAACACACGCGTTTCGGCGCGCGTCGTCGAGAGCTCGATGACATGTTTCGGCAAGCTCAGATGGCGCGTGATGTTGCTCGCGGCGTCGTGATTGCCGCGGACCATGACCACGTCGATGCCCGCGGTAGCCAGACGCGACAGCTCCGCGGCGAAGAACAGCCCCGTGGAGTAGTCCTTCCAGTTCCCGTCGTAGATGTCGCCCGCCAGGAGAAGGAGCGCGGCCTCCTCTTCCAAGCAAAGCGACACCAGATTCTGAAACGCGCGACGCGTCGCGCTGCGAATCGTGTCGACCGGCGCACCCTCGTAGGCCTCGAGACCCGTGAGCGGGCTGTCGAGATGCAGATCCGCGGCGTGGACGAGCTTCACGATTCCCCTCGGGCTCATAGCACGCTACCCCGACGCGCCCCGGGACCACCGATGAGGCGGCGCGACAGACAATGACCGGGCGAGCGCGACGCAAGCGGCGAGAGCGGCGGCTTTCTGAAGAAATTCGCTGGGCCTCGGGTGCGCTGCTCTGGTATTCCACGAAGGCGATCCCGAAAGTGTGACGCGACCGACACTCCACCGATTCTCCGCCCTGTTCACGCGCGTGCGAGCGTTGCTCGAAGCGCGACGGGTCGCGGCATTTGCGGTGGTACTCGCCGTGGTGCTCGTGTTGCCGTCGGTGGGCAGCGGCCTCGTCACCGAGGAGTTCGTGCAGCGCGATCTCGTCCGGCACGGCAAGTACCACCTGCCGGGTTACGTGAATCTGTTCGGCCATGAACATCCGTGGTCGGCGGTAGACGTCGCGCAGCGCAATTACCAATACGAGCTTTTCGGCTGGTTCCCGTGGTTCACTGACAAGCGCTTCGACGCCTCGTTCTGGCGGCCGCTCTCGTCGTGGACGCATCAGATCGACTACCGGCTCTTCCCGAACGCGGCGGCCTTGATGCACGCGGAAAATCTCGCCTGGTACGCGCTCCTCGTCTTCTTCGCCGGACTCCTCTATCGGCGTCTGCTCCCGAGCCGTTGGGTCGCAGGTCTCGCCGCGGTGCTCTACGCCGTCGACGACGCGCACGGACACGCCGTCGGTTGGATCACCAATCGCAACGGACTCATGGCCACGGCGTTCGCGGTCATCGCGCTCTGGGCGTACGATCGCTTTCGCCGAGACGGGTGGATGTGGGGCGCCGTGCTCACACCGGTGTTCATCGCGCTCGGGCTCGGTTCCGCCGAGTTCGCGCTGTGCGCTTCCGGCTATTTCCTGGCGCACGCGTTGTTCGTCGATCGAGCGCCGGCCGGACGTCGAATAGTGGCGTCGACCACTTGGGCGGTCGTATTCGCCGGGTGGCTCGTTCTCTATCGAGGGCTCGGCTACGCCACGCACGGCTCCGGGCTCTACATCGACCCGCTCCACGACCCCGCGCAATATCTCTCCGCCTTCTCCGAGCGCGCGGCGATCTTGATCACCGCAACGCTCGGCGCGCCCCCGGCCGACCTCTGGACTCGCTCGGGACCCTATCTACAGGGTTTTTTGGTGCTCTGGTCGGCGGTGTTCGTCGCGGGTGTGGGCTGGGTGCTCTGGCCCTTGTTTCGCACGAACGCCCGCGCGCGGTTCTTTGCGGCGGGGCTCGTGCTGTCCTTGCCGCCCGCTTGCGCGACGTTCGCCGAAGATCGGCTCCTCTTGTTCGCCGGGCTCGGCGCGATGCCGCTCGTCGCGCTCGTCATCGCGTCGCTGTTCGAAGACGCGCCCTGGACGCTCGAACGTCGCGGCTCGAGCCAGGCCCTCGGCGTGGCGTGGCTCGGCGTGCACCTCGTCGTGGCGCCGCTGCTGTTGCCGTATCGCTCGCTCCACATGTACCGCTATCAACACGAGCTCGACGACGCGGACGCGAGCCTCTTTTCGCACGTGAAGTTCGGCGCGAACGAAGCGCTCGTCGTGGTGAACGGCCGAGACGACTACTTCGCCGGGGTCTTGCCGCTGCTCCGCGCGGCGCGCGGGTTGCCCGACGTCGGACGGCTCATCACGTTGTCGGGCTCGCTCGACGACGTCGAGATCCGCCGCCTCGACGAGCGTCGAATCTGGGTGCACCCCAAGTACGGCTTTTACTCCCGCGTCTTCAATCGGCTCTATCGCGGGCGCGACAATCCCCTGGTGCGGAAGAGCGTCGTCGAGCTCGCGGGCGTCAACGTGATCGTCGACGACGTCGATCAGTGGGGCGAGCCCACGGCGGTCGTCTTCGAGTTTCAGTACCCGCTCGAAAATCCGGCTTACAAGTGGGTCGTCTGGCACGACGACCGCTACGATACGTTCGTGCCACCCAAGGTGGGCACGTCGGTCACCGTCGAGCACGCTTGACCGACGAACGCCCATGAATGCGCCACCGGGACCCGTGAAGACGGAGAGCGATCGCGACGAGAGCTGGGCGCGGGCGCTCTTATTTCTGCTCGCCGGATCGTATCTCGTCTTTCTCTTCTTTTATGTCCCGCGGCTGAACAACTACGTCCTCAGCGACCGCGAATTCACCGGCTGGGTCGGACCCATCGCCGAGCGCGTCGCCCGCGGCGAGCGCCCCTACGTCGACTTCGTCCTGCCGATTCCACCCGGAAGCTTCTTGCTCCTGTCGTGGATCCAAAAAATCGCCGGCCGCGCGCTGCTGCTTCAGGAGCTCTGGGTCGCCGCGCTGTCGCACTTGACGATGGGGCTCATCGGGTACGCGATCGCCCGTCAGTTCTCGACGCGGCGAGTGAGCCTGCTCGTCACGTTTTCGACCCTGGTGCTGGTCACGCAAACGCCGAAAGAGTGCGTGTACGACCACACGTCGCTCATCGTCGCGTGGCTCAGTATGCTGTCCGGGTCGGCCGCGGCGCTGGCGCCGGACGGCGAGCGGCGTCGCCGGCTGTGGTTCGTCACCGGGCTGCTCTCCACCTTCACGCTCGCGTTCAAACAGAGCACCGCGGTCGGCGTGGTCGCGGGATGGCTCCTCGCGCTCGCTTACCTCGCGCTCGTCGAGTGGCGCGATCGTTCACGCGGGTCGCTTCGCGAGCGCCTTCGCGAAGCGGCCGGCTGGGCGGCGGGAGCCGCGGTGGGTCTCGTGCTCTGCGTCGGGGTTCTCCTGTGGGTCCGAGCGTCGCTCGTAGGCTTCGTCCAGGCCGTTCTCGTCGATGGGCCGTCGCTCAAGGGCGGCACGCGGGCCCTCCTCCTGAATCTCTTCAATTTCACGACTCGCCACGACGCGATTCGAAACGCCATCGTACCGACCGCCGCGGTCGGCGCGATCGGCTACGCAGTCGCGCGCCGTCGCGGAACCCTCCACGTCGGCGACGAGCGCGACACCCGCGCGCCGATCACACCCGCCGCTGGGATCGCGTTCGCCGTGATCGTGCTCGGTATCTACGGGGGCGCTACGGCGCTCCTCGCGTCCGAAGTCAGGCAGCTCAATCTCACCTTCACGGCGATCGTCGAAACACTGAAGAACGTGCCGCCGTACGGGTACGTGTTCGGCATCGTCTTTTTCGTGTCGCATCTGACCATCCGCACTCCGATGCCGGAGAGCCACCGAAGAGCGGGCCACGCGTTGAACGCGCTCCTCCTGTCGTCGGTGACGTGCTCGATGATCTACGACACGTCGTTCGTGCAGTACTCGGCGTTCTACTACAACGACCCGAGCATCCCGATCGTGCTGCTCTGCGTCTACGTGGCGACGGAGCGGTCGGGCCTTTCGTGGGCGACGCCGGTGGCGCTCATTCTCTCGGTCCTGCCGACGTTCGGGACGAAGCTCGATCGTGCGCTTACCGCGGACGTCGTGGTCCGCTCCGGGCAATGGGCGGGCCTCCGAGTGAACTACCGCGGCGTCGAGGTGCTCCGCGCCGCGTTGCGCGCGCAAGAACTCGCAGGCGCCACGGGGACCGTCCTCGTCTTGCCGGAAGATCTCGAAATCGCGGGCGTGGTGCAGCGTCCCCGGCCACCGGTCCTCGGCGCGATCCTCTTCGTCGATCAATATCCGAAACGGCTCCTGGCCCACGACCTCGACGCCATCGATCGGCACCCGCCCGACGTGATCCTGATCCACCCCCGTCGTCTCGAGGATTGGCAGGGCCTGTACCACACGTGGACCGTCGACAGCGCCGCAGAGCGGATGCTCGGCCACGTGCTCGGCAAGATGATCCCCAAGGACTACGTGCTCGATAGCACGTACCCGACGATCTACTTCTTCGACCAGGGCCAGCTCGACGTGTACGTCAGGAAGCACCGAGGCGGCTCGTGACCGACGCGAAGGAACGGCGCATCGTCTGGGCGCTCCTCGCGCTGACCGGCGTCGTCTATCTGGCGTTCAACGCGGCGTTCTTGCCGCGTCTCACGAACGTCAACTTCGGGGACGTCGAGTTCACGGGCTGGAGCGGCGCCATGGGCGCGCGCGTCCTCCGCGGCGAGCGCCCGTTCATCGATTTCGTCCTTCCGATCCCGCCCGGAAGCTTCGTGCTCCTCGCCGGGCTGCAATGGCTCGTCGGCAAATTCATGCTCCTCGAGGAGCTCTGGCTCGACGCGATCTTGCAGTTGATGATGGCGCTCCTCGGCTACTTCATCGCTCGGCGCTTCACGACGCGCAAAACCGCGCTGCTCACCGCGCTCGCGACGCTGATCACCCTCATCGAGCTCAACAAGGAGTGCGCGTACGATCACACGGCCGAGCTCGTCGCGTGGGCGAGCATCGCCGCGGGCACGGCAGCGCTGTTCCCGCGAGGCCGAGCGCGGAGCGATCGCGCGTGGCTCCTCTGCGGCGCGCTCGCCGGCTTCACGTTCGCGTTCAAGCAATCGACGGGGCTCGGCATCGCCGTGGGTTGGGCCGCAGGGCTCGCTTATCTCGTGCTCGCCGAGCTCGGCTCGGGGCGGCGCGCCGAGGCAAGTGCCTATCGACTCCCGGCAATTCGCTATTTCCAGGGGCTCGCGATCGGCGGAGCCGGAGTCTGGTTCGTCCTGGTCGCGGTGGGCAGCACGTTGCGCGCCTTTTTTCAGGCCACCTTCCTGGACGCTTCCGGGTTGAAGGGGGGTCCGGGTCTCCTCGCGCAAAACCTGATCGCGTACTTGTTCGCGGATCCGGCGTATCCCGCCTCGCTCGGCACCGTGCTCGCCGTCGTCTTGGTCGGCTTCGCCATGGTGAAGCGGCGTGGAACGATTCACCTGGGCGACGAACCGAAGCGCGCCGAACCGATCGCCACGTGGGAAATCGTGACCATCGGAGTGGCCACCGTGGCGACGTTCGCCGGCGGCGCGGTGCGGCTCATGAAGGGCCCCCCCGGTTATTCGCCGATCTACATTCCGCTCTTCGACACGTTCAAGCAGATCCCGCTCTTCGGGCCGGCCCTCGTGGCGCTCTTCTTCGTCGTCCACTTGATCGCAATTCCGAAATCGGACGGAGACGACGCGCCGTCGGTCGATGCCGCGCGAGCCGGGCATGCTTTGAACGCGGTCTTCATCGCCGCCTTCGCGTGCACGTTGCTCCACAATACGTCCGCGCCCGAGTTCCGACCCACCTACGACAACAACCCGATCGTCGCGCTCGGGTTCGCGGTCATCTTCGTCGTTCTCGACCGCGCGCGGCTGCGCTGGTTGAGCGCCCTCCTGCTCGTCTTGGTATTCGGCAGCTTGTTCGGAAATAAGTATTTCCGGGCGATGACCGCGACCACGAAGGTCACCTCGTCGAGCTACCTCGCCGGCATGCGCGTGAACGATCGCGGCCTCGAGGTGGTGCGCGCCGCGGCCCACGTTCGCTCGCTCGCCGGACCGAACGATACCGTGCTCGTGCTCCCGGAGGATCTCGAGATCGAGTCGATCATCGGCCGACCGAGGCCGCCGTTGACCGGCGCCATCGTGTTCGTCGACCAGTACACGCGCCGCGTGGTCGTCGCCGACATGGCGCGGCTCGACGAGCATTTGCCGAAGGTCATCGTCATTCACCCGCGGCGCGCCAGCGAATGGCAGCGGTTTTTCCGGATCTGGTCGGGGAGCAGCGGCGCCGAGCGGATGATCTGGCACGTCCTCGACGACGTGCTGCCCGCTCACTACCGGCGCGAATCGAGCTATGCGACGAGCTTCCTCTGGCAACCCGGCGTGCTCGACGTCTGGGTGCGGCGCGATCCGGGAGACTCGGCGGCGCCGGAAGAAGACACCGCAGGCGTTCGACAAGACGTCGGAGACACGGAGACCGCGTCGGGGACCCGATGACGGAAACCGGAAGCGAACGCGAACCCGCGCGGGCCGACGAGGCACCCCCCGACCGCGTCGCTCGCGCGTGGGTCGCGGTGCTCGTTCTGGCCGCCGCGCTCCACGCCAGCCTGCTCCGCTACTTCACGCCGAGCGGGCTCGTCTTCTCGGGGAAGCCAATCCACGAATACGACTACGCGCTCCACGTGTATCAAGTCGATCGCGCGGTTCGTGCGTTCGACTCCGCGGGTCATTTCTGGAGCTACGATCCGTTCGTGCTCGCCGGACAGCCGGCGGGCGTCGTCGAAGACGTCACCAGTAAGAGCCTCGAGTTTTTCGTCGTCGCGGCGCATCGGCTCGGGCTCGACCCCTGGAAGGCATTCAACGGCTACGTCTTTTCGATCCACTTGGCGATGCCCTTCATCGGCTTCCTGTCGGCGCGACTCTTCGGTCTCTCGCGCCTGGCCTCGTCGCTCACGGTGCTCTTCTGGGTCGTCCTCTGGTACTTCGACTCGTTCCTTCACTGGTGCTGGTACGTCGGCATGGTCTCCTGGGGCGCGTCGAGCTGCCTCATCGTGCTCGTCGTCGCGCTGATGTACCGCGCGCTCCGCGACGGGCGCGCGTCGTTCTACGTCGCGCTCGGCGCCACGGCGGCGGTGGTGACGCTCGTTCATCCGTTCGCGCCGGTGTCTCTGGTGCTCCCGCTCGGCGCGCTCTACGCGCGTTCGTTCTCGCGGCTCGAGTGGCGTGAGCACGCGATGCTCCTCGGCGGTACGGTCGCCGCCGCCGCTACGACGCTGACCTGGATCGGTCCCGCGATTCGCTTCCGGCACGACATCGGCCAGGTCGACGCATTCCTCTGGCCGACCGTGCCGTACGTGTTTCTCGACTGGATGGACCTGTTGAAGGACGTCTTGATGACCGGTCAGCCCGTTCGCACGGTGTTCCGCGTCCTCGCGCTCGCACTGGCGGCAGTCGGCGTCGCCCGGTGGCGTCGCGACCACGACGATCGCGCACTCCCGCTCGGCGTCCTCGTCTTCGGTTCGTTCGCGCTCGCGTACGGGAGCGGCTACTCCGCGATCCTCCGGCAGACCCAGCCCTATCGAAACATCGGGCCGGCGACTCTGGCCGCCGCGCTGGTCGCTGCCGTGGTCGTCGCGGATGCGCTGGAAACGGTTCGACTCCGCGAGCTATCGAGAAATGCTCAGGTCGCTCTCGCGGTCGCCGCGGCGCTGATCGTGCCGTCGCTCGCGCGAACGGCGCTTCAATTTCTGCCGACGTGGGTTCCGTCGCGCGAACCGTCGCGAAGCGCGCGACGACCCGGCGCTACTCCCGGCGAGACGAACGACGAGCTTCCGCCGGTCGTCATGGGACACGAAGGACCGAGGCCCGAATACGCCGAGATCGCGTCCCTGCTCGAGCAATCGCTCGGTCAATCCGGTCGCGTCGTGGTCCTCGACTGGGTGCTCGGCGAATACCTCGCGACGTTCACCCAGGTTCCGATCCTCGGCGGCATTCCCCAGCGAAACGTGCCCCAGGTCGACGCGCACCCACTCCGCCACTCCTTCGTTCCGCGGGGTCCCGGTGACGATCCGCTCGGGCGCTATTTCGACGAGTACGCTGTGTCGGGCGTGGTCGCGTCAGGACCGCTCGGTCCTATCGATGCGCGTAGCGATTTACTCGTCCCTCTCACGGCGATCGGCGATCTTCGCGTCTACCGGGCTCGGCACACGCCGACCTATTTCGCCAAAGGGTCGGGCTTTGTGGGACATCAGGCGCTCAACCACGTTTCCGTGACCGGCGCGAGCCCTGGCGAAGTCGTCCTCAAATTTCATTACCTCGAAAGCCTCCGGTGCCGGCCCGACTGCGACGTGACGCGGAGTGCGAGCACCGACGACAGCGCGGGCTTCGTCCGCGTCCCGAGCGCTCCGCCTGCATTCGAAATATTCAACGCCTACGACTGACGCGGTGCGGCCGGAGAATCAGTTGCAGGATACGTGCGTCTCATTTAGGGTAGCCCTGGCGCTACTTCCCCTCGATGAGTTGGGCCTTTAGAGAACGTCCGCTTCGTCAGCTCAGGGGCTCGACCGGAGGCACTGCGTGGCCTCGAGACCCGAGCCTTCCAGGCGGCGTTGCGAAAGCCGAGAGCGCACACCCAGTCGCCGGGTTCTTTGCGGAACCCATCGGCCGCCGTGTGTTTCACGGTCCTCGACTTGGCTCGCCAGCCCGACCCTTCGAATTGCGCTGCCTGGAGCCGTTTCCAGCAGCGTTTTAAGAGACGAGACAGCCCATGGCAGGTTCAATGAGTCCGACGGAAAAGCTTCGACCCGGCGTAAGTGGCATGAGCCTCTACGTGCCCACGTTGCGCGTACCGCTCGAAGCGTGGTGCGAGTGGACCGGTAACCAGTGGCCGAAGGTACAGGCCGTGGTCGGAAATAGTTTTCGCGTCACGGCCCCGGACGAGAACGTCTACACATTGGCCGCGACGGCGGTCCTCCGCCTCATCCGTCAATACGGCATCGACCCCACGCGCGTCGGCTCGCTGGCTCTCGGAACCGAGACCAGCACGGACAACTCGGCCGGCTCGGTCATCTTGCGTGGCATGGTCGACCGCGCCCTCGAATCACTCGGCATGCCGCGCCTCTCGCGCTCGTGCGAAGTGCCCGAGGTGAAACACGCTTGTCTCGGCGGCGTGTACGCCATGAAGGCGGCGACGCGGTACCTCGCCCTCGACGGCGCCGACAAGGTCGCGATCGTGGTCTGCGCAGACATCGCCGAGTACGAGCGCGGCAGCACCGGCGAACAGACGCAAGGCGCCGGTGCCATAGCGTTACTGCTCGAGCCCCGCGCTCGCCTCTTCGAGCTCGACCTCGCGCACGCGGGCAGCGCCTCCGACTATCGCGGTCCGGATTTCCGGAAGCCGCACGCGCGCCACCTCGTCGAGTCGTACGCGACCCGCACCAAGCGCCAGCACGATTTCCCGGTGTTCAGCGGCAAGTACTCGACGATCGCGTACCTCGAAGAGACGATGCGCGCGTTCGAGGACATGTCATCGCGCTTCGGCATTCCGAGCCTCGAGCTGTTGCGCGGCGCCGAAGCGCTGTTCTTCCATCGCCCGTACCACCACATGCCGGCGCAAGCTGCGGCCTTCTTGTATTTGCGCGCCCTGCTCGAAGCTCCCGCCGAAGGCACGACGGTCCTCGCGCTCTGCCGCGAAGCGGGCGTGTCGCGTGAAGCGCTGGATGCCGAGTCGCGATCGCGGCCCGATCTGTACTCTCGCGTGCTCGAAGGCAAGGCCGACGTGGATCCGTTCCCGGTCACCAGCCAGGTCATCGGCTTGTTGCGCAAGAGCGGCGAGTTCAAGAAGTTCCTCGAGACCAAGATGAGCCTCGGTTCGCGGGGTGCCGCCGAGCTCGGCAACCTCTACACGGCCGCGCTCCCCGCGTGGATGGCCGCAGGGTTCGAAGAGGCGCTCACGCGCAACATCGATCTGAGCGAGAAGCGGCTCCTCGCGCTCGGATACGGCAGCGGCGACGCGGCCGAGGCGGTTCCGATTCGGATGGTGCCGAACTGGACCGAGGCCGCAAAGAACATCGGCTTCGCCGCGTCGCTGAAGGGCGCGCACGACATCACGCGCGACCAATACGAGTCCCTGCACGACACCGCGTCCGCCCTCGACTTGCCGGCAATGCCCGGCAACCGCTTCCGCATCGCCAGCGTCGGCCAGCGCTACGAACCGAACTTTCAGGATCTAGGCGTCGAGTACTACGAATACGTGAGCTGAGCCCCATCGTGCTCGCGTCCGCGACAGGCCCGATTTCGGGCCTGTCGACGATCAAAACTCACACTGATTCGTGACGGTGCTGCACGTCGAGCCAGGAGCGGCGAAGGGGCAGATGTCACCGAAGAAGTTCTCGCACGGGTCGCCACACGCGCTGACGGTGTCCGTGTAGCAGAGCCCGCTCTCGCAAGTCGTGTCGTCGGCGCAGCGGCACGCAAAGTCGTCGATGATGCCGTTGCCGTTGTCGTCCAGGCCGTTGCAGCACTCCGTCGGGTACGCCTCGCTCGCGTGGCAGTCGCTGTCGGCGCAATCGATCTTGCCGTCGCAATCGTTGTCGATGCCGTCCGTGCAGTTCGCGACGCCGAACTCGGCGACCGGAGGCGCGCCGTTGTTGCAGTTCAGGCAATTCGGCGCGCTCGCGCAATCGGGGTCCGCGCAATCGGCGAAATGGTCGCCGTCGTTGTCCTTGCCGTCGTTGCAGATCTCCTTGGGGTTCTGATCGATGGTGACGTTCAGGACGTACGTCCCCTGGTCGGGGCCGCGGTTCGCATCGACCGCGAACCCATCGACGTAGACGAAATAGTTGCCCGTGGGGAGCGTATCGAACGCGAGCTTCGAGGCGTGGTCGACGCCGCCGCTGTCGTCGTCGCAGCCGAGCTCGCGCCCGGCGGTGCACGAACCGACGCGGACGTAGAGGGTCGTGTCGAAGTTGGACCCGATCGTGTCGAGCGACACTTCGGACGGCGCCGTCAACGCGAGCCGGAACACCGCTTCACCGGCCGCGCCGCCGCAGGTTCCCGTGGTTTCGCCGACGTTCCCCGTGGTGTCGCCGGTGTACGAGCCGCTGGCCGTGATCAGACGCGCGGTGAGGCAGTTCGACTGCTTCTTCGCGCACGTCGGGTTGTTCGCGCAGTCGGGATCTTGGCAGTCGATCTTGCCGTCGTGATCGTCGTCGATGCCGTTGTTGCAAATCTCGGCGACCGGCTTGCAGTTCGGCGAAAAACGGCAATCGCTGTCCGCGCAGTCGATGGCGCCGTCGCAGTCGTCGTCGACGCCGTTCGAGCAGTTCTCAGGGGCGCACTTCGCGCAATCGGGAGACGACGCGCAATCCGTGTCGGCGCAATCGATCGCGCCGTCGCAATCGTCGTCGCGGCCGTTCGAGCAATTTTCGGCGGTCGGCGGGGTCGTGCACACACACGCGGCCGTACCCTTGCAGTCGGGGTCGGCGCAATCGACGAGGAGATCGCAATCGTCGTCCACGCCGTTCGTGCAATTTTCGGGAGTGCTCTGGCAAATGCACCCGGCGTCCATGACGCAGGCGGGATCCGCGCAATCGGTGAGCCCGTTGCAGTCGTCGTCGATGCCGTTCTGGCAGTTGCCGAACTCCGACGCGGCGCAGCCGCACGGCCCGGTGCCGATGCAATCCGGGTCGTTGCAATCGACGAGCCCGTCACAGTCGGCGTCGATCCCCTCGCCGCAGAGCTCGGTCGGCGACTTGGGGACGCAGGCGCAAGGCACCACTCCAGCGCACGCCGGGTCGAGGCAATCGGTGAGACCGTTGCAGTCGTTGTCGGCGCCGTCTCCGCACACCTCGGGCAAGCCCGGATGGGCGTTCGGATTTTCGTCGTTGCAGTCGTCCCCACCGCACGCCGCGTCGATGTGCCCATCGCCGTCGGCGTCGCGAAGCAGCGTGACGCAGCCACCGGGCACGCATTTGCCGACGTGGCATGCGTCGTTGGTCGTGCAATCGGCGTCCGCGCCGCACGCACCGGCTACACCCGCGCTTCCTCCGCTGCCGCCCGCGCCGGCGAATCCGCCGGTTCCGCCGCCGGAAACATCACCGAATCCGCCGAAGCCTGCGAACCCGCCGTTGCCGCCTGCCCCCTCGCCTCCGCTTCCCGAAGCGCCGGCCGCACCCCCCGTGTTCGTGACGGCGCCTGTACCGAACCCGCCGAAATCGTCGTCGAGCACACCGGACCTGCTGCACGCCGCGGCCAGGAACAGGACCAGACACTGCCACCCTCGAATCGAGTTCACTGCACTCCTCACGGGTCGACCTTACTGCGCTTGCTGGGTACGGCAACCGTAGACGACGTCGAGGGTAGCATCTGCCATTCCGCGAACCGTCTGGCAGGTGCTCGGGCAGAGCTCGATGTGCGACGCGCCGCCGTCGCCGGCGGACACGTACCATTCGAGGTTCTGTGCGGTCGGGTCACAGACCGCCAAGGACTGAACCCTCGTTAGATTCGTTCCGGCGAGCTCGACGTTGACTCGTCGATTTTTCAGCGCCGACGCGTCGACGTCGATCTCGCACGGCAGGGCGCTCGTTCGAATCTCCTCGAGCGTGGCGAGAATGTCCGAGTGTGTGGGATCGGTCGGAACGGCGTGTGCGGACCCCGTGCCGCCTGCGAAGGCGATCTGGTCCATATCGGGTTTATCGCCGATCGCGAGGACGTACGTCGCCACGCTCGGAATGCCAGCGACGCCGGTAGCGGCGGCGATGATCGCGCCGAGCTGAGGCTGGTCGCACACCGGCGGTGAACCCGTATTGTCGATGCCGGCGCTCACCAGAAGGACGACCGGCCTCGGGTTCGCGTCGGCGTTGCGGGTTGCCCATGCTTGCGCGCCTTGAATCGCGCCCGACAGCGCGATGTCGATCGGGCTCTCGGGGAGCGACGCTCCTGGGCTCTGCGCGACGAGCTGCGCGATCGCATCGGGTCCGTGCGCAGCGATCGACGCGAACAGTGCGTCGTGATTGACGGGCGGGGCGATCGCCACGTCCGGCACGACGTACGATGCGGCCGTGCACGCCGCGGTCGTCCACGTCGACGATGGCGTGCTCAGATTCGGGGTCAGCGCGAAGTACTGAATCCCGACGTCCACGTTCAGGAGCGTCTGGCTCTCGTCGATGAAGCCCTCGAGCGTGCTCACGACGGTCGACCACTCCGACTCGATCGACTTCGACTGATCGACGATCAAGTAAATCCCGAGCGGCTGCGGCCTCTCGGGGTATCGATCGGTCTCGCACGTGCTGTAGTGATCGACCGCGGCGGCTTCGGACGGAGGGGGATCGGCGTCACGCATCCCCGTGGGGGGTGGCGGCGGATGCTGCCGCGTGCCGGTGTCTTCCTTTTCGGGTGCCCCGCCCGCGCTGGCATCGCTGATCGATGAAGCCTTCGTGGAACGGGGGACCAGGTACACATCGCGATCGTGGCACCCCGGCGAGGCGCCGAGCACGACCAGCGAGAGAGAGGCACGGCCGAAGCCGCGAGCTATTCCTCGGAAACCCAGCGACGCGCGGCGCGAGCCTGGGGCGACGACGGCCACTTCCCCATCAGCTCCTCGGCCAGCTGTCGCGCCATCGCGACGTCGCCGCTTTGCCGATACGCCCGCACGTCGATCCACAGCGCTTCCGGTGCAAGCGTACCTTGTCCGAACCGCTCCCGCCGCCGCTTTGTAGCTTCGAGCGCCAACGTCGAGTGCCCGAGACCGAGCTCCATCCTCGCGAGCGCGACCCAGGCCGCCTCCGCAGTCGGCCCTTCTCCCTCGGCGGCTTGGCGATATCGCTCACGCGCACCGGCATAGTCGCCCGCTCGACGCGCCGCCTCGGCTTCCGCAAGCCAATCGACGGGAGCCGACTGAGCGGGCTGGTTCTTGACGGGCGAAGCCGGAGCATCTGCGACGCGCTCACGCGGCGCGTCGTCGGCAGCGGCGACCTCGTTGCTCGCCGATTGAGTCGAAGGGCGAGCTGCAGAGACCGCCGACGTCGACGCCGCACGCGGCACTTCCGTCGCGCGAGGCGCCGCGCTCGGCAGAACCGGATGCTCGTCGCGCGACGCCGCGGGCGCCGAGAGCGCGTCGAACCCGACGACCTCGGGGGCGCCCACCAAAGCGCGCATCTCGTGTGCTCGTGTCACCTCGACTGCGCCGCGCGCAACGCCGAGCTTCGAATACAGGAGGCGCTCACCGGCGGTCAGCACTTGCACGCCTTCGGCGAGCCCGACCTCGACTCGGCCTTGCGACACCTCGACGAGGAGCGTGTCGGTCGACTCCGTTACCGCGAACACCGTTCCGTGGACGGTCACGTCACCGTCGCGCGTACGAACGACGAGCTCACCGCCCCCGAGATCCTTGGCGTGGACCGTGACCGTTCCGGCGCCGAGCGAGATCACGGTGCGGCACGGCGACGCCTCGGCGAGACTCACCTCGGCGTCGCGACCGCTCACGGCGAGGGCCGTGGCGCCGAGATCGAGCTGGGGCCCCGCGGCGCCGGCGACGAAGCCGGCGTTCGCCGCGGGTCGTCGCGACGCGCACGCCGGCTCTGCGACGTTGCTCGCCGGAGTGACCAGTGCGGCGGTCGGTTCCGCGCGGTCCCGATGACGATGCGCGACCATGAGCGTGGCCACGGCCGCCGCTGCGAGGAGGGGTCCGACGAACAGAGCAGCGCGCCGGGCGCGGCGCGCACTCCGCACCACGGCGGGGCCTTCCGCCACGAGCCGTCGAATGATTCGCTCGCGCGCCTCATCGTCGAGCTCCCCGCCGTCCGAAAGCGACGTCAGCTCTCCGACGCGGCGGCGGAATCCCTCATCCAACATCATTGCCCTCCAGGAGGTCGCACAGGTACGGGTCGCTTTCTGCGATCGCCTTGAGTTCTTTCTGCCCGTAGTGGATACGAGACCGCGTGGCTGGGATGGAAGCGCCGACCATCTTCGAGATCGTTTCGACGTCTCGACCCTCCACCGCCCATAGAACGAACGCAATCCGCTTATCTACGGAGATTCGCGCGAGCGCTGCGTCGAGGCGACGCAATTGCTCTCCCGCGACAGCGTTGTCGTGCGGGCGATCGGGGCCGGCCGGCGCTTCTTCGGGCATCGGCGAGCGCAGTCTCGACCACGCGGTGGGTCGCATTGCTCTACGCGCCACGCGCACGGTAATGCCGCCAACGAACGTGGAGAGCGTGCTGTCTCCGCGGAAGTTCGGGAGCGCCCGGCACATCTCGAGGAAGACGTTTTGAACGAGGTCTTCCATGTCGCCGCGCGGCCCGAGGAGCCTGCGCAGGAGTCGTTCGACACGGGGCAGCTGCTGGCGCGCGATGGCTTCGAGGTCTCGCGGTTCGCCCGCCCGCGCACGATCGAGGGCCTGCGGCGCCGAGCCCGTTCCCGGGCGCGCCGTGTCCAAGAGAAGTGCGCCAGCTTGGTCCACTTCTGGGTGAGTCGCCTGAGCCACCCTCGGCGATGAAGCCAAGGGATCACTTCGCCCTTTGGCGGCACGCGAAGGGTCGTCGACAACGACCTGAAGTTCTTCCGTTTTTCGCGCGCTCATAGGCCAGAACTCCACGCGAATCCGGCGCGAGCACGAATCTCGACGCTGCCTTCGGCGAGGGCGGGAACGGTCGCGGATGGCCCGGGTGGTGACGTGTAGAAACTCGAAGGCGATGGCAACCAGGCGAGGCCAGCACCGACTCCGAGTGACACGCCGGCCCACAACCGATAGCGAAGCTCGGCACCGAAGCCGAACCACGGCGTAGCCCGGTTATCCTCGGCAACGAGGTCGGCGCGGTGATCGATCGCCTTCACGTCGATGAACGCCACGCCGCCTTCCGCATACCCGAGCGCCTCCGCGCGGCCATAGCGTTGACCGAGCGCGACACGCAGCGAAAGTTCGTTGCGCTCGTATTCGAGTCGCCCGTGATCGTCGGGCCCATTCGGAAGCACTAGCACTTGGTCACGCTGGAGAGGGACGAGCCCGGAAACATGAAGGCCGATGCCGAGCCAGAGGGACGATGCCCGAGGTGAGACGTCCAAGTCTACGCCGGCGGCGGGCCGGACGAGACCCACGTCGCCGTTGATACTCACGGTCTCGAGCACTTCGAGACCAATGACCCACCGGGTCGTGAGTGGGGGGGGCACCGTGGGCACTAGCGCCGCCGCGCGGGCGGAGGGCGCGTCGCGAACGATCTCGAGAAGTTCGGCGGCGGCAAGCGCCACCGCATAGGGGGCGGCGGCCGCCGGTGCGTCGAGTCGGCGAGACCCGACCGTGCCGTCCCCGGGACGCAGAACGCTGACGACGGCTCGGTCCGCGTCGAGAACCACCACCAAGGCCTCGGGCCACGACGTCCGCGCTTCACCGACCAGGGCGTCGAGGTCCCGCGAATTGTGCGACTGACGCCGGACGACGGGCAGCTCGGTCTGAGTCGAGAAATACCGCGCGGCAGCTTCGGAGCTGGGCGATGCCGTGACGAGAGCCACGGTCTCGGCCTGGGCGGGGTCCGTGTGCAGAAACGCGGCGCCGAACGCCGCGACCACGGCCGCCGTGACGAAGGGGCGCACCCCTCCATCCTAGAATGCCCGGTTACGTTTCGCGAACCCACTCGATGCGAACTTCCCCTTTCGAAGGGAGAAATGAGCCCGTTCGTCGGTAGAGCCTTCGGGTATCATTCCGAGTGCGGCCCCGTCGAACGAGGCGTGGGGCCGGACCCGCCCCTGCTCACCCCCCTGTCCGATGTCGAGGCTTCCCACCCGCAGCCTGTCCGCGCTCCGCGACGAGCTCCAGCTCCGCGGTCAGCGCCGTTCCATGGTGTTCCCCTCCGCGACGCCTAGCGTCATCGAGGCCGTCAGTATCGTCGAAGAGTACGGGGCCCTTACCGAGGCGATGTTCCTCGTCATGGCCGTCGAGCGCCGCATGCTCAACGTCCAGCGCCAGCTCCTCCGCGGCGCGCTCGACGTCTTGTCGAACGGCCGCGTCCGCACCGCTCACATGGAGGCGATGCTCGACGCTGCGTCCAGGCGACTTGCCGAAGACGGCTGGGAGAAGCGCTGTCAACGCGTCCTCGAATCATTGCGTCGCGACGCGATTCACGGCGAAAGCACCTTGGTACTCGCCGCGGCGGTCGCGGCCGCCGAAAGGAAGATCACCCCCGCCGAGCGGTCGGTGCTCGAACGATTCGCGCGCGAGCTGGGGGTTGCCGAGACGCGTCTCGACGAAGTGCTGCACGAGCTCACCGAAGACGAAGAGCCGCCGCCCGCCGGATAACGCGCAACACAAAACCCGCGGGCAACCAAAGGTTGCCCGCGGGTTCGAGAATCGCGCGGCGCGCGCCCCAGGGCACGCAGTGAGGAGGAGAAAAACCGCTGGGGCGTTGGCCCACGACTTAGGGCCAGACCGAGGTTGGGGTGGGGACGGCCCGCGCTCTACGGAATTAGTAAGTCCATTCTGAGGGCCTCGCCACCCCCGAATGACGATCCCTCAGCGCGACAACTCGCCGCAGGAGCACGCCCGCCGGACGCTCAGGCCGGTGAGCACCGGTGAGCGTTCACTCACGAATGCTTGGCGACGAAGTCGGGAGGCAACTGCGACCCCTCGCCATAGAAGTACTTGTCGCATTCTGCCATCCAGATCTTCTGGCCCTGCTCGCTGGTCAGATCGAGACGGAATTCGTTCACGAGCATCTTCGAATGCTCGATCCACATGCGCCAAGCTTCCTTCGACACGTTGTCGAAGATTTTCTGTCCCATCTCGCCCTTGAACGGGGGGCGGTCGAGCCCGGGCATCTCTTTACCGAACTTCACACACTGAACCAGGCGCGACATTCGACGTCTCTTAGCGTGAGCGGCGGCCGCCGGCCAGGGGGGTTTTGGCAGGCGCGACCGCGCATGGAGGGGCGTCCTCGGTACCGCAGGCTTCGGTGTAAGGTCGGGCCATGAATCGCGGTTTCCCGAGCTCGATTTGGATCGCTCCGGTCGTCATTTACGGTCTCGCCTTCGCCTCCCCCGCAGCGGCGCAGGCCACCATTCGCCATCCGGGTGATCATCCGAACTACTCCTTCGAGGCCGAGCCGCATCTCGCGCTGAACCCGTACCTGGACGACGCCGGGGTCGGCCCCGGCTTCCGCGGAACCGTGCAGATTCTCGACAACGGCTTCATCCCGTCGATCAACGACTCGATCGGCATCGGGTTCGGCCTCGACTTGCTCTTTTACGGGAACCCCTGCAACCACTGTGGCACCGCGACGGAGGTCGTGGTGCCGGTCGTCCTTCAGTGGAACTTCTGGCTGGCACGCCAATGGTCGGTCTTCGGTGAGCCCGGGTTCGATTTTCATTTCCATACGGGCCCGGCGCACCATCACTTCGACTTCGATCCGTTCGCGTTCTACGCGGGCGGTCGCTTCCACTTCAACGACAGCGTCGCCCTTACCCTGCGACTCGGCGCGCCGTTCTTCGACGACCAGCCGTTCTCGATCGGCGTGTCGTTCTTACTGTGACGAGCGCTTGTTGCCGCGGCCCGCGATGTTGCCGAGCGCAGTGAGGTCGGCACGGCTGACCTCGCCGAGCACGACGAGGCAGACCGCGTAGATCGCGGCAACGAGCGCGCAAAAAACCAAGGTGACGATTTTTCCGCCCGCGGGGAGCGAGCGCGCGGCGAAAATGGCGACCGCCATCGCGACGACGACGCGGAGCGCGGTCGTCTTCGACACCACGGTGCCGGTCGTTCGATAGACCAGCACCGCGGCACACGCCGTGGACAGCACGAGCCCCGACGACGTCGAGAGCGCCGTTCGCCAGAGGATCTGTTCGCCGAACGGCACTCCGCGCGCCCACGCGAAGCACGACGTGACGACGAGCACGAACGCGACGAAGATCACGATCGCGCCCGCGCGCTCCCTGCCGAGGCTGGAGAGCACCGCGGTGAACACGCCGAGAATCGCGAACGCGCCGAATCCGAGCGTCAAAATCTGCATCGACCGAGTGCCGAGCTCGGCCGCTTCCACGGAATAAACCAGACGAATGAGCGGCCCCGACAAGCCCGAGGTGACGCTCACCATGGCGCCGGCCACGAGTAGCGCGACGCGCACGCCGGTCGACACGTAGCGCGCCACCGCCGCGCGATCGCCGGCTTGGTGCGCGGCGGCGAGCATCGGGAACAGGATGAACGTGACGCTGATGAGCAACTGATACGGCAAGAACGAATAAAGCTGCGTCGCGCGATAAGCACCGACGAGCGGATCGGCCGCCGACGAAGGCAACCCGATCCCCTGTGCCGCCTCGCCGGCGAAGCGCCGTAGCAACGTCAAATCCGCTTGAAGGAGCAGATTGAGGAGCACCTGACCGGCGAGGAGCGGCGCGAGAAAGGCGAGGTGCTTTTTCACCGAAGGGCCGCCCGCGCCGCGCTTTCCGAAACCGACGACGAACGCCGATGCGACGAAGATGCCGCCCGCGACGACGACGAATCCGGTGACCGCGCCTTCCACGCCGCGGCCGGAGCGCGCGAGAAAGGCGCCCCCGGCGATGAGCGCCGCCGTCCGGAACGTCGCGAACACGACGTCGAACGACGCCTGCGCGACGAATCGCCGGCGGCCGTTGAGCACGCCGATGAGCGGCGAATAGACGCCGTAAAAAAGGAGCACGAGGCTGACGACGCGAAGCGACGCGACGATGTGCGGCGCGTGCATGAAATCCGCAATCGACGGGGCCGCGGCGAAGAACGCGGCCGACGACAGGACGGCGAGCGCCGCGTGCAGCGCGAACACGCGACGGACGGCGGCCGGTTGCTCCTCTGGCGTCGCGCGCGCCACCGCGTGGCTCACCCCCTGAATCGACGCGGTGACGATCGGGTTGTACGTGATGCTCGCCGCCGAGAGCACGCTCGACAGCGCGCCGTACCCGTCGAGCCCGAGCACCCGCGGCAGCGCCACTTGCTGCACGAGCCCCTGAAGAATGAAGTAGACCTTCGCGAAGGTGATGGCGAGACCGCCGCGACCGGCGGTGCGCGCGGCTTCGTCGGCCGAAGCATTTTCCGGCGCGACGGGGTCCGGGTCTCCCGCGGCGAACGGGTCACCGCCTCGTATCGCGGACGAATCGTCGCTGGGCGTCGCGTCGGGCAAACTGCGCCCCCTATCGCACCGGGGGGGCGGAGGGGTCAACTGCCGGTTGCGGAGTGCAAGTTCGAATGTGGAAAACCGCGGCCCCGCCGATTGAAGCTTTCCAGGACCGCCGGCAAGGTAACGACGGCCGTCGTCAGGCACGCGACCTCGCCGAGCACCGCAACGACACCGAACAGAAACAGCGCGCGGTTCTCGGCGAGGAGCAGCGACGAATACCCGATGATCGTCGTCATCGAACAGAGCCCGACGGCGCCGCCGGTCGAACGAATCGCGCGCGCGACGTCCTTCTTGCCGTCCTGGATGTAGCGCGCCATCACGTTCACGGCGTAGTCGATGCCGATCCCGAACGTGATCGGGAAGGCGATGAAGTTCGCGAAATTGATGCGCACGCCGAGCGCGACGGTAGACGCCGCGAGCCAGAGCACGCCGATCACCAGGGACCCGAGCACGAGCATCGTCGTCGAACTGAACCCGAACACGAAGATGACCGTCGACGCCGCGCCCACGAACGCGATCAAGCTCGCGAGCGGCCCATCGAGCCGGATGCCATGAAGAATATCGGCGGACAGCGGCAGTGAGCCCGCCACGCGCGCCGGATGGTGCCCGGTCACGGTCGCGACGTCGCGGAGCGCCGTCACGAATTTCTCGATCGCCGGCCCTTCCCAGAGCGCGTGCGACGGCTTGGGGAACACGAGCACGGCGCGATCGATGCGACCGTCGCGCTCACGCATGCCGGCGGTGAAGGTCGGCGGCAGATCGGCGGCGGTGATCGGACGGGCGTCTTTTTGTCCGAGGAATCGATCCAGGGTCTTTCGCTGCTCGGCGGTGATCTCGGCGCGGATGCGCGGCGTGATGACGCGACGAATCGCCTTCGCTTCGTCGAGCTTCGCCTCTTGATCGTGCGGGAGCACGTCGTCCTCCGAGCGAATCGTGGAGATGAGCCCCGAAAGCGGCTCTTCCTTCGCCGCTTTTCGCAGCCGATCGACGACCGCCCGCGTTTCGCCCGGACCGTCGGTGAGCACCACGATCGGCGTGAGGTACGTGCCGAGCAAGGTGTCCATCTTGCGACCCCAGTATCCCTCGCCGGAGACCCACGTGTCGGCGCGACGGAGCTTCGAGAAATCGTACTCGAGCGACGACGACGAAATCTGCCGCACGTGCCAGATCGCGAATCCGGTAACGATCACGCTGAGGGCGATGATCGGCGCGGGGATCCGCGTCACGACGCGCGCGACGACACCTGCCGGCGTTCGCGAGCCGCCGGCGCGACGAGCCAGGAGGGGAACGCCGCGGTCGACCCAGCCGAGCAGCGGCGGCATGAGCACCTGCGCGGTGAGCCACGACATCACCATGCCGATGCCGCCGATCATGCCGAATTGGCGGAAGCCCTGAAACTCCGTGATCGACAGCGCCGCGTACGACGCTCCGGCGGCGAGGGCCGCGGCGAGAGTGCCGGCGCGCGCGCCCCACGCCGCGGTGACCAACGACTCTTCGACACTCTTCTGTGCGCGACGCTCTTCGACGTAGCGCGCAAGCAAGATGATGCCGAAGTTCACGCCGTTCCCGACGATGATCGAGCCGAGAAACGCCGTATTCGAGTTGAGCTCGGTGATCCTGAACGGCGGGAGCGACGCGACGGCGAACGAATAGAGCGCGGCGAGCACGAGCGGCGGCACGAGCACGAGCACGCTCCGCCACCAGCGGTAGTAGACGATGATGACGCACGCGACGGCTAGAATGACGATGATGGACGACAGCGACAGATCGGAGATGAGCGCGCTCGTCTCTTCGACGGCGATCGCGACGTCGCCGGTGTAGCCGACGTGCATGCCCGGCGCGTAGTGAGCCGTCCCGCCGAGCGACGCCACGTCGTCCTTCACCCGCCGCATCAATTCGCCGGAGTGTGTGTGTCCATTCTCGTTTTGGCCGACTTCGACGAGCAGCATCGTGAGATGCAGCTCGGGGCTCGAGAAGCGATCACCCCTCGCCTTCGCTTCTCGAACGCCGAGGCGGTCTTCGTATTTTTTCTGGATATCGCCGAAGTCGAGCGATGGCACCGGCTCGTCGTCGTCGATCGCGAGGTCCATCCCCTTGGTGACCTCGTAGTCGCGGCGCCGTTCGATGCGATGGCGGATCTCGACGAGATCGTCGACGTCGACGTAGAGCGCCGCGTTCTTCTCGAGGAACTCACGCTCCGCGGCGTCGCCGGTGCGCACGCGGCGCACGAGCTCCGCCGGATAAGCGCGAAGCTTCGCGGCGAGGTCGTCGATGAACCGCTCACCGGCGGGAAGGTTCTTCGCGTCGCCAGTGTCGACGATCACGCCGAGGAACTGGAGCGCCGGACTACGTGCGCGGAGCTCGTCGACGGCGAGCGCGCTCGGGGCCTTGCGCGGCAGGAGCGCTTCGATGTCGCTGTTCAGGTGGCGATAGAGCCCGACCGTGCGATACGCGGCGGGAATGGCGAGCACGAGCGCGCAGATCCAAATCGCGCGCCCGTGGCGCAGGGTCCACTCCACGAACCGGCGCGTACGCGGTCCGGGCCCCGTCATGGCGCGAGCCCCGCTCGCTCGGACGGATCGAAGGCAATGAATCGTGACAAGGTTCGGAACACGGTGAACGCGACGAGCGCGTAACCGATACCGACCACGACGTCGATGATCCAGTGATGGTCGAGGTACACCGCGGCCCCGACCATCCAGGCGAAAAACAGCGCGGCGACCACGCGGAGCGGCCACACCAGGAAGCGCGCGCGCCGGAGCTTGGCGAAGCCCCGGAACCCCTCGAGCGCGATGAGCAGCGGATAAGCGACGTGCAGCGACGGCACGGCGCCGTAGACGTCGTTCGAACGACCGTAGAAGCCACCGAAATACTTGAACCCGAGCCACGCATCGACGCGCGCGAGGTTCGGCCCTTCGCTGGCGTGCGCGCTCAGGTCGGCGGTGCAGCCGTGAGCGTGGAAGTACCACGGCGGTGCCGCCGGATAGAGGTGATAGGTCACGAAAGCAGCCACGTTCAGTGCGAGAAACGCTCCGGTGAACCGACGCATCGCCGTGTAGTCGTGGAAATACAGGAAAACCGCGAACAAGAACGACGCACCGATGAAGGTTCCATAGGGAACGGCAAAGAAGACGTCGAGCGGCAGACTCGGATGAGCTTGAAATACATCGTGCAAGGTGACCCGCTCACCGTGCAACGTCGTGCCGAACCAGCGCATTTCGACGGCTCGAAGGTCGCAAATGTGCACTCGTTCGGGGGTTAGGCCCCAGTTTTTTACGAATCGCATCGAGTCGTAGAGAAGGCCCACGAGCCCGACCGGTAAAATCCCGAGATAGAGCCGTTTTCCCGAGATCCCGAGATACGGCAGGACGCCGCCCAGAAACAGAACGACGAGGAACTCCCAGCGATATTCGCCGCGGATGAGACAGTAGACGGGCCACGCGACGAACGGCGCTGCGGGCAGGAGGGTCCACTTCGGCCAGAGCGCGCGCATTCGCGCCCATTGCCGGGCGAGCGGGCCCTCCGCTCGGGCCGTCATGCGGGATCCCAGAGCCGCTTCTCGGAGACGAAGTCGAACACTTCGCGGAGCACGGCGACGCCGTTTCGCGCCGTTTCGAGGTCGATGGTGAGCGCAGGCTGGAGCCGGAAATGGGGCGAATACGCCATGGTGAGCAGCCCTCGCTTCACGCATTCGTCGAAGATGCGGGTCGTCACGCCCTTCGATAGCGGCTCTTTCGTCTTCTTGTCCTTCACGAGCTCGACCGACAGAAACAAGCCGCGACCGCCGACGTGACCGACGAACGGGTACGCATCGACGAACGGCTCGAGCTCGCGCAGCATCGCCGCACCGACGGTGCGCGAATTCTCGACGAGCCCTTCTTCGTCGAGGATCCGGAGCGCGGCGGCGCCCGCGGCCGCGCCCAGCGCGTTGCCGCCGTAGCTCGACGAAGACCCCGACGGCACCGACCACGGACGCGCGGTGGAAATCACGTCCGTCGTCAGGACCCCGGAAAGGGGGAAACCACCCCCGAACGCTTTGCCGATCGTCACGATGTCAGGAACGACGCCCGCGTGATCCATGCCCCAGTATTTTCCGGTGCGACCAAACCCCGTGAGCATCTCATCGGCGATGAAGAGAGCGTCATGGTCCTTCGCGATCGACTGCACCGCGGGCAAAAAGTCGTCGGGCGGAACGACGTTGCCGGCCGTGCCTTGCATCGGTTCGACGATGACGGCCGCGACGGCGCCGGCTGAAGCGACCTTGAGCTGCTTTTTGCCGAGCTCGACGCAACCGAGGCCACACTTCGGATACGTCGACCCGATGGGACAGCGATAGCAGTCGGCGTACGGAATGAGATGCGCGCCGGGCACCATCGGACCGAGGTGCTGCTTGGACGTCGAGCCCATCAGCGAGAGGGTGCCCATCGTTTTGCCGTGAAAGCCGCCCCAGAAGCTCACGAACTCGTACTTGCCGGTGTGCGACTTCGCGAGCCGGAGCGCGCTCTCCACCGCCTCGGCGCCGCTCGAATAGAGTTGAAGACGGTGTACGCTCCCCTTTCCGGGCGCATGCGCCGCGACGCGCTCGGACAGCTCGACACGCGCCGGACTCGTGAGCGAACCGACGCTGATCTTGGCGACCTGCTCGGTGATCGCACGCGCGATCCCCGGGTGGGAATGGCCGAAGGCGTTCACGCCGATACCGCCGATGAAATCGAGGAGGGTGTTGCCATCGACGTCGGTGACGGCGCTGCCCGCGGCGCTCTCCGCGACGACCCCGGCCATGGTCGCGTACCCCTGAAGGCCCGGAGCGATGTGCGCGTCTTCGCGACGGCGAAGCTCCTGGCTCTTCGGCCCAGGAACGATGGTCTTCAGGTGGACCTTCTGGCCCTTCGGGTGCGTCGGCGTCATGGGTGCTTCGGGGCCGAGCCGAACACGTACGAGCGATGCATGGGGAAATTCCACGCAACGCTGACGATGATCGCGACGACGAGGCGCACCGCTAGATACGGTGCGCGCAGCAAGGAAGTTCCAAGATATTCGCCGATGGCGTTCAGCCCGGCGCTCGCACCGGAAACGCCGGCGTAGCGAAGGGCCTGCCGTCCGACGGCTTCGTCCGCCCGCGCAAACGTGAAGTGACGGTTCATCATGAAATTCACCACGGCCCCGAAGGTCGCCCCGCACAACGTGGCAAGCGTCGGGCTGCGGTGAAAGTACTCGACGAGGAGTATCATCGTCCCGAAATCTGCGACGGTGGCGACAACCGACGCGAACTGATGGCGCACGAACGCCATGCGGCCGGCCGCGCGCGCACCCGGGGCAGACGTCAACGGACGACCGTGCCGAGACCACTAGCGTCGGGCTCGGACGGAGGCCGTCCGGCGGCCACGCGGGCGCGCTCCGCGTCCCTCGATTGCTCGCGGAGCGCGGCGAGCTGCGCGATGCGATGGAGGCGTTGCACGGCGGAAATGTTCGCGACCACGGCCACGACGAGGAGCGCGACGACGACGGGGACGTCGGCCACGATGGAGACCTGTACGAAACGCGGCGCCGCGGCGGCGAAGGGTGCGAGCGCGACGCCCGCCGTGAGATAGACCGCGCGCTCCTGCCGTCGCATCGCGCCGCGCGGGGCATCGACACGAAGCGCCTCGGCCTTCGCCGTCGCGTAGCTCACCATGAAAGAGCCGAGGAGGGTGAACAGCACGAGCCCGAGGAACAGCGCGTTCGTCCGGTAGAAAATCGCGAGGCCGCCCAAAAAGAAGAACTCGTTGTATCGATCGACGGCCGCGTCGAACGTTTCGCCGGCGTCCGATGCCGTGTTCGACTCGCGAGCGACGAAGCCATCGAGCGCGTCGCCGAGCGCCGAGGCGGTAGACAGCGCCGCGCCGATGCCGAAGTGGCCACCGATGAGCGCGACGCCCGCGCCAGCGCCGAGCACCAGGGACAACAGCGTGATCGAATTCGCGGTCACCCCGAGCCGCACGAGGGCCTTGGCGACCGGCGACAGTGCCCAGTAAGCCATTTCCATCGCGGTGTGCCCGAGCAGCACCGACGAGCCCGCGGCATCGACGCGCGCGAACCTAACGGCACCCTGAAGCGCGACGCGAACCGCGTATGCCGCCCCGAGCGCGAGCAAGGCGACGACGAGCGCTGTGGAAGCGGCGAGATCCAATGGCCCCCGTCATCCCGCCGGAAGCGCGAGCTCCCTCGTGCCCTGACGCAGGGGTTCGTGCAGTGGAAGCTCGCGTGAGCCCTGGCGCGCCGACTCGTACGCCGTCTCGATGAGCTCCACACACTTGAAGCTCTCGATCGCGTCGCGACCGACGTACTCGCGTCGATCGATCGCGTCGACGAAGCGAGCGAACACCGATCGGAACCACTCGACGTGGCTCGCGTCCATCCAATTCGACGGGATGCGTTCGCGTTGAAAATCCCAGGTCGTGCGCCCGTCGGCGTCCTTCTTCGCGACCGACACTTCGACGTCGTCGTCTTCAACGCGGATCGCGCCTTGGTCGCCGTGGATCGTGTAGATCACCTTGCGCACGCCCGCGTTCCACGTGAGGTGCGCATTCACGATGCCGCGCGGGAACGTGATCGTGCACGACAGATCGTCTTCGGTGTCGAAAGCGCCGAGCGTCGAGGCCTTCGCCGTGATCGACGTCGGGAAACCGCCGAGCCAATCGAAGGCGAGGTAGAACGTGTGGCTGCCGTGATCCATCGCGATGCCGCCGCCGGAGTAGCGACGCTCGCGGCGCCAATCCGGCCGCCACTCGGCGACGCCTTTGGCGTGCGTGTTGCGGAAAGTCTGAAGCGTCACGAGCTTCACCTTGCCGATCGATCCTTCGTCGAGCACGCGACGCACCGCCCGCACCACGGGGGCGTGCTTGTAGTTGTGCGACGGGAAGAGCACCCGACGCGCACGCCGCGCGTGATCGAGCATCGACACCGCGTCCTTCGCCGTCGTCGCCATCGGCTTTTCACAGAAGACGTGAAGACCGTGGTCGAGCGCCGTATGCGCGAGGGCCGCGTGCTCCGACGGTGGAGTCGAGATGTCGACGAAGTCGAGCTCTCGCTCGGCGTCGAGCATTCGGCGGTAGTCGTCGTAAGCGCGAAGATGAGGATAAGCGGTTTTTGCCTTCGCTAAGCGTGGAGCGCAGGAATCTGCGACGGCAACGATCTCGATCGGCAAGCCCGCCGCTCTCGACGCTGCGTACGCCGGCAAATGCCCATGTTCTGCGATGAAGCCGTACCCAATGACTGCTCCCTTGAGCATTGTCGGCGCCTCCAATGCGCTCCCGTTCTTCATTCAGCCGTACTGGATCAGTGCTCGATTTACCGGCTGTTCATGGTTCCAGAAGGCTCGTCCTGTCAATGGGGGCGGTCGGATTGTCGGTCGAAGTATGTCTTGTTTACGTGCGTAGAAACGTTCGCAGGACAGTCGTCCCGCGCTTCCGGCTTCGCGGTCGTCGGCGTTAAGATCACGTGCACACGAGATGGCCCCCACGGTTTTTCTGCTTCCTGGCCTCGGCAACTCAGGGCGCGACCATTGGCAGACCAATTGGGAAATCCGTTACGGCTACCACCGCGTAGAGCAAGATGACTGGGACCGCCCGAAGCGCGCCGCGTGGATCGCGCGTCTCGAAGCCGAGCTGTCGGCGGTGCGCACCGGCGTCGTTCTCGTCGCGCATAGTCTGGGTTGCGCCCTCGTGACCCACTGGGCACGCGAATACGGCGCGGGACGCGTCGTCGGCGCGCTGCTCGTCGCGCCCGCCGACGTGGACTCCGCGCGACGAACGCCCGACGAAGTGCGGGACTTTTCGCCGCTACCGATGAGGCCCCTGCCCTTCCCGTCGATCGTCGTCGCGAGCACCACCGATTCGTACGTGGAACACGACCGCGCCGCGCAGTTCGCGACTCGATGGGGCGCTGGATTTCGCAGCATCGGCGCTGCGGGCCACATCAACGCCGACTCACGCCTCGGCGATTGGAACGACGGACATCGGTTTTTCACCGAGCTCCTGGTCGAGCTAGGCGCCCCAACAAAAAATATTTAGCACGTGCGCGACGGCTTCCAGGCGCCGCGGATTTCTTCAATGTTCGAGCTCAATCCGGCGCGCTCGCGTCCGGACGCGAGCCGCGTTGAAGATGCTCTCCGGCGATCGCGAGGTATCTCGCGCGCGCCTCGGCGTGATCGACGATGGGGCGCGGGTAATTTTTACCCAACGCGACCCCGGCCTGGACGAGGTCGTTCGTCGATGCCTCCCACGGACGATGGATCCACCGCGCAGGCAGGTTCGCGAGCTCGGGGATCCAGCGTCGAACGTACGCGCCGTCAGGGTCGAATTTTTCACCCTGCGAGACCGGATTGAAGACGCGAAAGTACGGCTGCGCGTCGCACCCGGAACCGGCGCTCCATTGCCAGCCGAGGTTGTTCGGCGCCCAATCGCCGTCGGTCAAGTAGCGAAGATAGTGGGCTTCGCCGCGCTGGTAGTGAATGAGCAGGTGCTTCGTGAGAAAGCTCGCCGCGATCATGCGCGCGCGGTTGTGCACGAACCCTTCGCCGAGGAGCTGGCGCGCGGCGGCGTCGACGACGGGATAACCCGTCGTGCCCGAAGCCCACGCTTCCCATTCCGCGGGCTCGAAGCGCCACGGAAAATCGACGAAGCCGGCGCGAAACGGCTCGCGCAACACCTCCGGTCGATCCCAGAGCGTCGAGAACGCGAACTCGCGCCACACGAGCTCGTTTTGAAACGTCGCGAGCGATTCGCGAGCTCGAGGATGGCGTTGCGCATGACGACGCGCCTCGTTCCAGACGACGCGCGGCGAGAGAACGCCGAATTTCAAATCCTGCGAAAGACGACTCGTCCCCGGCCAATCCATGCGCTCACGCCCTTCGTGGTAAGAGGCCGCCGCGGACGAAAAAAAAGTCTGCAGTCGCTCGCGGGCCGCCGCTTCGCCGCCGCGGACCAGGCGCGGATTTTCGTCGATGCCGAGCTCGCGGAGGGTCGGGATCGCGACGCTGTTCGCTTCGACGTCGAGCGGCAGCGACGGAAGCCGCGACGGCGCCGCGAGCGACTCGCCGATGTCGTCGCTCTTGGCGAAGAACGCGCGAGAAAATGGCGTAAACACCGAGTACGGCGCGCCGTTCTGAGTGCGGAGCGAGCCCGGCGCGAGCAAGGTCTCGCCTTCGAACAACTCGAACGGAATCGAGAGCGCGCCCTGAACCCGGCGATCGCGCTCGCGCCCGAAAGGCTCGGTCCAGCGATGCGCGACCACGCGATCGGCGCGCCATCGCGCCGCGAGCTTCGGGACGACGTCGGTGCTCTTGCCGCTCACGACCACGAGCCGCGAGCCTTTGTGCTCGATATTTTTCTGGAGCGATTCGAGCGACTCGAGCAAAAACTGGATCCGATGCGGAAACCGTCGTGCGCGTTCGGGCGCGAAAAAATAGGGATCGAGCACGAAGAGCGGCACCACTTCCCCACCCTTCATCGCCTCGTTGAGCGGCGCGTGATCTCGCAGGCGCAGGTCCTTGCCGCGAAACCAGACGATCGTCCTCACGCCGCTCCTTGCATCACCAGGGAAGCGTCTCGCCGTTCGCGTGAAGGAAGTGGCCGGTGGTCTCGAGGCGGAGCTCGTCGATGCGCTCGAGCAACGACGACGCCGCGACGTGCGCGTCGATGGAGCCCTGATTGCCGGTCATCGCGGTTCGGACATAGCCGGGATGCAACACCGCGACGGCGATGCCGCGCGGCTTCAAGTCGCGGGCGAGCGACGAGCCGGCCATGTTGAGCGCAGCCTTCGACATTCTGTAGCCGTACATCGAGCCCGACGTGTTGTCGGCGATCGAGCCCATGCGGCTCGTGATGAGCACGATTTTCCCACCCGCCGGCACGAGCGGCAAGAGGCGTTCCGTCACGCGCAGCGGCCCAATCGCATTCGCCTCGAACTGGCTACGGATCGAGTCGTAGTCGATGGAGCCGAGCGCGTCGTACCCGAGCATCCCGGCGTTGTTGATGATGACGTCGAGCGTCGTCCCCTCGAGAGCCCGCCCGAGCGCGTCGACCTTGGCCGCGTCCGAAACGTCCACGCCCGATTCGACTCGCACCCCGAGCCGCACCAACGACGGCGATGGAGTGCGACACACCGCGACGACCGAGTCACCGCGAGCATCCAGCGCTCGGCACAATTCGAGTCCAATCCCGCGGTTTGCGCCCGTAACGAGCACTATCGCCATGTCTTCACCGGTAGCACAGCTCGAGCGCCGCCTTCACCGGTCCGGCGGACGGCCTTCTTTTTCTAACCCTCGCCCGCGTGGATCGTCGCGCGAAGCTTCCGGACGGCGCGCCGCACCGATTCATCCGTCGCGAAACGATCCACCTCGTCGAATGAGACCCACCGCGCGCCTTCGACCTCGTCGTTCGGCGCGAGGGTGCGCGACGTCGCGACGAAGCGAAATCGCGCATCGAAGTGCTCGTGCGCCGGTTCGCCCGGACGCGCCGGGATCGTGTGAACGTCCACGTCGAAGAACGCCGCGGCGCAGTCGGGTTCTTCCACCGGGACGCCGATCTCTTCCGCGACCTCGCGACGAGCAGCGGCGCACAGCGACCCGTCGCCCGGCTCGACGTGACCGCCGGGCTGCACCCAGATCCGCAGCTTCTTGTGGAAGATCAGTGCCAGCGCGTCCCGCTCCGGCGAAAGGACGAACGCGCTCGCGGTGAAATGTCCGGGCTCGTGGCTCCGCCGGTCGAACGGCGCGTCCGAATCGAGAAGAGCGAGCATCCGCGCGCGGTGGTCCTCTTCGCGTGGGTCCGCCGCGACGTGGCGACGTAACAACGCGCGCACCTCGTTTCGCATGCGGGTCCCCCGTTACCCACGGCGGCGAGCGGCCGCAATGGCCGCCCCATTCTCCTGTGTGAGTCGCGCTAAAAGCGGAGGCCGAGCACCACGCGAACGAACGGCCCGGAGCGTCCGAGCGAGCCGAGACTCTGATCGACCGTCGTGATGCGCCCCGACGGCTGCGTCGGGGTCGGCGTGAGCTCCATCGACGACGCGAGCACGGCGCCACCTTCGACGGTGACTCCGAGGACGAGTCGGCGAAGTGCGCTCTGCTTCGTCTCGAACGTACCCGTGGGCGTATGCACCGTGATGCCGCCGCCGAGCGTCACGAACGGGATCGTGCTGTTGCTCTCGAGCTCCGACGGCCCTCCGCTCGGATTGAGCTTCGCGTGCACGAGCGAAAAACCACCGGTCACGCGCGCCTCCGGCTCGAGAAACGAAAGGAGCGCGTAGCGCACGCTCGCGCCGGCGTGAAACGCGTTCGTATCGAGCGACGTCGAGGTGATCGCCCCGCCGAACAGCGCGCCCGACGATTGCGAATTCGTGCTGAATCCGAGCTCCGGCACGACCGAAATCGGTCCGCTGGCGTAGACCGCGTATCCGACGTCGACCGCGAGTGAATGCGCGACGTCGGAGTCCGAGAACAAATCGAACCCCTTCTGCGTGTACCAGGTCGAGTCGACGCCGAAATCGACGTTGAACCGACCTTCAATTGGGGGGGCACCCGCAGCGACGGGGACGTCGGCGGTCGGGCCGGGTGCGGCGGTGGCGACTACGACCACTGGAGTGGTCGCGACGGGGGGGACGGGAGAGCTCGAGCTAGAGGAGGGGCTAGAGCTAGAGCTAGAGCCAGAGGCAGAGGCAGAGGGGACGGGCGCCACCGTGGGGACGGGAGAAGTAGAGGTCGAGGGGGCGGGAGCGGGCGCGGTAGGGGGAGCTGGAGCAGGGGCAGCGACGGGAGCGGGGGCGGGAGCGGGCGCGGCAGCCGTCGGGGGGGGCGATGCCGTCGCGGGCGGGGCGGCTTCGCTCACGCCGCTTTCGAAGAGGGCCGCGACGCACGCGACCCACGACGCGAAGCGGACGAGACGCACACGGCTCGTGCGTCTCTCGAAATCGACCCGGCGTTCGAGACGGCGTTCGCGTTCGATGCAACGTTGGCGTTCGAGGTGCGTCGACGGACTCACCGCGGGCTCCTGGCTGAGGCGGATCACGCGGTGCTCGCGGTTCCTGCCGTTTCCGCGATGCTCCTGATTCGGCCGATTCATGGAGACGCCTCCCCGGTGACACCCTGAAATAAGTAGCCGCGCATCGCGTACGCGGCGCCGAGGTTCGTCGGATCGCGTGCGTCGAGCACGGTCGCGTAACCCATCGCGTCGGGGTGCGTGACGACGACCCGCGGCGTCGACGCGGAAGGAACCGGAACCAGGGTCACGATGGGCGCATCGACGTGAACCTGGTTCGGCCTGAAACCGTCGAGATCGAGATACGCCACTTCCTGGCCGCCCTGGGGGGCGAGCCACAGTTTCTTCGCCAGCGGATCGCTGATGGCCGACGCGAGCGAGGGCCCGCTGATCGGGGTCACCGTGCGATCGCCGAGATCGACGACACTCAAGCCCGTCCCCGAGTGCACGAATAGGGCGAGATTGCCGTCGAGCGACGTCACGGATGCGAACGGCTGCTCGATGGTGAGCGTGTCCACGTTGAGCCGGCCGCGCTCTTCGATGCCGACGAGGTCGAGAAACGTGACGACCGTCGTCCCGGTCGAATAGAGGAGCGCGCGCGGCGCGACGGTCGGATCGGAGGGCTTCGGTCCCTGATAGAGGAGAATGTTCGTCTCCGACGTCGGGAGCGGCACTTCCGTCGTATTGCTCGAATCGGCGTCCACGATGACGGCCTCCGAGGTGCCCGGCGAGAGCGCCAAGAGACGCGTCGCCGTGCCGTCGGCGTAGAGGGCGATGTCGGTCGGTCCAGTTCCCGCCGGAAGCTGATTCAAGGACGGCGTGAAATCGTTCAGGGCGCCGCCGTCGGCTACCGGGTTCGCTTCCGGCGTTGCCCCGGAGAGCGTCACGACGAACACGTCGTCGGAGCCGCTCGCGCGAAGATACATTTTCGGCTCGGTCGTCGAGAAGACGACTTGCGACAGGGTGATCCCCGCTGTGAGCTGCACGCTGTAGCGAGCCCGCTCGAGATGCGAGAGGTCGAATATCTCCAGCGAAGAGGCGAAGAGCGCCACCGCGAGTCGACGCGAACCCGTCGAGATCGGCACGTCGGCGGACGAAAAGGCGACGGCGTGCGGCGTGTCGCCGAAGCTCCGGAGCGTCTCCGAATAGGCCTGCTGCCCCTCGAGGTCGATGAGGGCGACTTCGTTCGGATTGAAGAGCACTGTGTTCGCGGCTTGCCCCGCGTTCGAGTCGAAGAACAGGAATACGTAGCGACCATCCGGCGACTGAGTCATCGCATTGAAGCTCGGGTCGTAGCGGTAGGTCGCCACGACTCCCGACGCCCCGAGTACGGTGAGTCCGGGCTGGGCCGGCGTGACGCCCGCGCCGTCGGCTTGCCCCGCCGAGAGCACGAGGAGCTGATCGGCGTGGCCGTTGCGAGGTTCGGTATGGACCGGATGAGTCACCAGCGAAACGACCTGGGTCGTATGTGGCGCCGTGGCGCCGGAGACGTCGAGCAACCGCGCCTCGTTGCGCGCGCCGTCGACCAGGACGAGCCGGTCGTCGATGGCCGCGGGCGGCAAGAGAAGCGGCGCGTTGTAGTAGCTCGCGGGGCGGCTTCCGCACCCGAACGCCGCGAGCGCCGACAGCGCCGAGATGACGGCGAGCGATTTCCCCATGAACCCTCTCATTGTCGAATCCGGCTATTCAGCTCGAACCCGGTGACCGACTGAATGGCCCCCGTCGTCCAGTCGATGAACGAGATGCGACCATCGGTGTGGTCTTGTCCGACGAAAACCCGATTCGTGGCCGGAACCGGTCCGACCGAGACAGGTGGACTGCCGAGCTCGAGGGTCGCGATGAGCAGACTCCGGAGATCGACGTCGTCGACTTGATGAAGACCGAGGGCGTTGAAGAGAATGAAGAGGTGGCTGCCGTCGGGCACGGCCGCGAAAGGACCGAGCGGCGCCGCGGTGACTTCGAGCTTCGGAAAGCCTGCGGCGATCGCGACGACGCTGTAGCCGTATTGCCGATCCAGCTTCGTTCCGAGATCGATTCCCGTTTCGTTCGGATCGCCGTCGAGCTTCTGATGCACGACCAACGCCGTCTGATCGTCGGGTGAGATGGCGATGGCCTCGACGGATTTCTCGAGCTGAATGGTCCGCGGCGGCGCGCTCGTCGTGAGATCGAGGATGGTGAGGCGCTCGTAGGTCGGCACCGCCGTCGTGTAGAGCAGCGCGTAGTGGCCGCCGGGCGACAAGGTCACCGAGCCGATGATTTCATTCGGGACCACCGTGGTGGTCACCTGCGACGGATCGCCGCCGAACGCGCCGGGGATCGGAATGCGGAGCACGGCGCTCCGATCGCGCACCACGGCCATGGCGTAGGCGCTCGACGGCGCGAGATCGAGATCGGTCACGATGGCGTTGGCCGGCGCGGGCGGCGGCGGCGTGCCCGCGTCGCCCGGGCGAGCACCTCCGTCAGGCGCTCGCGATGGGCCCGCGTCCCCAGGCGCACCCGCGTCGCCGGGAGGGGGCAATGGGATCTTCGAGAGATCCAAGGTCGCGATCGTCCCCGTCGACAGATCGACGAGGCGGAGCTCGCTCCCGTTCTCTTCGCGGGCGAGCGCGTATTTGCCGTCGCCGGTGACCGACACGTCGAGCGCGCTCTGATCCGTCGGCGCGGCGCCGAGCGCGATGGTTTGCGCGATGCTCGCGCCGTTCTTCTCGATGTCCGCGAAGTCGAGCACCGACACGCCGGCTTGAGTGACGACGAAGCCCTTGGCGCCATCGTCCGAGAAGAACACCGCGGAGGGACGAAACCCGACCGTCATCGGCGTCGAGGTGTCACCCGCCGCGTCGAGCGAAACGACGGTCAAATCCTGGAACGAGCCGGGTTGGTCGGTCGGGCTCGCGAGCGTCTCGTCGAAGTACGCGACGGCGTGCTTGCCGTCCGGCGCGACGGCGATCGCGTTCGACCCCTGCTGCACCTTCACGCTCGAGGTCGTCGAAACGCCGTTGACGGTCCGGATGATCGTCGCGTCGTTCGAACCGACGTTCAGGACGACCGCGCTATCGGTCCCCGCTAGAGTCTGGAGATAGCGCGGTTGATCGCCGGCCTCGACGGTTTGAATCGCCAAGGTCGCTGCGTCGATGACGGCTACGGTGTCGCCGTCGGGGTTCGCGACGTACACGTAGTGCTGGCCGGCCTGCGGAAGTTGGAAGCTCGCCTTCGTCTCGGTCTCGGGCGGCAGCACGACGCCGGCGTCCGCAGAGGGAGACCCTATCGAGAAAGTGCCGCCGGCGCCCGACGCGGCCCCGAAGCCCCCCTGATCGTTGCCCGAAGGCAGCTCGGGCGCACTCGAGAGCGAACCCCCGTTGCCTGACGAAGAAAGACTGCCGCAGGCGGCGACGGTCCCCACACCGACGACTGCGCACAAACAAGTGTGCCACCCCAATTTCATGGACGGCACATTGAGCAGGAAGCGCGCCAATACCTGGCACGACGTCCGCGAGGGTTCGAAAATCCCTCGAATCAACGCTGAGTTGTCCGTCCAGCTGCACCTCGAACCGGACGCCGCTCAGGCGTGGTCCACGACAGGCGCGTCAGGTCGCGGCACAACTCGTTCGTCGAATGACGGTGCCCGAACGCCCCGGGCGCCGCTCGCCCGCCCGCGCTCAGAACGTCATGGCCCGAAGCGCGTCGCGCAGCGGGCGTCCTGCGGCGACGCCGAATCGCTCCTCGTATTTCGACGAGTCGAGGCTCAGATCGCGCGCCCGGGGCTCGGGCGCAGGAACGTCGTGGCGACTCACGGAGCGAACGTCGTGCGCCGTCACGCCGAGCGCGTCGGCGAGGAGCAGGCCCATGTCGAACCGCGACCATCGTTCTCGACCACCCGCATGGACGATTCCAGTGAGCTCGCTCTCGGCGGAGCGAAGGAGCGCCGTGGCGGCATCCTCGAGCCAGAGCGGCGTGCGGAATTCGTCGTGAAAGAGGTGGAGCGGCTTTCCCTCTCGGAGCGCCTGCACTTGCGACGCGAACGTCGTGGGTCGAGGCGTCGCGGGCATTCCGTAGAGGAGCGGCAAGCGCACGACGAGCGCGGCGGTTTCTCCGAGCGCCGCGCGTTCGCCGTCGAGCTTCGAACGACCGTACGCCGACAGCGGTCGCGGCTCGGACGATTCGGAATAGGGCGCGGCTTCGCCGTCGAACACCATGTCCGTCGACACGAACACGAAGCGGCCGCCCACGCTCTCGGTGGCGCGCGCGAGGCACGCCGTGCCGAGGACGTTGATGCTCTGCGCGTGGGCTTCGTTCGCGTGCGCGCCGGCCACGCTGGAAATCGCGGCCGCGTGAACGACGAGGCGCGGCCGGCATTCGCGAACGAGCGCGGTGACGGCGCTCGCGTCCGCGAGCTCGACGCGCACCGACTCGCCGAACGACGGGATCGGACCCGACGGCGAGGCGACGCCGAGCACTCGAGCGCCGTCAGCGACGAGCTTCCGAAACAGCACACCCCCGAGTTGGCCGCCGACGCCGGTCACGAGCACGGTCATGGCCCGGGCCATTTCACCACGAGCGCCCCGTCGCTGTCGATTGACGAACGGAGCGGGCCCACTCTGTCCCGTCACGGCTTCGTGCGGGCGTCGAGAAAGGTAACGGCGCTCGACAGGTCGGACACTTCGTTGAACGTCGCGGGAAGCGCGAGCAACGTCGTGAGATCGATCCGGGCGACCCATCGAAAATCCTTGCTCACCGTGATGCCGAACGGCGGAGATGCCGTGGTTCCGGGAGACACCGCGGCGCCGTGCGAACTCACGACGTTGGTCCATACGCCGCCGTCGGGGAGCGCCGGCAAGAGACCGAAGGCGTAGTCCGGGGCGCCCGCATCGAGGACGCTCGCGTCGCGGACCCCGCCGTCTCGGTCGCCGCGCGGCGCGAGGGTCGACAAGCGCGCGACGGCGACGTCGGACGCCGCTTCGCCTTCCCAGAAACCGAGGTGCGTCGCGGAAGCCACGGCGACGTCGGTGAGCCCATCGCCGACCAACGTCGATTCCGGCGCGGTCACGGTGTGCGTGGTCTCGTCGAATCTTGCTTTCGAAAAATCGAGGATCGACTGGTATTGCCGGCCCTTCGACGGCACGACGACCAGCCCGGTGGTCGGATCGACGGCCGCGCCGGAGGGCGACGTCCCCACGGGAGCGTCGGGATTGCCGGCCGTGGCGTTCTGGTAGGTGTAGAGGGCGCCGTTTCCGAGATCGACGACGTTGAGGCCGTCGGTCATCGGCGTGCCGTCGGCGGCGTGGGTCGTCGAGCAGGTCGAGGGCGTGTGTCCCGCGGCGTCGAGGCTCGACGCGCAATCGTAGAACGGCGCGAAGAGTCGCTCGTGAACCGGGTCGAGCGCGAAGTTCTCCGACGGCGGTGCGGCGATGACGCGCGAGACCGTTCGCATCGCGAGATCGACGATCGCGAACCCGTTCCACACCGCGAGGATCGCGCGGTCGTTCGCGGCATCGACGACGACGGCGGTGACGTAGCCGCCGTCGCCGGAAAAACCGGATTGCCCGTACGACGCATCGAGCCGGGTCTTGCCGATCAGCGTGTCGGTGACCGGATCGATGAACCATATCGAAGGGTTCTGAGTCGATGCGGCCACGACGATGGTCGCATTTCCTGCGGTGGTCGTCGCGTACTCGAGGGCGCCCCCGGCTGCCCCGAGATCGATATCGGTGACGAGCGCCGGCGCGCCGCGGACGCCGTCGCCCGCGGCGTTCGCGTCGACGACGGCGATCACCGAGTGACCCGCAGCGTTCGCCTGGTACTCCGGCAAGTAGAGCTTGTCGGTGCCGCCGACGGAGACGATCGCGAACGCGCCGGTCCCGCCGCTGTCGGCGATCGACGCGGGCGGAACCGGTTTACGAGTCGCGTTCGCCGCAGGCGAAGCGTCGCACGCTTCGAGCAGTCCGAAACACGCGAGCCCTGCGACGAACCGCGCGAGCCTCAGGGGAAGCGACCCTCCTCGAACAGATCCGCGAAGTCGTGGTCGGCGGCGACGGTCGCGAGATACGGGAGCCCGAAGATCCGTTCGACCGATTTGATCAGCGACCGGTGCGTGTACGAAACGGCGCCCACGTAGTTCTTCTTCACGCCGGGCCCGATCGCCAAGAACGGGATCTTCAAGGTCGCCGAGCCTTCGTCCCACACGACGAAGATGACGCCCTCGTGGCCGTTCACGTAGTCGATGAGCGGCGGGAGATTCGCGCCGAGCCAATCGTCACCGGAGCGGATGGTGTTCGAGTTCGGGCAACCCGCCGCGCCGTGCATGTCGTTGCAGAGGTTCGGCGTGATGAAGTCGTAGCTCGCGACGGTGTCGTTCTTCACGTCGTCGGCGAGGGCGGTGATCGCCTTGTGATGCGCTGCGCAGAACGCGTTCGTGGACGACGGGGGCGAGCCCGAGACGTCCTGAAAGAAGATGAAGGGGTCGTGCTTCGGCGCGTAGAACCCATCGGCGAAGATCGGGCAATCGCCGGTCGTGGCGTCGAGCCCCTCCTGGTACGACATCCAGCTCACTGGAGTGGTCGCCGCGCCCATCTGCGTCACGAGATGCTCGGTCGTGGCGGTGCTATTCGCGGCGCTCGGGTTGTCGTCGGTCGTGAACGTGAGGTTCGAACCGGCTTCCATCAGCACGTAGTGCGGCTCGCTCGGAATCGCGAGCGCCAGCACGTCGTTGAAGTTCGACGTGCTCGCGTACGCCTTGAGCAACGTATCGTTGATGTACGGCGCGTCGGCGGTGTCGCCGATGATCTGCGATTGGTCGTGATTTTCCATCGCGATCACGAACACGTGCTTGATGTGGAGGCCGCCGTCGCCGGTCGACCCCGCGTCGATCGCCGGCGCGCCCGCGCCGCCTTCGGTCGCTCCTTGGCCACCGGTGCCGCTCGCGCCGCCGCTGGTCGATGCGCCGCCCGTGCCGCTCGCGGTTCCGCCGCTGGCGTTCGCACCTCCGCTCGCGGTTCCACCGCTTCCCGGCCCGCCGCCGGTCGCGTTCGCCCCACCGGTACTCGTAGCGCCACCGCTCGCGCTGCTCCCGCCCGTTGCTGCGCCGCCACCCGAGCCCCCGTCGGTGCTCGACGTGGGGTTCGAGTCGCTACTGCATGCCGCGACGGAACCCACGAGACCCATCGCCACCAAAACTCCGACTCGTCGCATCTCGTTCATGCTCCCGTTCACGCGGATCGCTTCCGCATTTTAGTTGCCGAGCTGGACCCTCGCGCATCGCGAACGTCGCGTCAAAGGCTTCAATCGCAACGAAATTGTCACGAAGCTCACGACACGGAGCTCGGACGCAGCACGACGTGATCGTTGAAGGGACGTTCGACGACGTGCTCGACGTCGAAGCCTCCGCGGCGGGCGAGCGCGCGGAACGCGGCGGCGGCAACCGCCGCATCACGGCCATTGCATGGGCACCCATATAGATCTAGGTTGCATGGGTGCCCATACGAAAAACCTTCACCCCGCTCCGTTCGAGTCCCCGGGAGGTCACCGCCATTCTCGACGACCTTCGCCGGATCGTTCAGGTGCTTCGCGAGGCGTCACGCGACGCGGAGCGAAACCTCGGCGTCACCGGCGCGCAGCTGTTCGTGCTGAAAGCCCTCCTCGACACGCCTCGGCTCTCGCTGAACGAGCTGGCGGAGAGAACACATACGCACCAGAGCACCGTCTCGGTGGTCGCGAAACGATTGGTCGACCGGAGCCTCGTCACGCGGTCGGTGTCGCCTCACGACGGGCGTCGTATCGAGCTCTCGCTCACGGTGAGCGGACGGAGACTCCTCGCGCGCTCGCCCCTCGCCGCCCAAGATCGGCTGATCGAAGGCGTCGAAGCGCTGGACCCCGCCGAGCGCCGTGGACTCGCCGTCGCGCTCCGGCGCCTTACGGAAGCCATGCGCGTCGGCGACGAAGCCCCGGTCATGTTCTTCGAAGAAGAACCGCGGGACACCTCGCCCCATGCACGCGGAGAACCGACCCTCGTTCCGAAGAAGCGAAATCCATGAGCCCTCGGATTCCGGATTCCACCCGGCGAGTGCCGCTCGCGCCGTCGCTCGGTCCCACCCTCGAAAGCGCGCACATCTCGCCACCCGCAGCGACCCTCGATCGTCGCGTCGTGATCGTCGCGGCGCTCGCGATGCTCGTCGCCGTTGGCGCCGGGTTCGTCGCGCAGGCGCTCACGCGGCTCATCGGGCTGGTGACGAACCTTTGTTTCTACGGACGTTTCTCCACGGCGTTCACCTCGCCTGCGGAAAATCACCTGGGGTGGTGGGTGGTCCTCTTGCCCGCCGCAGGCGGCATCGTGGTCGGCGTCATGGCGCGGTTCGGCTCCCAGGCGATTCGCGGTCACGGCATCCCCGAAGCGATGGAGCAAGTGCTCACCAATCAAAGCCGCATCCCGGCTCGCCTCACCTTTTTGAAGCCGCTCTCGGCGGCGATCTCGATCGGCACGGGCGGCCCGTTCGGCGCAGAGGGTCCGATCATCGCGACGGGTGGAGCTCTGGGTTCCCTGCTCGGTCAGGTGCTCGCGACGACGGCCCTCGAACGAAAGACGCTGCTCGCCGCGGGGGCCGCGGCAGGAATGGCGGCGACGTTCGGAAGCCCGCTCTCTGCCGTCCTTCTGGCCGTCGAATTGTTGCTGTTCGAGTACCACCCTCGTTCGCTCATCCCGGTCGCGCTCGCGTCGACGATCGCGGCCGGCGTGCGACTCGAGTTCGTCGGGGGCGCGCCCGTGTTCCCGATGCCCGACTTGTCTGCGCCGCCGGGCGCCGCACTCCTTGCCTACATCTTCATCGGCGCGCTGATCGGCGTGGTGTCGGTCGGGGTGACTCGAGCGGTGTACGCCGTGGAAGATCGCTTCGAGCGGCTGCCGATCCACTGGATGTGGTGGCCTGCGCTCGGAGGGCTCCCCGTCGGGCTCATCGGGTACTTTGCGCCTCACACGCTCGGCGTCGGCTACGACAACATCGAGCACATCGTGTCGGGCTCTCTGGCGCTCCAGACCGTCGTCGTGCTGTGTGCGCTGAAGTTCGTGTCGTGGGTCATCGCGCTCGGAAGCGGAACCTCCGGCGGCACGCTCGCGCCACTCTTCACGGTCGGAGGCGGGCTCGGTGCGTTGCTCGGAACGTGGGCCAATGCCTGCTACCCAGCGATTGGCGTCGACGTTCGGATCGCCGCGCTCGTCGGCATGGCCGCTCTCTTCGCAGGAGCATCGCGGGCGCTGCTCGCGTCCGTGGTGTTCGCGTTCGAGGCCACTCACGCGCCCTTCGGGGTCCTTCCGCTACTCGGGGGCTGCACGGCGGCGTTCCTGGTGTCGCATCTCCTGATGGAAAACACGATCATGACCGAGAAGATCGCGCGCCGCGGCGTTCGCGTGATCGGCGAATACGGCGCCGATTTTCTCGAAAGCGTCCTCGTTCGCGAACGCGGCGTCCGACCCATCGTCAGCGTGAACGCGGACGACGACGTGCCGGCGGTCCGCCAATGGCTCATCTCCGACGCCTCCGACGCTCGTCATCAGGGCTTTCCGGTCGTCGACGCCGCGGGCGACCTCGTCGGCGTGATCACGCGACGAGAGCTACTCGACGATTCCGTCGCGGCGGACCACGTCCGCGATCTCCTGCGACGCGCCCCCGTCGTGGTCACCGATGATGCCACGCTCCGCGATGCCGCCGATCGCATGGCGCGCGAAGGCATCGGGCGATTGCCGGTCGTTTCACGGAAAAATCCGCACGTCGCGATCGGCATCATCACCCGAAGCGATCTGGTGAACGTGCACGCGGACCGTCTGCGAGAGCATGATCGGGAGAAAACCCGACGCCGGTCGAATGGCGCCACGCACGAGCACGGGCGGCAGCGCGCTTAAAGCCGTATGGTCAGACGAAGCGTCAGCGACGCTGCGATCGTGCTCGTCCGAAACACGACGTCCGGCGTTCCGTTGACGCTCATCGTGAAGTCGTCCTGGGTGAGCGGCGCTTCGCCGGCGAGGAAAATGTCCCAGCCGAACTTGGGTGTGAAATCGCCGCGCAGATCGGCGCCGACGCCGATTGCAAACCACGGACGGTACTCGGAGCGGTTGAACGGATACGACGTCGCAGCGCCGTGCAAGGACCCGAGGGTCGTCACGGCGCACAGGCTGAACTCGCCGTTGTGACGTCGCTTGAGCGGCGCGTAGCACCCGCGAATGCCGCCACCCGCGAGTGAGATGGCAATGCTGCCTCCGGGGGGGCCATCGACGTTCTGCGGTTGCACCCAGAACCCCGACGCGCCAAACGTCCAGCGCGTGACGCGGAGCTCGGCTTCACCGACGAGTTCGAGCGCGAAGTGCTGAGGACGCGAATCGTCGATGCCCGCGCCGCCGGTGATCCACGCCGTGGTTCCCACGAGCGAATCCGACGGCACGGACGGAGGAGCGACCGGCGGCGAAACCGGCGTGTCCGCGTCCATCAAGTCCGACAGCGCCGAGACGACCTTCGTCACGAGGCCGTCGCAGAGCGGCCCCGGCGCCGAGAAGTCGCGCGCGCCCGATTTGCGACCGCTCGCGGTCACCGTCGCCGCGTAACGGATGTTCGAGCTGAGCGAGACCGTGAGATGCAGCGGGGCGAGCGCGCTCGTATCGGCGTGCGTTCCGTCCGAGCGAAGGCGCCGCAGCGAGTCGGCGATCACGCCTTCGCCGGGACACCGCTCGGAGCCGATCGAGTGCACGACGTCGAGCGAAGTCCCCTCGACTTTCTCCATCGCGCTACCGACGCGAGTGTGCGAGAGCACCGCGAGAACGCCGAGCGTTCCGAACCCGCAACGCCGTGCCCGAGCGCTCCGAACCATCTCGGGCGCTCGAATAGCAGCGAGAGCCACGTGCCAGGGAAGAAAATAGCGCGCGAGGACCGCGCGGGGGCATTTGCCCCGCGCGATCGTCGCGTGAACCGGACTCAGTCGCGCGACGTCGAGGCGTCACCGGGATTGGAGCCGCCGGGCCCCGCATCGCCCTGCGTGCCACGCCCGCCGCTTCCGCGACCGCCGGTACCACCGCCGCGGCCGCCGGTGCCGCCAGTCGTCCCGCCGGTGTTCACCGGGAACGGCGTTCCGTCGCAATGAGTCGGGGTCGTATTCCCGGCGAATCTGCTCACCATCGGGTTCGAGGTATCGAGGCAACCGAGCCCGAACGACGACAAATCGAGACCACAGTCGTTGTTGGTGCAGCACCCCGCGTAGTTGCCGAACATGCTCATCGTACTCGGGCAGCGCGTGTCCGGCGCGGGAGGCGCGGCGCACGCGCCGTTCATGATCGGCGACGCGGTGCCACACGTTCCTGCCGCCGGATCGACGCAGCACGCCGTCGCGCCAAAACCGGGGATGATCGCCGGCGGCGCGGTGCACATCGTCGAACCGCACGGAACGGGCGCGGCCGCCGTAGCGCCGCCCGAACCGATCGCGCCGCCGGCACTGAAACCGCCGGAGCCCACCGGTACGATGCCGCCCGAGCCGCCGACCGGCACGATGCCGTCTCCGCCCGAGCCCGCGGCACCGCCGGTCCCATTATCGCCGCTCGTCCCGTCGTTGCTGTTGCTGCAACCACCCAGCGCGCTTGCGCTCACCAACCCGACTGCAACCGCGAGCCATCCTATTTGGCGATTCATCTTGCTGACCTCTTTCTCGTTCCGTTTCATACACGGCCGGCCCGCACGATCTCGAAAGAAAGCGCATTCGACGCCGTAACCGGATCTTTGCAAAAAGGGCGGATTATTGCCCGCTTCGCCTCCATCTCGACAGGTCGAGAGCCGCGCAGTCGCCCGGCGACTGTTATTGGCAGCGCCGCGTGCGGTTTCTGATCGAAATCGACGGAGGTTTCTATTTGGCGAACGCGGCAAGTACCCGAGCGCGATCGATATTCGCTAGTCGCGAAAAAGTTCGTCAAGCTCAGAAAGGCGATCGCGGCGGACCAATAACCAATACCCGTCCGCGCATCATGACAACGTCGACCTCCTCCGAAATCCGAGAGAAAACGTCGGACGCGTCGGCCTTGTCGGGCGGCCGCGACGGCGCGATGCCACCTGAGTGCGACATCGCGCGCTTCGTCGTCGGTGACCCGCGGATGTTACAGGTGTTCGAGCTCGCGCGGCGTCTCGGCGAGGTCGACACGTCGGTACTCATTCAAGGCGAGACGGGCGTCGGAAAAGAGGTCGTTGCCGAGCACATTCACCGGTCGAGCCAGAGAGCATCCGGGCCGTTCGTTCGCCTCAATTGCGCGGCGTTACCGGCGCCGCTCCTCGAGAACGAGCTCTTCGGTTCGGTGCGCGGTGCGTTCACGGGCGCCGAACGGAACCGAATCGGATACTTCGAGAGCGCACATGGCGGCACCCTCTTTCTCGACGAGATCGGCGAGCTGCCCCTCGTCGCTCAAGTGAAGCTCCTCAACGTTCTCGAAAATCGCGAGGTGCGGCGTCTCGGAACGACGGGAGGTCGCCGCATCGACGTGCGCGTCGTGTCGGCGACTCATCGCGATCTTCAAGCCGCCATCGAGCACGGAACGTTCCGCGCCGACTTTTTTTACCGGCTGTCCGCGTTCACGCTCACGGTGCCGCCGCTCCGCGAGCGCCCGCTCGACGTCCGTTTGCTCGCCGAGAAATTCTTGCGTGATTGCGCAAGGCGCGAGGGTCGACCCGTTCCGGTGCTCGACGCGTCGACCTTGAGTGCCCTCGTCCGCCACGCGTGGCCAGGCAACGTGCGCGAGCTCAAGAACGTGATCGAACACGCCATCGTCGTGGGCGACGAGAATCGAATCTTCCCCGAGGACCTGCCCGCGTCGCTCGGCGTGTGAAAAGCGGCGGGCCTGCGCGTCGTTCAAGGATGGAGAAACGGGGCGGGGCGTGACGGGGGTGCGTTCCGACAATCCGTCAACGCCACCGCCCCCTGTAAAAGGCGAAATACCTCGCCTTTCACCAGAACCATCCAAAACCGTGCCTTCCGACAGAACGAACAATTGCAGCGATCTGTTCCTTCGGAAAGGTCTACGTCGCATTCGAACCGAATCGCGCCGCAACGGCAGCTTCCGCGACGTCTTTTTCGATGAGCACCTCTCCTTCGGCGCCGCGGTGACCGCGCCCGGCGCCGGGGGGAAACGTTGCGGCGGCCGTCGTCTTCGACGCCCGCGACGACGACCTCGAGGCTGAGCGATTTCTCGACCCCAATGAACGGCGCCGACGTCTCGACGCTTTGCGGGTCGGAGCTCTTGCTGCCGCAGGCTACGACCAATGGCGCTCGTCGTTTGCTCGGGCACCCATGCCGTCAGGCGCGTCAATGAACATGAAAGTCGTTTTCAACAAGAGTCGTTAGCCGTGGCGGACGCGAGGTCCCTCATCGGGCCGTGACCTCGCGCACCCGCGCGCTCCGGTGGACCATTCCTCGGCCTTTCAACGGAGAGAGCCAGTCATGCGTCGCGTGATGACCGGGGCGCGAGTTGCAACAAGTACGCGTTCAACATCTCGGAGACGGCGTCGGCCCAGACATCGACCTGTGCGCGTGCGGGCGCTCGCTCCGAAACCTCTTTGCCGAGCGCGGTCACCGTCATGAAGAGAAGTTCCGCAGCGAGAGCGCGCTGTCGCCGGTTCGCGCGCGGCGCGGCGGCGGCAACGAACGCCGTGACGATCCGGCGACTGCGTTTTCGCCCCGCGCGAGACTCCGGCGCGTCGCGGTAGACCGGAGCCGCGGCGTCGAGCGCGAGGCGAAGCGGTGCCTCTTCACATTCGGAGTGGAAGAAGGCTCGAATCGTGTCGCGCAAGCGCTGCGCGACCGGAAGCGCGGTGTTCCCGAGGATCGCGTCGATCGTCGCGCCCGTTTGCTCCCACTCATCGAGCTGGAGCCGGAACAGGATCGCCTGCTTGTTCGGGAAATATTGATAGAGCGAACCGACGCTCACGCCGGCTTCTTCCGCGACACGAATCGTGGTGAAGCGCGCGGCACCCTCGCGCCGGAGAACGCGAATCGCGGCCTCGAGAATGTCGGCGACGAGCTGCGTCGAACGCGCCTGGACCGGCAATTTTCGGGGAGCAGTGACCGGGGATGGACGCTTCGGCATAGGGCGTTTCCAAACGCGAATTGCGAATGCGAATATTAATTCGTATTTTGTTCTTCATCAATCGACGCCTCGGAAGAACACCCCGGAAGAACCCATGAACGAACCGAAGAATCCGCACCTCGACACCTTGACCACCGCGCCCGTCGCCGCGCTCGTGACGCGCCTCTTCGCCGAAGCAGACGCCAGTAACGAAAAACTCCGTCAGATGTTCGGCGCCCTGTCGCCCGAAGAGCGAGCCGCGCGCATGTCGAACCCCAACTCCGACTATCGCGAGTTCTACGGCCGCGCGAAAGAGCTCTACATGGCCGTGTCGCCCGAAACGGCGCGGCTCTTGTACATGCTCGCGCGAGCGACGCGGGCGCGCGCCATCGTCGAGTTCGGCACATCGTTCGGCGTCTCCACGATTCACCTCGCCGCCGCCCTCCGCGACAACGGCGGGGGTCGCTTGATCGGAAGCGAGCTCGAGTCGACCAAGGCCGCCCGAGCGCGCAAGAACCTCGACGACGCCGGGCTCGCCGATCTGGTCGACATTCGCGAAGGCGACGCGCTCGAAACCCTCGCGCGCGATCTCCCCGAGTCCATCGACGTGGTGCTCCTCGACGGGCACAAGGCGCTCTATCCCCGAATTTTGGACCTCGTCGCGCCGCGCCTCCGCCCAGGAGCGTGCCTCGTCGCCGACAACGCCGACGCGAGCCCCGACTACATCGCCCGCGTCCGCTCCCCGAACGGTGGTTACGTCTCGGTTCCGTTCGCCGAGGACGTCGAGCTGTCGATCAAGGTGTGAGCTCGCGGGCCGGAAAGACCACGGCAACCTGGACACGAATCGATCGGCGCGAACGGGTCTTGACGATTCGGTTAGCATACGCTAACTATACCCCGTGACCACCCTGCCCTTTTACGTCGAGCCGACCGACCCGCCGTCGAAGCAGGAGTTGCTCAAGGCGGCGCTGAAGCTCTTCGCGCGCGACGGCGTTCGAGAGTCGAGCATCCGGGCGGTGGCCGAGGAAGCCGGGTTCACCAACCCCGTGCTCTTCAAGTACTTCGACGGAAAAGACGCGCTGGCGCTGCACCTCTTCGAGCGCTGCTACCTCCGAATGGTCCGTGAGGCGACGGTTGCGCTCGCTGGGGGCGGCACGTTTCGCGAGCGGCTGAGGCGGCTCGTCGTCGGCATTCTCGCCCTGCTCGACGAGTCGCCCGACGCCGTCCTGTTCGTGAACGAGGAGCTTCGCCACTACTGGCGGCGATTATCGCCGGCGACGCGGCGCCACTCGCTCATCGGCCTCACGATGCGATTCTTCGAAGACGGCGAAGTGACGAAGGCGATCGAGCCGACGCTGCTCGTCGCGGCCTTCTGGGGCCTCTTCGGGCAGTTCGCCCGCATGCACGCCTTCGGGGAGTGGAAGGGGCCGGCCGTGGATGCCGCCCCTCAGCTCGAGGCGCTGATTTTCAAGATGCTCGGGTCGTGACCCTTTTTTTGTCCCAGGAGTTAGCAAATGCTCACCCAATCATCCAATGTGTTCGATGTATTCGTCCTAGGAGCTTCGGGTTTCGTGGGGGCCGCTACGATCGACGCGGCGCTCGAGGCCGGTCTGTCGGTCGGCGCGTGGGCTCGCACCGAAGCGCAAGCACAACTGCTCCGGCGACGGGGCGTGCAGGTGACGGCCCCGCCGGAGATCCCGGTCGCCAAGGTGGTCATCGATCTCGTTCAGCCGAAGCTTCCCGCTCGGTTGAGTCACGCGGCACTTGCCCGCGCTGCCGAGTACCGCGTCGGCGTCACGCACTCGGTGCTTTCGGCGTTGCCGCGCGGCGCCCTGCTCTTCTCCGTCAGCGGCACCGACGACTTGGAAGGCGACGTGATTGGCCACCGCTCGCCGTTCGCCCTGAAGCCCAAGGGCTTCGCCTGCATCGGCGCGCGCGTGCGCGGCGAGGTGGTCGCGTCCGGGACGCCGTTCGCGTCGCTGCATCTGGGCACGGTCTACGGACCGGGGAAGGCATTCGCGGCGATGGTGTTTCCGCAGCTCGCGAAGGGGCGGCTGCCCATCATCGGCAACGGCGCGAATCGGCTTCCGTTGATTCACGTCGAGGACGCGGCGCGCGCGATGATTCACCTTGCTGCACTCGACGAATCGCAGCTTCGCGCGCACCCGTGGATCGTCACCGACGGCACGGCCACCACGCAGCGCGCGCTGCTCGAGCTGGGAGCGAAATTGCTCGGAGGGCCTGCGCCACGCGCGGTGCCACGCTGGCTCGCCTCGCTCGTTGCCGGTTCGGTCGCGGCGTCGTCGTTCTCGCGTGACGTCCCCACGGACGCCTCGGCCTTGTTCTCGACGGGATTCACGCTCCGCTACCCAACGATCGAGACCGGGCTACCGGCGAGCATCGCGCGCTGGGAGGCCGCGTGAAACGGGCACTCGTGACGGCGCTCGCGGTCGGCGCGTTCATCGTCGAGAACGGCTTCGACTTCGTCGGCTCGGTCCCGTATTTCCGTCGGCTCACCGGTGGCCTCGGCATTCTCGACATGCTGCCCTTGCCCGACCCAGCGCGGGCCCACCGCGCGCTCGCGCTGCTCGGTCACGACGGCCGCCACCAATACGCGATCCTGCTCGGCACGTTCGACGTGCTCTTCCCGCTCACGCTGGCGCTCTTCTTTCGCGCATGGCTCGGCGGACGCTGGCGCTTCTTGCCGTGGGTGACGCTGGGGCTCGACTACGCCGAAAATATCGCCTGCGGGGTGCTCGTCGCGACGTTTCCGAACGAGAACGCGACCGTCGCGTCGCTCGCCGGTGTGCTCACCGCCGCGAAGTTCGTCGGCTATGCGGCGTGTCTGCTCGCCGTGCTGTCGCTAGCGGTGCGCTCGCTGATCCGAGCGATTACTTCCAGGTCACGCGAATTGCAACGACCTGATTCGCATCCATCCAGGTGACGAGCAGCGTTTTGCCCGGGGCGTCGAATTCCGGATGCGGCGCGATGCAGTACCGGAGGGTGCTGACCGCCCTTTTCGAACGCCCGCGCGAATCCCTCAACGCATGAGGATCGGAGCGTAACGATCGAAGAAGGCGTAGACCCCGGTTTTCGAGAGCTCGAAACGGCTCCCGAATCGCTCGCGAAGAAGGTCGATGCTCGCGATCGACTCGCCGCGATTCATGGCCGTGAACTTCTCTGGCACAAGGCCCGGGGCAACGTTCATGAAGAATTGATGCGCCAGCGCACGCAAATGAAGCCGCACGTGACGGACGTCTGCGTCGTTCACTCGGAGGACCCTCTTCGCATCGCGCTCGAGCTCGGCGCAAAAGTGTTCGACGGCGTAGTACTCGCCTTGTTGGGGCCCGTAGTTTTCGCCGACGAGCGCAGCAGCGACGGCGCCGAGGGCGCCGTGATGGCGGAGCCCCGCGCCGAAGCCCGCCTTCAGCGCCGGCCCGACCCCGGTGTCGCAGAGCACGACCTCGCGCGGAAAGAAAAAGAACGTCCAATTCGAGAGTCCCCCGCGCGTCGTGAGGCCGGTCATCGCGAACGGCGGAACGAACATCGGCGCATTCTAGTACGCGCCGTCGGCGTATTGGTGAGTGGGCCTCGCCGAACGTGAGAACCGAATCGCGCTGGTCTTCAGTCTGTCGACGACGGCGATGCTCGTCGCGGGGCCGCTCGTCTTTTACAGCACGGTATTGGCCGTGATTCTCTGGACGGTGCTCTACGCACGCCGCGCGCGACCGCGCATCGTAGCCATCCTGGCCGAGGCCCTTCCCGACCGTCGACCCTTGCCGTGACCGGCGGGTAGCAATTCGAGCGAGGAGTTCGCGACGTTCCACCGGTTCTAAGTGAATCACGGACACGCGTGGCCTCGATGCGACGACATCCGGGGCCATGTTCGGCGAACGTGACGGCGCGATCGTCTTTCACCTCGCGATCTCTCCTCGTCGCGCCCCGCTCGATGCTAAGCGAAAGGACGGCGCGGGAGAGCAGGGTCCGATGCAGAGCATGGGGATACCAAACCGTGGGCTTCGCGCTTGGTCCGCCGCGCAGGGTTCGCGTCGCTTCGCGGTCGTCGTCGTTGCGCTCGCGGCCATGGGCTGCGGTGAAACACGCTCCGGTGCGTCGGACGCCGGCGCGCTCGCGTCGGGAGGCTTGGCCGGCGCTTCCGGTGCGGGCAGCGCCTTCGGAGGCGGGGGTCGTTCCGAGAACGGGGGCGCACCGAACGTTTCCAAGCCGTCGGAGACCGGTGGATCCGGCGAGCATCAGGATGCCGCCGCGCAAGACTCGGGACACCCGAACGGATCTCGGGACGCGTCGCTCGCGGACGCCGGGCCGCGCGACTCCGGAAGTGGCTACGACGGAGGCGCGTCGCCGAACGACGCGGCGACGGTTCCGTGCGCGCTAGACGATCTCGCCGACGGCGGCGCTCCCCAACAAAGCGACGGGCGAATCACGTATTTCGAACCCTCTTCTCTCTGCGACGAGCGCGGGATCGGCGGATTCACCGTAGGACCGGACGGCGACGTCTGGTTCACGGCCACTTTGGCGAGCGGGGCACTACCCAAGAGCTCGGTACCAGGTTCGTTCGTCGGGCGCTTGAGTCCAACGGGGCGCATCAGTCGATTCGCCGTGCCGGCGAACGACCCGGCGACTCCGCTCGGCCCCATCGTGAACGGCTCCGACGGCAACCTCTGGTTCCTCGACGGCTCGCGTATCGCACGCATCACGCCGTCCGGCGAGCTCCGTCAATTCGACTTGCCGGACCCTCCCGGGTCGCTGGTGGAGGGCGGGGATGGCAACCTCTGGTTCACGGTAAGCGCCAACTCGAGCGTCGGGCGGCTCACGACCGCCGGCGGGGTCGCCGAGTTTCCGGTTCCATCGGCGATCACACTCACCGCGACGTGCACCGATCCGAACGGAGGCATCGCATTGGCCGCCATCGGCAAAGCGACCGACGGCGGCTACTTCTCCGAAGTCGATCGCGTCGGTGCGGACGGGGCCATCCGGCACGCCAGCGACGCCGCACCCTCGGCGCTCTCGGTGGATCCTTCGGGCACGCTCTGGATGGCCCTCGACGAGCTTGGCGATGCTCACTCCACGATCCGAAGATTGAACTCCGGGGTTGCCCCGACGGATTTCTCGATCGCCGCCCACGTCCTCGGCCTCACTGCGAAACCCGGACACATCGCTTTCACGGGCCTTGCGGTAGGCTCGCAAGAATACCTGGGCGCCGTGGGCACGCTCGACGTCGTGACGGGCTCCGTGGACACGCACGAGCTCACCGGCCCTCCGCCGTTCGCAGGGTTGGAGTTCGTGTTCGAGCCGACTTCGCCGTCGTGGGCGCCGGACGGCAGCGTCTGGTTCGTCGTGACCGTGAACTCACGCCTCCTCCCGACTGGGCCCACTCAGGGGCTCTACATCGGTCGGCTCTCGCCTCAGTAGCGTTGCTGTCGACCGGCGCGGTCGAGCTCTACTCGCGTGGCCGGAGGCTCCGAGTCATGAAGATGCATCCTTGGACCGAGCGAACCGCAATTGATACGCTAGCGTAGGCCCGGACCAACACCTGAGCCGAGAGGACACCTTGGTCTACGACGTGATCATCGCGGGGGCCGGCCCAGTAGGCCTGTTCCTGGCCTGCGAGCTGCGACTCGCGAAGTGCTCCGTGCTGGTGCTCGAACAATTGGAGGATCCGCATTCGCCTCTGAAACGGGTCCCGTTTGGAATGCGAGGACTCTGGGGTCCAAGCATCGAAGCGTTCTATCGGCGCGGCCTCCTCGAGCGAATCGCGTCGCAACCTCGTGCCGACGGTGATGCTCCTGGTCAGCCGAGACCTGGATCCATGGCGTCCGGATCACCGCGCCGCGGTCCGGCCGGGCACTTCGCGGGCATCCAATTTGACTACAGCAACATCGATGCGTCGCGCTGGACGTACCGACTACCGGGCCCGGCCGACGCCCTATTGGGTCGCGAAATGGAGCATCTCGAGCGCGTCCTCGCTACTCACGCCCTCTCCGTCGGAGTCGAGATCCAGCGCGGCCACGGCGTCGAAGCCTTCGCGGCTTCGAACGATGAAGTCACCGTCAGCACCGGCGAGCAGCGCCTTCGCGCGCGCTTTCTCGTGGGTTGCGACGGCGGCCGCAGCACGGTTCGCAAGCAGGGGGGCTTCGAGTTCGTTGGGACCGAGCCGGAGTTCACGGGATATTCGGTCCAAGTCGAAATCGCCGACCCTGAGAAACTCCCTCTCGGCCGTCACTACACGCCGACAGGCATGTACACTCAGTGGCAGCCAGGAGTGGTCGCGATTGCCGACTTCGACCGCGGCGCATTTCATCGCACCCAGCCCGTCACCTGCGAGCACGTGCAAGCGGTCTTACGACGCGTGTCCTGCACCGACGTGACCCTCAACGCGTTGAACCTCGCCACGACCTGGACCGACCGCGCGCAGCAAGCAACGACCTACCGCAAGGGAAGAGTGCTGCTGGCGGGCGACGCCGCTCACATTCATTCACCGCTAGGCGGGCAAGGCTTGAACCTTGGACTCGGAGACGCAATGAACCTCGGGTGGAAGCTCGCAGCAACCGTCCGCGGCGATGCCCCCGATGGCTTGCTCGAGAGCTACACCACGGAGCGGCATCCGGTCGGCGTGCGCATCCTCGATTGGACGCGGGCCCAGGTCGCGCTGATGCAACCTAACCGGCACGCGCGCGCGCTCGAATCCATCCTCCGCGACCTCATCGATACGCGCGACGGCGCGACCTACTTCGCCGAACGTCTCTGGGGTGTGTCGCTCCGCTACGACCTCGGAGATGGACACCCGCTGGTCGGCCGCAGCTGCCCCGACTTCGAGCTGGAGGACGGAACGCGACTTGGCGCCCTGCTCCGAGATGGAAACGGTTTGCTGTTGGACTTCGGCCGGCGGGCGTCGCTCGAAGCGCTCGATGGCGTTTGGGGCGACCAGGTTAGGTACGTGGCTAGCGACGCCAAGGATCGCCTGGGCCTCAGCGCATTGCTGGTGCGTCCCGACGGGTTCGTTGCGTGGGCGAGCGATACGACTCCCCGACCCGAGGAAGTCACCCGAGCCGCGGCGAGATGGTTCGCGACCCGCGAACATCGCGCCGGTACCTGACTAGAAGCCGTTACGGGTTTGTCCCTGCAGGTAAGACACTTGGGGGTTCGTCGGGGGCCGCCGGGAAGCCGCGCTTACTTGGCAGCGCGCCCCTCGACTGGTTCAGGATACTTCGTCCCTCCCACGACTTCGTCCATGTTGATATCGCTCCAATTGAAATGCTCGACTTCCCTCGTCTTGCGCCCCAGAAATTCGCTGCCGCAGTAGAGCCCCTTCACGGGTCGGAATCTCAGACTATCGTGCGCGAGCTTCGAGAACCTTCCGACGATGGGGTTCGAAGCGCCCGCCTGTAGGCATTCGAAACCCAGAGCCGGGGAAAACAGCACCTTGAGTTCCATTGTCGCTGAACTGAAAGAAGTGCCAAGGTCTTTCATGGGACCCAAAGGAAAAGTGCGTCGCGACGAGCACCGTGCCCCCAACCTTCAGCAATTTTGCGATCTCGGTGGCGACGACCCACGGCATGGCGAAGTGTTCGAACACTGCGACTGAATAGATGACGTCGAAGTGTTGAGCGTCGAAATACTGGGACAACTTGTGAGCGTCGCCGACGACATCCACGTTCGCCCCTGGATGAAAATCAAAACCGACGTATTCAGCCTTCGAAAATCGTTCACGAGCATTCGATTTGCCGGTTACCTCGCGGCTCCCAATCTCGAGAATCCTTAGCTCCCTCGTGATTTCCAACATCGACCAGGTGTTGAAAATAGTCGAACTCCGGAGTCGGGACATTGGGGTCCAGGTACCCACGATCCGCAAACGATCCGAATAGCCCCATGAACGTTCGGTAGCCCGCCAGAAGAGCCTTCTTGCCGACTCCGGTTGTTTTGCTCAACGGTTCGTCTTTCTTTTGTGACGCTTCGAGTTCGGCCGCAAAGCGCTCGGCGAGCTGGAATTTACCGGCATTTCCACCACTCCTCCGCGATCAGAAACGCGAGGGTAACGCTCTACCATGCGGAGTTCAAGAAGACGCGTCGTCGTTCGCGGTCTGACACCGCGGAGCGCCCCTGCATCGCGCGCCGAGGAAACGCTCCAGCGGCGGGGCCAACGCTCGTCGGGAACGCGGGCGAGGGCTCGCCGCGGGCCGAGATGAGGGAATTTCGCGCGCGAGAGTGACGCAGATCATGCGAGCACTGACGAAGCTGCGGCGACGACGAAGCATCTCTGGCCTGGGAAGGCGAAGGCTGGAACGCTCCGCGGAATCGCGACCGAGATCGTTCTCACGACCGACGACGGAATGCCGACAGCGTGCGCGCTGAACTTCGACCACGTAGCGCTCCCTCGACGCGACCGGCTTGGCTCCGTCATCACGAACCTTCCCTCGTTGCATTAGGGCGAAACCGAGCGGGCTACTCATCGCGTGCGGTTTGACGCAGCCGTCGCCAGAGGACGTCTGCGGGTCTTGTTGCCTTCAGCGGCAGGTGCCGAACAGAACCGTGTGGTTCCGTGCCGTTGGTTCCCGAGGCTGGACTCGCCCGGCCAAGGCTTCACGCGAACGAAGCTCCCGTGGCCGCAGGCTCCGAGTCCAGGCGACTTGGCTCGACTTGGTCGAGCAGTTGGCTCCAGAGGCTGGACTCGCCCAGTCAAGGCTTCACGCGAGCTCTGCTCGCGTGGCCGCAGGCTCCGAGTCCAGGCGAACTCGCGCGAGTGCTTCGCACCTCGCGCAGTTGGCTCCAGAGGCTGGACTCGAACCAGCGACCCGGCGGTTAACAGCCGCCTGCTCTACCAACTGAGCTACTCTGGAATCGGGGCGGGAGACTAGCCGCGCGGTTCGCGACGTCAAGCACGACGAACGGCGGCGTGAAGGGCGGCTCGGGAGGGAGCGGGGAGCGTCGGTTCGGGGCGGGAATGGCGCCGAAACGGCTCGATCAGAGGCCGGATGCGTACGCGACGTCGCCGCTCGCGGTGAAGTAGAGGCGGGTACAGGCGGCGTTGGGTTTCGCGTCGGGGAACGCGCCGATGGTGACGGCGGTGTCGAAGGGGATCCCGGGGACGTCGCGCGACGCGGCCTTTTCGGCGGGTGTGGCGGTGTCGAGGAAGTACAGCGTGAGCTCGTCCGAGGAGATACCGGTCGGCAACTGGTAACCCGTGGACCCGCTCGAGAAGAGGGTCGCGCTGAGGTATTGCGAGTCGCCCCAGCTGCCGCTCGTCTTGGTCGCGGTCTTGACGCTCGCGTATCCGAAAATGTCGGTGTGGTAGTAGAGCGTCGCTCCGTTCTCGGAAACGACCGGCGCGCTGTCGAGCTCGCCGGCCTGGATCGCGAAGACGTTGAACGTCGCGAACGGCGCTTCGTCCGCGACGGCAACCGAGGCGTCGAGATCGCCCGCGTCGACGGCGGGTGCGCCCGCGTCGGAGGCGGCCACGGAGCCATCGAGGTTCGCCGTCGTCCCGGGCGGCGGTGGTACGACGCGAACTCGACCACTACCGACGAATGGATCTGCGAGCGTGTGCCGCGCGATCTGCGCGAAGCCGACGTGGGTGTCGCGAGCGCCGATCAAGACGAGCCCATCGGCGCTGAGCGCGAACCCCTGCGACGGATCGAGGTTCGCGAACGGGTCGATCACTCGGGGAGTGCCGAAGGCGGCCGCGGCCGATGCGCGGTCGGCGTAGTAATAAGCCGTCCCGCCGCCGGTGGTTCGCGAGAACACGACCGTGGTTTCGCTCGGCGTGATCGCGAGCAAGCGCGCGCCGGGCCCGAACCCGAGCGGCACCGAGGACGACGACCATTTGCCGGTCGGTGAACACGCGGCCTTCGCGGGCTTGAGCGCGTCGTAGTCGACGTCGACGGCTTTGACGTCGGGGAGCGTGCTTGCGTCCGACGGCGCATCCATGGAGGCGTCAGTCGACGCTTCCGTCGTGCCGCCACCGTCGGTCGGCGACGTGCCGCCGGCACCGCCGCTGCCCGCGTTGCCCGAGTCGTGACCGGCGTCTTTTTCGGGGTGAGAACCGCCGGCCGCGTCCGGCTCATCGAGGAACGGCGGCGACGAACCGCCGCCGCAACCGAGCACGATCAGGGCGCCCCAACCAGAAAGCAGAAGCGAAGCAAGAGGGCGAGCCATGATCATTCCGAGGGTACGCAGCTATAGGAGACTTTCCAATTCGAAAGCGACGGCGTGGAAAGCTGATCGGCCGCCGGTGAGAGCCGTATCGTGAGGTACAGATACGGTGAGTTCACGAGCGACTGGCCCGCCGCGCTGAGCGGTGTGAACACGTCGAGATCTTGCGGGCCGGTCCACGTCGAATCGAAGCGACCGATCGACACGACTCCGGACGTGGTGACCGCCGTCGGCACGACGGGGAGCTTGGCGAACCCCGTCGAGGTCTGGCCCGGTTGCACGTAAAACTCGACGTACGAGGTCGACGGCGCGACCCCGGTCCAGAACACGAAGTCCCATTGCGACGTCGTGCCCGCAGGACAAACCGCCTGATAGAGCCGCGTGAAATTGCCCGGAACGAAGTAGGTTTGTTGGTACGTGGGCGTCGGGGGCGGCACGTAGCACTGCTGCGCGACGCAGCTCGTGCCGCCGCAGCAATCGCCGTCGACCTGGCAGAACGCGCCGACCGGCGCGCAGCTCGTCGGTGAGGGCAAGCCCGCGCAATGGCGAGTGACGACACTCGTGAGCGGCAGATCGATGCGACACGTCGCGGTGGGTGACGTGCCGGTGCCGCCGCAGCAGTCGTCGTCGGCGATGCACGAGCCGCCGCTCGCCGTACAGGGGTCGAGCGTCCAGAAACCGCGCTCGTTGACGTAGCCCGTCGCCGGCGTCGATGAGTAATGCTGATCCGGTAAGAAGTACGCAGGGTGACTCCGATCGACGCCCGCGCTCGGCGTGTCGTCGATGGCGGCGACCCAGAGCATGCTCTGCACGCTCGAGGGAACGAGCATCGGCGAGAAGCTCGAGGGGTTCGAGTAATCTTGTTGATCGGTGAGGTTCAGGGTGTTGCCGTAGGGGCGCGTGCTCGTGAACACCACCCATCGATAACCACCCGCGGAGACCGGGAGCATCGTCGGTTGGAACGACTTGTTCGCGTCGAGCGTGCGCTCGCCGACATTCAGGTTCGCGAGCGGCACGGCCGTGGGCGTCGTGGCGGTGGTGTCGATCGACGTGAGCCAACCCGGTGTTTCGTAGTAGTCGGTCGGGCCCATGAAGCCGTAGTGGGTCCAGCTGTTGATGCAGCAATACGACCCGGGCGGCGTGTTGCTCACGACGAGGCTGTGTGAGTCGCCCTCGAACGTCGGCCAACGCATCACGTTGCCGGAGGGAAACGTGCTGGTGATCAGTCGTCGGTTCTTGAAGACCTGGTTCGGCTGATCATAGTCGAACATGCCGATGCCCTTGCGCCAGCCCGCGCCGTCCGATTCGTCGCCGCTGATGTACGCGAGCTTCGTCGAGTCCGGCGAGAAGGCCGGCACCATCATGGTCGCGCCTTCGAGTCCCCAGTTGCCCTTGGAGTTGGCGGTGACGTCGGTGGCCGCAGTCGTGCTCGCGGTCATCGAGAAGACGTTGTAGTTGTACCCGTTCGAGTCGTCGCCACCGTCGCGGGTGACGCCGGCGTACGAGTTGTACGGGCTCGGGAAGAGGTTCGCCGTCGGAATGTCGACGAACGCGCCGCTCGAGTTGCACGAGGTCGGCGGACTCCACTGAATGTCGATCGACGCATTGGTCGCGGTTTGCTGGTAGTCGACCTTGATGTCGTATCTCTGTCCGCCGTTGAGCCAGATCGCGCCGGTGTCGGTCGATATGCTCGAGACGTTCGAGACCACGCGCGTCGTGCCGACGTAAATGCGCGCGTAGTCGTCGTGGATCGCCCGGAATTCGTAGGTCCCGGTGCACGGCGCGAGTACCTGACCCGTCCAGCGCGCGCTCCACGACGTCGTCGTCGGGTTCCACGCGGAGTTCGAGCCGAACGTGCCGCTCATCGGCGGGGCTGCGCCCCAGTTGAAGTCGATCGTCGGGTCGATGCGCGTGAATGCCTTCACCGTGCCGTTCGCGACCTGCGAGCCCACGGCGGAGAGCGTCCGGTTGAAGTTCTTCCCGCCGCCGTAGTAGGTCGCGGTGAGACCGTTCGTCGGCGCGACGTACGAGGTCGGCGGGTAGAGGTGCTCCATCGGCACGAACTCTTTCGCGAGAAGCACGGTCGCCCCGCTCTTCACCGACCAATAGAAGAGGAGCATCGCCGTGCTCGACGTCTCTACGTGCGTCATCTTCAGCGGGTATTTCTGCCCGGCGGTGAGGTTCAGCGTCGTGGCACACGTGAGCGGAGACGCGACCGTGTGCGCGGTCGCCGTGTCGCAGACGACGGTGTTGTTCACCTCGACGTGCCCGGTGTCGTCGTTCGCGATGTAGAACGTGTACGTGCCGGTGTACGGGGCCTCGAGCTGGCCGGTCCAGACGTCGCTGAAATTGTCCACTCCGAGGGTCGGATCCGGTCCGTAGGAGCCCCAGTTCACGCCCGCGGTGGGCTCGATGCGCGAGATCGCCGAGCCGGTGAACGTCGTGTTGTTGTAGTAGCTCGCGAGGAGACCGTACTGCTGGGTGTTCGAATAGAGCTGCTCGGCAGGGACGACGGTGGTCGGGGTCAGCGTGCCACCCCACTGCATCTTGATGGATTGCGTGCCCGTCGTGTGCACGTCGGTCAGCGTGATGTTGTAGTACTGGCCGGCGACGAGATTGGCCGTCCCGGTATAAGCCGTCGCCGTCGTGGAGCCCGCCCACGCCGATTGATCGATCACCGTGGTGCCGCCGAGAACGAGCTTGAAAGCGTCCGTGCTCGTGATGGTGAAGGTGACCGTTTCCGTGAACAGCGCTTGGAGCTGTCCGGTCCACTTCACGGAGTAGTTCGTAGAAGGAGTCGGCCCGCCGGGGCTGCTGCTGCCCCAGGCGAAGTTGATGAATGGATCGGTGCGAACCCAGGGCGTCCCGGCGAACGCGGTGCCGGAATAGTACTGGCCGTAGAGACCGAGGCCGGTTCCGGCGGATTGGTAGGTCACGGGAATGCTGACGTTGTGGCTCCCGTCGATACCCACCACGGTCTGCGCGGTGTTGCCCCAGAAATTGCTCGCGTAGAGCAGGAATTGGCCGTCGGGCGACAACGGCGCCCAGGCGAAGCCACGCCAGTCGTTGGTGCCCACCTGGTACTGCGCATCGCTCGGCACGTCGAAGAGGTTCGTGAACGTGCCGCTCGCGGAGATGCTCGAGATGCCGCCGTTGGTGCTGTACGAGCGCTTCGACGTCGCGAACATCGCGCCGTTCGCGGACATCGAGTGGCACACGGGGCAGCCGTTGGTGAACACGGCGGTCGCGCTCGCGGCGCCGCTCGGGTCGACCGAGCGGATCGTCGCTGCTTGCGGCGAGCGAAGGTATTCCGTGTACACGATGCGCCCGCGGAGTGGCGCGGTGGAAAACTTGATGGGCCGCACGACGGAGCTCATGAGTGCGCCGGCGACGTAGCGCTGAACGACGTAGGCACCGGTCGAGCCCTTCGCGGTTTGCTCGAACGCGGACCAGACGGCGGCCGGGATTGTCGCTTGGGGCGTCGTTCCTTCGGCGATGACCTCGTCCCAGGAGAAGGACGGCGTGCCCGTCGCGGGATAGCGAAGCCCGACCTTCACGGCCGTCGCGGCGACCCCGCCGTTGCTCCATTGAATGAGCGGCGGCGCGGTACCCACCGGGAACACGGTGTTCGCGTACGGATAGAGCACGGTCAGCGTGGAATCGGCCGACGTGGTGCTGCTCGTGAACGTGGATGCGGTGATGCCGGCAGGCGCGTTCCGCGTGTCGACGACTGCGACCACCACGTTGACGGGAGCCGTGTTGAAGAGAGTTCCGGCAATGCCCTTCACGTTGAGCGTGCCGGCAACCGGGGACACGACCTGGAACAGGCCGGTGTTGTCGATCGTCGCCGTCGACAGCTTGTCGAGCGTCCAGGCCGCCGTCACGTTCGTCCCGCAGTGCGCCGCGGGGAGCGCGTTCGCGGTGTACGTGACCGTCGCGGGAGAAACCGTGATCGGCGGCGCCGACGACGAGGGCGGTCCGAGGTTCGTCGAGGGGATGATCTGATTGGTGAAGGTGCTCGACGACCACGCGAGGTGCACCTCGTCGCCGCCGGTCGCCTGGAAATATTCGACCCTGAAGTCGTACTTCTGCCCGGCGACGAGGTGTATCGACGCGGACGTCGTCGGGGTCACCCCTTGCGTGACCCACTTGTCGATGATGAGCGTACCGCTGAGCCACATGCGGCTGCCGTCGTCGGAGCTCAAGGTGAACTTGTAGTTGTCCGTCGTGGTCGGGATGATGACGCCGGTCCAACGCACGGAAAAGTTCGTCGTGCCGAGGCCGCCCACGCCGGGCGCGCCGCTCGACCAGTTGAAGTCGATGTTCGGATCGTTACGCGTGCCCGCGGGAGTTTGCGTCGTCGGAATGCTGGTGGGCTTGCCCGACGAGGTGTAGTTCTCCGCGTTGAAATACTCGCCGAGCGGATACGTCACCGGATTGATGTCCGTCACGGTGACCGTCTGCGTCGCCGGGATGACCTGAAGCCCCACGCAGGCGTTCGTCGTACCCGTTCCGGTACCGGTGGCCTTCACGATGCGCTGGTGCGGTTGAAGGACGAGACCGCCGTCGGCGCTCTCGCCGATGCCGCCGTCGGGAAGCTTCAACCCAACTGCCGTGTCGATATAGTTGTAGCAATAGGGGTTGCACGGATCGTCGAGACACGCCGATGACTTCCCGAGCGCTTCGGGGCGAAGCGACTCGAGCAGATTGTTGGTGTCGCGCGTGACCACGCCGTCGACGGAGCAGCTTCCCCAAACCCCGCCGGTGCACTGCATCGTGCCGACGCTGCAATCTACCGTGCCTTCACTCTTGCGGATCGCTTCACCGCAATCTTGCGTCTCGCCTTCCGTGCTGCACGAGCAACCGGGCCCAGGAATCCTGCACGATCCCGCTATCGGCGTCGGCGTGAATCCGCCCGAGGGAAGCGGCGGAAGATCACCGTTGTTCTGCGAACATCCACTGACGAACGACAATACGACGAGAGCAAGGACCTCGAGGGATCGCCAACGCCTCGACCCATGCGAGGGGCGCTCGAGCTTCTGCGCAAAGAAGACCATCCTTCCATCGTGATTCAGTGTGCCCCGCTATGCAATCACTGCCGGAGCTTGGCGTACTCACCTCGCAAAGTCTGCGAGGGCGAGTCCGTGGTAGGAAGTGGGCATGTCGGGCGAGCTTCTTCGAGACGGTCGCTACGAGATCGTCGGCACCCTCGGCGAGGGAGCGCAGGGAACGACGTTCGACGGCGTCGATCGCTCGAACGGTCAACCGGTGGCGATCAAGCGCTTCAGCGTGAAGGGCGCCAAATCGTGGAAGGACGTCGACCTCGCCGAGCGCGAAGCGAACGTTCTTGCTTCGCTGTCGCACCCCGCCCTACCTCGTCACGTCGACCACTTCGAGGAAGCGGGCGCGCTCTACCTCGTGATGGAGAAGATAGAAGGAGAGACGCTCGCTTCGATAGCGAAGCGCGGTGCACGATTCTCGACTGCCGACGTCGTTCGCTTCCTCGGAGATGCAGCCACACTGCTCGACTACCTCCATGGACGCTCGCCGCCGGTCATTCATCGCGACATCAATCCGAAAAACGTCCTTCAGCGACCGGACGGGTCGTTCGCGTTCGTCGACTTCGGCGCGGTGCGCGATCGCCTGAAGCCCGAGGGCGGAAGCACCGTGGTCGGCACGTTCGGCTACATGGCGACCGAGCAATTCCAGGGACGCGCCTTGCCAGCTTCCGACGTCTACTCTGTCGGCGCGACGGCGCTCCGCATGCTCACCGGCGTGGAGCCCGAGAACCTGCCGCACCGCGGGCTCGCGATCGACGTGCGCGCCGCGCTGGGACCGAGCATCGAACCCGAGCTCCGCCGGGTGCTCGAGAAGATGCTCGATCCCGACCCCGACCGCCGCGCCTCGAGCATTCGCCCGTTACTCGCGTCGCTCGCGAGCGCGCGGGCGAGCCGCCCGGCCCCTTCCAGCCGGAATGAAACGAGGCCGAACGCCGGCGATCGCGCCGGGCAGAGTCGCCGCCACGACAACCCCTGGGGCGGTAACCCGGTGGACTGGGAACAGTTCGCCCGGGACGTCACGGCGAGGGCGTGGGAACCGTACGCGCACTACGAACAATCGCGACATGCTCGACGCCGCGCCGAGCGCGACGCCAGGCGCGAGCAGAAGCGTGCACGACGGAGGCGCCGACGCGGTCCGCTCCGGGGTCCGCCGCTACTATTCGCGCTACTCGGCCTCAATGTGGCCATGCTCGTGGTCGCGGTGGCGGTCGGTTTCGCCGTGCCGCTCGCGCTCACCGTGCTGTCGATCTTGTTCGGACCCGCGCTCCGATCGGCCGCCCTCCGCGTGCGCGAGGCGGCTGGCCGCGCTCACGAATCGATGCGCGACGCGCGGCGCTACTTGATTGAGGGACCCCGCGCGTCGTCCGAACCGCCTCGGCCTTCAGGAGTGCGCGTCGACGCCTCGGACGTGACGGGCGCGGCGCGGCAACGCGTCGAGACCGACGACGACGTGATCGACACGACGGGCACGGACGTCGATTCGACGACGCGCGGCCACGCGGATCGTCAATAGCGGCCGCGCCTCGCCGAATGATCCGGCCGCGCGCGAGTCGGCGCTCGCGCGCCCTTCAGTGCGCTTCGGCAGCGGCCTTCGCGTTTTTCAGATCGGGCTTCGGCATCAACAAGACGAGGGGCATCGCAAGGAAGACGAGCACGGCCGTTGCGGAGAACGTGTCGGCGAATGCCATGACCATCGCCTGGATGTCTACGGTGTGATCGAGGAGGCTCATGGCCTTTTGGCGAGCCTCTTCGAACGGGAACCCTTTCGCCAGGAAGCTCTGAGTGAAGGCCGAGATGCGGTCCATGGTGAGCGAGTCACTCGGCACGATCTTTTCGATGAGCACGTTCCGGTGGAACTGCTGCCGCTGGCTCAAGAGGGTCGAGAGAAGAGCCACGCCCACGCTGCCGCCGAGCTGCCGAGTGAGACTGTAGAAGCCGCTCGCCGCCGCGACGTCCTTTTTCGGTACGCCGCCGAGCGTGAGCAAGCTGAGCGGCAGGAACATGAACACGGTCCCGAACGAACGAATGATGAGCGGCCAGAAAAAATTCGATTCGCCGGTCTGCGGCGTGAGCTTGTTCAGCTGTAAGAGCGCGACCGCGAGAATGAGCGAGCCTCCGACGAGCATCAGCCGCGCCTCGACTTTTCGAAGGATGCGCGCGCCGAGCGGCATGGCGACGGTCGACGCGAGCGCGCCAGGCAAGAGCAAGAGCCCGGTGTCTTGCGACGTGTATCCGAGCATGGTCTGCGCAAATAGCGGCACCGCGAAGAGCGCGCCGAACAGCGCCATCCCGACGACGACCGAAAGCACGCTTCCCACCCAGAGAGATCGATAGCGGAGCACCCGAAGATCGACCACCGGCCGCTCGGTGACGAGCTCGCGCCACACGAACGCCCCGAGCCCGACGACGGCGGAGATCGAGAGTGTGACGATGAACGACGACTCGAACCAATCGTCGGTCTGACCCTCCTCGAGGACGGTCTGCAGCGACCCGAGGCCCCCCGCGAGGAGAAAGATCGCGAGCCAATCGACGCGCGACGCGGTCCGATTTTCGGGATCCTTGGGGAGCGCCGCCATCGTCATCAACACGGCGAAGATGCCGACCGGCAGATTGACGAAGAAGATCCAGCGCCAGTCGACGTTGGTGACGAGATAGCCGCCGAGGGTCGGGCCGATCGTCGGACCGGCGATGACGATCGCGCCGAACAAGGCCTGCGCCTTCGGCTGCTCTTCCTTGGGGAACGTCTCGAAGAGGATCGCTTGCGCCTTGGCGAGCAGACCGCCGCCGGCGAGTCCCTGGATCACCCGCGCGATGACCAGCATGGGGAACGTCGTCGCCGTTCCGCAGAGCATCGACGCGATCGTGAATCCGATGAGCGAGAAGATGAAGTAGTTCTTCTTGCCGTAGCGCTGACCGAGCCACGCCGAGAGCGGCAAGATGATGACGTTCGCGATGGAGTAGCTCGAGACGACCCAGCTCACCTGCGTCAACGTCGCCCCGAGCGAGCTCTGGATGTCGGCCAGCGCGACGTTCACGATGCTGGTGTCGATCACCTCGAGGAGCGCGCCGAGCGACACGGCGACGGCGATCGCCCATTTGTTGGCGGGCCCCGCGTAGGCCGGAGCCGCTGAGACGGTCACGGTGAAGCTCCTTTACCGAGTGTCGATCGTGGCGTCGGCGCTCATGCCCGGCCGAAGCACGATCCCGGCGGGAACGTCGCGAACCCGAATTCGAACCGGCACGCGCTGCACGATCTTCGTGTAGTTGCCGGTCGCGTTGTCGGGCGGCAAGAGCGAGAACTTCGCGCCGGTCGCGCCGGAAATGCTCTCGACGTCGCCTTGGAGCTCGACGCCCGAGTACGCGTCGACCGTGAAGTGCGCCGGCTGCCCGACGCGCATCTTGCCGAGCTGCGTCTCCTTGAAGTTCGCCGTGACCCAGACGTGGGGCGTCACGAGCTGCACGATGGATTGGCCGGCGCCGACGATCTGCCCTTCGTTGATCGTGCGCTTCGAGAGGACGCCGTCCTTGGGCGCGAGGATCCGCGTGTACGACAGATCGATCGCGGCGAGGTCGCGGGCGGCGCGATCCTCCTCGACCGTCGCGTGCGCCGCTTGCGCCTTGGCCTGGGCCTGGCGAACGACGGGCTCGACGTTCTCGGATTGCTTCGCTTTCGCCGAAGCTTCCACGACGCGGCTCTTGGCCTGGGTGGCCGAGTCGCGGACGCTCGCGGCGTGGGCGCGCGCAGCGTCCACGTTCGACTCCGCGAGCGCGAACGCCGTGTCGGACTTGTCGAACTCGGCCTTCGAGATCGACGCGCTGGCAAACAACGAGGTCGCTCGATCATGGTCGAGCTTGGCCTGCGCGAGGCTCGCCTGCGCGGAACGCACCTCGGCGTCGGCTTCGTTGATCTGCGCCGCGTACGTTCGCGCGCCGACCGCGGCCGTTTGAAGACCGGCTTCGGTGATCCGCTTGTCGCCCACCGCGTCGGTCTCGGCGACCTGAACGTCGGCGTCGGCCGCCGCAGCGGACGCTTCCGCCGACGCGAGCGTGGCCTCGGCCTGCGCCATCCGCGCTTTGGCCGGAGTGGGGTCGAGCTCGGCGAGGAGATCGCCGGCCTTGACCTGCTGGTTGTCGACGAAATGAATCGCCAGGATGGTCCCGGTCGCCAGCGACGGAACCGCAATCACGTCCCCATCCGTCTGCGCGTCGTCCGTGCTTTCGAGCCCCCGATGCGTGACGTACCAGCCGAACCCCACCGTCGCCGCAGCGACCGCGGCCGCTCCAAGCACCAAATTTCTTCGGGACTTAGCTTTCTCTTGGGGGGCAACCTCCGGGGTTGCAGTTCGTTCGAGTGCAGGTTCTGCAGCGCTGGTCATCACGGCTCCTGAATGCGACGCGTCGTCGCGAGACGCGCTCAGTATTGGCTCACGGACTTGTAATGGCAACTGCTCGTTGCCATAATCGACCAGGGGCTGGACGAACTTAAGCCGTTCCGTTCGGGCTTCACCGATTGCCAATGACCACTCCCGAGAGCTCCCGAGAAACTCGCCGAACGGAAGGACGCCGCGTCCACGGGCGAAGTGCTCGGATCGTTTCGCGAGTTCTCACGACGACGGCCGAAGAGCTCGGGCGAATCGGTTACGCAGCGTTGCGAGTCGAAGACGTCGCGGCGCTTTCCGGCGTCAACAAGACGACGATTTACCGACGTTGGCCTACAAAGGTCGATCTGATCGTCGCCGCCATCGAAGAGTTCTCGCGGCCGCCCGACGTGCCGGAGAGCAGTTCGCTACGCGAGGACTTGCTCTGGCTCCTGCATGGCCTGGTCGCGCGCTCCACCTCGCCGATCGGGCGAGGCGTCATCCGCATGATCCAGCTCGAGCGCTCGCACCCCGACGTCGATCTCGTCGTGCAGCGCATGGGCACCGAACACCTCCGCGTCCGCCGCGAGGTCATCGAACGGGCCATTTCGCGCGGCGAATTGCCTGCCGGCACCAACGTCGACCTCATCGTGGAGCTGATTTTCTCGCCGGTCGCCAAGCGCATCCTCATTGCCGGCCAAACGACGCCGCCGGAATTCATGGAAGCCGCCGTCGACGTGGTGCTCGCGGGTGCGAAGAGCGGAGCCGCCGTATGGCCCCCGAAATCCCGGGTAGAGCTCGTGCGCGACCCCCTCCCCGCCGTTCGCGCCCGCAATCGACGCCTCGCCCGCTAAAGGGCCTCGCGACTCAAGCCATGTCGAAGAGCAGCACTTCGCTCGTCGCGCCGCCGCCGATCTGAACGCTCCCGTCGAGGCTTGCGCCGTCGCCGGCTTCGAGCCGCTGCCCGTTCACGTCGAGAGCGCCACGCACGACCTGCACGTACCCGTGTCGCCCGGTCCCGAGCTCGTGCCGCGCGCTTTGCCCTTCGCCGAAACACCCGGCGTACAGGGCGACGTCCTGGTGCAACGTCACCGAACCGTCGCGTCCGTCGCGCGACGCGACGAGTCGCAATTTCCCGTCCTTGTCTTCCTTCGTGAACGCCTTTTGCTCGTAGCTCGGCGTGTGTCCGGCCCGATCGGGCAGGATCCAGATCTGCAGGAAATGCACGGAATTCGCCTTCGACGGGTTGTATTCGCTGTGCCTGACGCCGGTGCCCGCCGACATGCGCTGCACGTCTCCGGGCCGGATGATCGACCCGGTTCCGAGGCTGTCCTTGTGCTCGAGCTCGCCCTCGATGACGTACGAGACGATCTCCATATCGCGATGCGCGTGGGTGCCGAATCCGTTGCCCGGGCTCACGCGATCTTCGTTGATCACGCGGAGGGCGCGGTAACCCATGTGCTTCGGGTCGTAGTAATCCGCGAAGGAGAAGGTGTGAAAGGTCTTCAGCCATCCGTGATCGGCGAAACCGCGATCCTTGGCCCGTCGAATGTCCATCGGCCGAACATAAGGCTTCTCGTGTCGAATGCCACGGGTCCTCTGTTGCGGCTCGCCCCCCGCGCCGGCTGGAGCTAAGTCGGACCCGTCATCGGGAGCACACCGGTTCGTCGAAAATACGCGATCGCTGCGGCGATCCCCTCGTCGATCGGGCGGTGGGTGTAGCCGAGCTCGCGTTCGGCTTTTTTCGACGAAAACTGGAACGTCATGCAAAACCCCCAGGCGACTGCCCCCGAGTTCAAGAGCGGTTCGCGGTCGAACCAGCGCTCCTGCACGTCGCCGAGAAGCGCGAAGAGACGGGCGATCGGCCGCGGCAAGGCGAACCACGGCGGCCCGACGCCCGCGGCAAGCGCGATCCGGGTGAACACGTCGCGATAGGCGAGATTTTCGCCGCCGAGGATGTAACGCTCCCCTCGTTTGCCGCGTTCGAGTGCGAGCACGAGGCCGTGGGCCACGTCACGAACGTCGACGAAGTTGTTGAACCCCGGCGGGTATCCGGGAACCTTCCGTCGCGCGACGTCGATGATCATGCGGCCCGAGCTCGGCTTCGCGTCGAAGGGGCCGAGCATGTACGTCGGGTTCACGACGACCACGTCGAAGCTTTGCGCCTCGCGCAACGCCATTTCTTCGGCGAGGTGCTTGGTGGTCACGTAGCCGTCGGCCATGTCGAATTCGGGAAAGTTCCAGCGCGCCTCTTCGGTGCACGGCTCTCCATCCTCGGAGAGCCCGACCGCGCCGACCGTCGAACAATGGACGAAGCGTCCGACCCGAGCCGCCTTCGCGGCGTCGAGCGCATTGCG
>Ga0265320_10000076_pt1 | contig 85991 bp, 69 predicted proteins | sample 4827metaG_FD_202087 | JGI IMG/M metagenome (GOLD analysis project Ga0265320, IMG submission 202087) | Rhizosphere microbial communities from Carex aquatilis grown in University of Washington, Seatle, WA, United States - 4-8-27 metaG | ecosystem: Host-associated > Plants > Roots > Rhizosphere >...
GAGAAGCGACGTGGCCAACGCCGCCACGAGAACCCCCGTGTAGATCGGGTGCCGCACCAGAGCGTAGGGACCGGTTCGAACCACGCGATGCCCAGCCTTCTTGGTGACGTGCCCCGACCACAGTCGACCGAGGTGGACCCTCGCCCACCAACAGAACGCGAATCCGAGACACGCCACGGCGACGAGCCCCCAGCCGAAGACCGCCGGGAGTGGGAACGTCAACGGCGCCGCGAACTGCGCGCCGAACTGACGCGCGAACAGCATCGACGTCCCGAACAGCAACACGATTCGATACGGGGCTTCGGCTCCGAAGCGCGGCCGCGCCGCGGTCCGGTCCGACCAAAATGCGGCAGCAAGCCACGAGACGACCCATCCGAACCAGAACCACGGAATCGTCTCGATGGGCTTCATTCGCTCGAATTATACGCTCAACACATCCCTCTTCCGCGACGTCGAACGTCGCGATTTGCAACGCGCAGCAGTTCGCCGTCTCGACTCCGAAGTCAGGCCGAAGTCGCGACGTGAGTTGGGTCTTCGGGTCGCTCAACCCGGGCTTCCAACATTCGCGGACTCCAATCGGCAACCGCCCGACAACGCGGTTGCCACTACCGCGGTGGCAAAACAGGATCGCGACGTCGTGTTTGCAGTCACACAATACGAACGGTCACGCCGCTGTCCATGACAGCGATCCAACCTGACGCGGGCGCCCACGATCGCTCGAAATACGCGACTGAATAACTGAGGGTATCGGTTGCACACGTGCGGCGTCGTGCCCACATTGAGTGTGCGGTCGCTCCGCATCTCCAAGGAGGTGAGCGATGATCACCCTTAAGCCATTGGCAAGTCTCGTGTTGATGAGTCTCGGTTCGGCGACGGTAGGCACGGACGTCTATCTCGCGGGGAAGACGAAGCACGTCGCGCCGGCGCCCGACATCGTCACGACGTTCGTCCCGCCCGCTGCTTCGGCCATCGTGGTGGTCACAACTCCGGAACCCGACGCCGATCCGGTCGTCGTGCTCCCGCCGTTGACGGTCGAGAGCCGCGCTTCCAGACGCGCCGTGACCTCGAAGCCTCCCGCGGAGCAGCTCGTCGTGTGCTCGAACTGGCGTGAGCTCGAAACCGGGCCCGCAGGCCATGGCGTGCGAAACCTCTGCGTGTCGGACGCGACCGCCAACGCCGCTCGCTGAACTACCGCGGTTCCCGCTCGAGGTTCGTCACTGACGAACGGCGGTACTGTCGAACGACTCGGTGCAACCGGACGCGAGTACGTCGGTGAGCTGTCCCGAAAATCCGGAAGCGTCGAACGTCAGGTGGGCGGACAACGAAGCACCGGTGTCCGAGTTCGAGTAGCTGCACGACACGACGCACCCGGCGACCGTGCCCGTGCACGTCACCATGCCGGCGATCGTCACCGTTGCCGTCGTGCCGTCGATGGCGATCGCGACGTCGTGCGAGCCCCCTGCGGGCGGCGGCGTGCAGTCGGTCTGGCCCGCTGTGTCCGACTCCGCGTAGTCGCCGGCGATCGTCGTGCACCCCGCGGGGGGCCCCGCGCTGGCGGCTCCGCCGGTGCTCGTCGCTGCCTGGCCGCCGTCGACGAGGCGGCCTTGTTCGATACCGAGGATCGAATTGCATCCCGTCCCGATCATCGCGGCCGCGACGACGATCGCGCGACCCGCGCGCGGCCCCCGCGGGACGGCGACAAGTCGAGGTGCCATAGGACGAAATTGCTCTCTGGTGGGTCCTCTGGTGGGTCGAAGAAGGAACACACGCCGAGCCTAGCAATTCACGAGCGACGCATCGCACACAAATTCCGAAACGCGGTGTAAGCTCGCTCCGCCCATGACGGGATCGTCGCGCTGCACCCTTCCCTCGACGGTCCTCCTCGCTCTCGCGATCGCCCTTGCCGCGCGAGAAGCGAGGGCCGCCTCGGGCAACAGCAACCGCCTCCTCATTCCGCTCGGCGAGAGCGAGGCGTTCCTCGGCAATACCGGCGTCGGTCGGGCAATCGACACCGGCGCCGTCTATTACAACCCGTCGGGGCTCGTCGAGATCCAGTCGGGCAAGGTGTCGGTGACCGGCGCCGTGTACATGAAGTTCCAAACGAGCGCCGGCGGATTCGTGAACTTCGACAACACGAACGTCCCGTTGAAGGCGTCGGGGTTCAACACGATCCCGGCGACGTACGTCGCGACCCGACGATTCGGCGATTGGGTCGGGGCGTTATCGGTGCTCGTGCCGAGCTCGCTCCAGCTCGTGAATCGCGCGCCCTTCGACACGCCCACCACACACGATAACCTCCTCTACAACACCTACTCGAACGATCTGTGGTTCGGGCTGTCCCTCGCGCACAAGGTCACCGATCGATTGAGCATCGGGCTCACCTTGTTCGGGGTCGACCACAGCGAGCAGTACATGACGGGGTTCAACGTTCAGTTTCCGGCGAACCCCACGACGAAGCTTTTGACGTCCATGGCCCAGTGGAGCCTCAGCGCATTCGGGGCGTCGGCGACGCTCGGTCTCGCCTATGTCGTGAACGACTTTTTGCGATTCGGAGTGCGCGCACAATCGCCGTTCGTGCAGATCACCGGCTCGGCAGACACGTACGAGGCGGAAAACTTCGTCACCAACGGCCAGGTGCAGTCGTCCGGCGAAGACATGAAAGGGACGCCGGTGAACTACCGGATCCCCTTCGATTTCTCGCTCGGCACCGCGGTAACGCCCGCCCCGTGGGCGACGATCTTGGTCGACGTGAGCCTGCAGCTCGGAGCGACCTATTCGAGCATTCCGGGCTCGACATTCTCCGACGATGAGAACCTGAAGCCGACGCCCCGCGTGAATCTCGGCGCGGAGTTCAAGCCAACGCCGTCCTTCCCGATCCGCGTCGGCTTTTACTACGACCCTTCTGCGAACGGCGGAAAGGCCGGAGACCCGGGATACGAAGCCGAAAACTATTTCGGCGTCACCGGCGGCATCGGGCTGAACTCCGGCCCCGTCCAGACCGGGGTCGGCGCGTTCTTCCTGCGCTCTTCGGGCAAGCTGACGCCCACCAACGCAACCGGAACGTCCGCGTCGCTCGACAGCACCGGATTCGGCGTCCTCCTCACGACGAGCTATTTGCTTTGAACGAGAGCGGCGGAGTCTGGTTCGGGTTTTGTGGGTCGAGCTTGCACATCGCGAGGTAGCTCGCTTCGTGGACTCCCGCGATCACGATCGCCCGATCGATGAGCTCGGAGCAATCCTGCTTCGTCCAGGGTTGTGCGGGTGCCTGGGTCAGCGCGCGCCGATGGGCTCGTCCCAGCAAATAGCCGAGATAGATCGCGAGCGACTCGAGCTCTTCGGCTTTGAGTCGCGGTAGATTCAGCTTGTCTTCCTGAGGCGCCAGTCTCCGCACGAACATCGAGGAGTCGCCGAGCTGGGTCGTGCCCGCCATGCGCGGACGCCGTTCTATGGCCGCCGTGATTCCGGCGAGGACGCGCTCGCCTCCTTTGGGGCTCGGCGAGCCGAGCAACGCGGCCGCCGAAGGTTCGCCTTGCTCTTTCATGTCGAAGACCCAGCCGCCGTCGACGCCGCCCTTGCCTGTCGTGAGCACCGCGACGCGAAGCGCGCCGAGGCTTCCGGTGCCGGCAACTCGAAACGCCACGTCGACGATGCTCAGGTGATCTTTCGGCGCCTTCGCCGGGTCGAGTTTCGCGGTGTATTTCGTGAAGGCGTCCACGGCGCGCGCCCGGAGATCGTCGGGAAGCGGGAAGTAGCGATCGGTACGAATGAAGCGCCGCTTCCCACCGACGACCTCGGTGCGGTCGTTCAAGAGATCGCGATGCGAGCGCGCGTCGACCTTGTCGAGCAATCGCCGAACCGGAGCCGGAATGGGCGGCGCCGGAGCGACCGTGCACGCCGCCGCGACGTGGGCGTCGACGAGTCGCTGCGAGAGCGCAATGCACCGCGTGCCGTCGACGCCGAGCTCGCGACCGCCGAGGATGAGGCTCGTCAGCAGACGCAGCACGTCGAACCGCCACGGCCCGACGATCGTCTCGTCGAAGTCGTTCAGATCGAACGCGACGGGGTCGTCGCGAAGGGTGTCGCCGTGACGACCGTCGGGGGGGTCGGTCCGGTAAACGCCGAAGTTTTCGAGATGCGCGTCGCCGCAAAGCCACCCTTCGCCGCCGGGCCCGTCACGAAGCTCGGGGTATTGCCGGAGCAGGTCGTAAAAGAGCGGCGCCACCCCGCGCAGGTACGCCAGCGGCGACGCCGACATGCGGAGCGCTTTGCGCTCGAACAGTCCGGCGAAGCGAGCCGTGCCCCGACGGTCCCGTTCGATTTGTTCGACCGCCAGATCGATCGGATTGGGTTGGAACATCGAGCCAGCCTAGACCCAGCGCGGCGCTGGGTCGATCTTCGGGACGTCCACCACCGGAACTCCGCGCTCGACTCAGGTGAGTGCGGGTCTCTCGCGGTACGCGACGGGCGAGAGACCCTTCCAGCGCTTGAACGCGCGACCGAACGCCGCGACGCTGCGAAAGCCGAGGAGAAACGAAATCTCGGTCACGGTGAGGCGAGGTTCGCTCAAGTAGTACTCGGCGAGCTGACGCCGAGCCTCGTCCAAAATGCCGCTGAACGTCTGGTGTTCCTCTTGCAAGCGGCGGCGTAGCGTCGCGGGGCTCATCGCGAGGCGGCGCGACGTTTCGCGCATGCTGACTCCACCGCCGCGGAGGCTCTTGGTCAGCTCTTCGCGCACGCGACCCGAGACGTCCCTTCCCTTCCGGAGATCGTCGAGCAGACGCCGCGCGCGACGCTCGAACAGCTCGGCGAGCACCGGATTCGGTCGCTGCATCGGGACCGAGAGGCGCGACTTCCGGATCACGATCGTGTTGAAGCGAGCGCCGTACACGACCGGCGCGCCGAAGGCTTGCTCGTACTCTTCGGCGTACGACGGCTTTTCGTGCGCGAGACGGACTTCGAGCGGCGGCTCGTAAACCGCCACGTTGCGTCGCGAGAACGCGAGCGCCGCCGCGACGATGAAGTCGTTGACGACGCTCGGCTGGAACGTCGGATCGTCCAGTCTGAATTCCATCAGCGCCTGATCGCGCTCCGTATAAACGACCAGATCCGTCGATTCGTCGATCAAGCGGTGGTAGCGCGCGAGACACCCGAGGGCGTCACCCAGCGTCCGCTCGGATCGCGCCGCGTACTCGAGAACCTCGAAATCTCCGACCTCGAAATGTTCCGCCGCGCGGAGTCCCATGGTCGGACTCACGGCCTGGAACGCGGCGGCCGCTTCGAACGCCAACCGGCGCGAGATACGCGCGTCGGGATCGGCGAAATCCTCCGGAGAGAGCCCGACTCGGTCGAGCGCGGTCCCCGTGATGAGGACGACGCGCGCGAAGGGCCACAGGAGGCGGATCGAGAGCGTAGGTTCGCGACGCAAGCAGCTCCGAGTCTACTCGGGATCGCCGCCTTCCCCCAGTGCCGCCGCCGGACGCAGAAATTCCACGTTCGGCCGCGCGGCGCCGACGGGCCGCCGACATCGGGACACCTGCTCGCACTCCGCCGAACCGTCGATGGTATAACCAGTCTTCGATCGCGACGCTGTTTCTGCCGTCGATCGCGCCGCTCGATGCCGCCAGGTCCAATCAAGCGCTCGCATGCGTCGGCTCCTCTCCAAGAGGTGATCGGTCGCCTCGGCGGCAAGTGGAGCCTGCTCGTGATCGCTTCGCTCGGCGACGAGCGGAAACGATTCGGCGAGCTCCGTCGCGGCCTCGGCGGCGTTTCGCAACGCATGCTGACCTTGACGTTGCGGTCCCTCGAACGGGACGGAATCGTGGCGCGAACGCTGTATCCGACCGCTCCCCTGCGTGTCGAGTACGAACTGACGCGCATCGGCGTCACGTTGCTCGAGCCGCTCGCCGCGCTCGCCGCCTGGGCGGAGAGGAATCGCGCGACGCTTCACGAAGCGCGAAAACGGTACGACGCCCGGGCCACGCGCGAAGCGAGCGCCGCCAACCGCCGGGGCCGAGCGAAATAGCCAACGCAGCATCGGAACCGTTGGAGGGCCGATGGGGCGCCATTGCGCAGGCCGGCAAAGGGCTCTAGGTACGGGGCTCAAAATGCGTGTGGCCGCCTCAATGAATCCTCTAAACCGTCGGCTTGGACGGAGTCTCCTGGCGTTCTTCGTCGTTTCCGCAGGGCTTACCGGCATTCCGGCGCACGCCGGCGCGGCGCCGCGCACGCCCCCGCCGGAGACGCCTCCGCCGCCCGAAGCACCCCCCCCGGCGTTCGTCGCACCCTCGGTGTCCGATCCCATGCTGGCGCCGCCGCCCGAGGCGCCCAAGGCGATCCGAACCTGGGACGAAGCGCTACAGCTGATCCGGACGCGGTCACCGGATTACGCCTCGAACGTCGAAGACATCGAGCGCGCGGAGGCCCAATCGCGGATCGCGCTGGCCACGGTCCTGCCGACCTTGAACGGACAGGCGAGCTTCACGCATCAATTCAATACGCGTCCGATCTCGTTCGGCGGCGCGACTGGCCTCAACCCGCCGCAGAACGTCTGGGGTCTTGGGGCGACGTTCGCGTGGCCCATCGTGAACCCGCGCGGCATCTACGGGCTCGGCACCGCGAAGCGCAACGTGGAAGCCGCGAAGCTCACGTTCTCCGAGAAGCGCCGCGAGATCGCCACGTCGGTCGTCAACTCCATGCTGGCAACCCTGGTAGCCGCGCACGTCGCCGAGCTGAACCGGGTCGGGCTGCGCTCTTCGCTCGAACGACTCGTGCTCGCCGATACTCGGCTCAAGTACGGCCAAGGGACGCCGCTCGACGTGGACCGCGCGTCGCAAGACGTCGCCGCCGCTCGCGCGACATTGATCTCGGGCGACGAAGCGCTGCGTGAAGCTCGCGAGGCACTCGGCGAAGCGCTGGGCTCGGCCTTGCCGCTCTCGGCGCCCGAAGATCTCGACCTCGACGCCTTCGAGCAGGCCGTCGCGAAGACCTGCCACCTGAACAGCGACATCGAGAGGCGGCCCGACATCGCCGCGGCGCGCCTCAAGGTCGAGGTAAGCGAGCGACTGATCAAGGACGCCGAGCTTCAAGCCGTGCCGGTCTTGAGCGTCGTCTCGCAGCTGACCTACGCGACCACGGTGACCATCCCGCCGCCCCTGACGTGGAACCTCCAGGGCGTCCTCACGGTGCCGTTCTACGACGGCGGGATCCGCTACGGCGTTCTCCGCGACAACCGCGCCCAAGCCGAGCAAGCTCGACAAGCGCTGGTGTCCGCGCGTCTCGCGGCGATCGTGGAGTCGGCCCGCGCCGAGCGCTCGGTCGGCGTGTACGAGGCGTCGCGCGACGTCGCGCGCGAGCAGCGCGACCTCGCGAAGCGGGTCGATGGGCGCACCCGCGAAGGGTACGCGCGCGGTTTCGGGACGAGCCTCGATCTCGTCGTTTCCGCGCAGGCGCTCCGACAAGCGGAGATCGATCTGGCGGTACAAGAATTTCAACTCGACGAAGCGCGTGCCAACGCGGTTCTCGCCAACGCGGAGTGCCTCTATTGAAACGCCCCTCATCTCGCGCGCACGCGCTACTCCGGCCGAGCTTCGGGTTATGCGCGGCGCTGACCGCGCTCGTGTCGCTCGGATGCGACCAGAAGAAAGTCGCTCCGGCGCCGCCTCCGCCGAACGTGCTCGTCGACGCGGCGCGCCGCCGTGACATTCCGGTCTACCTCGACGCGGTCGCGACGCTCGACGGCTACGTCAACGCCGACATTCGTGCTCGCGTTCGCGGCTACCTGAAGACGCAGGACTACAAGGACGGCGCCTTCGTCAAAGCCGGCGATCCGCTCTTCACCATCGAGGCGACGGAGTACATCGCGGCCGTGAACGAGGCAAAAGCCGCAGTGGCGCGCGCCAAGGTCGCTTCCGAGCACAACAAGGTACAGTTCGACCGGTACCAAGGCCTGTTTCAGACGGGCACCGTGTCGCAACAAGACGTCGACAACACCAAGGCCAGCGTCGACGACGCGAAGGCGCAGATTCAATCGGCGCAAGCTCAGCTCGAGCAAGCGAATCTGAATCTCTCGTACACTCAGATCCGCTCGCCGCTCTCCGGCGTCGCGGGGCTCGCGCTGGTCCGAGTCGGTAACCTCGTCGGCCAGGACGGCCCGACCCTCTTGACCACGGTCTCGAGTCTCGACCCGATTCGCGTCACGTTCCCGATGAGCGAAGTCGACTACGTGAGGTTTCCCGACCGCTTCAAGCATTTCGATCAGCGCGACATCAAATGGGCGAAGGCCCAGTTCGCGAAGCTCGAGCAAACCGGGATGGCCGACGGCGACGACCCGGGCCTCGAGCTCGTGCTCTCGGACGGCAGTACCTATGGGCGGCGCGGCGTGATCGTGACGGCGAATCGCCAGATCGATCCGAGCACCGGGACCATCCAGCTCCAGGCCTTGGTGCCGAACCCGGACGGAATTCTGCGACCCGGGCAATTCGGCAGAGTCCGCTTGCGCAGATCGGACGTCGGAACCGGCGTGATCGCGATCTCGGAGAAGGCGCTGATCTCGGTGCAGGGGACGTATTCGGTCGGCGTGGTCGGCGCGGACAACAAGGTTTCGCTCCGTCGCGTCGAGGTCGGGCCGAGCGTCTCGGGCCTTCGCTTGATCAATTCGGGCCTCACCGAAGGCGACCGCGTCGTGGTCGAGGGCGTGCAGAAGATCAGCGATGGCGCGACCGTGGTGCCGAAGCAGGCGCCCGAGCCGGCGGCAAGCGGCTCCGGCGCGGCCGGGAGCGCACCGAGCGCGGCGCCTCCGACGTCGGGAGTCGCGGCGAAGAACTGATTCGAGGGCAGCAGCATGTCGTCGTTCTTCATTCGCCGCCCGATCGTCGCGATGGTCATCGCGATCCTCACGGTGCTCATCGGTATCGTGTCCCTGGTGGGGCTACCGATCGCGCAGTTTCCGCAGATCTTGCCCCCGCAGGTCAACCTGACGACCACGTACACCGGCGCGGACGCGCTCACGATCGAGCAGTCGGTCGCGACGCCCATCGAGCAGCAGATGAACGGCGTCGATCGGAGTCTCTATATCCAATCGACGAACGCCAACGACGGGTCGATGAACCAGACCGTCACGTTCGACGTCGGCACCGACATCGACGTCGACAACGTGCTCGTCAATAACCGCTACTCGCAGGCTCAGCCGTTCCTGCCGCAGGACGTGAAGAACTTCGGGGTGACGATCAAGAAGTCGCTCGCCTTCCCGTTGATGGTCTTCTCGCTCTACTCGCCGGACGGTCGCTACGATCCCACGTTTCTCGCGAATTATTCGCTCATCAACATCAACGACGCACTCTTGCGCGTGAAGGGTGTCGGCGACATCCGGAACCTCGGCGCGAGCGACTACTCGATGCGCATCTGGTGCAAGCCGGACGTGCTCACGCGGCTCGGGCTGACGGCCACGGACATTCAGAACGCGGTTCGCCAGCAGAACATCGTGAACCCCGCCGGCCAGGTCGGCGCGGAGCCGGCTCCGCCCGGCCAAGAATTGACGTACACGGTGCTCGCGCAAGGCCGTCTCGTCGAGCCCGAAGAATTCGCGAACATCGTCGTGCGCGAAAATCCCGACGGCTCCAACGTGCGCTTGAAGGACGTCGCGCGCATCGAGCTCGGCGCGCTCACGTATCAACAATACGGCACGTTCAACGGCAAGCCGGCCGCGGTCATCGCGGCGTTCCAGTCGCCCGGCTCGAACGCCCTCGACGTCGCCGACAATCTGCGAAAAACGGTCGCCGATCTCTCGACGCGATTTCCGCCGGGGATCGCCGTGCAGGTGTCGCTCGACACGACGGCGCCGGTAAAAGCTGGCATTCGCGAAATCGTCGAGACGTTGGTCGAAGCGATCCTGCTCGTCGTGCTCGTCGTGTTCGTGTTCCTGCAGAACTTCCGCGCGACGCTGATTCCGCTCCTGACGGTCCCCGTGTCCCTCGTCGGCGCCTTTGCGGTATTTCCGGTCCTGGGGTTCTCCGTCAATACCCTCTCTCTCTTCGGGCTCGTGCTCGCGATCGGCCTCGTCGTCGACGACGCGATCGTCGTGGTGGAAGCGGTCGAGCATCACATCGAGGAGGGCATGGCGCCGCGCGACGCCACCGAGCGCGCGATGAAAGAAGTGTCGGGGCCGGTCGTCGCCATCGCGCTCATCCTTGCGGCGGTATTCACGCCGGTCGCGTTCATGGGCGGCGTCACCGGGCGGCTCTATCAGCAATTCGCGCTCACGATCGCCATCTCGGTGCTCATCTCGGCATTCAACGCGCTCACCTTGAGCCCGGCGCTCGCCGCGATGCTCCTCAAACCCAAAAAAGGGACGCGTGGTTTTTTTGGCAAGATCGGCGACGCGTTCAACCGCGGGTTCGGGCACGCGACCGATGGGTACGTCTCCCTGAATCGACGGCTCATCCGCAAGATCGCGATCCCGCTCGTGCTCCTGGCAGGGGTCGCCGGAATCGCCGTGGTGGTCGGCGGCAAGGTTCCCGCGGGGTTCGTCCCCGACGAAGACCAGGGCTGGGCGATCTTCGGCGTGCAGCTCCCCGACGGCGCGTCGATGCAGCGCACGAAGGCGGTGTTCGACAAGGTGAACCAGCTCCTCGCCAAAGAGCCGGCGATCCGCACCTACAACGGCGTCGCCGGCTTCAGCTTCTTCACGCGCACCGCGGCGAGCTACACCGGGACGGGCTTCATCGGGATGAAGCCGTGGGAAGAGCGGAAGACGCCCGATCAGACCTCGGATGCCATCCTCGCGCGATTGAACCGCGCGTTTTCGCAGATCCCCGAGGCGCGCGTGTTCTGCGTCGCGCCCCCCGCGATCCCCGGCATCAGCGCCGCCGGCGGGTTCAGCATGATGCTGCAGGACCGAAGCGGCGGCACGTACGGCTTTCTCGCTCAGAACGTCGGCAAGTTTCTCACCGAAGCGAAGAAGCGACCGGAGCTCGCCGGTCTCCGGCCCATCTTCTCACCTGCGGTGCCGCAGCTCTTCGCGACCGTCGACAAAGACAAGGCACTGAAACAAGGCGTCGCGATCTCGGAGATCTACAACACGCTCCAGACGTTTCTCGGCGGGTCCTACGTCAACGACTTCACGCGGTTCGGCCGTCAATGGCGCGTCTTCGTGCAAGCCGAGGCGAGCGATCGCACGAGCGCGAGCGACATCGGGAAATTCTACGTGCGCAACGTGAAGGGCGACATGGTCCCCTTGTCGTCGTTCGTCAGCGTGAAGCAAACCAGCGGCCCCGAGTACACGGTGCGCTTCAATCTGTACCGCGCCGTCGAGATCCAGGGCATTCAAGCGCCGGGATACAGCTCCGGGCAAGCACTCCAGGCACTCGAAGAAGTCGCGAAAACGACCTTACCTCCTGAGATGGGCTTCACGTGGAACGGCCTCTCGTACCAGGAAAAAATCTCCGAGGGCGGCTCGGCACGCGTTCTCGGCCTTTCGTTGATCTTCGTCTTTTTGATTCTCGCCGCGCTCTACGAAAGCTGGTCCTTGCCGTTCAGCGTGCTCTTGAGCACGCCGGTCGCGGTGCTCGGCGCGTACCTCGGCCTTCTGTCGCGGAACTTCGACAACAACGTGTACGCGCAGATCGGGCTCGTCATGCTCGTCGGGTTGACGGCGAAGAACGCGATCCTCATCGTCGAGTTCGCGCGCGCCGAGCTCGAACGCGGAAAACCGATCGTCGCCGCGGCGCTCGAAGGCGCCCGCCTCCGGCTCCGGCCGATCCTCATGACGTCGTTCGCCTTCGTGTTCGGCTGCATCCCGCTCTGGGTCGCGACGGGCGCGGGCGCCGCGGCGCGACGCGTGCTCGGCACCGCCGTCATTTCGGGAATGCTCGCCGCGACGCTCCTCGGCATCTTCTTCATCCCTGCGCTCTTCGTCGCCGTCGAGCGACTCACTCGCCGGAAGGGCGAGCAGGGGGCGCCCGACGCCGCGCCGACGGGGACGGCCGAAGGAACGGCGAGCGCAGAGTGAGCGCCGGCTGAGCACGCCGGCGCGCGTCGCTCAGCGATTGCGCGCGACGATGAGGCGCGCGAGCCATTCGCGGAACCGGTCCGGAGCGGCCGCGTCGTCCAGGCCGACGTTCGCGCGCATCAAGGGCCCGGCGATCGCTTCGCCGAACGTCGTGAACGCGACGAGTAGCATCTGAAATACCGTGTCCTCGAACGTGATGGGCGGCGCGTCGGGCCCTCGAATCAGGAGCCGCCGCGCGTGCGTCACCTCGGCGATCTCGCGGAGACGATTCTCCTTGGGCGCGAAGGGCTGCCCGGAAAGCAGCAACCACGCGAGGACCCGCGCATGCCCTTTGTCGACCAGCACCCGGAACGCGAGCTTCACGACGTCGACGGCGGCGCCGTCGGGGTCTCCGGTCGGCATCGTCTGGAGCGCCGCGATGAGGTCCGTTTCGAGGCGGTCGAACGCGCGCTCGACCACGGCGCGCATGAGGCCTTCGCGGCTCCCGAAGTGATGGAGGATCGCCGGGTGCGAAACGCCCAGATCGGACGCGATCTGCTGCAGGCGGATCCCGGCGGGACCGAGCTGGCTCAACCGTTCCTCGGTCGCGTCGAGGATCTCGCGCCGGGCATCTTCGGCGGAACGGCGCGCCCGCTTGGGCTTCTCCACGTCATCCGGGGCTTGACTCATCGCGAATCCGTGATACTTACAAGATTGTAAGTATCACTCCTCTGCCCCCGAGGTTGCCATGGCCGATTCAGTCGTTCCCCAGGTCCGATTTCGCGATGCCCTCACGGCGCTGAACGCTTTGTTCGAAAATCCCGAAGACACGGCGCAAGCCTTCCGCGTCGTCGAGGCCCTCTCCGGCGGCCACGGCAAGCGGATGCTCGCTCGTTTTCGGAGCGCCGCGGGCGGCCGCGACCTCCTCCGCGAACGGCCCGCACTCATCGAGCGCCTCGTGGATCGGGCATCGCTCGCCAAGCTACCCGAGGAGTCGCTCGGGCGAAAATACCTCGAGTTCCTCGACTCCGAGGGCATCACCGCCGAAGGGCTCGAGCAGGCGAGTATCGAGGGACGCAACGCGGAGCGGCACTTGAGCGCCGACGAGGCATTCCTCAAGGACCGCATGCGCGACACGCACGATCTCTGGCACGTCGTCACGGGATACAAAGGCGATTTGATCGGGGAAGCGTCATTGCTCGCCTTCAGTTTCGCGCAGACCAGAAACCCCGGCGTCGGGTTCATCGCAGGCGCCGCACTCCTCCGGGGCAACGAACCCAAGGTACGGGCGCTCATCCTTCGCGGTTTCCTTCGAGGCGCCCGTGCGGTCTGGTTGCCGCCCGTGAAGTGGGAAACCCTGCTCGCCTTGCCGATCGACGAGGTGCGGCGACGGTTGCGAATCGGACCTCCGCCGAAGTACGAGCCGTTCCGCGCACCGACTTACCTACGCACGATGGCCGCGGCGTAGTTTTTTTGGGGGGCACCCGGAGCGTCGCGTGGACTCGTAGGTCTCGTCGTGGGTTCACGCGGGCGCCGCCCGATACTCGGCGAACGAGCGGACTCGGAAGCGCGTCAACGTCACCTTCGCGTCGTTCGCGATGCCCGCTTTTCGGCGGGCCGTCGCGATTTGAACGGGCGCGTCGGGGACGTCGTCCAGCCCCGGAAACAGCACGCCGACCCGCCCGACGTCGTCACGGACGATGAGCCCGAAGCCGTCGGGGTCGAGCGCCGACGCGTCGTCGATCGGCTCTTGATCGACGACGACGCTCACGACGATGCCGAGCGTCGCGAGCTCTCGGAGCGAGACCGGCGCGAAGCGTCCGTCGCGGGTCGCCGCGCCCACGGCGCTCCGCGCGGTTTCACTGACGACATCGCTCGCGCCGTCGAGGGTCGATCCGACGCATCCGCGGAGCGTTCCGCTCGGAGCGAGCAGAGTCACGAAGACCGACGCTCGCGGCCCGTCGGGTGAAACCACACCGTAACCCTCGCCCCCGAGGAAGCTCTCGATGGCACGCCGAGCGACGCCAGGGAGCGTCGCGCCCACGCGATCGAGGCCAAGGAGGAGTTGTCGTTTGGACTCCTCTGATTTAGGGTCCGCGCCGGCCATGCGTTATTTCGTCACGATTGACGGCAAAGAGCACGTGATCGACGTCTCGGAGCTTCCAGGCGGCACCTTCGATGTACGGATCGCGGAGAGCGAAGATAGCACGCTCCGGCGCTCCGCCGCGCCGCTCGAGGTCGAGGCATCGAGCTCGGGTGGGCCGCTCACGGTGCGCGTCGGCGGACGCGTGTACGATCTGGTGCTCGACGCGACCCCGCCGGGGCTCTCGGTGTACGCGAGCGGACGCCGCGCGGCCATCACCGTGGAGAACGCGAACCAGCGCGCCGCATCGCGGGTCCGGGCCGGCACGAAAGCGAACACGACGGGGCTCATCGTCTCGCCCATGCCGGGCAAGGTCGTGAAGGTCCTCGTCAAGGAGGGCGAAGAGGTCGAGCCGGGCAAACCCCTCGTCGTCGTCGAGGCGATGAAGATGGAGAACGAGCTCGTCGCCGAGATCGCGGGCTCCGTGCAAAAGGTTTACGTCCAGCCCGGCGACGCCGTGGAAGGTGGCGCACGCCTGGTCTCGATCGTGTGATGCCGAGAAAGCTCGCGCTGGCTCACGCCCCGACGCCGCTCTGGCGAAACGAGGCGCTCGACGCCCTGATCGGCGCCGAGGTGTGGGTCAAGCGAGACGACGCGAGCGCCGGCGCCGAGGCCGGCAACAAGATCCGGAAGCTCGAGTACTTGCTCGCCGGAGCGCTCGATCGCGGCGCAGGGACGGTCATCACCTGCGGCGCGGCACAGTCGAATCACGCGCGCGCCACGGCGATCCTCGCCGCTTCGCTCGGGCTCCGCTCGGTGCTCTTCCTGCGCACGCCGAATCCGGCGGAGCCACCGCCCATCCTGGGCAATTTGCTTCTCGATCGCATGGTCGGCGCCGACGTGCGGTTCATCACGCCCGCCGAGTACACGCGACGCGGCGAGGTCATGGCCGCGGCGAAAACGGAGATCGAACACACGGGCGAGCCCGCGTACGTCATCCCCGAGGGCGGCTCGAACGGCCTCGGTTCACTCGGTTACGTCGACGCCATGGGCGAAGTGCGAGAGCAGCTCGATCTCGGCATCGGCGGCGGCCCCGAGCCCTACGACGTGGTCGTTCATGCGTGCGGATCGGGCGGCACCGCCGCAGGCGTCGCGCTCGGCGCGTCGCACTGGAAAACGGCGAACTCCACCCTCGCCGTCGCTGTTTGCGACGATCGCGCTTACTTCGAAAAAGTGACGGCGCGCATCATCGCCGAAGCGCGCGCGCTCGAGCCGACCTTGGGCGAGCCTGGCCCCTTGGTGATCGACGATCGCTTCAAGGGCCCCGCGTACGGCGTCATGAGCGACGAGCAGCTCCATTTCCTCGTCGACATCGCGCGACGCACCGGGCTCATCCTCGATCCGGTGTACTCCGGAAAAGCGCTGTTCGCGCTCGCTCACCTGGACCCCAAGCCGAAGCGCGTGTTGTTCATTCACACGGGTGGGCTAGCAGGGTTACTCGGAGTACCAGAAGCGCTGTCCGGCGCGATTTGAAGTTTGGAGATTTCTCGAGATCCGCTTGCAGCGTCGCGCGACTTTCGCGCATTGTTAGCGACTCGCGCCGGCCTCGCCGGTAGTCTCACTAGGGTTTTCTTGAGCTCCGATCGCAGCGTCGCTCGACCTTCGCGCATCGCTGCCAACCCGCGCCGGCTTCGCCGGTAGTCCCACCAGGGTTTTCTTGAGCTCCGATCGCAGCGTCGCTCGACCTTCGCGCATCGCTGCCAACCCGCGCCGGCTTCGCCGGTAGTCCCCCTCGCGCTTCATTGGCGGACCGCGATCTGGTCTCCCAAGACTGATCAGCATCTGGCGTCGAACGGGTCCCTGCCCGTTCGAGATCTGCTCGGACGCGTTTTCGGGCCGCATACAGACGAGACCAGACTTCGAATTGCGTCTGCCGGACGACCCTTTGCGGCCATAGCGGCAATCAAAGGTCGAGCGACGCTGCGAGCGACTCTCCAGAAAATCCTGACGCAATCAGCGATCCGGGGCGATAGAGCGGACGCTTCGCCGGAACGCCTTGAAGTGCGAGATCGCGTCGTTTGCCGCGCCGTCGGAGAGCAAATCGTGGCGTTCGGCGGGGTCGGCGGCGAGATCGTACAGACCGATCGGGCGGCCGTTGGTGGCGATGAGCTTCCGGTCACCGTCGATCAGCGCCTGCCGTTCGTCGTTGTAAGGGCCCGCGCTCATGTCGATGAAAACCGGGCGAGCTTCCGGAGTCGACGAGGCGTCGACCACTTCGGCGAGCAGTGACTGACCGGACACGAAGTCCGAGCCCTGGCCCGAAGGCGCCGGGACCGAAAATAGCTCGAGCAACGTGGGAACGATGTCGATGGCGCTCCGCGCGACCGCCACGTGATGCGCGGGCGCGCCCGGCACGTAGACGATCAGCGGAACATGGACGAGCTCTTCCCAGAGCTCGAACCCGTGACGGAAGAGCCCGTGTTCGCCGAACGCCTCGCCGTGATCGGCCGTCACGACGATGGCCGTGCGATCGCCGAACGCGCTCGCTCGCACGAAGTCGATGAGCCGGCCCACGTGGTGATCCTCGAACGCGACCTCGCCGTCGTAGAGATCGCGGCTCTTCTTCCCGAAGTCGAACTCCGGGTGCGGCACGTACGCGGCGTGTGGGTCCAGGTAGTGCACCCACAAATAGAAGGGCTTTGCGACGTTTTCCGGTTTCTGTAAGAGGGCGATAGCGGCGTCGGTCAGTTTGTCGCCGTTCACGGTGCGGTCGCCCTCGGCTTGCGGCACCTTCGGCGCGGCCGACCGATCTTCGACGTCGAAGCCGCGTCCGATGCCGGTCTCCGGCGCGAAGTACCAGTGGCCCTGGGCGGTGAGCGTGAAAATCCCGGCGCGCCGGAGGCGCTCTTGGACGAACGTCTCGCGCTCGTCGAACCGATCGAAGTGGTCGAACGTGCGCCGGGTTTCGCTCGGGTACTTGCCGATGAGGAGCGGGCCGACGCTCTTGCCGGTGTACGACGCGAGCGAGTACGCGCGGTCGAACACGACGGCGTCTTTCGCGAGCGCGTCGAGATGCGGCGAGACGGGGCGCGGGTTGCCGGCAAAGCCGAGGTCGCTCCGGAGCGTATCGACGGTGATCAAGACGACGTTCATGCCCTTCGGAAAATGGGTATGAACGAACGCTGCGGCGCTCGCGCTCGGCCCGGTCGGCGCCGCGTGCGGAGCGACGGGGGCCTCGTCCGAGCCGGAGCAATCTTCGTCGATGCCGTTGCCGGGAATGTCGTCCGCGGCGGGCGAAATGCGCGGATCGTGGTCGTTGCAATCGCCGCCTCCGAACGCCCGGCTCGCGCCGTCCCCGTCGTGATCGGTCAAGCGGCGCAAGATCGGTAAACAATGCGATGCGAGCGGCGCGCCGCGTTCGAGGGCGAGCGCGACGGCGCGTTGATCGAGCCCGGGGCCGCCCGCGTACGCGGTGAGCGAGAGCGGCAACGCGGCGAGCACGATCCACGTCCAGGGCCGAAGACGCCCCGCCACGACTCCGCCGGTCCACGCGCCGACCGCGAGCACGACCAAGAGCGCGACGCCGCGAAGGTCGAGCTCTTCGCGTTTCAAGACCCCGAGGATCCCGAAGACGCCGCCGTCCCCGTTCGTGTTCCCGCTGACGATGCCGAGCGCCATCCCGGAGACCACCACAGTGGTCGCTACCGTGAGCGCCAGCTTCGGCGAAGCGAGGCGAAAGCGACGGTGCTCTGCGGCCTTCGCCGCCGAGGAAACGACCGCCGCGACGAGGAACACGAGCAGCGCCGTCACCGCCGCGATCCATGCCCCCGAGAGGCGAGCAGGGAGCCCCCCACCCAAGATCGAACGCGCGACGTAGGCATCCGTCACGAGCGCGGCAAAGGCAGCGAGCAGCGACGCGCCGATCACCGCGGAGCGTCGTGCGCGCGTCTCGTTCGCCCCTTGGTCGAGCTCTTCGGCGAGCTCCAGCAGAGACGGCGCACGCCCGGGAACGGCAAAGATCGCCGCTGCGCCGACGAGCGCGCCGACGACGAGCGACAGCGGCGCGACGACCCCGGCGTCGGACAGGAGCAGCGCGAGACGCGGCGCCGCGTGCGATGGGTCCGCGTGATACGCAAAGTGCGCATCCGCGAACGCAACGACGACCGTGGAGACGGAGACGCCGCCGAGCGACGCCGCGAACCGGTCCACGCCGCCGGTGCGCGGCGGACCGGTCGAGTGCGCGCCGGAAACCGGAAGCGCTGGGTGTCCCGCGTCAATCGTCATGGCCGGCGCGCGCGAGAGGATGGCTCCGATCGTAGACCTCGAGCAACCGATCGAGCGTGAGATGCGTGTACTTTTGCGTGGTCGACAGGCTGGTGTGACCGAGAAGCTCCTGGATTGCGCGGAGATCCGCGCCTCCCTCGAGCATGTGCGTCGCGCACGAATGCCGGAGCGCGTGGGGGTGCAGATCGGGTCGGCCAGCGCCGAGCGCGCCGTATCGATGGACGAGCTTTTGCACCCAGCGGACGCCGACGCGACGACCGAGCCTCCCGAGAAAGAGCGCGTCGGTGTCTGAAATGCCGTGACGCGGATGCCCGAGCGACGCGCGATGTTCGAGGTAATGACGAAGCGCGCGCGCGGCTTTGCTTCCGAGCGGGACGACGCGCTCCTTTTTCGCCTTGCCGAGGACACGCACGCTGTGGTCGCCGAACGAGACGTCCGAGACGCCGAGCCCGACGACCTCGCTCACGCGGAGCCCGGCGCCGTACATCAGTTCGAGGAGCGCCGCGTCCCGCGCGCGCGACGCGTCGGTGCCGAGCGGCGACGACGCAGGCACTTCGACGATCGCGGCGACAGCGTCCGCGTCGAGCAGCGCCGGCAGGCGACGGCGCACTTTCGGCATGCGCACGAGGGCCGCGGGATTGTTCGACGCGCGATCCGCGCGCACGAGGTATCGGAAGAGCGCGCGCACCGCGGCGAGCTTCCGCGCGACGCTCGACGTCGTCAGGGTCTTCGCGAGCTCGGCGAGCCACGCGCGGAGCGAGAGCTTCGTGACGTCGTTCGGCGCGACCGGCCCCTCGGCCACCCCGCGCAGGAACGCCGCGAAGTGCAGGAGATCGCCGCGATAGGCGACTACCGTGTGCTCGGAAAACCGGCGCTGGTGCGCGAGATGGTCGACGAACGCCGAAATTTCCCGGTCGAGCTCGTCGATCGGGGTCGGGTCGGCCGGCATGGGCCCAGGTTTACGCCCGATAGACCGCCAGGGTCCAACAAGCGACGCCGAGGAGCGCCACGACCCCGGGGGCAAGCAGCCGCTTCCGCGAATCTCCTGCGGAAATCGACCCTCCGCGGTGGATCCCCCACCCCAGACCCGCGGCCGACAAAAGGAACCCGAGCGCGAGCACGATCACCCAGGGCGCCCGCGGCGACTCGTCCTCGGCGAGGCTGGCGACGAGCCGGCTCCGGTCCACCGTGCCGTGGCTGTCAGCGGCCTGTAAGCGGGCGAGATTGGCATTGGCGCGCTCGAGATCGGCGGCGCGCGGCGTCGTGAAATGTCGAGTTTCGAGAGCGGCGCTGCGGATGGCGCCCCAGGCCGCAATCGCCGCGGCCGAGTCGCCCGCGGACTCGGCCCCGACCGCGATCGCGCCGAGACGCGCGTACGCAGCCGAGACATGGGGGGCACCTGGCGCGTAGAGGACCGCCGCGCGCCGGGCATGGAGAATCGAATCGCGGAGGTCGCCCTTGTCGAACGCGCGATCGCTTTGCTGGAGCTCGTCTTCGCCGTCCAAGATCACGCGACCCGTCAGCGCCGAGAGCGCGAGGACGAGGACGAGCAAGGCCAACCCGACCTTCTCGAGGATCACGTGCGACCCCTTCATAAGAAGTCGCGCCGCCGAAAGAGCAGGCTCGCGAACGCGAGCAAGCAGATGCTCCACGCAGCCGATTGCAACGCCGCGAGCCCCAGATAATCGGTGAGCGAAATGCCGATGGCCTCGCCCGTGAGGAGCGAGCGGGGCGGCGCGTACACCATCAAGTTCGGCACGACCTTCGACAACCCGACGGCGGCGTCATGGATCGGGGTGCCGAAGATGCGCGCCGGCATGTGCGCCAGGGTATCGGCGGAGCGCCCGACCACGAACATGCCGAACGTGAAAATCGCGGTGAGAAACGGCGACGAGAACGACGAAAAGACGATCGCGATGGCCGCCACGATGGCCACCTCGCCGAGCGTGAGGACCGCGGCACCGAGAACCACGCGCCGTTCGTCGGGTGCGCCGCCGGTGACGGCCGCGCCGCCGAGGGCGAGCCCGATCGCGACCAGGACCGGCACGTACGTCCTCGCACGCGGAACCTTCCACGCGACGACCAGGGCGCCGACGAAGATCCCTCCGAGGAGCGCGAGCGACGTCGTGAGCGACGCGTCGGTCATGATGGCGATCGCGTAGAGCAGCACGCCGGAGTCCGCGGCGATGAACACGAACACCGTGACCACGATGCCGAAGTATTTTCCGACCACGTACTCGGTGCGCCGCACCGGCCGCGCGAGGATCGGAAATATCGTCTTCAGCTCGAGCTCGCGGTAGAGCGACGTCGCACCGAGCACGACCGCCACCACGATGCCGAACATCGAGACGCTCGCCGCGCCGAGATCGCTGATGACGCGGAGCGAGCTCCGGAGCGCGAACTGACCGACCACCAAGCTGTACCCCGCCGTCGCGAGCGCGACCGCAAACAGGCCGTGAAGCAGGCGCGCCCGCACCGCTTCGCGGTACGTGTTCAACGTGATGACCCCGATCCGAGTGAGCATGAGCATCAGGAGGGACCCACGAACACTTCGAGGTCCCAGGGACCCGAATCGTCGTCGTACCCGTCGATCTGAATCCAGTAATCGCCCGCTGGCAAGGAGAGGTCGACGTAGCTCCGGTCCGCGGTGAAGCCCGCTGAGCACCCGCCGGTCACTTCGTCGCCCGGACACGTCGTGCCCGTGCGGACGTCGAGGAGGGTCGTGTACTGGCTGCCGCGCGCGTCGAGGACGACGCGCCGCGGTCCGTCGAGGTGAAGATGGAGCAATTGATCGGGCGAGCCGCGACTCCCGCCGAGGTCGCAGCTCGCCGTGAAATCGTCGGTCGCGTTGGCGGTGTTGCCCTGGAAGAACCCGCCGTCGGCGGGGACTTCCGCGGCGTCCGCGCAAGCGTCCGCGAACGGGACGAGCACCGGAGCCGTCGCCGCGCGGACCAGCGCCGTGATCGTCACCGGTTCGCCGAGCTCCGATTCGACCACGGCGTGATACGCGCCGGCGGCGACGCCGTCGGCTTCGGCGCGAACGGGTGTGTCCGCGCCGCTCGCGCACGACAGATGGGTCGCGCCGCAGGTCGCCCCGACGAGGCTCACCGACCCCTGATCACCGGATGAGACGCCGAGCACGAGCATGACGTCCGAAGTGCGCGACAGCGAGAGCGCGTACGCCGCGTCGGGCGTCCCTACGGAGCATCCATCGTGAATGTCGTCGACGTGTCCGGTCAAGGTCACGTCGGTCGTCACGAACGGCACGAGGGCCGGCGAATGGGTGCAATTCTCGTCCGCGGGAGGAGCGGTGGGCGCCGCGGTTTCGAGCACGACGTCGAGGTCGCTCGGACCGGTCGCGCCGACGACCAGGAAATAGTGTCCCGCCGGCAGCGCCCGCAGGAAAAGATCGGCGTTCGTCCCCACACGGCAGGTCAGCTCGCTCGCCGGTGCGCACGCTCCTTCGAAGAGCGAGAGAATGGGGGTGCCGTCGGCGTCCTTCGGCGTCGCGAAGACGTGCACATCCCGGGGTTCCGCGAGATCGAACGCGTACGCCAGATCGCCGACACTCCCCTTGCAGTCGCTGACGACGTCGACCTTCGTGCCGGTGAGGTTCACGTCGACGTGCGTCCCGTCCGTGAGCGACGCCGCGGTGCCGCACGTCTCGTTCGTCGGCGCGGGTTCCGGCGCGACGTAGTCCACTGCGAGCGTGATCGGCGAGCCCGAATCGGTGAAGACATAGACCGGGTAAGCGCCGCTCGCGAGTGCGCGGAGACGAATGCGCGCGACGCCGCCCGAGCCCGCCGTGCTCGCGTCGCAGGCGTCGACACTCGACGCATCGCCGCATTTCGTCGCGCTCGCGAGGCCCACGTCGCCGCTCGTCGTGGCCACCACGTCGACGTCGGTCGGCGCCCCGGCGGGAACGTGGATCGCGACGACCAGGTCGATCCATCCCGAGCCGGTCTTCACGCAGCTCGCGGCATAGTCGAGCTTCGCCGCCACCGGGGACAGCGTGAACTCGCCGGAAGCCGTCACGTCGAGCGGATCGACGCACGTGTCGTACTGCGGGCTCACGCACGGCGATTCGTCGACTTGGCCGTTGCAGTTGTCGTCGATCGAGTTTCCGCAAATCTCCGCGTGCAAGCTCGAAATGTTCGGGTTCTGGTCGTTGCAGTCGTGTCCGCCCGGACAATTGCCGTCAGGGTCGCCGTCTCCGTCGGCGTCCCGAGGAGTGTGCGTGCACGCGTGCGTCGCCTCGTCACAGGCGTCGATCGTGCACGACGTTCCGTCCGAACACGCCACCGGTTCACCGGGGCTGCACCCGAGCCCCGCGATGCATTGCTCGACGCCATTGCAATACACGCCGTCGTCACACGACGTATCGTCCGGCGTGAAGCGGCAGCGAAGCGCGTCGGGGTCGCACTGGTCGACCGTGCACGCGACGTCGTCGTTACAATCGCCATCGACGAGACACGGCGCACCGAGCACGAGCGGCCCCGAGTCGACCGCGGCGTCGCGGAGCGGCGGTGGTGGGTTCGTGGCCCCATCGCGTCGTCGCGGCGCCGCGTCGGCGCCCGCATCGTTCGAATCGACGAACGGGCTCGCGGCAGACCCGTTCCCGCAGGCCGAGAGCGAGAGCGACAAGAGCGCCGCTAGAAAGGCGAAGTAAGCGCGCATCCGTGCCCATCTTACCCTCGGCGCTCGTGCAACGCCGACCCGAGCCGAGCCAACCCCGAAAGTGAAGGATCCCCCACCCTCAAAGAACGATGGCCGCCCGTACGCGAGGAGTGGCATATTGGGGCGTCGTGACTACGGGACGTCTCACTCGCCAGGAGCTCGGATGGCTCTTGGCTCAAGAGGCCCGAGGCGCCGCCAAGGTGCTGCGGCAGGACGTGACGTTGCTCACGCAGCCGCCGCCGGCCGATCCGATGATCACGGCGATGCCGGATCTGCGGGTCGAAACGAGCTTGAACGTGCTCGACGACGCGATCGGGCTCTTGAGCGAGCTCGACGCGCCGGGGTCGTCCTCGAAGGTGCGCCGCGGCCGCATCGACCTCGCGACGCTGTTGATGGAGCTCGTGCCGACCGCCAGCGTCTCGATCGAGCCCGGCGCAGGCGTCGAAGTGTTCGGAGAAGAATCCGAGCTCCGGCGCATGCTCAACGTGCTCATCAGCCAGACCAACACCCCGGGGGGCGCACTCTCCAGCACCGCGGCGCGGATCCGTCGCGAAAACGAGTGGGTGAAGATCGACGTCGATCTCGGCCCCGACGTCTCCGCGAGTACCGAGCTCGAACGCCGCTGGCTGAGCCGCATGGCGGTCCGCATGGGCGGCCGTCTCGAACTCGAACGCGGCACCATAGCGCTCACGCTGCCCGCCGACGCGTCGGTCGATCAGAACGAAGTGTCGGACCTCCGAAAGGAGCTCGATCAAGCACAGCAGCTCGGTGAAGCCTACGCTCGCGAGCTCGCATCGGTATTCGTCGTCGCGGAGCAACCGAGCGCCGCACGCATCTCCGACGACCACGACGTCTCGCTTCGTCGCTTCGAGCTCCTCGTCGGGTTCGCGTCCGCCTTGCGCCATACGCTCGAACCCGTGTTTCGCGGATTGAACGAGGTCGCGGATCGCCTCGACCCGAGCCACTCGGCCGGCATCGTCGGGCTCCTGTCGAATGGTCACGACGTGCTCGCCGAGCTCGCGCGCATCGCCGGGTGCGAAGCACCGGAATCATCGGCGGAATTCGACGTCGTCCGCGCGCTCCGCGATGCGCTCGGCCACTCCGACGCGCAGGCCGCACGTCACGGCGTCCGATTCGACGTCGATGTGCCCCGCGAGCTCTTCCGCGTGACGAAGCCGAAGGCCCTCGCCGTCTTGTTTCGGACCTTGCTCGACCACGCCATCACCGCGACGCCGCGCGGCGGCAAGGTTGCCCTATCGCTCGGCAATGACGGCGCGGCCGCTTGGTGGCTCCGCCTTCGCGACGGCGGTCCTGTGGTACCCACCCGAACCCACGCCGAGCTCCTCGAACACCGGATCGATCCGTCCGGGCTCGGACGTCCGCCCGGCCCGTCGCTGCTCGTCGCCCACACGATCGTCGGCTATCTCGGTGGCGCGCTCACGCTCGGCGAATCGCCGGACGGCGGCGCCGTGACCGAGGCTCGCTTCCAAAAGGCCGGCTGACCCGCTCGGCGAGCGTTTCCCATGGACGGGGACATGGTAGTGTCCTCTTCATGCGCATACTCGTCGTCGAGGATCAGGACTCGATTCGACGCATGATCGAGGCGCTGATCAGCGCGCGTGGCTACAAGGTCACCGCGGTGAACTCGGGCACGAAGGCGATCGACGTCGCGCTCACCGACCCGCCCGACATGGTGCTGCTCGATCTGATGGTTCCCGGCTACGACGGCTTCGAAGTGTGCCGGCGCCTCCGCAAGAATCCGAACACGCGCGCGGTCCCCATCCTCATCATCAGCGCCATGGATGATCCGGAGTCGAGGACGAAGGCCGCGGATGCCGGCGCGACGGCTTACTACACGAAGCCGTTCAGCCCGATCGCGCTCCTCAAAGAAATCGAGCGCCTCGGGGCCGAGAGCAGCAAGCGCGCCTGATCGACGCTCAGGCGTTGGCCTTGAGCGCCGCCGCGCGCCGCTCGGCGGCCTCGATGATTCCTTTGGCTTCGAGGTCCGGAATGCGGAGCTTGCGACAGAGTTGCTCGAGGAGCGCGCTCTCCGACTCGCTCCGTTCGCCGTCCGCCTCGGTGAGCAGCACCGCGTGCAGCAAGAGCAGCCGTCGATCGTCGTACGAAAGGTCGGTGACCGGCACGTCGTCCACGGTTCGCGCGACGGCGGCGTAATTCCGAATTTCGAGCACCTCGCTCGGCGTCGCTTTGAAGGCCTGCAAGAGCGCCTCGATGACTTCCGACTCTTCGCTGGTCACGTGGCCGTCCGCCCACGCAACGCTGACGAGCCCCTTCACGATCGCGAGATCCTGCTCATGCATCCCTCGACGTTGTCACAGCCGGACCGAGCTTTACAACCGTCGCCGCCCGAGCGACCCGAGCGTCACGCGCCGCGCGTGCTTTCGACACGATTCTAGTGCCTCGATTCGCTAGAATCGAGGCACCAAGAGAAAAGAAGTGGACGAGTCAAACGTGTACTTGGCGGGGGAATTTCGATGCCCTCCCCCATGCGGGGGCGTCGAAATTCCCATCGCTTCGATGGACTCGTCATAGGGGGGCGCCCTCAGCGGGCGCGGGAGCGCTTGGGTTCGGCTTCGGCCGCCACCGGCGGCGGGCCAGGCGTCCCCGCGACGCCCGCGATCTGCTTCAGTTCGCGCGCCATGTCGCCGAGGCTCCGCGCTTCGCCCACGACGAATTGAGACAGAAGGTCGCTCACGTCGCTGTGCCGCGGCGCGTACAGCGGCACCGACGCCGAAAGGGGCGGCGCACTTTCGCTCTCCACGTCGCGCTCGATCCGGGGCGCCGACTCGTCGGTGGCAGACACGTCGGGCAGCGACGCGAGCGGAGCGTCCTCCATCGGCGGAGCGGCGTCTTCGATGACCGGGCTCCATTCATGGTCGTTCGGCTCGGGAAGCGGCCAGCACAAATCCGAACCAACCCCAGCTGCCTGGTCGACCGCCAAGGCTCGAGCAACCGCGGTCGAGGTCCGCGCCGGAGCCTCCAAGGCGAACGCGACGAACTCCGCGAGCGCCGTCGACGTCACCGCCTCTTCCAGGTCGTCCACGGCGTCCTGCACGCCACTCGGTTCCGCGTCGTCGCCGAGCAAGAACATCGACGCGGGCGCCGGCGTGAGCTTCGTCGCGTCGTGGTCCGGCATGACACGCTCGACGTCGTTCTCGACGTCGGGCGCCGGCGCGGCAACGAGGGGCGGCTCGGAAAACAGCGCGAGCAATTCGGCGAGCTCGTCGGAAATGCGCGGCTCGACGTCACGGGGCGGCGCGACGCGAACAGCGGACGGCGTCGGCTCCGTCTTCGCCGGCGTCGGAGAAACGGGTTTCGCGTCCGTCACGACGTCGGGCGCGGTCTCGTTGAGGGTCGCGTCCGATTGCGGCTTCGCGGCACCGATCGCGACGATCGGCGCGATCGAAACAGGCGGCGGCGCGAACGGCGCAGGCGCGGACGGCGCAGGCGCGATCGAAACGGGCGGCGGCGCGGACGGCGCGCGCGGAGCGACCGAGGGCACCGGCGCGGCACTCGGGATTTTCGGCACCGGAGCGGACGCGGAGGGCAGCGCGGGTCGCGAGAGTCGCTTCACGGCGGGCAGAACCGGCTCGAAGCGCGCCTCGACGGAACGTGGCGGCACGCTCGGCGCTTCGATGACCGCGTCGAACGCGACATCGTCCCAGGCGATCGGTGGAAGGCGCTCCGTGTCGTCGTCGAGCGACGGAAACGCGTCGACCTTCGTCGCGGGGCGCAGGACGACTTCGAGCGAACCGAGGAACGGCGTCGCATCGGGCTCGCTCTTCGTCCATGCCTCGACGGGCTCGTCCGGCGGCTCGTTCGCCGGCTCGTTCCGAACCTCGTGCTGGAGAGACGACGCGACGGGTCGCATATCGGGCAACGGTGGCGGCGTCAGCGACGTCGGCGCGGGTCGCGAGCTCGCAGGATGGACCACCGCGGGTTCGGCCGCGACGACCGAGACCCGCGGCGTCGGCTCGGGCGCTTCCGGCACTGCGACGGGGACGACCCGAACGGGCGGCGCGGGTACCGGCACCGAGGCTGAAACCGGCGGCACTGCCGGCACCGACGGCGCGAGAACCGTCACCGAGGCCGAAACCGGCGGCACTGCCGGCACTGACGGAGCGGGAACCGCGTCGAGCGCGCCGCTGGTTCGCGCCCGAGCCACGTCGCGATGAAGGCGGGCGAGCGCGCGCCGAGCCGCGGAGCGATTCACGGGGATGAGCGCGGCCTCGAGCTCGGTGACCAACGAGCGCACCGGCGTGAGCGACGCGCGACCCGCGACACGTTGAAGCGCAGGGGGCGGCGGTGGGCCGAACGCGAGTAATCGCGAGAGCAGGTCGCGGAGCTCGGTCACGGGCGGGGTATCGACTCCCGAGGCAGCGCGCGAGCGGACGAGACTGCCGTCCTCCATCAGCACGACGCCGTTGGGGTCGAACGCGCCCGGCTCGTCGCTCGCGCCGTCTGCGATACCGAGGACCAGATAGCCCGCGGTTTCCCCGGTCACGGCCGTCATTCTGGCCCGGGCGGCCCTCACGATTTCCTCGATGGTTACCGACATCTTAACGAAGCGTCCCGGACCGCCGAGGGCCGGATTGCCGCCATTCGTTCCCTAACGAAGACACGCGAAAGTGGGCAAAGACCTTGCGTACCCGACCGATTCGCGACGACTTCTTCGTCCCGCGGAGCGGCTTGCTATAGTGCGTAAAAATGCTGGTTTGCGCCCGATGCGGACAATCTAACGCCGACGGCGCGAAGGTTTGCTCGACGTGTGGCACTTCTCTCGAGGCGGCGCCCGCGCCGGCACGCGCGGGATTGAAGCAGACCATGCTCGGTATGGCGCCTTCTGCGGCGCCCGCTCCGGCAGCGCCCGTCGCGCCGCCATTCGTCGAACCTCCGGCGCCTGCGGCGCCCGCCCCCGCCCAGCCGGGTCGCGGCGCGAACGCGCTTTTCCGCGGTGGCACCGTGATCGGCATGCAGAGTCCGTTCGCCGGACAGGCGCCGCCGGCAACGCCCGCCGCGGCTCCGCCGGCGCCTGCAGCACCAGAAGCCGCGAACGCGCCGCGTGGACTCAAGCAGACGATGATCGGGTTCGGGCAAGCACCCGCCGTCGCTCCAGCGCAAGACGGGCGCCGTGCCGCGCACCCCGCCGAGTTCGGTTCGACGCGACCCGGCTTCGCTGCGGGGTCGCCGATGGCCGACCGAGCTTCGGGCCACACCGTGCAGCCGAGTGACGCGGGAGCGCCGGACGTGGGCGCCGTCGCTCGCGTACCCGGAGCGAATTTTCAGAGAACGATGCTCGGCGTAGCGCATCCCGGGATCGCGCCGCTGCGGACAGGGCCGAGCGCGTCTCCGGACCCGGGCCCAGGTGGGGAAGAGCATTTTTCACCGGAGAGAACCGCGGCAGCGGTGATTCCTGCATTCTTCGCGCCCACACCCGCGCCGAGTACCTTGGTCGTCGAACCGGAGCGCGTCGCGTCGCCGCCGGCGGCCGTCCGCGCCCCTCCGCGCGTCGAATCAAAAACCGCTGCCAAGCGACGCACGGGGCTGCCGCGCGGTGCAGTCGTCCTCATGGTCGTCGCGGCGGTCCTCGCAGTCACCGCGGGCGTCATCGCCTTTCTCTGGCAGTCGCCCCATCCAATCGCGGCGACGGTCGTCTCGGACGACCACGGCGTCGAGCGCCTGCTCGTCACGTGCGACGATTGCCCGGACGGCACGGCCGTGTCGCTCGGCAAGAGCGCGGCGAATTTCGACAAGAAAAAGGCGATGCTCGCCCTCGCGAAGCCACTCGACGTCGGGGCAAACGCGCTCGCCATCGATGTGCGACGGCCCGGCATCGGTCGCAACGAAGAAGTGAAGCTCACCGTCGTCATCGGCTACAGCGTGCGCGGCGATCTGTCGGCACTCGCCGAAGATCCCCCGAAGGCGAAGGTGCTCATCGACGCGGTCGCGGGCACTGCGGTGGTCGTCGACGGTCACCCCATCACGCTCGACGCGTCGGGCAAGGGGAGCTACGCGATCGACGTTTCGCGCGACGTGGACGGCCCCGCCGACACGGTCGTGCCCTTCGAACGGCAGATCCCGTACACGCTCACCGAAGCGGGAAAACCGCCGCACCAGGGCCAGGTCGTCGTGAAATTCGGCATCGCGCCGCTTCGCATCGAAGCACCGGGCGCGGCGATCGTCATCCAGGGTGAGACCTTCATGCTGAGCGGGCGCACGTTGAAAGACGGTCGCATCACGGTGGCGGGGCGGCCGATCACGGTCGACGCCGAGGGCCGCTTCGCTCAATTGATGAACGTCTCGTCGGTGGGTCAGACGACCATCGTCGTTCGGGCGGACGCGAAAGATCACGGCCCTCGCCTCGCTTCGGTGAACGTCAAACGCGTCGCGAGCCTGATCCAGGAGGCCGCGTCGTTTCGCATGAGCGCGCTCGACAACGTGGCGAGCTTCGCCGACGCCGACGCGAAGAAGGGCGCCGCGGTCGCGCTCGACGGCGACGTCGTCGAGACACGAGTCGATGGTCAGATCACGGTGCTCGTGCTCGACGTGAAGAAGGGCTGCACCAGCGCGCCGTGCCTCGTCCGGATCGCGTACGGCGCTCGGTTCGACACGAAGCGGGGTGCGACGGTGAGCGCGTTCGGCCACGTGACGGGTGCGATCGACGGACCGCGCACCGGGACGAAGATCCCCGCCGTCGAAGCCGTCTTCGTGCTGCCGAAGCAGGGGCGTTGACCGCTCGCGAACCCGTCCGTGCTCACCGAGCGCGTCGAGTGAGCGCCTTCGTCGCGCTCGTCGCGCTCTCGGCGAGCGCCGAGCGGCTCGATCCCACGGTGCCCGTTCGCTGGATGGTCGGGCACCCCGGCGGCTATTCGTCCATGCAACGGATCGACGCCGCGCGAAGCGGACGTTCCCGCGTCCCCTTCCCTCGCGATCCGGTCGTCCTGTTCCGCGTGCGGCTTCCCGCGCCGCTCGCAGCGCCGCTCGTCGTCGACGCGCACGGCAAGTTCGTCGTCGCGACGATCGAGGGCCGGATCACCGAGCTCGACGACGGAGGCCGTCTCGAGTGGTCGACTCTCCTCGACGGAGCCGTCTCGCAAAGCCCGGTGATCACCGTCGATGGCACGCGCGTCGCGGTCACCGACGGTGGCCAGGTCGTCGGGCTCGGACCGGACGGGCACGAGCGGTTCCAGGCCCGTGTCGGCGGCGGCGGCCGCAGCGCGACGCTCGCCACCGACGACGACGCGGTCATCGTCGCGTCGGCGACGCGACTCGCACGCTTCGGGCCGCGCGGTGAATTGCAAACCACCGTCGAGACCGGCGAGCCGGTGGTGTCGCTCGTCGGCGCCGCGAGCCCCACGTACGCCGCCACCGAATCGGGCGACGTCTTCGAATGGACGCATTCGACGGGGCTCCGTCAGGTCGCGGATCTCGGGGGGCATCCAACGTCGGACCTCGTCGAGCTCGGACGATGGTCGCTGCTCGCCGTCGTGCGCGACGTCGGTTTGGTCGAGGTCGACGTGCGCGACGGCACGCGCGTCGTGCGAGCGACCGCGGCGCCGGACGCGTTCCTCGGAGCGCCGATCGTCACCCCGAGCGGCGAGCTCCGCGCGACGACTCGAGCCGGATTCGTCCTCGGCTATCAAGGCGGCCGGGAGACGCTGCGCCTCTCGGTCGGGCGCGGCACCGCGGCCGTCCCGGGGACCTCGGTGAGTGGCGCCGGACCCCTGATCGACCCGGCCGGGGTGATGGGATTCGCCACGACCGACGGCTCGGCGGGCGTCGTCCTCCCCTCGAACGAGGTCCACGCGGTGCGGATCGACGGCTGTGGCGCGCCGCTCGGGGTGGCCCTCGCCGGCCCGTCGCGACTCGCGGTGGCGTGCGCTTCGGGGGAGATCGTCGTTCTGGCCGAACGACCCGCTACCGGGGCGCCGGCATCGGCGCCCTAGGTGCCTCGAACCGAGCGCGAGACGCGTGGGTCGTACTAGCGCATCGCTCTCGGCTGACTATACTGCGCTTCGGGACCTTTTGAGTCCTCATTGGGTAAGCGCCATGATCTCCATCAGCAAACTCGCAGCAGATAAAGTCAAAGAAATCGCGAACACCGAAGGCCTGGGCGGCCAAGGCTTGCGCCTCCGAGTCATCGGCGGCGGGTGCGCGGGATTCCAGTACGACTTGTATTTCGAGGATGCTCCCAGCGACCTCGACGAGCGATTCGAGTCGAACGGGGTGGATTTGTTCGTGGACCCACTGAGCTACCAGTACCTCGACGGCACCGAGATTGACTACGTCGAGGGAGCGCACGGCTCCGGTTTCAAGTTCGGAAACCCGAACGTAACCAGCACGTGCGGCTGCGGTTCGTCGTTCCAGGCGTAGATTCGAATCTCGCTCGGGGTGCACTGAACCCGCGCAACCATTCTGCCGGGCGTCGCGTACTTCTGACGAGGACCAATTCGGTCCGGTAGCGGAACTAGGCGAATTCGGGGGGCGGATCCCCGAAGAGGAAACCCATGGCACACGACTCCGATCCTTCCGTTTCCCGGTACATCTCGATGGTGCAGGGGTTCCCGCAGCTCACGCGCGAGGCTGAGTTCGAGCTCGCTCAAGCGTGGATCCTGCGGGGCGACGAACACGCGGCAGACAAGCTCGTGCGGGCCCATCTCCGATACGTGGTCGCCATTGCACTCAAATATCGTCGATACGGCGTTCCGCTCTCCGAGCTCATCGCGGAAGGGAACTTCGGCGTGGTGCACGCGCTGAAGAAATTTCAGCCGGAGCGCGGGAACCGATTCGTCACCTACGCGGCGTATTGGATTCGCGCGTACATCCTCAATTACATCATCCGCTCATGGAGCCTCGTCGGCGCGGGCTCCGGTGCGCTCCGCTCCAAGATGTTCTTCCGACTCCGTCGCGAAAAGGTGCGCGTGTTGAACCTGGTCGGCGACGGCGAAGCCGCGGACGAGTTACTCGCGAAGCGACTCGGGCTCACGATCGAGCAGACGCAAGGCATGCTTCGCCGGCTCGAAGCCCGCGACGTGTCGCTCGACACCAAGGTGTTCGACGACTCGGGCACCGCGGTCCTCGATACGCTGACGGCTCCTGGGCAGGATCAAGAGCAGTCGCTCGCGTCGAGCAACACGCTCGCTCGCCTTCGTGAGGCAGTGCGCGGCGCGATCACCGAGCTCGATCAGCGCGAGCGGTACATCGTCGAAAATCGACTGATGGCCGATCCCGAAGACGAGCTCAGCCTCGCCGAGCTTGGACGGCGGCTCGGCGTATCGCGCGAACGCGCACGTCAGCTCGAAGCGCGTGCGAAGAAGAAGCTGAAGGGACGGCTCGAGGTTTTGTCGCGGGACGACCCGGATTTCGTGCCGACCGCGTCTCGACCCGCCTGGCGAGCACCGGCTCCCGAGCTTCAGAGCCAACCGTTCGCTAGCTAATTGGGCGAAGCGCCGTATCGAACGCCACCAATTCTCGCCACGCGCGGGTTTGGTGGCGGCGGGCGAGCGGTAGCGAGTAGACTGACTGCCGCTGCAGCGGCTTGGGTGATCGCTCGCACTCGAAAGAGCGCGAGAGGAAAGTCCGGGCTCCACAGGGCAGGATGCCGGGTAACGCCCGGTGAAGGTAACTTCGAGGACAGTGCCACAGAAAACAAACCGCCCTCCGGCGCGAGCCGGCGGGTAAGGGTGAAACGGCGGGGTAAGAGCCCACCGCGCGGTCGGTAACGGCCGCGGCACGGCAAACCCCATCCGGAGCAAGGCCACGTAGAGGAGCGTTCGAGGGCTGCCCGCCCGAGCTCCAGGGTAGGCCGCACGAGGCGCGCGGCGACGCGCGTCCCAGAGGAATGATCGCCACCACCGCGAGGTGGAACAGAACCCGGCTTATGAGCCCTGCAGCGGGACCGGCGGGGCCGAAGGGCCTCGCCGGTCGTTTTGCTATTGAGCCGCGAACACGAAGGGAACCTGCGCAGTCGTCGTCCCGCTCGACCGCGGGAAGCGCCACGCACGCACCTTCGACTCGATGCAATGGGCGAGGCTCGGGTATCCCTTGGGATCGCCGGTGGTCGTGACGTTGTCGACGCTGCCGGAAGGCGAAATGGTGATCGTCACACCGACGCGCGCGTTCGGCGGCGCATCGGGCGCGCGCGACACGATGGCTGGATCCCAGCACCCACGTCGCACGCTCGAGCTGAAGTTTGCGACGACGCGCTGAATCGACGTTCCGTCGAGCTGACCCCCGGGCGCAGAACCACCCGCGACGTCGGTGTTGCCGCCCGCGGGGCCGAGCCCGGCACTCAGACCGTTGAGGAGCCCGGTGTTCGAGGGTTTGGTGCCTGCGGCGACGGGCTCCGGCGGCTTCACCGACGTGGTGCCGGTGTGCTTGGTCGAACCGCCGGAGACCTGGGCCTCCTCGATGACCTCTGGGTCTCCGGGGTTGGCGGCCGCGGCCGCGCTCGCGCTCGCCGGCACTTCGACGTACTTCACGACTTCTTGGCGCTCGGTCTTGCTGAACACCACGATCCCGAGCGTGACACCGAAAGCCATCGCGACGGCCATCGCGGCCCATGCCACCGGGTGAGAGACCGCTGGCTTGCGCGCGGTCACGCCGAGCTGCTCGAGCACTTCGGCGTTCGAAACCGACGGAACGCCCGCGCGCGCGGCAGCTTGTTGTTGCTGTTGCTCTTCGAGCGGCGAGGGCGCGGGCACCGTCTTCGGCTCGGTGAGCAGCGCGTCCTGCGCTTCCTCGACGATCGTGACGAGCTCAGGGAATTCGCGGAGCGGCTTCCAATCTTCGAAGCCTTCCTTCCACACGAGCGAGTCGAGCGTCATTTTCCGTTCGACCGCTTTGCGCCTGAGATCGCCCGTCGAGAGCGGCCCCGTCGGCGAGCCGTCGATGCCGACGTACCACTCGTCTGGAGCGGGCTGCGCGGCGGCAGCGGCGGGCCCTTTCTCGGCCATCGATTGGGAGAACGCAGCGGTGAGCGCGCCGCCGTCGTGAATACGCGTCGTCCCTTCGTCGTCGAACTCGTTGGGGTCGGGGGCGGCCGCTTGGACCGGCGCCGGCGTGGGCGCGGGCACTGGCCCCGGTGCAGGAATCGGGGCTCGCGCCGCAGGCGGAGCCGCGTCCGGCGTGACCGGCGATGACGGCTCCGGAACCGCCTCGGCTACTGCGGCGACCGCTCGTCCTCGGCGCGGAGGGACTCCGCCGCCTCCGGTAGCGCGCTTCGGCGACGGAACGGGGACGCGCTTCGCCGTCGATGCCGTCGGCACCACGCGGCGCGGGGCGGTTGCGGTTGCCGTCGCCGGCGCCGTGACAGTAGGAGCCACGCGGGGGACCTTGCGCGCCGGCGGCTCATCGATTTCTTCGCCGCCGTCGGTCGGCGCAGGGGCGCCTGGAGGGCGCACCGTCTCGGGAACGGAAGCGGTTTGGATGTCGATGACGAAACCGCACTTGCGGCACTTCATCTTCGAGGACGCGCGCTGCGCGAGCTTCTCGTCGGCGATCCTGTATTTCGCCTTGCACTGTGGGCAGAGAAACTTCATGCGGCGGTCGTTCGAAGTCGGTTCGACGTCGTCTCAGCGATAAGAGAACTCGGCGCGGACGAGATCACAGAAGAGCCAATAATTGTTGTTTAATCGACTGCCGCGTCACGTCATCGGGCGCAACATTTAAAGCTCGCTGCCACATTTCGGTGGCCTTGTTCCGGAAGCCGGCCTTCTGGTACAAAATGGCAAGATTTCTCACGGCCGGGAAGTGCCTCGAGTTTATCTCAACAGCGCGCTCGAGTTCGCTGATCGCTTCGTAGAGTTGGCCTTTCTTCCCGTAGAGCAGGCCGAGGTGGAAGTGGAGCCGAAATGCGAGGGGATCGATGGCGACGCCCCGCGCGAGATGGGTTATCGCGTCATCGATTCGGCCTTCTTGGTACGCTGCGACCCCTGCGTTCAACTCTTGCTCGGCCTCCGCCGACATCTCGCGCACCTTCGAGCTCGGGGGCTCGGCGTCCGACTCGAGCGCCTCTTCGACGGCGCGAAGGACGTCGGCGATCTTGAACGGCTTCTCGATGTAGTGTTCGACGCCGCAGCTCTCGCGTAGATCGTCCGCGAAACGCCACCCGCGGTAGACCGCGCTCACCATCACGATCGGAATGTGCCGATAGCGCTCGCTCGACTTGATCCGCCGGGCGATTTCGAAGCCGTGCACCTCGGGGAGCATCGCGTCGAGCACGAGGAGGTCCGGCGCGTGCTCCTTCACGAGGCCGAGCGCGGTGCGCCCGTTGTCGGTCGAGATGACGCGATAGCCTTTCCCCTTCAAAATCCGCTCGAGCATGGTGCGGATTTCCGGCTCGTCGTCGACGACGAGGATCGTCTGGACGCCGGACTTCGCGGGCGGCAATGCGTCGGGAATGTCCGTGACGCCGCTCAGCTCCTTCGACAGATCGCCGAAGTCGGCGGTGTCCGGAAAATGGCTCGTTCGCTGCACGCGTCCAGTCGCGTCGTCGACCACGACACCGGATTGTTCGGCGGGTGCTCGGGCCTCGACTTGCGGCGGCTCGCCCCCGAACTCCGAGGCCTTCTCCGCCGGCGCGGCGTCCGTCAGGCCCATTTTCCGGAGCGTTTCCGGAGGGCACGCGGCGCCGATGAAATGTTGTTCGTCCCGGCTTCGGGCCGCGTACGCCTGCTCGATCGCGTCCTTCAACGACTCGGGGATCGCGACATACGGCAGCACCTTCTTGTCGGTGACGAATTCGAGCTCGTCGATGACCTTTTTGTCGAGCGGATTCGCCATCGCGACGAACAAGCGATCGGCCTTCACGAGCACGGGAAGGATGGCGTGACGCCGCGCGATCTCGAGCGGGATGAGCTCGAGATCGGCCAGCCGAACGCAAACTTGCTCGAGATCGATGGCGGGCACGCCGAACCGCTCGCTGAGCAGCTTCAGGTCCTCGGGACTAGCCGCGGGCCGCCCGGAGGATTCGGGATCGCTCGACGGGAGAGCGCCGGCCTCACTTCGTGAGAGCGCGCGCTGCCTGAGCGCCACGCGGCCGATGTTCTTCTTGTCTCCCTGGCTCATGACAAAGGGCCGCGCCAGCCCGGAACCGGGGCCCAAGACTACGAACTCTCTCAGGCGGGGCCGCAATGTCAACCCGCGCATCCGCGACGAGGGGTGCGCCTCTCCTACCCCGTCTCATGTCCTCGGTTTTCGTCGCTGTCCGACGACACGTCGCGTCCCTCCGGGAGCTCGAGCTCGGCGAGGCGCCGCTCTGCCCAATCAGCGTACTTGCCCGCCCCGATCGCCTGCCGGGCTCGAGCGACGAGGTCTTGATAAAAATGCAGGTTATGGAGGCTGAGAAAGCGGTGCGCGAGGAGCTCACCCGCGACGTAAAGATGCCTCAGATAGCTGCGACTGAAGCCGCCGCGGCAGACGGGGCACGCGCAGGCCGGGTCGAGAGGCAACGGGTCCTCGCGGTAGCGCGCGTTCTTGATGACCAGACGGCCGAAGCTAGTAAAAGCTTGTCCATTCCGAGCGTTACGAGTCGGGAGCACGCAGTCGAAGAGGTCGACGCCGCACCCGATGGCCCGGATCAGGTCGGTCGGCGTACCCACCCCCATCAGGTACCGAGGCCGGAGCTCGTCGAGGGCCGGCGCCACCGCGGACAGCGCCTGGTGCATCTGCGCGGGCGGCTCGCCGACGCTGAAGCCCCCGAGGGCGAGACCGTCGAGGGGCAGCGCGCCGAGCTCGGCCGCGTGACGGAGCCGGAGCGCGACGTTCGTACCGCCCTGGACGATCCCGAAGAGCGCTTGCGTCGGGTCGCGAGTCTCGAGACATCGAACGGCCCAGCGCGTCGTTCGCTCGACGGCCCGGACGAGCTCGTCCTCGGGCGCGCCGGCGGGGGGACAGACGTCGAGCTGGAGCGCGATGTCCGAGCCGAGCAGCCCCTGGATGCGCATTGCTTCTTCGGGACTCAAAAAGCGACGCGAGCCATCGAGGTGTGACGCGAATTCGAATCCGTCTTCGCCGAGCTTGCGGAGCTCCGCGAGCGAGAACGCCTGATAGCCGCCCGAGTCCGTCGCGATCGCGTGGGGCCAGCGCATGAAGCGATGCAGACCGCCGTGGGCGCGCACGATCTCCGGGCCGGGTCGAAGCCACAGGTGATACGTGTTCGCGATCAGGATCCGCGCGCCGGTCCCCGAGACCTCCTCGGGGGCGAGCGACTTCACGGTGCCCTGAGTGCCGACGGGCATGAACGCCGGCATCGCGATCTCGCCGTGCGGCGTGGTCATCGTCGAGGCGCGCGCGAGCCCCGATCGCTTTTCGACGCGGAACGTGATCACGAGAGACGCTCCGGGATCCACATCGCGTCGCCGTACGACAAGAACCGGTAACCCGCGGCGATCGCGTCCTCGTACGCCGCGACGACGCGCTCGAACCCCGCGAACGCCGCGACGAGCGCGAGGAGCGTGCTCCGCGGTTGATGAAAATTCGTGAGGAGCGCGTCCACCGGCCCGAACACGTAACCCGGTTGGATGAGGAGCTTCGTGTCCGCGGTCGTCGGGACGACGAGCGACGGATCGCCCGGATCGCGTGCGCTCTCGAGAGCGCGCACGACGGTCGTTCCCACGGCGACGACCTTACCACCCCGAGCTCGCGTGCGCCGGACCGCGAGCGCGAGCTCGTCCGAGACGTCGAAGCGCTCGGAGTGCATCGGGTGCTCGTCGAGATCGCTCACCGAGACGGGGCGGAAGGTGCCGGGACCGACGTGCAACGTGACGAACCCGATCGACACGCCGCGCGCTTCGAGCCGCGCCAAGGTCGACCGCGTCACGTGAAGCCCGGCCGTCGGCGCGGCGACCGAGCCGTCCGTGCGCGCGAACACGGTTTGATAGCGTTCGACGTCCCTCGGCTCGTCAGGTCGACCGAGATACGGCGGCAGGGGCACGTGGCCGTGTCGTTCAATGGCCGCAGCGACACCCCCGCTAGCTCGAAGCACGACGCGCAGGAGCTCTTCTTCGCGGGCGGTTACCTCGATCGATAGCGCGCCCGCGTCGATGAGCGAGCCCGGGCGAAGCGGACGATTCGCGCGTCCGATGGCGAGCCACGTCTCGGTATCCGGCTCGGGACTTTCGTCGGCGACCTTCTGCACGAGGAGGATTTCGACGCGACCGCCCGTTTCGCGGCGTTCGCCGATGAGGCGCGCGCGGATGACGCGGGTGTCGTTCAAGACGACGAGCGCGCCGTCGGGGACGAGCTCCGCCCAGTCGACGAACCGCGCATGGACGCGTCGCGATCGTTCGAGCACGAGCAGGCGCGCCGCGTCGCGTTCGCCGGGCGGATGCGTCGCGATCCGGTCGTCCGGAAGGTCGTAGTCGAGGAGGCTCGTCTTCAAGCGGCGCGACGCTTACCACGCTCCGGCGAGCGCGGCTTCGGCTCCAGCGCGCGTCAGCGATTCTCGAAGCTGATTCCGAGGCGCGTCATCTTGCGCCAGAGCGTCGTGGGGCTGATGTCGAGCGCCTCCGCGGCGCGCTCACGACTGCCGTCATGGTCGCGCAGGGCCGACTCGACCGCTTCGCGCTCGGCCTCGTCGACGATGTCGGCGAGCGTGCGCCCGCTCGTGCGCCAGCGCTTCGGAGGCGCCTGCGGCAAGATGTCGTCCTGCGTGACGACGCCTCCCGAGCACAGCGCGACGGCTTGCTCGACCATGTTCTCGAGCTCCCGGACGTTGCCCGGAAAATCGTACGCTTGCATCCGCTCCATCACGCCTTCGGCGAGGCGCGCGCGCGCATTCATCTTGCGATTGAACTTGTCGAGGAAGAACTGAAAGAGGACCGGAATGTCCTCGATTCGATCGCGAAGCGGCGGCAAATGGAACCGCGCGACGTTGAGTCGGTAATAGAGATCTTGCCGGAAGCGGCGCTCTTCGACCGCGACGGCGAGGTCGGCGTTGGTCGCGGCGACGACGCGAATATCGACGTGAATCGGCTTATTTTCGCCCACTCTGCGAATTTCACCGTCCTGGATCGCGCGGAGCAATTTTGCCTGGAACGACAGCGTCGTCTCGGCGACTTCGTCGAAGAAGAACGTCCCGCCGTCGGCTTCTTCGAAGAGCCCTTTACGCGCGTTCACGGCCCCGGTGAACGCGCCGCGCGCGTGACCGAAGAGCTCGCTCTCGAGCAAGGTCTCGGTGATGGCCGCGCAGTTCACGGTCACGAACGGACGATCCATCCGCTTGCTGTTCGCGTGAACCGCCCGCGCGATGAGCTCCTTGCCGGTACCGCTCTCGCCCGTGATGAGCACGACCGCGTCCGTCGGCGCGATCTTCACGACGCGCCCGAGGATGTCGCGGATGGCCTGCGAGCGCCCGACGATCTTCTCGAAGTGGTAGCGCTCCTTGAACTCCTGGACGTAAAGCTGGACCTGGCCGTGGAGCTTTCGGCTCTCGATGGCCTTCGACACCTTCACGAGGAGCTCCTCCTCGGTGAACGGCTTCTGGATGTAGTCGAACGCGCCGAGCCGCATGGCTTCGACGGCGCTCTCGATGGTGCCGTAGGCGGTCATCACGATGACCTCGGTCATCGGCTGTGCTTCCTTGATGGCGCGCAGCACGTCGATGCCGTCCGAGCCGCCCATCCGGAGGTCGGTCAAGACGACGTCGTAGGCGCCGGCCGCGCCGAGCTCGCGGCCCTGCGTGCCGTCGCCTGCCTCGTCCACCTCGTGGCCGCTCCCACGGAGCATCATCGCCAGCGTGGTGCGCATGTTCCGCTGATCGTCGACGACGAGGACTTTTCCCATGCTTTCGGGCGCCACATTAGCCCGACCGTCCGCGCGGCGCTCGCTCACCGGACGGGTCGCCGCTCCCGCCGCCTCGCGCATGTCTTGCATTGATTCCCCTTCCGCACCCGGGACTACGAGCTCCCCGGAGGCCGGTTTTCTTCCTTCGATGACCGGCCCTCGAGAGCTACGGCCGGAGCGGGCAACGCCTTAACGCTTCCGCGAATGCTTCCCCCTAACGGCACCTGCCCCGCGACTCGGGTGCACCACCGGGCACCTGGGACGCCCGCAACCGAACGTCAAGGGCCCGGGGGGTGCGCCTGCTGGCGGGCTCCGGCTCGGGCGCGCTCGATGGCGAGCGTCAGCTCCCGAACATCGAACGGCTTCACCAGCGCTCGAGTGTTCGGGTTGTTCGAGCCGAGTACGCTGCGACTGGCCGACATCAGCACGATGCCGAGATCCGGCCGCTGTTCGCGAAAGAGCTCGGCGAGCTCGCGACCATCGCCGTCACCGAGCTTCACGTCGAGCACCGCGACGTCGATGCTGTCGCGATACTGTTCGAAGAGCCGTCGGCATTCGGCGGCGCTCATCGCCGCATAAACCGAATGCCCGAGCCGGCGGAGCTGGCGCGCGACCGCGCCGACCAGCGCGACTTCGTTGTCGGCGAGCAGGACGAGCGCGGGCGACACCTCCGCGATGAGCTCGCGCGGCATCGGCGCGTTTTCACGCACGACAGCCGTCGCGGGCCACCGGATGCGAAATTCGGCGCCGCCTCCGACGCGATCGCCGACGCTGATCTCGGCGCCCGTCGAGCGCGCGACGGCGTCGACGATGGTGAGGCCGAGCCCGGTTCCCCAGCCGCCGTTTTCGGCGTCGCCGGCACGCCGTTTCGTCGTGAAGTAGGGCTGGAAGATCCGCTCGCGCAAATCCGCAGGAACGCCCGGGCCGTGATCGGAAACGACGAGATCGACCCCGCCGCCCGGCGCGGGGCCGAGCGCGACCTCGATGCCGCCGGCGTGGAGCCGCGTCGCGTCGCGCGCATTGACGAGCAAGTTGAGGACGAGCTGGTGCAAGCGCGCGCGATCGCCGACCACGTCGGGCGTGTCACTCGCGATGTCGAGGACGATCGGTACGGCCGTCGAGCCGCGAGCGAGCACCGCGGCAGCGGCGCGAACTTCGGAAGCGAGGCTCACCGGGCGCCAGCTTCCCGTTTCGTCGAACGCGATCGCGCGAAGCGATCGGGCGAGTGCGGCGCCGCGTTCCGCTTCTTCGATGATGGCCGTGAAGTCCGCGGCCGCGTCGCCGACGCCGTCCGCAGCGTCTCCGCTGCCGGCTTGAGCGGTGGCCACGATCGCCGCGAGCAGATTGTTCAGATCGTGCGCGAGGCCACCGGCGAAGCGAGCGATCGTCTCACTGCGTTCGCGTTGAGCGCGCGACGTCGCTTGAGTGACGCGCTCGGTGAAATCGACGAGGCCCACCAGGAAGAATTTGTCGGAATCGAGCGCCGTTCCGTACGCCTCGACGCTCATCTGACGTCCGCCTTCGAGACGAATGACGATGTCCTTCACATCGAAGGCATGGCGTTCGGTGAGGAGCGCCGAGACCAAGCGCAGGAGCCCGGGACTCGCCGACGAGAGCAGATCGTCGATGACCTGTCCCACGCTCGGACCGAATAACCGGCAGAACTGCACGTTCGCGTGGGAAACGCGCCCGTAACGGTCGAAAACGACTTGCGGAACGGGAGCGCGGTCGAAGGCTTCGTCGAACATGCGCGGGGGATTCGCCCGCAGAGGTGCCCCTCGTGGAGAAACCTCCGGGAGCCAGAGTCCCAGGGGGCAGCCACCGGAACAATCGGGACAACAGGGATATATACCATCCTTTGTCGTGCCAAGCGCTCACAAGCAATGGTAGGACGCGACCCATGCCTACACTCCCTGACATGCTCGGCGGTCCGCCGAAGCGCCAACAGGTGATTGATGATGCGTGCCGCGTGCTCGACGAAGAAGTGTCGGACAAAGGCGGCCTGTCGGGTCTCGCCATCAAGGGCGCATACGGCATCGTGAAGGGGATCAAACCGGGGTTCATCCGGGAAGTCGTCGACGCGTTGCTCGATGACTTCTTGAAGGCCCTCGACCCGCTCTATCAAGAAGCAGTTCAACGCGGCACGCGTCCCTCGGCACATCTCGCGGCGAACGCTGGCCGCGCTGCGGACGCGTTGCTCGCCATTACCGATGTGCGCGCTCAGCGCTCCGAGCGAGCCATCGTCAAGTCGACGTACGACAAGCTTCGTCCGTCCGCGAAAAAGCAGGTCGAGGCTGCGGCGCCACGACTCGGCGCGCTACTCGACCGACACACGGCGCCGTAAAGCGGCCTGGCCTGCTAGGCCCACGGCGTTCACGGCGGTCAATACGCTCCTCGCCTTTCTCTCGAGCTCACCGAGCGTGCTCCGCGAACTTGCTGAGCTCGCGGGAACCTTCCAGCAGCGCTGCGCTGCGTTACGCTGGCGCCAGTTTCCTTGACGTCTCATGACGATGTCGAGCACGCGTGGCGTCTTGACAATGGACGGAGCCCGGAGCAAGTCAGCGTGCACCTCGGGTCACGGATACCGCCCCCGAGCATCAGAAAGGCTCGTCCTTCTCATGGCGATACATCAGGAGGTCCCCCAGGCGGGACCGTCCGTCGTCGGGCCCACCAAGAAAATCACCGGCGCGGTCGTTCGCTTCGCCGGAGATTCTGGCGACGGAATGCAGATCACCGGGTCGCAGTTCACCTCCACCGCGGCCGTCATGGGGAACGATCTCTCGACGTTCCCGGACTTCCCCGCGGAGATCCGCGCCCCCGCCGGAACGCTCTACGGCGTCTCCGGCTTTCAGGTGAACTTCTCGTCGGAAGACGTGTTCACGCCGGGCGACGCGCCCGACGTGCTCGTCGCGATGAATCCCGCGGCGCTGAAGACCAACCTGAAGGACCTTCGCGCGGGCGGCCTGCTCATCGTGAACAGCGGCGCCTTCAACGCGCAGAACCTGAAGAAGGCCGGCTACGCGGTGAACCCGCTCGAGGACAACTCGCTCTCGAGCTACCGCGTGATGTTGGTCGACGTGACCAAGAACACGCTCGCCGCGGTCGAGGGCAGCGGTCTTTCCAACAAGGAGGCCGGTCGCTGCAAGAACTTCTGGACCCTCGGCCTGATGTACTGGATTTACGGCCGCCCGCTCGAGCCGACGCTGAAGTGGATCGGCGACAAGTTCAAGAAAGCGCCGATGATCGCGGCCGCCAACTCGCAAGCGCTGAAGGCGGGCCACGCCTACGGCGAGACCGTCGAGATCTCGCACGAGCGCTACGAGGTCCCCGCCGCGCCCGTCGAGAAGGGTGAGTATTGCAATATCTCCGGCAATACGGCGACAGCGTGGGGGCTCATCGCGGCCACCGAGCTCGCCAATATTCCGATCGTGCTCGGCTCTTACCCGATCACGCCGGCCAGCGACATTTTGCACGAGCTCAGCCGTCAAAAGCACTTCGCGGTCACGACCGTCCAAGCCGAAGACGAAATCGCGGCCGTCTGCGCGGCCATCGGCGCGAGCTATGCCGGTAGCCTCGGCGTGACGTCGACCAGCGGCCCCGGCCTCGCGCTCAAAATGGAAGCCATCGGCCTCGCCGTCTCGGTCGAGCTGCCGCTCGTCGTCGTGGATATCCAGCGCGCCGGTCCGAGCACCGGCATGCCGACCAAGACGGAACAGGCCGATCTGCTTCAAGCCGTCTACGGCCGAAACAGCGAAGCACCGGTCTGCGTGCTCGCCGCGTCGACGCCCGGCGATTGCTTCTACATGGCCATCGAGGCTTGCCGCATCGCGACGAAGTACATGACGCCGGTGATTCTCCTCACGGACGGCTACGTCGCGAACGGCGCCGAGCCGTGGAAGATCCCGAAGGTCGATTCCTTGCCCCGCTTCCCCGTGAAGTTCCGCACCGATCCGAACGGGTTTCATCCCTTCGACCGCGACGTGGCAACGCTCGCGCGAAACTGGGCGATCCCCGGAACGCCGGGTCTCACCCATCGCATCGGCGGCATCGAGAAGGATTTCGACTCCGGTCACATCTCGTACGACCCGAAGAACCACGAAAAAATGTCGCGCACGCGCGCGGCGAAGATCGCCGGCATCGCCAACGACATTCCCGACCAGAAAATCGCGGTCGGCAACGACCGCGGCAAGCTACTCGTCCTCGGTTGGGGTTCGACGTACGGCGCGATCCACGAAGCGGTATCGCGCTGCCGCAAGCGCGGCCTCGACGTGTCGCACGCCCAGCTGAACTACCTGAACCCGATGCCGAGAAATCTCGGAGAGCTGCTCGGCCGCTTCGACCGCGTGCTGATCCCCGAGATGAACCTCGGGCAACTGGTGCAGCTCATTCGCAGCCGATACCTGATCCCCGCCGAGAGCTTCCCCAAGATTCAGGGGCAACCGTTCCGGATCGACGAGCTCGAAGAGAAGATTCGTCACACGATGGAGAGCTGAGCGATGACCGAAACTCTACCGACCAAGCTGACGAAGAAAGACTTCGAGACCGACCAGGACGTCCGGTGGTGCCCCGGATGCGGCGACTACTCGATCCTCGCGAACGTCCAGAAGCTGATGCCGGAGCTCGGCATCGCGCGCGAGAACATGGTGTGGGTGAGCGGCATCGGCTGCTCGAGCCGCTTTCCGTACTACATGAACACCTACGGGTTTCACACGATCCACGGGCGCGCACCGGCGTTTGCGACCGGCATCAAGGTCGCCAACCCCGGGCTCGCCGTATGGCTCGCGACCGGCGATGGTGACGGACTCAGCATCGGCGGCAATCAGCTGATGCACTGCCTCCGCCGCAACGTCGACGTGAAGATCCTCCTCTTCAACAACCGGATCTACGGGCTCACCAAGGGCCAGTACTCACCGACGAGCGAAGTCGGCAAAGTGACCAAGAGCACGCCGTACGGTTCGCCCGATCATCCGCTCGACCCGTCGGTGTTCGCGATCGGCGTCGGCGCGAGCTTCGTCTCTCGCACCGTGGACGTGCAGGCCAAAGAAATGGCCCTGGTCCTCCGCCGCGCCGCCGACCACCCCGGCGCGACCTTCACGGAGATTTACCAGAACTGCAACGTCTTCAACGACGACGCGTTCGTCGCGTTCACCGACAAGTCGACGAAGGAAGATCGGCAGATCTACGTCGAGCACGGCAAGCCCTTGCTGTTCGGAGCCGGGAACAAGAAGGGGCTCCGCATCGACGCGCGCACGCTCTCGCTCGAAGTGGTCGTCCTCGGAGAGAACGGGGTGACCGAGAAGGACATCCTCATTCACGACGAAACGAACTCGACGATCGCGACGATGCTCGCTCGCATGCCGTTCCCGCAATTTCCGATCGCGATGGGCGTGCTCTACGCCGTGCCGCGCCCGACCTACGAGCGCGCGCTCGTCGATCAGTCGAAGCGCGCGGTGGAACGGCTCGGAAAAGGCAGCCTGGACAAGCTGCTGCACTCGGGCGAGACCTGGGTGGTCTGAGGCGCTGGATTTTTCTGGGTCGGGTCGACGAACAAGACCCGGCGTCGCTTCCGATAGCAAACGACCCGCGCCGGCCTCGCCGGTAGTCTCACTCGCGCGTCAATGGCTGATCGTGATCTGCTCTGCCAAGACTGATCAGGGCGTGGCATCGACCGGGGCCCCTCCCCCGGTCGAGATCCGCTCGATGCGATTCCGGATCCGCTCGTTGGCATCCTCTACATCAACTTGAGTCGCCGCTTGTTCGGCGCGGCGCCGTCGGCTCCTCGTGAATCCGGCGCGTCGCTCGGACGGCGATCGCGGGGAAAATCGCTGTCGAGGATGGGCGAGAAGAAATTGTCCTTCTTCACGTACTCGTCGGGCGAAAAGGCGAACTTGTAGCTCGGCGCGGCGCGCTGGCTGCAATCGGTGCGCTCGCAGAACCGGCACGTGATGCCCACCGGAACGGCGATGCGCGCCGCGCGCTCCGGCGCCCAGCGCGGCAGATCGTCGGCGTAAGCCAGGTGATGCGCGTCCTCGGCGTGTGTGCCGAGGCCGATGGAGTACAGGGTGCCCTTCACCAGCGACCCCTGCACCGGCGCCACGTTGACTTTCGCGAAACAGAAGAACGCGGCGCCGTCCGGCATCACGCTGAACTGCTTCGAAATCGTGCTCGGCGTCAGGAATGCGGTGTGCACGACCCACTTGGGGCACGAGCCGAGCCCCACCGGGAATCCGAGGCCCGTCGCGGAGTACCGCTTCGAGATGTTGCCCCCCACGTCGACGCGGACGAAGTGCATCGGCACCCCGCGACGCTTCGCATCGGCGAGGTTCGTGAAACGGTGCGCGACGGCCTCGTAGCTCATCTCGAACAAGCCCGCGAGCCCCTCGACATCGTAGCGCGTGCGCTGCGCCTCGCGAAAGACGTCTTCGTACGGCATGAGGAGCGCGCCGGCGAAGTAGTTCGCGAGGTGGATCTTCACGAGGCGCGGCGTTTCGGGGTGCCGCGACTTGAACGAGCCGGCAATCGCCTGGTCGAGGCCGAGCTCGTCGATGCGGCGGAGACCGACGATGTGCGCGAGATCGAACTTGCGTCGCGCCTCCGAGAGGCCGGCCGAAAGCGCGAGACGACCCGCGACGTGGTCGTAGTAGCGAACGACACTCGACGGTCGCCCGGGCGGCAGCACCGTGACCTCGACGCCCAGCCGGTGTTCGAGCGCCTCGACGAGCGCGTCGCTGAGCACCCTGCGCTCGAGCCCGAATTCGCGGCGCGCCGCGGCGCTCGCCTCTTCGATCGCCGGAAAGTAGTTCCGGTGCGCTTGCAGGAAGTCGACGACCTCGTCGAGCGGCGAATAGTCGAGCGCGAGCGCCTGATCGGCGCCCTGACCATGTCGCTCGAGCGACGCACGCGCCTTCTGGTCGGCTTCACGACGGGAGAAGTGCTGCTGAAGCTTGTCGAGCTGGCTTCGGGTGTTCTTGTAGAGATTGAACAGCGTCGTGACCGTGGTCACCGCCATCGGTTCGGCGCTGATCGTCGCGAGGTCGTCGCGATCGAGATTCAAAGTGCGGAGCAGCGGCTCGTCGAGGAGCTGGGCCAGGCTTTGCTCGACCGGCCGCTCGCCGAGGCTGTCCAGAAACGGCTCCGGTTCGACCTGAAGCAGCTCCAGGGCGCGCCAGAGCAGCGGGAGCTGGAGCGTCCGCCGGCCCTTCTCGATGAGGTTCAGATACGACGGCGAGATGCCCAGCCGCCGCGCGAAGTCGGCCTGGGAATGGGCGCGATCCAGCCGGAGCTCACGCAGTCGATGCCCGACGGCCGCGTTGCGCACCGTATCGAGAGACCCTGCGTCGTTCGCCATGGTTTACAAATTTACACGAAGTCATTCACACTTCCACGCCGAGCCCGATTTGCGCTAGTAAGCGCCCCATGCCGCAAGACTCTCGCGCCCGAGCCCACCAGAAACGTCGCCGCGCCAAGAAGAATGCCCTTTGGGAGCTCAAGCAAGCCGCCGAGAACGAGAAGGCGGACAAGCCCAAGGCACCCGCGAAGAAAGCGCCCTGAGCGCTCGTTCTTGGGCGCCCCGCGCCCGGATTGCCTCGCGGACTCTGCCGTCGTGAGATTGTTCTTGGGAGGCGTGCCCGGGCCGGTTACCGGGTGGATTCTGGCGTCGTGAGATTGCTCTTTGGGGGTGTCCCGCGCCGGATTGCCTGGCGGACTCTGACGTCGTGAGTTTTTTTGGTGTCGGCGTCGCGGTTCTTCGCGGAACACTCGCGTGCGCTTCTCGCCTCCGGCTGCGATGCTCGCTCGCGCACTTCACGTACGGTTCGAGTGGGGAATGCCTCCCATCCCCCACACCCCCAGAGGCGGACACTGACGACTCGACATCGAGAAGTGCAAACGTCGCGCACCGGCAAACGTCGCGCACCGGCAAACTTGAGCGAAGCGAATACCGGGGGGACCGCCCGGAACGGGCGAGGGGGGCGGGCACGCCCCCCAAGACCAATCTCACGACGTCACGGTCCACCAGGCGATGCGGCGGGTACGCCCCCCAGAAACCAATCCCAAGACGTCAGAGTCCGCCACGCATGTTCGCTTCGCTCAAGATCCCCGCTTGCTCGAGCCGAGCGAGCTACACCAACAAGGCTCGATCGGCGAAGACCGCGTGGTGAGATGACTGGGTGAGGACCGGAAGCGTGCATTCGCACGCTGAGGACCGAGAGCAGTCAGATCCCCGCTTGCTCGAGCCGAGCGAGCTACACCAACAAGGCTCGATCGGCGAAGACCGCGTGGTGAGATGACTGGGTGAGGCCCTGAAGCGTGCACTCGCACGCTGAGGACCGAGAGCAGTCAGATCGCCGCGTGCTCGAGCCGAGCGAGCCTTGTTGACTACTGAGCGACGTTGGCCTGGCCGGTCTGCCCGTTCGGCGTGAACGCCTGGCACTCGAGATCCTCGCCCGACGGGGACGAGAAGAAGCGGCCCACGAAGATGCACATCTCGTTCGTTGCCGCGTGCTCGCCGAAGGTCAGCGTGCTGCTCGTGGTGTTGTTGTACGTGCACGACCAGGTGAGCTGATCACCCGGGTTCAACATGACCGGCGGGTCGTAGCCGGCGGGCGCCGGCTCTTCCCATTCGGTCGTCTCGTAGAGCTTCACGCCCGTGCTGGTGTTCGCGATGAAGTGCGTGCCGCGAGAGTGCATGTGGCTTCCAGCGCCGATGATGCCGATCTGACCGAACGATTGGGGGATGCCGCAGGTCGTCGTCGCCGTCGTCGTCGTGTTCGGCGGCAGCGAGAGCCAGAGATTGTTGTAGTAAATCTCGGCGACCCACTTCGTGATGTTGGTCGGGTCGACGGCGGTGAGCTTGGCTTGCACGTTCACGGTCAGCGTGTCCGTCGTGGTGTTGAGCATGTGGACTTGCAGCCGGAGCCCCGTGCTGCCGAGGACCTTCGCCGCCATGCCGTCCGGATAAACCGTCTCCTGGTGCGGCGTCTGAGTCGCGTCGAGGAGCGGGTGGAACTCGATACCCGAGCACGACTCGAGCGAGCGCTGGCTCGCCGGCTCGCTGTTCGTTCCGTAGAAGATGTGCATATGATGCGCGCCCTTCGTCATGTCCATGACGTCGGCCTGGACCGCTGCATCTTTGCCGCCGAACGGGTTGTCGTAGTTCTGGCACATGTACAGTTCCTGACCGGCTTCGATCGGGAACTGAGTCATGGTCAGCGTCGCTGTTTGGGAGCCCGCAGGCGGGACGTAGGTCTGGCCGCCAGAGCCCGGCGCGCCGCCCGTTGCGGTGCCCGTCGTCCCGCCGCCGCCACTCGGTGCGCCGCCGGTCGCGGGGGGCGGCGTGCCCGTGGAACCGCCGCCGCCGCTCGGTGCGCCACCGCCTGACGGGAGCGACGTGGTGCCGCCGTAGCTCGGCGCCGAACCACCATTGCCGGGCGGCGTGTACGTCGAACCGCCGGATCCGGGGAACGAAGGGGCGCCACCGGTCGCGAACGGATTGCCCTGCACTCCGCCCGTCCCATTCTCGGTTTCTCCGCCCGAGCCGCCGCTGTTTTGGCTACCGCACGACACGGCCGCTATCGAAACGAGCGCCGCAACGATTTTCAAATTCCTCATCGTCATTCTCCGTGTCCCCGCCGCGGAACGTGAGCCCCGGCGTGTCAGCCAAGCGTCCAATGTGGGTATAGTAGCTGTGCAGCGAGAATTGGTCGGAAATTTCGATAGATCGCCTGTGCGTTTTTGCGGCGGCATCGAGCGGAATTTTTTGCCGAGCGCGCATTGTTTCGCGCGCAGATCGTGCGCGTGAAGACAATCACAGGAAGTCGACCCCGCGAGCGCAACGTGAGCGCCAAACGCAGTGGTCGAATATCCCCTGAGCTCACCCGAATCGCTCAACGTCGCTCAAGGCGAGTCGCGACGCGCAGCGGGACCGAGCAACGCCGTGCAAGGATCGAACAGTCGATCTACCGAGGACGGATTTCAGCGACCGCTTCGACGGCCGGCACACCACTTCCAATCCGTCGCGACAGCGCCGCCGACACGGCGTCGCGACCGCCCGCTTCTTCGACGCCATATTCGCCCCACTTCTGAACGAACAAGCGATACGCCCACGCGGTCGTCGCGCGCGCTCTCCGACCAGCGAGCGAGCCACTTTCGACCAGGTGCGCGCGATGCGCGTCGAGCGTCGCGAGCAGGGATTGGACGCCCGCCGACGTCGTGGCGCTGGTCGCGACGATCGCCGGCGAGGGCGATCCGTCACCGACGTGCACCGCCGACAACGCCGCCGCGAGCTCCGCGTGCGCGCGCTCGGCGATCGCGCCGAGATCGGCTTTGTTCACCGCGAAAACGTCGGGGATCTCGATGATTCCGGCCTTCAGGAACTGGAGCACGTCGCCCGAGCCGGGTTGGATCACGAGGAGCACCGTATCGGCGACGTGCTCGACGTCGGTCTCGCTCTGCCCGACTCCGGTCGTCTCGACGTAAACGACGTCGTACGCGGCGCCCAAGATGTCGATCGCGGCGCCCGCGGCGCGAGCGAGCCCGCCGAGGTCGCCCCCCGACGCCATCGAGCGCACGTAGAGACCCAGATCGTCGGGATCGATGTCCATGCGCGCTCGGTCACCCAGTAACGCACCGCCGCTGCGCGGGCTCGACGGATCGACGGCGAGCACGCCGACGGTGCGGCCCGACTTTCTCGTCGCGAGCACGAGCGCCGAGACGAGCGAGCTCTTGCCGACTCCCGGCGGGCCCGTCACTCCGACGCGGGCGGCGCGAAGCGGGTCCGACGCTTTGGCGATCGCGTGAAGGAGCGCGACCGTCGTCGCCTCCGCCGAACGCCGTCGATCTTCGACGAGGGAGATCGCGCGCGCGACCGCGCCCGGCTCGCGGCGAATCACGCCCTCCGCGAGTGACGCGAGCGATTCGAGCTCGGCGGGGGTCACGCCGCGTGTTCGTGTGCTTCGCGCACGTAGGTCACGAGGTCGCCGAGGATGCGCGAGATCTGGAAGTCCTTTGGCGTGTAGACGGCTCGAACGCCCGCGCGCTTCAGTTCCTCGGCGTCGCTCTCCGGGATGATGCCGCCCGCCACGACCGGCACGTTGCCGAGCCCGCGGCGCTTCATCTGTTCGAGCACCTCGCGGACCAGCTCGATGTGCGCGCCGCTCAGAATGCTGAGCCCGACCAGGTGCACGCCTTCGTCGAGCGCGGCACGCGCGAGCTGTTGCGGGGTGACGCGAATGCCTTCGTAGACGACCTCGAACCCGGCGTCGCGGGCGCGGAGGGCGATCTGTTCCGCGCCGTTCGAATGACCGTCGAGGCCGGGCTTGCCCACGAGGAGTTTCGGGCGACGGCCGAGCTCGGCCTCGAGCTCTCCGACTCTCTTCCGGAGCGCGCCGAGCGCCGCTTCGTCGCCGGGTGACGTCCGGGCGCCGGCCACGCCGGTCGGCGCGCGATATTCGCCGAACACCTCACGGAGCACCCCGCCCCACTCGCCGGTGGTGACGCCGGCTTTGGCCGCGACGATCGACGCCGGCATGATGTTCTGTCCGCCCTTCGCCGCCTCGCGGAGGCCGTTCAAAGCGCGAGCCACGTCGCCCTCGTTCCGGCTCTTGCGCCACGCGACGAGCCGCTCCACTTGCTCCTTTTCGGCGGCCGGGTCCACGCGGAGGATCGAGTCGGCACCGCCGTCGGTTTGCAGCGGGCTCGGCGCCGTTTCGCGGAACTTGTTCAGGCCCACGACGATCTGGTCGCCGCGCTCGATGGACGCGATCCGCGCCGCGTGCGAGCCGACGAGCCGCTCCTTCACGTAGCCGCTCCCGACGGCCTCGACGATGCCGCCGCGCGAGCCGACATTTTCGATTTCCGCCCAGGCTTGCTCGGCGATCTCCTTGACCCGCTTTTCGATGACCGGGGAGCCGTCGAAAATGTCGTCGTACTCGAGGATGTCCGTCTCGTAGGCGAGGATCTGCTGGGAACGGAGCGAGAGCTGTTGATCCCAGGGACGCGGCAAGCCGAGCGCCTCGTTCCACGCGGGGAGCTGAATTGCCCGGGCGCGAGCGCCCTTGCTGAGCGTCACGCCGAGCATTTCGAGCACGATGCGGACGATGTTGTTCTCGGGCTGGGCTTCGGTGAGCCCGAGCGAGTTCACCTGCACGCCGTAGCGGAACCGGAGCACCTTGTCGTCGTCGATGCCGTAGCGATCGCGACCGATGCGCTCCCAGAGCCGCGCAAAGGCGCGCTGTTTGCAAATTTCCTCGATGAATCGAATGCTCGAGTTGATGAAGAACGAGAGCCGCGAAAAGACGTCGGCGAGGGCTTTCCCTTCGATGCCGCGCGCGCGCACCGTGTCGAGGACGGCGATGGCCGTCGAGAGCGCGTAAGCCACCTCTTGCTCGGCGGTCGCGCCCGCTTCCTGCAGGTGATAGCTGCAGATGTTCGTCGGGTTCCACTCCGGCACGTGCTCCACCGTGTAGAGCACCGTGTCGGCGATGAGCCGCATGCTCGGCGCCGGCGGGAAGATGTACGTGCCGCGCGACAGGTACTCCTTGATGATGTCGTTCTGCGTCGTACCGCGGAGCTTCTTCGGGTCGGCGCCCTGCTCTTCCGCGACGGCGATGTAGAGCGAGAGAAGCCACGCCGCGGTCGCGTTGATCGTCATCGACGTGTTCATGCGCTCGAGCGCGATGCCGTCGAAAAGCGCCCGCATGTCCCCGAGGTGCCCGATCGGCACTCCCGTCCGCCCGACTTCACCCCGGGCTAGCGGATGGTCGGAATCGTATCCAGTTTGTGTCGGCAGATCGAAGGCAACGCTGAGGCCGGTCTGCCCCTTGCTGAGGTTTTGCTTGTAGAGCTCGTTCGACGCCTTCGGGGAGCTGTGCCCCGAGTACGTCCGCATGATCCAAGGGGAATCTTTCTTTGCCGGCACAGGGTCCGAATCCTTCGAAATGGGAGAGCCAGGGGCTCTGATGGTACCCGGCTTATGCCACAGGCCGAAGAGAGGCGGGAGCGGCCCGGGTCGAAAAGCAAGCCGCAAGGGCTCGACACGACGACTCCGCGTGTACAAAGTTTCAGCACCCCATGGCCTCCGAACGCCCGACGAAGCAAGGCAAAGAACAGGGGGAGGTCTCGGTCGCCGAAAAGCCGAAGACCCAGGAACCGCGCCGGTACCAGGTCGTCCTCCACAACGACGACTACACGACGATGGAGTTCGTCGTGCACGTCCTCATGAAGTTCTTCTACAAAACGGAGACTGAATCGACGCAGATCATGCTCCACGTACACCACCGCGGGTACGGGATCGTCGGTCTGTTCACGCGCGACGTCGCCGAGACGAAGGCGTCGCAAGTGATGGATTACGCAAAGCAGAACGGGCACCCCCTCCGCGTCACCGCGGAGCCTGAAGGGGCCTCGGGCAAGGATTCACAGGATTCATGAAAGTCAGCGCAGAAGTCGAAATCGCCTGTTCGTTGGCTGCCCGGGAGGCGCAGCGACGTCGCCACGATCTGCTCACCGTGGAACATCTCCTCTACGCGCTCTTGCACGACGGAGAGACCGCCAAGGTCATCCGCAAATCGGGCGGCAGCGTCGAAAAGATTCGAACCGAGCTCGAGAAGGTCCTCGACCAGTTCATCTCGCGCGTCCCCGACGGCGTCGACGTCGCGCCGACGGCCTCACGCGGCTTTCATCGCGTGCTCCAGCGCGCCGCGATTCACGTCGAATCCAGCGGAAAAGAGGAGCTGAAGGGCCACAACGTCCTCGTCGCGATTTTCGCGGAGGTCGACTCGTTCGCCGTGAAGGTGCTGAACCAGGCCGGCGTGACGCGCTTCGATGTCGTGAACTACGTCTCGCACGGCGTCGCCAAGGACGGCGGCGACGACGACATCGACGAGTCGCCCGCGGGGCTCCCCGAAGACGAAGACGAGCGTTCGACGAGCAAAGACGCGCTCGCGAAGTTCGCCGTGAACCTGAACGAACGGGCGAAAGCCGGAGACGTCGAACCCCTCGTCGGCCGCGAGAAAGAGATCCGCCGCGCGATCCAGGTGCTCTCACGACGGCGGAAGAACAACCCGCTGTTCGTCGGTGACGCCGGCGTCGGCAAGACGGCCATCGTGGAAGGGCTCGCCTCGCTCATCGCGGAAGGCAAGGTGCCGAAGCCCCTCGAGAACGCCGTCATCTACGCACTCGACATGGGCGCGCTCATCGCCGGGACGAAATTCCGCGGCGACTTCGAGAACCGCGTGAAGGCCGTGCTCAAGTCTCTCGAGTCGAAGCCGGGTGCGATCCTGTTCGTCGACGAGCTCCACACCGTCATCGGTGCCGGCGCGACCAGCGGCGGCACATTGGATGCCTCGAACCTCCTGAAGCCGGCCCTTTCGAGCGGAAAGCTCCGCTGCATGGGTGCGACCACGTTCGAAGAATATCGTCGCCACCTCGAGCGCGACGCGGCGCTCGCCCGGCGCTTCCAGAAAATCGAAGTGAATGAGCCGACGACGGAAGAGACGGCGCTCATCTTGCGCGGCCTCCTCCCGAAGTACGAGGAGTACCACGGCGTCAAATACGCCGAAGAAGCGGTGGAAGCCGCGTCGACGCTCGCCGCGCGACACCTCCACGACCGGCGCATGCCGGACAAGGCCATCGACCTCATCGACGAATCCGGCGCCGACGCGAAACTCGAAGGCAGCGTCACCGTCGACGTCGAACGCATCGAGCAGGTGGTCGCGCGCATGGCGCAAGTGCCGCCGAAGCAGGTGTCGAGCTCCGACAAGGACGCGCTCAGAAGTCTCGAAAGCGATCTACGCGCCGTTGTGTTCGGGCAAGATCGCGCGATCGGCGAGATCACGGCGGCGATCAAGTTGTCGCGCGCCGGACTCCGCGCTCCGGAAAAGCCCATCGGAAGCTATCTCTTCACGGGACCAACCGGCGTCGGCAAAACCGAAGCCGCACGCCAGCTCGCGAAGACGATGGGCGTCGAGCTCCTTCGCTTCGACATGAGCGAATACATGGAGCGCCACACCGTTTCGCGGCTCATCGGCGCGCCGCCCGGCTACGTCGGTTACGACCGCGGCGGGCTCCTCACCGAGGCGATCGCCAAGACGCCGCATTGCGTCTTGCTCCTCGACGAAATCGAGAAGGCGCACCCCGACGTCTTCAACGTGCTCCTCCAGGTGATGGACCACGGCACTTTGACGGACAACAACGGCAAGAAGGCGGACTTCCGGCACGTCGTGCTCATCATGACGAGCAACGTCGGCGCCGCGGACCTCGCGCGAGTCAAAGTCGGCTTCAGCCGGGTCGGCGCGCGCGGCGACGACGAAATCGCCTTCAAGAGCACCTTCAGTCCGGAGTTCCGGAATCGACTCGACGCGCGCATCCGGTTCGATCCGCTGACGCAGGAAGTGATGCACAGCATCGTCGCCAAGGCCGTCAAGGAGCTCACGGGTCAGCTCGCGGAGCGCAACGTCACCGTGACGCTGACCGACGCCGCGCGGGACTACTTCGCCAAGAAGGGCTACGACGTCGACAACGGCGCGCGTCCCCTCGCCCGGCTCTTCCAGGATGAAATCAAACGTCCCCTCGCCGACGAAATCCTCTTCGGCAAGCTCGAGAAGGGCGGCCACGTCGAGGTCGACGTCACCGGCGACAAGGTCGAATTCCGGTTCGAGCCGGTCGGCGTCGAAGAGCCGGTATTGCACTGAGCGGACGCTGTCCGTCGTGAGATTGGTCTTGGGGGGTTGTACCCGCGCCGGATTGCGGGCGGGCTCTGCCGTCGTGAGATTGGTCTTGGGGGGCGTGCCCGCCCCTCGCCCCTTCGGGGCGGTCCCCCCGGTATTCGCTTCGCTCAAGGTAACCGCTGCGCGGCGTCCGCACGCAAATCGTCCGCCTCTGGGGGTGTGGGGGATGAGAGGCAGCCCCCACACGAACCGCACGTGAAGTGCGCGAGCGAGCATCGCAGCCGGAGGCGAGAAGCGCACGCGAGTGTTCCGCGAAGAACCGCGACGCAAGCACTAAAAAAACCCGCGACGCCTTTGTCGTCGTGAGATTGTTCTTGGAGGGCGTGCCCGCTCGTGCCCGCCCCCCTCGCCCCCTTCGGGGCGGTCCCCCTGGTATTCGCTTCGCTCAAAGTAACCGTTGCGCGTGCTATACGCAGCACGAGGTTCGACATGATCACCATCGTCGACTACGACGCCGGCAACCTTCGCAGCGTGAAGCGCGCGTGTGATCATGTCGGGGTGGAGTCGGTGATCACGCTGGATCCCGACGCGGTCGCACGGGCGGAGCGCGTGATTTTTCCGGGCGTCGGCGCGGCGAAGAGCGCGATGGATACTTTGAAGAAGCGCGGGCTCGACGACGCGATTCGCGCCGCGCATCGGCGTGGCGTCCCCATTCTCGGGATCTGCGTCGGCGCCCAGATCATCCTCGACCGCTCCGAGGAGGGCGACACGCCGTCGATCGGGCTCATCCCAGGCGAGACCGTCCGCTTTCGGCCGAGCAACTCGCGCGTGAAGGTTCCTCACATCGGCTGGAACGAAGTGCGCGTCGAAAAACCGCACCCGCTCCTCGCAGGCATCGAGCCCGGCGACGAATTCTACTTCGTCCACTCGTACTACCCGCGTCCCCGCGACGCGGCACGGGTCTACGCGACCGCCGACTACGACGGCGCGTTCTGCTGTGCCCTCGGCAACGAGAATCTTTTCGCGACGCAGTTCCATCCCGAGAAAAGCGGCCCCCTCGGTCTCGCATTGCTCGAACGATTCTCGAAGTGGAACGGCACTCCCTAACCCATGCTCAGCAAGCGCATTATTTCCTGTCTCGACGTCCGTGACGGCAAGCTCGCGAAGAGTATCCGTTTCGTCGATACGAAGGACATCGGTGATCCGGTCGAGAAAGCGCGGCAGTACTACGCCGAGGGGCTCGACGAGTTGGTGTTCTACGACATCACGGCGTCGAGCGAAAACCGCGGGATCATGCTCGACGTGGTGGAGCGCGTGGCCGCGGAAGTGTTCATTCCGTTCTCGGTCGGGGGCGGCATTCGGTCGGTGGAAGACGCGACGAAGCTCCGGCTCGCGGGCGCCGAGAAGATCAACGTGAACAGCGCCGCGGTGAAGGACCCCGACTTGATCCGGCGGTGCTCGGACGCGATCGGCGCGCAGAGCGTCGTGCTGTCGATGGACGTGAAGCGGACGGAGCCGTCGAGAGACATCCCGTCGGGCTACGAGATCGTGATCAACGGCGGACGCACCGCGACCGGCATCGACGCGGTCGCCTGGGCGCGGAAGGGCGAGGAGCTCGGCGCGGGCGAGCTCGTCGTGAACTCGATCGACGCCGACGGCACGCGCGAAGGGTACGAGCTCCGGCTGACCCGCACGATCGCCGACGCGGTCGACATTCCGGTGATCGCGTCGGGCGGCGCCGGTAAACCGGAGCACCTCTACGACGTCCTGACCGAGGGGCACGCGGATGCCGCATTGGTCGCGTCGATGGTGCACTACGGCGACTACTCGGTCGGCGATCTGAAGCGCTACCTCGCCGGGCGCGGCCTGAAGATCCGGATGCCGCGCGGCTGAGCCTTGCCGGTGCGGGCGGCGCGCGGCGATGATGGCCCGTGCTTTCTCTCGCCCTCGGATTGCTCGCCGCGTCCTCGAGCGCCGCGCCGAGCGCGCCCGCGAGCCCGGACGACACGGTCGCCCGTATGAAGTCACGGGGCGAACTGGTGTGGGGCGGCGACGTGCAGGGCGGCGAGCCGTACGTCTACGAGGATCCGAAGGATCCGAAGCACCTCATCGGGTTCGAAGTGGACATCGCCGACGCGCTCGGGCGGCGGCTCGGCGTCCGAGCGCGGTTCGCCCAAGCCGAATGGTCGAACCTCGTGCCGACGCTCGAACGCGGCGACTTCGACGTCATCATGAACGGACTCGAGGACACGCCGGAGCGGCGCGATCGCATCCTCTTGTCGAAGCCGTATTTCGTGTTCGGCGAGACGCTCGCGGTGCGTCGCGGACAGAAACAGCACACCCTGGACGAACTCCGCGGACACCGAGTCGCGACGTTGAATCAATCGTACGCGTACGAATTTCTCGCGAAGTTCCCCGTGGAGCGCGTGCTCTACGAGGGCGTCTCCGAGCCGTACACCGATCTCGAGCTCGGACGGGTCGACGGCGTTCTCCTCGACCACATCATCGCCAATCGATATGGGTGCGTGCGAAAAGACGTCGAGTGCGTCGCGGGTGACGTCACGCGCGGCACGTACATCATCGGGATCCGTAAGGACGACCGGCGACTCCGGCAGGCGATCGACGACGCGCTCGACGCGATGGTATCGAGCGGCGAGCTCCGCCGGATCCTCGAACACTGGGCGCTCTGGGACGAACGCCAGGACGCACTGGCGAAGGTAGTTCCCGCGCCCAGCGCCGCGCCCGGAAACGACGTAAGCAACAAAACGATAGCGCCCGACTCGAGCTCGACTCTGCTCGGGCCCGAGCCGGTGCGGCACTTCGGTCCTCCCGACGCGGCGCTATTCCTCGGCGGCGCGCTGATCACCGTCGCGCTCTCGGTTTCGGCGTTCGCGATCGCGTTGCCGCTCGGGCTCGTGCTCGCGCTCGGGCGCCTCGGACGCTCGAACGTCGCGCGGTGGCTCTCGTCGGCGTACATCGAGGTCTTTCGCGGAACGCCGCTCTTGCTTCAGCTGTACGTGCTCTATTTCGCGCTCGCGCCGGTCGTGAAATTGGGACCGATGACCGCGGCGATTCTCGGTTTGGCGTTCAACTACGCCTCGTACGAGGCGGAGATTCAACGCGGCGCGCTCCTCGCGGTGCCGCGCGGGCAGGCCGAAGCGGCGCGCGCGCTCGGCATGAGCCGGTGGCAAGCGCTGCGGCACGTGCTCTTGCCGCAATCGATGCGCATCGCTCTGCCGTCGATGACGAACGACTTCGTCGCGCTCCTCAAAGACTCGTCCTTGGTCAGCGTGATCACGGTGGTCGAATTGACGAAGCGCATGACGATCGCCGCGGTCGACCTCCGGGGGTGGCTCGTGCCGGGAATCGCTTGCGCGGCGCTCTACTTCGCGATGAGCTACCCGCTGGCGCGCCTCGCCGTCCGGCTCGAACAGAAACTGAAACGTGATCAGCATCCGGAACCTCGTTAAGCGTCACGGCGATCGTCGCGCGCTCGCGGGCGTCGACGTCGAGATCGGCGCCGGGGAAACGGTCGCCGTCGTCGGCCCTTCCGGCGGCGGAAAAACGACGTTGCTCCGCTGTCTGAACGCGCTCGAAGATTTCGACGAAGGCTCGATCGCGATCGCCGGGTTCGAGCTCGCGCCGAAGGGCGGCGCGATGAGCCCGCACCGGCTCGCGGAGCTCCGCACCAAGGTCGGCATGGTGTTCCAGGAGCTCCATCTCTTTTCGCATCTCACCGTCCTCGACAACGTCACGCTCGCGCCGCGGGTCGTGAAGGGCGAGTCGGCCGAACGCGCGGAGGCGACCGCGAGAGGGTTGCTCGAGCAGGTCGGCCTCGGGGACCGCGGCGGCGCCTACCCGCACCAGTTATCGGGCGGACAGAAGCAGCGCGTCGCCATCGCCCGCGCCCTCGCCCAGGCGCCCGACGTGCTCTTGATGGACGAGCCGACGAGCGCCCTGGACCCCGAGACGACGAAAGCCGTGGCGCGCATGGTCGTCGAGATGACGCGGGGCCGCGTGACCGTCGTGGTCGTGACGCATCAGCTCGACCTGGCGACCGCGATGGGCGCGCGCATTTTGAGGCTCGAACACGGTCGTCTCGCCGGCTCGCCCCCTTCCGACCCCCGAGTCGCCGAATCGAGCTAGCGGGCTCGGCTCGTGTATGATGATGATGCGCTTCGCTTCCCCTTTTCACCCCTTCGAACAAGGACCATGCTGAGCATCGACTTACGCGGAAAACGTGCGCTCATCGCGGGCGTCGCCGACGACGGCGGATTCGGTTGGGCCATCGCCAAAGCCCTCGCGGAAGCCGGAGCGACCGTCTGTGTGGGGACCTGGCCGCCCGCCCTGAACATTTTCCGAACGATGCTCGCTCGCGGCAAGTTCGACGAGTCGCGTCACATGTCCGACGGGTCGCTCCTCGACTTCGAGCGCGTGTATGCGCTCGACGCGGCGTACGACCTGCTCGACGACGCTCCCGAGGACGTGAGAACGAATCGGCGCTACGCGAATGCGGGCGACTTTTCGCTCGCCGGTTTGTCGGCCGCGCTCGTCCATGACTTCGGCGAAAAGCCCCTCGACATCGTCGTCCATTCGCTCGCGAACGGGCCGGAGGTGCGAAAGCCGCTCCTCGAGACGAGCCGCGCCGGCTACCTGACGGCGATCAGCGTGAGCGCGTACTCCTTCGTCTCCATGGTGAGCCGCTTCGCGCCGCTTCTGCGTCCGAAGGGCTCCTTTCTCTCCCTGAGTTACCTGGCGGCCGAACGGGTCTGTCCGGGCTACGGTGGGGGCATGTCGTCGGCGAAGGCGGCGCTCGAGAGCGACACGCGTACGTTGGCGTTCGAAGCCGGAAGAAAATACGGCGTGCGTGTGAACGCGATCTCGGCCGGCGCGCTGGCGTCGCGAGCGGCGAGTGCCATCGGCATCATCGATGAGACCATTCGCTACACCCAAGCAAACGCACCGCTGCAAGAGCAGCTCGCTGCCGAGGAAGTGGGTCACACGGCGGCCTTCTTGTTGAGTCCGCTCGGCAGTGGAATCACGGGCACCGTGGTCTTCGTCGACAAGGGCTATCACACGATGGGCAAAGCGACCGAAGAGCGATACTCGGCTCCCTGAGTCTCGCGGCGACACGGCTCGAGGTCGAATTCGCCGTCGGGAAGCACTCGGCAGCGCCGTATTACTTCATAAGTGAAGAACCGAGTCGGCTCGCCTCGCGACGCGAGTGTCATGCTCAATCTCGCCGCACGGCGGTAGGGCGCCGCGTAAAGAATTTCCCATAAAAATCCGTCATGTCGAAAGCATCCGACCCTCGACGGATCCACTTGCCGATCGAGCCGGGTCGCACTTACCCTAACGGCGAGAGGAACACACCGATGAGGGTTGCGATTATAGCGTTGCTTGGAGTGGTCACGTTCGCGTGCGGGTCGAGCATCCCGCCGCCTAACGACGAATGGGCAGCGGCTCAGGCCGACGTGGGTCGCGCACAAGCGGGCGGCGCCCCCGACGTTCCCGACGCGAAGCTGCACCTGCAGCTCGCACAAGAAGACCTCGTGAAGTCGAAAGACTTGATGGATAAGGACAACGAGCGCTCGGCGAGCATCGTCGCGGTCGCTCGTGCCGAAGCGCAGCTCGCGCTGAGCATGGCGAAGGCATCGCAAGCGCAGAGCAAAGCCGCCGATGCGCACCAGGCGCTCCAGAACGCCGGCGGAAAGTGACTCAAGGGAGAACAGCCATGAAACTTCGTCGAATTGCGTCCATCGCCCCCATCGGACTTTTCGTCGTCTCGGCGTGCGGCGGCGAGCAAATGCCGCCCAAGCAGCTCGTCGATGCGCGTACCGAGTTCGTGCAAGCGAAGTCCGGCGTCGCCATGCAGCTCGACCCAACCGACGTGCACGAGGCCGATCTGGCGCTCCAGAAGGCCGAGCACGCCTGGGCCGACGCGCCGGACGACCCGAACACCGTCGACCTCGCCGTCATCGCGCAGCGAAAATCGCAGATTGCCGAGCAGGAGGCGCTCGCCATGCAGGCGAATCAGCAAGCCGAGGCCGACAAGGCCAAGGCCGACGGCATGATGTCGTCGCAGCTCCAGCAGACCCGCGCGACGTTGAACAAGACGCAGCAACAGCTCCAGCAAGAGACGGCGGCCGCCGAAGCGCAGAAGGCGCAGCTCGCCGACATGGAAGCGAAGCTGAAGGACGCGCGCGACACCATCGCGAAGATTGCCTCGGTGAAGGACGACGACCGCGGCATGGTCATCACGCTTTCGGGCGAAGTCCTCTTCAAGACCGGAAAGTGGGACTTGAAGGCCGGCGCGATGGCGAAGCTCGACGAGATCGCCGAAGCGCTCCGCGGCAAAGAGCAGCCGATCGTCGTGTACGGCTTCACCGACAACGTCGGCTCACGCGACAACAACATGGATCTGTCGCAGAAGCGCGCGAGCTCGGTCCGCGACTACCTCGTCACCAAGGGCATCCCGACGGACCTCATCACCGCGCAGGGCAAAGGGCCCGACGATCCCGTCTCCGACAACAGCTCGGTCGAAGGCCGCGCCTCGAACCGCCGCGTCGAGATCGTGGTTCAGCCGAAGAAGTCCTAGGCGTTCCCCTCACCCAAACGGAGCGTGCTGCGCATCGCGTGGCACGCTCTTTTTTTTGGGGGAGTCCCTAGGAAAACGAATACGGTTCGAAGCGACTCTCGTTCTCGTCGACCGCGAGCGCGCGCCCGACCGGAGGGAATGCGCGTTGTGGGCAACCCGAGCGTTCGCAGACGCGGCAACCGGCGCCGATGGGCGTGGCGGCGCTCGCGTCTTTCAAGTCGAGGCCTTTGGAATACACGAGGCGCTCGGCGTCACGCGCGTCGCAACCGAGCCCGATCGCGAACGTCTTTTCCGGTCGCCCAAAGCTCGTCGTGTGCGAGACGGTACGCGCGACCCAGAGGTACGTCCTGCCGTCGGGCATTTGGGCCAACTGAGTGAGCACGCGACCGGGTTGCGCAAAGGCCTCGTAGACGTTCCAGAGCGGACACGTCCCGCCGACTCGTGAAAAATGGAAATCCGTGGCGGATTGGCGCTTCGAGATGTTCCCGGCGCGGTCGACGCGCACGAAAAAGAAGGGAACTCCGCGCGCGTTCGGCCGCTGCAACGTGCTCAGGCGATGACAGATCGGCTCGAATCCGACCCCGAAACGGCGCGCGAGCCGGTCGACGTCGTATCGCATCGACTCCGCGGCGCTCAGAAACGCCGAGTACGGCATGAGTGTCGCGCCGGCGAAATAGTTCGCGAGCCCGATCCGTGCGAGGGCCCGCGTCTCGTCGCTCCCGAACGGCGCGGCCTTCACCAACGCGGTGAGCAACTCGTCGAACTCGAGGAAGCCGAGCTCGGTCGCCATCTGGAATGCGCGCTGTCCGGCGCTCAAATGCCGGCCGATGCGCAAGGTGCGCGTCGCCGGTTCGTAGCTCCGCTGCCCCTCGCGCTCATCGTCGAGCACGACGCGAACGCCGCGGCTTTCGAGCCGCCGCGCGATTCGTTCGCCGAGGTCGTCCGAGCCGTTTCCGGCGCCGTCGAACGCCCCCTCGGCCGCGGCCTCCAATTCCGCGACGTAGTTGTGCCGCGAATAGAAGAAGTCGCGCACCTCCTCGTAGGGCATGCGCAGCGTGGGAGCGGCGAATCGATCCGTTTCCCCGAGACGGCTCGCCAGGATGTCGGCGCGCTCGACGGCTCCTCGGTATCGCTCGTGAAGCGCGATGACCGCGCGCGCGAGCGCCGGCATGTCGCCGGCGAGCGAACGCATTTCGTTGGCGGACGCAGTGTGCTCGGACGGGAGCACCGAGAACGCCTCGCGTAGATCGGCGATCAACCGCGCTTCGTCCTCGTCCGAGAAATACTGCACGTCGACGCCGAACACCGAGCACACCTTGAGGAGGACCGCGACGGTGATCGGGCGTTGATTGTGCTCGAGCTGGTTCAGGTAGCTCGGCGAGAGCTCGAGCGACGTCGCAAGCGCGACTTGCGTGAGGCCTCGACTCTCCCGAAGGCGACGAAGGCGCGCTCCTGCGAACGTCTTCAAGCCGTGCATGCGCCGAGTGTCTTCGCAAGCTTCGCCGTTTGGCAAGAGCTGCTCTTGCTTCGCCACTTCGCATGATTCGCAGGGGCGACGACATGGGCGCGAATTTCTTCACACACTCGGCCTGCTCAGGCGAACCCGCTGAACATATCGATCGCGACATGACACAGGATCCCGGGAAGCAGCGAACGCCTCCACGCAGCCACGAGACCGAGAACCAGCCCGTAAATGACCATCCGAGTTGCCGGACCGAGCCCTTGCTCGCCGTGGGCCATGCCGAACAAGACGGCTTGGGCGGCGACGGCGAGGGTCGGGCCCCGCGTGAACGCGCCGAGCTGCGTCTGCAAGTAGCCTCGATAGACGACCTCTTCGCAGAACCCGACGCTCGTCGCGACGAAGACCCACGCGAAATGCTCGGCACCGGTGCCCGGCAGCAATCGCACGGCCGTCGCGGGCAAGTGAGCGCCGAAAACGGCCGCACTCGCCCACTCACCACCTTCGATGAGCGCGAAACCGACGAGCGCGATGGCGACGTCCGCGAAGGCGCGCGCCACGGTGAACCTACCCTTCGAGAAAAGAAACGGGAGCGCGTTTCGCGCTCTTCCGATCCGGCACACGTAGACCACCAGACCCCACTGCGTGACGAGCATCGGGAGATAGACGTCCACGATCCGCGAACCCGCCCGCGCCGGAGCGGGCGCGCCGCGATGGAGCAACGAGAGCGCCGTTCCCGTCACCGCGACCGCGACCATCACCGCGATCAGCCCCGCGGTGTGCCAGCGAGGCGCGAGCCATTGCACACCGCGTTCGCGAAAGCTCGCGGAGTCATCGTGCACTGTTGGCAAGCTATTTGCCCTTAGAGACCGTCACGCGCGCGAACCACGCGTCGCGGAGTTCGTAAAACGACGGGAGCTTCTACTAATGGTCGAATCAATCGCAATGACTACGCCGGTTCTCGCCGCTGGATGGGCCTTCCTTTACATGCTCTTCGGAGGCGGCATCGGCGGCGCATTCCTCATCTTCGTCGTTTTGAAGGCTCTCGGACGCTAAATTCGCGGCCCTCCATCTGGCCCCACACGAGCGCCAGCGCCCACCAACTCGTCACAGTCCTGAACGCATCAGGCGTCACGTGTCGTTCTCGTCGGGCCAACTCGATTCGAGTTGCGAGAAACCTGTCCGCCAAGCTCCTGGGAGCCTTTAACGGATGCACGTCACCACTTCGAAGCTCCCAGGAGCTTCCGATCGGTCGGCGTCACCGCTTGGAAGCGCCCACGAGCTTCGGATCGGTCGGCGTCACCGCTTGGAAGCTCCCGGGAGCTCGCGAACGGTCGCGATAAGCCCGGTCGGAGCGCCCACGAGCCCTTCTCGACGTGTGCGAGACCACTTTTGGGGCTCCTGGGAGCCTCGGACGGGTCATGACCATACGAGTCGGGGCTCCTGGGAGCCTCGGAGGGGTCGTGACCATACAGTTCAGCCTCATGGGTGCTTCGGTGGGGGCGTGGCCATACGTGCGAGGCTCCTGGGCGCTATCACGCGAGCGGACGACGAGGCCGATGAGTCACTACCTCGTGGCCGCTCGAAGATCGCTGAGCGTCACCATCAGCGTCATCGGGTCGAGCGGTGATGGGTCGAACCCAAGCTGCCGGTAGAACGCGGCGGCGCTCTCCGAAAGGGCATGCACGATCATCCCCCGAATGCCGATCGCATCGGCGGCACCAACGACCCGCCGCGCCGCATCCTGGAACAGCGCACGGCCGATCCCCTTTCCGTGATGGGAGGTTGCGACCGCGAGCCGTCCGAGCACGACGACCGGGATCGGGTCGGGCATGTTGCGCTTGAACCTTCCAGTACCCGAGGTGACTCCGACAGCGCTCGAGGCCAGAGCGTAGTACGCGACGACGATGCCGTCCTCGCAAACGACGAAGGTCCGCGAAGCGCCGCTTGCCTGATTCGCCAGAGCTCGCTTCCGTAGCCAGTCGTCGAGGACGTGCTCGCCGCTGGAGAACTCCTCCACGCGATGATGCGAACCTAGCGCCTCCGGCGCCGTCAGCATCAGCCAGGCTTCCAGGGAGCGCGCGCGCGCATGGTGCGCCGCAGGCGTTCATTGGGCTTTGCGGGCGCATCGAGTCGCGTCAGGAAGTCGGCAAAGGCCTTCGGGCTTACGCCGATCAGCGCGCGGTCCAAAAGCGCGTCTTCGGCTGCACGGCATGCGGCATCGAGGATGAAGTCGGTTCGGTTCTTGCCACGCGCCTTTGCGCCGCGATCGATCAGGCCGCGTTGCTCGGCGCGAATGCGAATATTCAGCGTTTCACGACGCTGCGTCTGCCGTTTGGTTGCCGTGGGCATGGCCGTGATCCATCAATTCGGAAACACGGCTCAATTTACCACATTGCACTGACGTTGTCATTACGTCACGGAACTGCGGCGGAGCGTTGTGCAGGTCGGTGATCCGGCGGAAGAAGGACGACGGCTGGCGGCAGGCGAGCGAGCTGGCCGGTGGTGTCCCATCCGGTTGCGCCGTGCCATCAGTACTGGCAATTTCTTGCTGGTATGAGAACGACCATCGACGGCGCGGGCCGCATCGTCGTTCCGAAGGCGCTCCGCCGCGCGCTCGGGCTCGCGGAAAACCAGGAGCTCGAGATACGCGCCGTCGACGGCCGGTTGGAGGTGGAACCGGTCGCGACTCCGATGCGCCTGGTGCGGCCGGGCAAAGGCCTCGTTGCGGTTTCGGAGCATGAGCTGCCGGAACTGACGGCGGAGGCCGTCCGCGCGGCGCTCGAGTCGGTGCGGCGTTGATGGGGTGGAATCCGATCCGACGGCTGCTATTCTTCCTTCGTGAGCCAGACGCTACCCTTGCACGAAGCCTTGAAGGCTCTGAAGCTTGATCCGTCGCAGCCGGTTCGCGCTCGTGTCGACGGCGAGCTGACTGTCGAAGTGAGGGCGGTATCGGACGAGGGCGGTGGCAAGAAGACGGTCGGTGATCTCCTCCGTGAGATCGGCCGGTGGGAAGGCGAGACCGGCACCGACCTCGACGCGCTTTTCGTGCGCCAGCGCAGCAATCGTCGCGTCCCCGATCTACCGTGAAGTACGCTTCGGCGTGGAGAAGTCAGCGCGCAAGCCGGCGAACCTTGCCAGGCTCACGCGGTTCGACTTTGACCTCGTTGTTGCATGCACGGCGCTCGAGCACGAAGCGGCGCTGACCGCGGTGGATACGAGCATCATCGTCAGCGCCGGCCATGTCGCAACAGGCGCTTGAGCGTTGCCGGATCGGTTCGCTCGCCGCCCATTCGGTGAAGCATCCGATGGCAGTTCGCACAGACGACCTTGAAGTCCTTCTCTCGAATCTTCGTTCCCTCGCGGAGTTTCGAAAGCGGCACCACGTGGTGGGCCTCGGCGTAAGCTTGACCCAGCTCGCCGTATTCTTCCCCGAAGTTGAACCTGCAAACCTGGCAGGTAAACTTCGCCTTCCGCTTCACGGTGTCGGCCTGAACTGACGATCGCTCCCGAACAAGATGTAGCCGCACACGAAGACGGTTGCGTTCTTGAGGGAACTCTTCTGGCTCCGACGGGCCGCCTTCGAAACGACCGGCGAGTCGGACAATTACCCCTCTGACCTGCTCGACCGAGGGAGCAGAACGAAAGCAGTACGTCATATATGCTTCGTGATCATTGTACGATTCCATGATTGGGCGGTTGAAGGCCGATCGTGGAAGCGACCGAGACAATCGAAACGAGCCATCACCGTGCGTCTCGCAATTGCGGCTCGAAAAACGGAGAGACGGGTCGAACTCCTTCGCCGCCCTCCGCACGTGGCTCCTCGACGCTGCAAGACAGATGCAGAAATTGCGCTCTGCCGTGTTCGCCCATTGATCCAGCCACAACTCCCGAAGGCGCCATGTCTCGAGAGACTACCTATGCGGGTGAACCACCCGCCGGTTCTCGACGGCTCAATCTTGACGGCGCGCTCGTGAATTTGAACTGCTGCTCTTGCGGGGGAGCGAAGAAACGACTTGGCGGTGCCCGCAGCCAACGCCTTCAACTGCAAGCGCAATCGAGTCACGGACGAACGAGATCGCGTCATGGGGCGTTAGAAAGGCTCACCGCAAACAATAGGCTTGCTCCAGATCCACCGATGAGTGCTCCAGCATCCTGTGCCCCGACCTGCAAGGACGTGCCGTGGGGAATGACAACCCCCTGGCCCACGTAGAGAAATCCAGCGTACACAGGGAGCGAGCCCGCGTCGAAAACAATGTACTGAGACTGATCACCCAGTGTGGCGTCGGCACTCCCCTGGTTCTGCACCGTGACATCAAGGTGGCCAAGGCCAACGTCGCCGCCTGGACTCGTCCACTGGTAGCTTAGTGCATGAAGGTCTGTTTGCGCCTCGGACGCAGAAATTCCGCCCGCACAAATGTCGAATTCGACCTTGGTCACCTGGGTAAATTGAGCTGTTTGGGCCGCGACTACGAAGTAACCCAATTCTCCCGACGCGAGGCAGGATGTTGACGGACGAGGGCCGCGAGCTTGCGACGAGATCGACCATGTAGTGATCCCGTCTGACCCTAGAACGGCCGAGCCAAGGGTCGATGGCCCTTCAAGGGCAGAATCTGAGTTATCTCGGTAAACGACATTTCCGACTTCCACGAGGCAGAACGGTCCGCCCGAGATATTGGAAACCGGAATAACCGCAAAGAATCCACCGGGGTCCGTTCCTTGGGGAACGGACTCACGCAGCGCATAAGCCTGACCGACGCTAAACAGGCCGGTTCCGGACAACGGGGAAGCCGTGATTGCCTTTCGCAGGTCGGTATTTGGTACTTGACCAACTCCGATCGTGCCCCCGTGGACCGTGCTGATGCCATTTCCACCGGCCAGGCTACCGCTTGGAGTCGACCGGCAATCGAGTACCGCCGGCTCCAACCATCGTCCCACCCGAGCCGGGAGATCCACCCATTGATGTGGCACCACCTGCGCCCAAAAATCCTCCTGTTGAGACGGTGCCGCCGCCAGCACCCAAGGCCCCACCGGTCGAAGAGCTGCCGCCTGAAGTTGAAAGTCCGCCTACCCCGGTGCCGCCGCTCGACGTCCCGCTAAACGAACCATTCCCCGAACCACCTGAACTACTGGGAGTGCTCGCGCACACGTGGGACGTACACGTTAGGCCGGTGTTACAAGTGTCATTGCCGTAGCAGGGTCCGCCTTCAATGCCCGGGCTGCTCGACGTGGCTGCACCGCCCGTTGAGCCGGAAGTGCCCGAGGCTCCGGCTCCCGAATCCGGTGAGCATGATGCTAGGAGTAAGAGCGCACCGATGGCCAAGACGGCTGGCCGACGAAGGACACGCATAGTTTGGCATCCTAGTTCTGATCGCTCGTCGAGGTCTATCCACGCCCGGAAGACGAACGTCTTCGAAACGCTTCCGAGCGCCGGATGGGCGGCTTCCGTCACCCGACGCTTTCACGGGTCTCCAGGAACCGCACCGAAGGCGTGTGGTAAAGTCTTCGGGACATTCCCCTGATGACCATCCCAGATGGCCCGCGGTAGGCCGGGGACCGCGTTACAGGCCCGCCATCCCCCGGCGGAGCGCGGTGAGATGGGAGCGGTCAGATCGGCCAGTGCTCGCAGCAACCAGCTCTCGGGATCGAGCCTCGATCAGCGCTTCTTCGGAACGAGCACCCAGTAATCGAGATCGAGCACCACGTTCGGGTGGTACGTCGATTTGCCGTCTTTTTCGACCTTGAGCGGGAACGGCTCGGCCTTGGCATCGAGGTTCTTGTAGGCGACGAGGCGGAGGCGGAGCGCGCCGCAATCGGTGCGCCCGGTGAGGTCGGCTTTGTCGAGCACTTCGCTCCAGGCGTAGATGGTGTCGCCGGCGAACGTGGGGTTCGCATGCGTGCCGCCGTTCCAGGCGAGGATCCCGAGAACGTTCTCGAGCCCGTTGAAGGCGAGCGAGCGCGCGAGGCTGATGATGTGACCGCCGTAGATGAGGCGCTTTCCGAACCGCGTGCTCTTCGCGGCGAAGCCGTCGAAGTGCACCTTCGCGGTGTTCTGATAGAGCCGGGTCGCGATCGCGTGCTCCGACTCTTCGATCGTCATCCCGTCGACGTGGTCGATGCGCTCGCCCTTCGTGTAGTCCTCGAAGAACGCGCGGCCGCCGGTGACCCAGGACTCGAACTCCTCGAGGTGGAGACCGCGCGGAACGTGCAGATCCGCCGCGGGGAGCTCCTTGCGCATCTCGGGCGTGTCGTTCGCGTCCGTCGGCGTCTTCGGGTCGCGCTTGTTGACCATGACCCAGCGGTAGAAATCGAGGACCGTCGCGCCGCGCTGGTTGGTGCCGCTCGAGCGCACCCACACGACGCCGTTCTCGCCGCTCTTGTTCTCCTTCTTGCCGATCACCTCGGTCACCGAGCGCACGGTGTCGCCCGGGTACACCGGCTCGAGGAAGCGAACCGCGGCGTAACCGAGGTTCGCCACGGCGTTGAGCGAGACGTCGTTCACCGTCTTGCCGAACACCATGTGGAACACGAGGAGATCGTTGATCGGCTCGCGCCGGTAGCCGAGCGAGCGGGCGAACTCCGCCGACGAATAGAGCGGCGAGCGATCGCCGGTGAGCCCGATGTAGAGCGACGCGTCCCCCTCGGTGATCGTGCGCGGAACGGCGTGCACGAGCTTCGCGCCGCGCTTGAAGTCTTCGAAGAAGTTACCGGGGTTCGTTTTCATCATCGTGCCTGGCGCCGACTCAGCGGCTCTCCTTCAACGTTTTCAGTCCCTGTTTGGTCGCGTTCACGAGGATGGACATGTTGCCATTGGGGTGCCGATTCTCGCGCATCAGCTGGTGACACGAGCCGGTCTCGTCGAACTCGAAGACGCGAGAGAGGCAAGGGTCGACCTTGCCGGCGATCACGAGATCGTTCACGCCCTTCGCCTGCACGTCGTTCGCGAAGTGCGACCCCTGGAATCGTTTCTGTCGCATCCAGAGATATCGCAGATCGACGGTCGCGTTGTAGCCGGTCGTGCCCGCGCAGATGACGACCATTCCGCCGGTCTCGCACATGAAGACCGACGTCGGCACGGTGTCCTCGCCAGGGTGCTCGAACACGATGGTCGGGTTCTTCTTTTGACCGAGCGCTTCCCAGAACGCTTTGCCGAAGGCGCGAGCTCCCTGCATCCACTTTCCGTACGCGCCGTCGTCTTTCCAGTGAGGGAGCATGCCCCAGTGGGTGAACTCCTTGCGGTTCATGGTCCCGACCGCGCCGAGCTTCTTCACGTAGTCGACCTTGTCGGGACCGCTCACGACCGCGACGGGAAGACCGCCCGCGGCCTTGACGATCTGGATCGCCATCGAGCCGAGTCCGCCCGCGCCGCCCCAGATGAGGACCGGCTCGCCGGATTGAACGACGTTCGGCGGCCAGCCGTGCAGCATTCGGTACGCCGTTGCGCCGACCAGCATGTACGCGGCGGCTTGTTCCCAGTTGAGGTGCGGCGCCTTCGGCAGGCACATGTGATCTTGCACCTTGGTGAATTGCGCGAAGCTTCCCCAGTTCGTCTCGTAGCCCCAGATGAGCTCCGACGGCGCGAACATCGGGTCCTTGCCGGCCACGACGTGCGGGTCGTCGTGATCCCACCAGCCGCAGTGCACGACGACTTCGTCGCCGACGTTGACGTTCGTGACGTCCTTGCCGACCTTCCACACGATGCCGCTCGCGTCGGAGCCGCCGATGTGGAAATCCTCTTTTTCGCCCTTCTTCTGGCGTCCCTTGATCACGTTGATCGGAACGCCGAGCGCGGCCCAGACGTTGTTGTAATTCACGCCCGCGGCCATCACGTAGACCAGGACCTCGCGCGGTCCGATCTCGGGGACCGGGACCTGCTCTCGTTCGAACGCGGTGGTCGGTTCGCCGAAACGGCTCTCCCGAATCACCTGCGCATACATCTTCTCGGGCACCACACCGAGGTCGGGGATCTGTCCTAGTTCGTAGATGTCTTTTGCCATGACGCGCGCGCATCCTAGTCGGAATGGGTGAGATTCAAAGGGCCTCCGAGCGCTTCAGTGCCAGTCGAAAAGGGGCCCCTGTTCCGACGCGTCGCACCGAGGGCTCGCAAATCCGTGGCACTTTTGCCGAAATTCGCCCCGTTCGCTCGTCGGCCCCCTGCCCTGCACGCGAACCGGACCGTGCGCCGGCTTGACTCGCCTCACTCGCCGTCCCCTGATCCCCTCGTCGCGATGCCCCGAACTGCTCACGACGCGCGCTGGGAATTCTGGATCGACCGCGGGGGTACGTTCACCGACTGCATCGGCAGAAATCCGAGCACCGGTGAACTCCGCGTCGAAAAACTCCTGTCGTCGGATCGAGCACCCCTCGACGGCATTCGAAGGCTCCTCGGCCTCGAGCTCGACGCACCCATTCCGCCCGTCGACGTCCGGATGGGCACGACGGTCGCGACGAACGCGCTCCTCGAGCGGAAAGGCGCCCGCTCGGCGCTGGTCACGACGCGGGGCTTCGCCGACGTCCTCGAAATCGGCACGCAGGCCAGACCGCGCCTCTTCGACCTCGAGATCCGGAAGCTCGACCGACTTTATTCGTCGATTCTGGAAGTCGACTCCCGAGCGGACGCGGAGGGTCGGGTGCTCGCCCGTCCGGAGCATGAACCCACGCTCGACGCGATGCGGGCGCTCGTTTTGGGGGGCACCCGAAGCGTCGCGATCGTCGTATTGCATGCCTATCGCGCCGGGGAGCTCGAGCGCGAGCTGGGCGAGCTCGCGGAGCGGGCGGGCTTCGACCACATTGCGCTGTCGCACGAGGTCGCGCCGCACCTCGGGCTCCTTTCTCGCGGCGACACCACGACGCTCGACGCGTATCTCACGCCGCTCCTTCGCTCCTATCTCGACGGGCTCCTCGCGGAATTGCCGGGCAGTTCACTCCGGTTGATGCAGTCGAGCGGCGGATTGGTCGGCGCGCGCGGGCTCCGCGGACCGAACGCGATCCTTTCCGGACCGGCGGGCGGCGTCGTCGCGGCCGCGGGCGTCGCACGCTCGGCGTCGGTGAAGAACACCATCGCGTTCGACATGGGCGGCACGTCCACCGACGTCTCGCGGTTTTCCGATCGCGTACCCCTCCTGTACGAGACGGAGGTCGCCGGCGTGCGCGTGCGCGCTCCGACGCTCGACATCCATTCCATCGCCGCAGGCGGCGGCTCGATCTGTCGCGTCGAAGGGAACCGCCTCACTGTAGGCCCCGACAGCGCCGGCGCCGATCCGGGGCCGCTGTGCTACGGGCGAAGCGGCGGGCGCGAGCTCACCGCGACCGACGTGAACCTGTTTCTCGGGCGCCTGCTTCCCGATCGATTCCCCTTCCCGCTCGACCTCGCCCGGCCGCGCACGGCGCTCGAAGGGCTGGCTCGCGAGCTCGGCGAACGGGGTCTCGAGCGGACGCCGGAAGCCGTCGCGGGGGGCCTGTTCGACGTCTTGAACCACGGCATGGCCGACGCCGTCCGGAAAGTGAGCGTGCTCCGCGGCTACGACGTCCGCGACCACGCGCTCGTCGTGTTCGGCGGTGCGGCGGGCCAGCACGCCTGCGCCGTCGCGCGGCTCCTCGGGATGCGCACGCTCTTGTTTCACCCGCTCGCGGGGGTGCTCTCTGCGTACGGCATGGGCATCGCGAACGTGGCGTGGCACGGGAGCAACGACGCGACCGGCCTCGATCTATCGGAGAGCGCGCTCGACACGCTCGCCCCGTCCTTCGACGCGCTCGAAGCCAAGGGCCGCGCAGCCCTCGCAGAAGACGGCTTCGACGGCGCGTCGATCCGCGTCGCTCGCCGCGTCGAACTACGATACCGCGGGACCGAAGTACCCCTCACGGTCGAGCTCGGCTCGGCATCGTCGTGCCGTCGGGCATTCGAGGCGGAGCACGAACGACTCTTCGGATACGTTTTCGCCGGCGCGGACCTCGAGCTCGTCGCGACGCGAATGGAGCTCACCGGGGAGCGCGCGATGCCGCCTCTCGCGGTCGCGCGGTCGAACGACGACGAGTGCACGCCGACACGGATCGCGCGCGTTTGGACAGACGGCGCCTTTGCCGAGGTTCCCGTCTATGCGCGCGAGGCACTGTCGCCGCATCGCGAGCTCGCCGGACCCCTGGTCGTCGTGGAAGCGACGGGCACGATCGTCGTCGATCGCGGCTTTTCGCTGAAGCTCTCCGGCGACGGAACGCTGGTCGTCACCGACGCCGCGCCGCGCCGAACGCGCGAAGCGGGCGACGCCCTCGACCCGGTACTCCTCGAGATCACCGGAAATCGTTTCATGGCGATCGCCGAACAGATGGGGCACGCGCTCGAGCGCACGGCGCGGAGCACGAACATCCGCGAGCGGCTCGATTTCTCGTGTGCGGTCTTCGACAAGGAGGGCGAGCTCGTCGCGAACGCGCCGCACATTCCGGTGCACCTCGGCGCGATGGGCGAATCGGTGCGCGCCGTGCTCGACGCGCACCCGGTGCTCGAACCCGGCGACGTATTCGTGACGAACGATCCCGCGCTCGGCGGCTCGCATTTGCCGGACATCACCGTGGTCTCCCCCGTCCACGACGCCGAAGGCGCCCTCCTCTTTTTCACCGCCAATCGAGGCCATCACGCCGACGTGGGCGGTATCGCGCCGGGGTCGATGCCGCCGTTCTCGAAGCGGCTCGACGAAGAAGGCGTCGTGTTCCGCGCCGAACGGCTCGCGACCCGCGGGTCGCTCGATCGCGCCGGGATCTTGTCGCGCCTTCGCAGCGGCCCCTTGCCCGCCCGCGATCCGGAAATGAACCTTGCCGATCTGGAGGCGCAGATCGCCGCGAACCGAAAAGGCGCGGAGCTTCTCGGCGAGCTCGTCCGGGAACACGGCGCTCGCTCGGTGCTCGCGTACGTCGAGTACCTGCACGACGACGCCGCGAACGCCGCGGTCGCCGTGATCCGGCGGATGGCCGACGTCGAGCATCGGTTCGAAGACGCGCTCGACGACGGCACGCCGATCGTCGTGAGGCTCCGTCCGCGCGGCGACGTGCTCGACGTGGACTTCACCGGCACCGGCGGCGAGCACGCGGGAAACCTGAACGCGCCTCGCGCCGTGACGCTCTCGGCGGTCATCTATTTTCTGCGCCTGCTCTCCGAACGTCCGATCCCGCTGAACGCCGGCTGTCTCCGCCCCGTTCGTCTTACCATCCCCTCGCCGAGCCTCTTGTCACCGGGACCTGAGCGCGCCGTGGTCGGCGGCAACGTGGAAACGTCGCAGCGCATCGTCGACGTGCTGCTCGGCGCTTCCGGACGATGCGCCGCGAGCCAGGGCACGATGAACAACGTCACGTTCGGCGACGCGACGTTCGGCTACTACGAAACCCTCGCGGGCGGAGCCGGGGCGGGTCCGACGTTCGCCGGTGCATCGGCGGTGCACACCCACATGACGAACACGCGCATCACGGACGTCGAAGTGCTCGAGTCGCGCTACCCGGTGCGCGTGCGCGAGTTCTCGATCCGTCGCGGCTCGGGCGGCGCGGGGAAATATGCCGGCGGTGACGGCCTCGTTCGGGAGCTCGAGTTTTTGCGCGCCGTCCACGTCGCGGTACTCTCGGAGCGCCGCGTGCTTCGTCCGTTCGGGCTCGACGGCGGAGAGCCCGGTGCTCTCGGCCGCAATTTCTTGAACGGTCGCGACATCGGTGGGAGCGCCGAGCTCGACGCCGTTCCCGGAGACCGCTTGCGCATCGAAACACCGGGCGGTGGTGGCTACGGAGCGCGCGGCTAAGGCGCCGCCGGAGCGGGCGGCGGCGCCGGAGCGTCCGCGGCGTCGTGCGGGCCGTTCACGGCTTCCTTCACCGCGAGAGCGAGCGCGCAGCTGTTCACCTGCCGTTGCTCGGCGGCCGACGTCTCGGTGTCGGTAGCGGCGCGATCGCCGACGGGAACGAACTCGCCCGACGCTTCGGCGCGAAGCCGAACGAGTTGTCGATGCGCCCCGAGATCCCAGATCCCGACGCGAGCCATGTGGTCGACGCGCTGGACCCGCTCTTCTTCGCTCTCGACGCGTTCGTCGGGCGCGTGCGGAAGGGCCGCCGGCAATCCTTCGGCGGGATCCTCGTCGAGGACTACCGTGAAGTAGTGCGCGCGCGAGAGCACCTCGATGGCGACCGGGACGTCGTTCTGCGTCACGCCGGCGAGATCCAGCTCGAACGCGCGCACCGCGAGATCGGTCCCGGCTTGGTGCAACTCGTCGGTCCAATCCGACGACAGGATGCGGAGCGTCCGATAGAGGAGCCGCAAATTGTAGGGTTGTGACGGGCGCGCGCAGACGCTCCAGTCGTTGCAGAGAAGCCCACCGCTGCAGTCGCCCGGAGACTTGCACGCCTTGCCTTCGGTCTCCTCGTGACGCACGAAGAGGCACGACGTGAAGCCGTCGCGCTGCGAGCGTGCCGCCGCGGAACGCAACGACTTGACGTCCTTGGCGTTCGGCAACCGGAGCCGGAGATAGAGCCCGGGCCCCGCCGACACCGCGTCGAGCGACACGCCGCTCGCGACGAGATCGGACGCGGGCGCCTTCGCGAGCTCGAGCGTCCATTTCTCGATTTCGTCTTGGACCGGAAGGATCTTCGGACCGAGCGTCTGCATGACGGCGCGCTGCTTGGCCATCACCGCGCTCTTCTGGCTCTCGAGCGCACCCTCGGCGAACTTCCAGTAGATGATGCCGAACGTGACGAGCGTCAGCGCCGTCCAGAGCCAGAACTGCGGCGAGCCGCCGTATATGCGCGTCTTACCGCTCGCCATCAGGCGGCGGCGGTCTTCACGGGCTTCGTTGAGCGACGGCAGCCCGCGCTGTCGAGGATCTCGCACGGCGGACATTTAGCGCATGCGCCCTTCCCGAAAAGGAAAACGAGCGCACCCCGGACGGCGTGCGCTCGAACGATCCGGCAGGGCCGCTGTCAGCCCGAACCGTGCCCGCCGGCGGGCTTCCCGATCCGCTTGGTCATGAAGCTGACCTGCGGATAGCCGGCGAACGCCGCCGTCTGGAATACGCTCTTCACGACCAGCGCCGTGACGCGCTTGTCCACCTGAAGGACGCACACACCCGGAAACGGCTTCCCCGGATTGATCTGCTTCCAGAGCTCGTGCTTGCTCTTCAGAACGTTGAAGAGCTCGTCGATACGCTGAAGGCGATTCGCCTCTTCGATGGCGCGCGTGCTGCCGGAGGGGATGCCGTCGACGAGGATTTGCGTCCCCGTGATGGCGACCATCGGAGCCTCCACCATGTCGAGCACGTTCTGCGCGCTCGGGAGCTTGACGTTCTTGTCGATCGGCAGCTCGCCGGTCGCCGAGAAGCTCGCGAGCAGGAAGAGCACGATGCAGAGCAAGAAGTCGATGAACGGAACCAGAGGCAGCTCCTGGTTGACCGAGCGGCGGCCACCACCGGCCACCTTGTTCCGAACGAAGTCGAGATTGATGTGGTGAAGGAGCCGCCGTCCGGGGACGGCAATGGGCTGTTCGAACCGCGACAGAGCTTTGAGGTTGCTCATGAATATCTCCGCGCGCTCAGTTCACCGAGAACGTCACGTTGAACGAAGGGATGTCCTGCTCTTGCGTGCCGATCTTGATCTGGCGCTTGGGCGTGTAGATCGCATCGATGACCGCGACGATGTCCTGGAACGGCGTCGTGTTGTCCGTGTGCAGGATCGCCTGATCGAACTTCTTGTCGGTGCCCGCGCGATGGGCGCCGTTCTGAGTCCACTCGTCTTGGATCTTCTTCGCGAGGTCGGGGTACGTGTACTCGCCGTCGTTCCCGATCGGCACCTGCTTCTTCTCCACCTCGATGGTGTTGACGACAGTGGTGCCTTCTTTCCAGACGAGATCGAACTTCCGCTCGCCACGCATTTCGACGTGGAGCGTCTTTTCTTTCTTCTGCTCGTCGATGTCCTTGTCAGGATTCGGCGGGCCCGGGACCTGTGCGTCGGCGTTGAGCCGAGCCATCTGGGACCACACCGCGGTCACCAGGAGGAACATGACCAGGCAGAGAAGAAAGTCGATGAACGGAACCAGAGGCAACTCCTGGTTTACCGATCGCCTTCCGTGTCCGCCGCCGCCGCCACCGGTATCAATACCAGCCATTTTTCCTCTTCTTGGTCTCTGCGATGCGCACGAAGCGAGCCCGTTTTCTTTGCAGAATCGGGCTCGCTTTCACGCGCGACTGCTTCAGCCTTCGAGGCCTTGCAGATTCACCTTCTGACGATTCGACACGACGAGATTCAGCACGCGGACCGACGCCTCGTTGATGTCGTCTTCCAGCGACTGAGTCTTGCCGTTGAGCACCGCGAAACCCGCCAGCGCCGTGATCGCCGAGATGAGCCCGAATGCCGTGCAGTTCATGGCTTCGGAAATACCTTCAGCGAGAATTCGTGCCTTTTGGCTCGGGTCGACGCTTTCGCCACCGACCGCGCCGAACGCCTTGATGAGACCGACGATGGTCCCGAAGAGGCCGTTCAGCATGGCGAGGTTCGCGAAGAGCGCGAGGAAGCCCGTGCGCTTCGTGATCTTCGGCATTTCCTGAAGAGCGCCTTCGTCCATGGCGGCTTGGACTTCTTCGTCCGGGCGGTTCACCTTGACGAGACCTGCCTGCACGATGCGCGCGAGCGGAGCATTCGCGGCAGAGCACATTTTTACGGCCTTGGCGACGTCGCCAGCCAGAATGCACTTTTGCATCGTCGCGAGGAACACTTCCTTGTTGATGGAAGCGCCCCACAGATAGACGGCCCTTTCGGCAATCACTGCGATCGAGCAAACCAGCCAGAAAAGAATGAGCCACATGGCCCATCCGCCCTCTTGAAAGTGATGCCAGAGGTCAGCCATCGTTCTCTACCTTTTCTCCCGTTACGGCGAATCTCAGTGCCAGGTGCGAAGGACACGACGTGCTCGAACCACTTCGTCCACCCTGGCGTCTACTACGTCCACGGCTCGTCCGATCAAGACCACCGGGACCGAGCCATCTTGGCGAAGTAAACCCGGACCCGTCAAGAGAGATTGGGTGCCCCGTGGATCTTCGCGTCGCACCGCAAGTTTGCATGTTTATCCGCTCTAGCGAGGCTCCAGACCGACTTTGCCGCACGTCGTTTGTCTCGCCGAGATGCGTCTTTGAAGCATTACCCGGACATGCCGAATACGGATGTCGATCGCGAGTCGTCGAGAGTGTGAATCATCTCGACGTCGGCAATGGGGGCACCGTCGCTCTCGTCGCGGTCTAGTTCCTGCCCCCCCCCCGGACCGCCGGACCGGTGTGGCCTTCTTCTACGTGCACCGCCACCGCCTCGGCCTCCACTGATGCTCCTGGTCGCAGTCGCGATCGCGCACGCGGGCGTTGCGTCGGATTGCTCCGTCCGGAAACAATGAGCGCCCGCGACGCGGCAAGAGCGCGCACCCGTTCGTCAGACGACGACGGAGTCGCCTCCTCATCGCGAGGGCATGGGGTGGCGTCGCAGGTGTCGGCGGTCTCGCAGGTCTCCGTGGCGCGACACCCCCCTCATGTCCGATGACCACTCGACGAACGGCTTCCTCTTCCCGTCGCGCGTCGCGCGTCGCGCGTCGCTGGCAGGGCAACCAGCGAGCGACGCGCAGTTATCGAAGCGCGCCCGGGGACAGTCGCGATGCGACACTCGCGACGCAGGCCCATGTCGCACTTTGGTCCACGTTCACCGCGCGCGATTTTCGTCCGCCGCTCTCCATCATGCGAACGCTCGCCCCCGCCGCGGTGTGCCTGCCCGCGCGACGAACGAGACCTCGAGGCGAACTCGCGAGTGATAGTGACCGCTGTTCGAGGAGCCGACGGCTGAAGAAGCGGCTGAAGCGGCCACGGCGACGGCCGTTTAGCTTCACGAACGATGGGCGACGGCCGCTGCTGCGGCCGTTGCTCGAGAATCAAAAACCGCCGGAAAGTCCCCGTCGTTACCGTGCTTGCAAGCGGTCTAGCGCGGCGGCTATAGTCGGTTCACGTTTGACAGATCCTATCGCGCGTCAGCTGCGCGTTTCACGAGCGACTGAAGATCCAGAAAGGGAAATGGGGAATGCAACTTCTGCTTCTCGCGGCACAAGAAGCCAGCGGCGGCGCCAGCGAAGGCCAGCTGGTCGAAGCGTTCAAGCACAATCCGACCTTCATGGTCTTGAACCTGTGCGCTTCGGCGGTGGTCCTGACGATCGTCGTAGAACGCTTCACGTTCCAGGTTACGCGGTACCGCGTGAACTCGAAGGAGTTCTTTGCGCAGATCAAAAAGCTCGTGACGGCTGGCAACATCGACCGCGCCATCAAGCTCTGTGAAGCGAGCGATTACCCCATTTTGCAGCTCGTGAAGTCCGGCCTCACGCACTCGAACAAGGGCCCCGACGAGATCGACGCGGCGCTCAGCGAGAAGCTGAGCGAGCTGAAGCCTCAAGCGGAAAAGCGCGTCGGCGCACTGTGGTCGCTGGCGAACATCGCGACGCTCATCGGCCTTCTCGGAACGGTCAGCGGTCTGATCGCGACGTTCGGAGCCATCTCGGCGGCTGGCCTCTCCGCAGCGGACAAGCAGCGCATGCTCTCCAACGGCATCGCGGAAGCCATGTACAACACGGCCCTCGGGCTCGGCATCGCCGTGTTTTGCATGATCACGCACATCATCCTGCACACCCGTGCGAAGGCCATTCAACACGACCTCGAGAGCACGATGGAAAAGACGTTCAACCTGCTGACGATTCAGCAGCGCGGTTAACGGACCTTCCGCGGACGCCAAAGAATGGCTCAACGCCTCAGTACTGCGCAGGTCGCCAAAATCCGGCGGCTGAGCCAGCCTCAGGAGCTGTCTCCCGACGAGGAGGGCGGCGAGCTCAACATCGTTCCGTTCCTCGACATCATCGTCAACATCCTCATCTTCGTGCTCGCGACCGTCGCGGTCACGTTCACGGCGACGATCGAGACCACGCCGCCCGCCAGTGGCGGCAGCGGTGTTCGCAAGGACATCGAGAGCAAGGCGCTGAATCTCACCGTGCTCATCGTGAACGACGGGTTCTCGATCAAGGCCGCGGGCGGCAACGTCGCTCCGGGCTGCGAAGGCGCTGGTGAGGGGCTCGCCATTCCGATGAAGACGGGGAAATTCGACTACGAAGCGCTCACCGATTGCGCCCAGAAGCTGAAGGGATCTTCGGCCGACTTCGCCGACGAGACGCAGGTGTACATCAGCGCCAACCCCGGAACCGACTACCAGACGGTGATCAGCACGATGGACGCCCTCCGCTCCACGCGTCAGGGCGACGCGCTATTCACGGACGTGAACTTCAAGGTGCCGCGATGACCGAAGCCGCTGCTCCCGGCGCGAAACCGCCGAAGGCGTCGACCGCGCATTTCAAGGCGGCCCTCAGGAAGGCGGTTCGAAAGAACGCGGCGGACCAAGAGGTCAACTTCCTCAACATCACCGCGATGCTCGACATCATGACGATCATCCTCGTCTTCTTGTTGAAGACGCTCGGTGAGTCGACCGCGGCGGTTCCCCAGAGCGACGATCTCAAGATCCCGAGCTCGATCATCACGACGCAACCGAGCCAAGAAGGCGTCATCGTCACGGTTTCGAAATCGCAGATCGTCGTCGGCGACGAAAAGATCATGACCTTGCCGAGCCGGCAGTCGCTCGCGCAATCCGGCGTCGGCGCCCAGTACAAGCGCAGCGGCCCGAACGACCTCTACATCGTTCCTCTCGGCAACGCGCTTCAAGCCGCCCGCAAAACGGACAAGCTGGTCCGGCAGGCGAAGGGGCTCGACGCGTCGATCTCGGAGGCGATCATCATCGCCGACTACACGACGCCGTATCGGCTCTTCATCGAGGTGCTCTTCACGCTCGGGCAGAACGAGTACGGCAAGTATCACCTGATGGTGATGCAGAAAAAATCCGCAAGCTGACGGCTACGTCATAAACCTACTACGCCCCCCAATGCGTCGGTCGGCCTCCTCGACGTAGCAATCTACGTCTGCGTCGGCCTTCCTAGGCGTCGTGACAGCGGGCTCGCTACGGTTTCTGAGGCAGCCGCGTCGCGCTTGAGACGGAGCCAGGGCGAGCCGGCCCCGCCCGAAAGACGGCGACCTGAAAGCGCCCTCGCAAGACTGTTTTCGGAAAAAAGAGTCGAGCCCGGCGACGTGACGGGTCGGGGTCGAGACCGTTTTCGGAGCCGGATCGGTCCGGCGGCGACGCGGCGGCGCATTTGCAGATCGTTGCGGGGCCGCGATCGCTGGGCGGAGGCATTCGCAGTCCGCCCACCGAAAAAGGCCGGGGATCTCGCGGATCCGGGGGTCTGGGCGGCCTCGCACTGAACGGCCTTGCACGCCGCTCGAACCCCGTGCTAGGTCCCTGGTCGGTTACGGCTCGTCGCGCCTTCGGAGTGGCTTGCGTCGACGAACGCTCGTTGGGACGCCCGCGTCGTCGGAGCCCCGGAGCGACGTGGCGGGCGTAACTGGGCATGCCTTTGCCGGCGCGGTCGGGTGAGACGGCGCACACCAGCCGGGCGTGCACTGCGGTTTTAGCGTGTTGACTGAATTCGCACTCGTGTTGGGTCTCGATGTGGTGAGCCTCGCGTTCGCCGGGGCCCTCGCGCGCTTCACGTTCAAGCGTCCGTCCGGAAGCGCCGAGGCGCGCCGGTTGGTCAACGCGGCGACCCGCGCCGCGGAGTCATTCATTTGGCGACAGTGCAAATACGCACTCGCCGCGACCGGCGTGGCGGTGCTGCTGCTCCTTTGCACACACGGGTTCTTCTTTCTCAAGCGCTTGCCCGACTCGGGTTCGTCCCTTGCTTTGTGGTCCGCGTTCGCGACGCTACTCGGCGCGACATTCACCGCGGTCGTCGCCCACCTGGCGACGCAGGTGGGGCTTCGCGCAACGTCGCGGACCTTGCGCGCCGCGGGGGTCAGTTTGAATCAAGGCGCGACCGTCGCGCTCCGAGCCGCAGCCGTGACGGCGGTGTCCACCGAAGCTCTCGGTGCAGCGCTGGTGACGGCGCTCCTCGCGCTCTTCTACGTCGTCGGTGGCGGCGGGGCGACGATCGGGTCCGACCAGACAACGGCGCTCCTCGTGCGGGCAGCGGTGGTGCTCCCCGGTTTCGCCGTCGGTGCCATCGCCGCGGCGCTCGTCTTCGGGCTCGGCGGCGCGACGTATCACGTGTCGGCGCGGCTCGGCGGTCTCGTCGCGGCGGGGCTCTCGCCGACCGATCCCCGCAATCCGTCCCTCGTCGCGACGTTGGTCGGCGAACACGTTGGAGTCGGTGCGGGCCGCGCGGTCGATCTGTTCGCGGGCGGCGCGCTCGCCAACGTGACGATGGTGCTCCTCGGCGTGGCGGCGTTTCGCGCCGACGCGGGCGCGTTAGGGACGCGGGCGTGGGCGCTCGTGACCTTGCCGCTCGTCGTGCGTGGCGTCGGTCTCCTCGCCGTCGCGTTCGGCGTGGTCTCCGGGAGAACGACCGAGGCCGAGCGAGCCGGTGGCGCGCTCGTGCGGGGTCAGCTCACGACGGCCGCCGTCGCTGCCGGTGGATTCTCGGGAGCCGTGTTCTGGCTCCTCGGCGGCGCGTACTTCCTTCCGTTCTTCGGCGCGGCGCTCGTCGGAGCGGCCGCGGGCATGGGCGTCGGACACGCCGCGCGCCATCGCGTCGACCGTCGCGCGGCGCCGGTCCGAGAAATGCTCGAGTCAACCCGCTCGGGAAGCGCCGTCACGGCGGCGCGCGGCCTCGGCATCGGTTTTGGTCACATCGCGATTCCGGTCGCGGTCGCGACCGTCGCGCTCGGCGTCGCGTTCTCCCTCGGCGACCGTTCTGGACTTCCCGGTGGCGCCCTACTCGGGACGGCGACGGCGCTCGCTGCATTCCTCTCCACGAATGCTTACGTTTTATCTCTAGGGCTGTTCGGGCCGATCGTCTCGGGAGCCATCTCGGTCGCCGCGCTCGACCCCGACGCGAGCCGTCCCGACGTTCGTCGGCGCATCTTGCTCCTCGATGACGCGGGATTCGAAAGCGGCGCCGTAGCCGATTCGTTCGCGATCGTCCTCGGCGGGATCGCGGCGACCGTCGCGGGTCTCGCCGTTCCGCTCTACGCCACGGGAGGTTCCGCCGACGCCGCCCTCTCGCTCGCGAAATCGCCCATCGTGTGGAGCGGCGTGCTCGGCGCGAGCCTCGTCGTCGCGTTCGCGGGAAGCTCGCTCGATCGAGCGTCGCGCGGCGCACGCAGCGTGGTCGGCGAAGTCGACAGGCAGCTCCGTTCGTTTCTCCGCGACGGCAACGTCGCGCAGGTCCCCGACGGCTACACCCCGAGTTACCGGACGCTCATCGAGCTCACGTCGCGCTCGTCGGTGCAAGGCCTGCTCGTGCCGGTGCTCGCGGGTCTGGCGCTACCGGCGGCGCTCGCGTTCTGTCTCCGGTTCGCTTGCCGCTCGAGCGATCTCGCGGCAGAAGGGCTCTCCGCATTCGTCGTGGTCACCGCGGCGACCGGGCTCGCGCTCGCGCTCGCCGGAAGCGGCGCCGGCGCCGTGCTCGGCGCGACCCACCGAGCGAGCCGTCCGCGCGACGGCGAACCCGGTGCCGACGCCGTCTCCGGCGGCCACGCGCTCGGTAGCTTCATGGGGAACGCCGTCGCGCCCGCCGCCAGCCTGTTCATCAAAGCTTCCGCCGCAACGGCGCTCATCGTTGCGCCTTTTCTCTACGGATCATGACGTCCCATCATCGTTTCCAGAAACCAGGTCCATCGTTTGGCCTCGATAGCTGACGCGTTATCCACCCTCTCCGACCGAGGACTCCGGCGCTTGCTCGGCGCGCGCACGTTCCTTCGTGGTCTGGACTACGAAAAACGTCGCGTCGTCGAAAGCGTCGCCATCAACGACGCGAGCGCCACCGGTCGCGTCAAAGGCTCCGACCCCGAACCGTACGAGACGACGATCAAGCTCGGCGGCGAAGGGATCACGTCCAACTGTACGTGTCCGGCGTTCAAGAAGACGGGACAGCATTGCAAGCACGTCGCCGCTCTCCTGATCACCGTGAGAAACCAGGCAAGGTCCCAATTGCCCCGACGAGAACAACACTCTCCGCCTTCCCCGCAGCAAAACAACAACAGCAACAACAACAACGCCGGCAATAACGGCAACGGCGGGAACAACGCCAACAACGCCGACAGCAAGGCGAGCCGACGCCGCGACCGCCGGCGCCGCGCGCAGACGCCGCAGCTCGCCGCGCCGCCCGGCATCGCCGTTCCGGCACCCGACGCGAGCGCGCGTCCCACGGGCATCGGCGCCTGGCTCGCCCCCGACGGCGCGATCCGCCGTTTGAACCTCGAGTTCCGGGTCCACGTCCGACAAGGCGGCTTGACGGTCACCGTGCTCGACGTCGACCAGCGCATGCCGCTCTTGCCCAGCATCGCGCTCACCTGGCAGGCCCTCGCGCCGACCGTCGACCGTGACGCGCTCCGGTTACTCTCGCGCTTCGAAAGCGGAAACCCGCGGCACCCCGCCGTCGACATTCGCGGCGAAGACGTCGCGGACCTGCTCCCGGTGCTCGCCGAATGCCGCGTGCTCCTCGAGCCGGCGCTCATGCAGCTCCGTTTCGTCGAAGAGCCGCTCCGGCCGCGCTTCGATCTCGAAATGGTCGGCGCGGATACGATCGTCGCGAAAGCGACGTTCGAACGGCCGGGCAACAACGGCCGTCGCTTCCAACTGACGAGCGGCGGCTGGTACGAAGGCGCGCCCGGCTGGTACATCGACACGAACGAGGGCACCGCGCGCCCCATCGACCGGCGCGTGTCGCCCGCTGCACTCCGGCGGCTCATCCGAAGCCCGGCGATCGCCGAGCCGGCGTCGCAGCTCATCCACATGATCAACGCCAGCTTGCCGAAAGTCGCGCTGGAGGTTGGTGCGGATCTGCCGAACCTCTCTCAAGTTGCCGACGTCATCGATCTGGAGCCGAAGTTCCGGATGAGCGCGACCGGCGCCCTCGTCGACGTCGAGGTTCGGCTCGACGCGCTCTACGGCAAGACCGAAGTCGAAGTCCGTGCCGACGGCATGTCTCCCCCCGTGATCATTTTTCCGCCCGAGGAAGGCCAGAAGCGCGCGAAGTGCATCCGCACCGACATCGCCGCGCAGCAGCAGGCCGTCGAAGAGCTCATGAACGTGGGTCTCTCGCCGAGCGAGAGCGGCGAGTTCTTCATCGCACAGGGAGACAACGCGCTCCGATTCTGGGCGGAAGGCGTCGGTTCGCTGCCGGAGTCGTGGGAGCTCTACGTCCCCGAGGAGTTCGTCGGAGTCCAGGTTCGTTCGAAGTCGGTGCAGATGAGCGCCCGCGTCTCGAGCGGGATGGACTGGCTCAACGTGAAGATCTCGTGGGAGAGCGAGGGCGTCACGGTCGACCGCGCCGAGCTCGAGCGAAGCTTGCTCACCGGGCA